>Ga0181539_1000297_pt1 | contig 60683 bp, 58 predicted proteins | sample PEATcosm2014_Bin_46_FD_119767 | JGI IMG/M metagenome (GOLD analysis project Ga0181539, IMG submission 119767) | Peatland microbial communities from MTU Mesocosm Facility, Houghton, MI, USA - PEATcosm2014_Bin23_60_metaG | ecosystem: Environmental > Terrestrial > Soil > Wetlands > Peat | place...
CATGGCCAAGGCCAATCCCGGCAAGCTCAATTTCGGCACCGGCGGTGTCGGAACGACGCCGCATATGACCGCCGAGCTGTTCCAATACGACGCCGGTATCAAGATGGTGCACGTCGTCTATCGCGGCGAAGCCGGAGCGATCAACGATCTCCTCGCCGGGCAGATACCGCTGATGTTCGCCAACCTGTCCGCCGTCATGGGCAATATCAAAGCCGGCACGCTGCGCGCACTCGCGGTCACGAGCGCGGAGCGCTCACCCTCGGTGCCCGACATTCCGACCGTGGCCGAGACAGCGCTGCCGGGCTTTGCCTCCGAAACATGGTTCGGCATCGTCGCGCCGGCGGCGACGCCGCGGCAGGTTCGAGCCACGCTCAACGCCGCGGCGCGGCAGTCGCTCGATCGCGACGACGCCAGGGCGCGCTTCGCCGAACTCGGCATGACCGCCCGCACCAGTAGCCCTGAGGAACTTGACGCCTATATCAAGTCGGAAATCGCCAAGTGGGCGAAGGTCATCAAGGACGCCAATGTTCAGCCGCTGGACTGAATCGCGCCTATCGCATGACGATTATGACCGGCGGCATTCCTTTCCACCGGAAATCCCAGTAAGAGAGGGTCTTCGCGGCAATCCCCGTCCGGAGCGGGACGTGGCGAAATAAGTACGCTGGGATAAAGGGTTAGATAGAAGCTAGGATCAGACCTTGGGCTCGACTACCACCGGCATGAACGACCCCCGCAAGCTTTACGTCAAATCGTTCGGTTGCCAGATGAACGTCTACGACTCGCGTCGCATGGCGGACACTTTGGCGCCGCAGGGCTATGTCGAGACGGCGACCCCCGAAGATGCCGATCTGGTCATCCTCAATACCTGCCATATTCGCGAGAAGGCCGCCGAGAAGGTCTATTCGGAGCTCGGACGTCTGCGCCGCATGAAGGAAGCGGCCGCCGCCGCCGGACGCCGCCTCACCGTCGCGGTGGCAGGCTGCGTCGCCCAGGCCGAGGGCGAAGAGATCATCCGCCGTCAGCCTGCGGTCGATCTGGTGTTCGGTCCGCAAAGCTATCACCGCCTGCCCGACCTGCTGGCGCGCGCGGCGCGCGACGGCACGGCGGTCGATACCGAGTTTCCGGTCGGCGACAAGTTCGACCATCTGGCAGCCCCCGGTGCCGCGGCGATCCGGGCGCGTGGCGTCTGCGCCTTCGTCACCGTGCAGGAGGGCTGCGACAAATTCTGCACCTTTTGCGTCGTGCCCTATACGCGGGGCGCGGAAATGTCGCGTCCGGTGCAGAAAATACTGGCCGAAGTCGAGCACCTGGCGGCGGCAGGCGTCCGCGAGATCACGCTCATAGGCCAGAACGTCAACGCCTATCATGGCGAGGGTTCGGACGGGCACGCTTGGTCGCTCGCGCGGCTGCTCGAACGTCTCGCGCGCGTCGACGGCATCGAGCGGCTGCGCTACACCACCAGTCATCCGCGTGACATGGACGACGATCTAATAGCGCTGCATCGCGACTTGCCGAAGGTCATGCCGCAGCTCCATTTGCCGGTGCAATCGGGATCCGACCGCATTCTCGCGGCGATGAATCGCCGCCACGGCCGCGCCGACTATGTCGATGTGGTGCGGCGTCTGCGCGACGCGCGGCCCGATCTCGCGCTCACCTCCGATTTCATCGTCGGCTTCCCCGGCGAGACGGAAAGCGACTTCGTCGCCACGCTCGATCTGATCGACGAGATCGGCTTTTCCGGCGCGTTTTCCTTCAAATACTCGCCGCGGCCGGGAACCCCTGGCGCCGGCATGGCCGATCAGGTCGACGAGGACGTGAAGTCGGAACGGCTGCGACGCCTGCAGGACGCCATCGATCGCGGCCAGGCGGCGTTCAACCAGCGCTGCCTCGGTCGCACTTTCGACGTGCTGTTAGAGCGACCGGGCCGTCATGCCGGCCAGGTGGTCGGCCGTTCGCCTTATCTGCAGCCGGTGCAAGTCGACGCCCCCGACTCGCTCCTCGGCAAGCTCGCCTTGGTCACCATCACCGAAGTCGCCAGCAACAGCCTGTTCGGCGCGCTCGTGCAACAGGCCGCGCCGGTGGCCGCGCGGAAATCCGCCCCGGTCGGCGCAGGAGCTTGAATTGCAAACACCCGGCCCACCCGGAACGGAAGAAGCGGTGTTCGTCGGTCCGGACAATGCGATACAAGTCGTTCTGAGCTTCGACGACAACCGGCTTGCTTCGGCGCTGTTCGGCCAATACGGACAAAATCTCGCCTTGATCGAACGTCGGCTCGGCGTCGTTGCCAATTCGCGCGGCAATCACGTCACCATCGAAGGGTCGCGCGAAGCCTGCGACCACGCGCGACGCACGCTCGAGGGTCTCTACGACCGGCTCAAGCGCGGCGACGAACTTTCGCAAGGCGACGTCGACGGCGCGATCCGTCTCGCTTTGTCGCAAGGCTCGCTGTTCGATTTCGATCCGGCGGCCGGACGCGAAAATTTCGAGGAGATCAATCTGCGCAAACGCCGCGTGCGTGCGCGTACGGCGGCGCAGGACGCCTATATCCGCGCGCTTAAGCGCCATGTCCTGGTGTTCTCGACCGGCCCCGCCGGAACCGGCAAGACCTGGCTTGCGGTCGCCCATGCGGTGCAGCTTTTCGAGCGCAAGGAAGTCGACCGCATCGTGCTGTCGCGGCCGGCGGTCGAAGCCGGCGAACGCCTCGGCTTCCTGCCCGGCGACATGCGCGAGAAGGTCGATCCCTATCTGCGGCCGATCTATGATGCGCTCTACGACCTGATGGACGCGCGCATCGTCGAGCGCGCCTTGCAGACCACCGAAATCGAAATCGCCCCGCTCGCCTTCATGCGCGGCCGCACGCTGGCGAACGCCGCCATCATCCTCGACGAGGCGCAGAACACGACCGCGATGCAGATGAAAATGCTGCTTACCCGGCTGGGCGAAAACAGCCGGATGGTAGTGACCGGCGATCCGAGCCAAGTCGACTTGCCGTCGGGCCAGACCTCGGGGCTCGCCGATGCCGTGCGGCTCCTCCAAGGCGTCGAAGGCATCGGCCATGTCAGCTTCACGGCCGCGGACGTTATCCGGCATGAACTCGTGGCGCGCATCGTCGCGGCTTACGACAAGGAAGCGGCCAACAAACGCGAGCGGCGGGAATGACAGGAACGCCGCAAGGCGCGCTGACGATCGACGTGCTCATCGTCAGCGACCGCTGGAAACAGAGCGCAAAGGCAAAATCGGTGGTGCGGCGCGCCGTCAGCCGTGCGGCGGCCGCCACGCTGGCAACAACCGGGGCCGAGCTTGCTATCGTTCTGACCGATGATTCGGCAATACGGCTGCTCAACCGGGATTGGCGCGGCGTCGACGCGGCCACCAACGTCTTGTCGTTCCCGGCCCGAAACGGTCACGGTCATCTCGGCGACATCATCCTCGCTTTCGAAACCATCGCGCGCGAGGCGCAAAGCGAGCGCAAGCCGTTTGCCCATCATGTCGCTCACCTTGCCGTGCACGGCTTCCTGCATCTGCTCGGCTACGATCACGACCGCGACGACGATGCCCAGGCGATGGAGCGAGCCGAGCGCGAAATCCTGCGCCAACTCGCGATCCCCGATCCCTATCGCCCTCAGCTCGAAAAGCCCCACAGAGCAGCGGCCAGGAACAGCGCCCGAAAGCTCGGCAAGAAACGGGACAAGAATCCGGCCAAGAAACCTTTCAAGAAGTCCGCCAAGAAATCGGGCAAGAAATCCGTCACCAGACCTGCCGCCCAATCCCCGCAGAAGCGGCCCAAGGACGCCGGCGCGGAACCCGCCACACTTGCTGCCAAACGATCGGCCGAGCATCATGGCGGGCGCTTCCGTGGAACGCGAAATTCATCGCGACTTGTGTCGGTGAGCTGACGATGTCCCCATCTCCACCGCGCAACGAAACGGCCGAGGGCGAGTACCGGGCCCTGCCGATGGTCCTGCCGGAACCTCGCCCGCAGCCGGAGGGTTGGCTCACGCGCGTGATGCGCATCCTGTTCGGCTGGAAGGCAGCCTCGACACGTGCAGATCTGGAACTGGTACTGACCACCGAGCAGCAGCAATCGGGTTTTTCGCCCGAAGAAGCCGCCATGCTCAAGAATATCCTCGCCCTGCGCGAAACCAGGATCGAGGGCGTCATGGTGCCGCGCGCCGATATCGTCGCCGTGCAGCAGGACATCCCGCTCGGTGAGCTGGTCAAGGTATTCGAAGTGGCCGGACATTCGCGGCTCGTGGTCTACAACGACACGCTCGACGACCCGGCCGGCATGGTCCATATCCGCGATCTGGTTGCGTTCATGGCGGCACGGGCCGCAGATCCCGCTGCCGACCACGCGACTGCCGCCGCCGATCAGCCGCAAGCCGCCGTCCTGAATTTCAGCAATATCGATCTGTCGACGCCGTTGTCGGCGACCAAGATCGTGCGCGAGATTCTCTACGCGCCGCCGTCGATGCCGGCGCTCGACCTGCTGGCCAAGATGCAGGCGACGCGCATTCACCTCGCGCTGGTCATCGACGAATACGGCGGGAGCGACGGGCTCGTGTCGATCGAGGATTTGGTGGAACTCATCGTCGGCGATATCGCCGACGAACACGACGAGAAGGAAGGTCCGGCGGTGACGCGGCAGAGCGACGGTTCGTTCCTGGCCAACGGCCGCGCCGGCCTCGACGAAGTGCGCGAAGCGATCGGCGAGCAGTTCGACGTCGGCGAAGCCGCCGAAGAGGTCGAGACGCTCGGCGGTTATCTCGTGACCAAAGCCGGTCATGTTCCGGTGCGCGGCGAACTGGTGCCGGGACCGGGTCCGTTCGAGGCCGAAGTGCTCGACGCCGATCCGCGCCGGGTCAAAAGGGTGCGAATCTATCTGCGGAAGGATCGCCGCCCGGCAACGGTGCGCGATTTGGCGACGGCGCGGACACCGGCCGCCCGGCCGGCAACGCCGCGCGAGGAAGGCAACCGGCCAAACACCAATACGACGCGCGCGCCGTGACGCCGACCGGCCTCGTTCACGCCATCGTGTTGGCTTGGGGCTGGCGGCGCTGGCTGATCGCATTCGCCGCCGGCGCGCTCTCGGCCCTGGCGATGGCGCCATTCAGTATTTGGCCGGTACTGTTCTTGACCTTCCCGACGCTGGTCTGGCTGATCGACGGCGCCGGCGTGGGTCGTTGGGGCGGAGTGACTGCCGCAGCGCTGACCGGCTGGTGGTTCGGGTTCGGCTACTTTGTCGCCGGTCTCTATTGGATCGGCTACGCCTTCCTGGTCGATGCGCCGACTTTCGGCTGGCTCCTGCCAGTCGCGGTGATCGGTCTGCCCGCCGTGCTCGCCGTCTATACCGGCTTCGGCGTCGCGCTGGCGCGAATGCTGTGGACCCGCGGCGCGGCGCGGGTCCTGGCTTTGGCGGCGACGCTGACCGTTTCGGAATGGCTGCGCGGCCACTTGCTCACCGGATTTCCCTGGAACGCTTTCGGCTATGCGCTGACGGCACCGCTGGCCCTGGCCCAAGCCGCCTCGCTGATCGGAATTTGGGGCCTGACATTCATCGCCATCTGCGTCTTCGCCGCTCCTGCCACGCTCACCGACGACCGCAGCGAAACGCGCCGGCCGTGGCTGCCGCTTACGCTTGGCGTCGTCGTCCTCGTTGGGCTGAGCGGCTTCGGCGCGCTGCGACTTGGCCGCACGCCGACGCAACTGGTCGACGGCGTTCTCCTGCGCATCATGCAGCCCAACTTGCAGCAGGACGTCCGGTTCAATTATGCCGCCAAACGCGAGGTCATGGACCGCTATCTCGCCCTGTCCAGTCGCGCCTCGGGTCCACAAGCCTCCGGCGCGCGCAATCCAACGCATCTGATCTGGCCGGAATCGCCGTTCCCATTCTTCCTCACGCGCGAACCCGATGCGCTCGAACAAATCACAAAGCTGCTGCAGCCAGGCACCGTGCTGGTCACCGGCGCGATGCGTCTTGCCGATCCGGACAATCCACCCGGTTCCGGCGTCTACAATTCGATCTACGTGATCGATCGCAACGGCTCGATTGCCGCGGTCTACGACAAAGTCCATCTGGTTCCGTTCGGCGAATATTTGCCGTTCCAGCAACTGCTCGAACGGCTCGGATTGCAGGCGCTCACCGAGCAGCGCGGCGGCTTTCTCGCCAGCGATCGGCACCGGTTGATCGCCGTTCCGGGCGCTCCGACGGCGCTGCCGCTCATCTGCTACGAGATCGTCTTTCCCGGCGAAGCCGCGCCGCACGGCCGCAGACCGGGTTGGATCGTCAACGTGACCAACGACGGCTGGTTCGGCATTTCGACCGGGCCTTACCAACATTTCCAACAAGCGCGCCTCAGCGCCATCGAACAAGGCCTGCCGCTCGTGCGCGCCGCCAATACCGGCATTTCCGCCGTCGTCGATCCGCTCGGACGAATCGTCAATTCATTGCCGCTGGGCCAAGAAGGCGTGCTCGATGCGCCATTGCCGCGGCCGCTTGGCAGGACGTTTTACGCCCGCTTCGGCGACGCGCCCGCCATGATCATGATTGCGTTCGCGATCGTCGTCGTTTTTCGCCGTCGACTGAATGCAAATATGGTAAAGACCTGAAATTTAGGAAACGGCGTTCTTCAACCAAAAAATCGACTCGTATCGACCAGAGCGTGTTTGCTGTCGACCCGGCGCAACTGATGCGGGCAAAACTGGCGCAAAATAGCGATCTGTAAACTTTTGCTTATTGGGGGCAGATTTGTCGAGAAACATAAAAGTGGTTTCAATTGTGACGGATTTGCTGTCTATAATCCCTTATAAGAATAAGGGGCAGAGGAGTCGACGATGTTGGCTAAAAAGGCGCCGAACCCGACGGACAAGCACGTCGGGAGTCGTGTGCGCATGCGCCGAATGATGCTTGGAATGAGTCAGGAGAAGCTCGGGGATGCACTCGGCCTGACGTTTCAGCAAGTCCAAAAATACGAAAAAGGCACCAATCGAATTGGCGCGAGCCGACTGCAACAAATTTCTCAGATTCTTCAGGTGCCGGTGGCTTTTTTCTTCGAGGGTGCGCCGGGGGCGCAAGTTGGTGGCAAAGGCGAAGGCATGGCCGAGGCGCCCTCGCCGGCCTACGTTTCCGACTTTCTTGCGACATCGGACGGCTTGGCGCTGACCAAGGCTTTCATGCGCATTGAAGACGCCAAGCTCCGCCGACGCATCGTCGAACTCGTCGAGCAAATCGCCAGTCGCGACAAGCGCTGAATGCTCTGTCGTTCCGTTGGGCGCCACGCCCACACCCCGCCCGGTCCGCGCCCACCCGATTGCCCACATCTTGACCGCGCAGGGGGACGCTGCAACAACCATCTTGATCGCGGCTTTACGCTGCGGGGGTTCAACCTTCGACGCCGGTCCCTCCGCGACCGGTTGATTCAAGTCCGGTTATGAGGGGAGTGCTTCGCTGTGCCACGCGCCAATTACCTGTTCACGAGCGAGTCTGTTTCGGAAGGCCATCCCGACAAGGTCTGTGACCAGATCTCGGATGCCATCCTCGATGCCTTCATTGCAAACGACGTCAAGCTCGGCATTGCCGACGAAAGCGCCGTCAATACGCGGCTCGGCTGCGAGACGCTGTGCACCACCAATAAGATCGTCATCGCCGGCGAGGGTCGCGGCCAGGCGCCGCTGTTCCACAAGCACGGCGAAAAGGCGGTCGTCGATCGCGAGATGATCACCGAGATCGCCCGCGGCGTGGTCAAGGACATCGGCTACGATCAGGACGGCTTTTCCTATTACGGCGCCGACGTCGAAGTTCTCCTGCACGGCCAGTCTCCGGATATCGCCATGGGCGTCGACGCCAAAAAGAAAAAAGACGGCGAAGAGGAGGGCGCCGGCGACCAGGGCATGATGTTCGGCTTCGCCTGCACCGAGAGCGAGGTCTACGAAAAGGGCTCGTTCATGCCGGCGCCGATCTATTTTGCGCACAAGATTCTGAAGGTGCTGTCGGAGAAGCGCCGCTCCGGCGCATTGTTCGATCTGCAGCCCGACGCGAAAAGCCAGGTCACGGTGAAATACGTCGACGGCCAGCCGGTCGGCTGCACCAAAGTCGTGGTTTCCACACAGCACAACGCGCAGACCCGCAACGGCAAGAAATATTCCCCGAGCATGGTCCGCGACATGATCGAGGACACGGTCGCCTCGGCCTTGCCGAAGGGCTGGATGCCGAAGAAGCCTAGCGATTTTTTGGTCAATCCCACCGGCAATTTCGTCATCGGCGGACCCGACGGTGACTGCGGCCTGACCGGCCGAAAAATCATCGTCGATACTTACGGCGGCTACGCGCCGCACGGCGGCGGCGCGTTCTCCGGCAAGGATCCGACCAAGGTCGACCGCTCGGCCGCCTATGCGGCGCGCTATCTCGCCAAGAACGTGGTTGCGGCGGGCCTCGCCGAACGCTGCACGATTCAGATCGCCTACGCCATCGGCGTCGCCGATCCGATGTCGCTTCTGGTCGACACCCACGGCACCGGCACGGTCGACGAAGCCAAGCTGCAAAAACTGCTGCCGGAATTGTTCCCGTTGCGACCGACCAACATCCGCCGCAGCCTCAAGCTGTGCCGGCCAATTTATCGGCGCACCGCGGCCTACGGCCATTTCGGGCGCGCCCCGGAAAAGGACGGCGGTTTCTCCTGGGAGCGTACCGACCTCGCCGACTCGCTCAAGCGCGCGTTCCGCTGATTTTTGCCGGTCCGCGCCGTGGTCATGGCCGGCCTCTCGTGCCGGCCATCTGCGTTTTTGCTACATGCTTTGGAAGATGACATGGGCGACCGCGCTGCAGTACGGCTGCGGCCCGGTCTCGACGGGCCATGATTTCAGAAAGCAAGCCATCCCGTGCCTTTTTCGGCCGGCGCAAGGGCCATCGGCTGCGTCCACACCAGTCGCAGCTGCTCGAGACGCTGCTGCCGCGGTTGGCGATCGATCTCGACCGGCCCGCCCCAGCCGACCTCGCTGCCTTGTTCCCGGTGCCCGTCGACGATGTCCAGCTCGAGATCGGCTTCGGCGGCGGCGAATCGATGATCGCGCAAGCGCAACTAAAGCCGCGCACCGGGTTCATCGGCGTCGAAGCTTTCGTCAACGGCATGGCCAAGGCGCTCGCCGGCATCGAAGAGCACGCGCTGCGGAATATCCGCCTGCATTTCGACGACGCGGTCGACCTGATCGCGTGGCTTCCGGAGCTGTCGTTGGCGCGCATCGACCTCATCCACCCCGACCCCTGGCCGAAGCGTCGGCATTGGAAGCGCCGATTCGTGCAGGACGACATGATCGTGCAGCTTGCCCGGATCCTGCGGCGGGGCGGCGAATTCCGTTTTGTGACCGACATCGCCGATTACACCGCCTGGACGCTGCAACGCGTCCTTCGCTCGCCCGAATTCACCTGGACGGCGGAGCACGCCGACGATTGGCGCAAGCCGTGGCCCGGTTTCGCCGGCACGCGCTACCACGCCAAAGCGGCGCGGGAGCAACGTGCGTCCTGCTTCCTGATCTTCCGACGAGTGTGAGGCGCGGCAAGCGGAATTAGCGATTTCGCTGGACCTGCCAAAACCGCACGACGCGCTGCGCGGTCGAGGCGGAAAGCCGCTCATAATCCGCGAAAGCGGAATCGAGCCCCTGTCTCGAGGGTAATTTATGATCGGGATTGACGGTGATGACGGCCTTCACCGTAGCCCAGCCCATCCCGGTGGCTTTGGATAAAATGAGTACCGGATCCGGCCGTTCGCTCGCCATCAGCCGGTCGACGACCGCGATCGGAACCTTCGACAAGGCCGCAAGTGCGACCACGGTCTCTTCGTATTTTCCCTCACCGGCGAAAGCCGCCAGCGCCGTCTCGTCCATACGACCGGCGCGGTGCAGACCGAGCACGATGCGCTGCGCCTCCCGATAATCGCGCGGGCCGACGCGGGCGCCGACTTCATGGGAGACTTTTTTCAGGACACTGCGGATTTCCGCCTTCAGTTCCGGCGTGGCCGAAGCAAGCATGCGGTCGCGCACCACGGCGGTCGCCCGCGTCAGCAATTCCTGGAACATTTGCGGCGGAATATCCGGCCGCAGGCCGACCTGTTCGGCCAGAACCTTGTCGCTCTCGGCGCGCTCGACCAGGCGAAAGAAGCCGGATTCGGAAATGCGCGCGCCGCGATTGCCGGCCACCGTGCGCGCGACGTCGCGATCGCCACGCCGCACCAAGACATCGGTGACGGCCTCGCCGAGCACGCGTCGCGTCGAGATGGCCTGCAGATGCGCCTGACTTTTAGTTTGGGCGAGATCGACGAGATCGGCCTCTTGCAGGCGCGGCGCCAATTTGAGGACCGGGCCGGCAACCGCGATGTCGTCGTCTTGGGCGAGCGTGCGCAAAACCTTGATGGGGGCGTTGTGCAGTGGCGCCAGCCGATTGGCGAGTTCGACGCGCGCCTTGGCCTCGATTTCCGCGATTAGGTGCCCGAACACGTCGTCGAACAGGTCGACGTGCTGCTCGCTGTAACGGCTGGCGCCGGCAAGAAACAAAGCGGTAATACGCTGCAACGTCGCGACGCGCTTGTGGCGCGAGCCGTGTTGAATGACTTGTTCCAGTTCAGGGATCAACGAGAGAGCGGCACCCATTCAGGAAGGCACCCATTTGGAAGGCGGTGAGCAGCCGTCAGGAACCGGCATCGGCCGTTTCGGCATTTACTTGATTACCGTTTACTGATTACCGATCCCTGAAGGGCCCTTGCAACCGGGCCCCAAACGGCTATATTCCGCTCGTCCGTCATGGATACCTCATAACGGTCGGTTGATCCGATCGGTCTTGAGAGTGGGTTCCCCCGGGGCCCGCTCTTTTTTATTACCTGAGGCCTGACGGGGCTTCGCAGTTCACGTTTAGAGAAAAATCGCCGCTTGGTACGAATGGCCGCCGAGAGCATGGACGATAGGCCGAATGTTGCGCCTACGAACTTCTTTGACGAGCCGCGGCTCATCACCGAGCCAGGGCGGGCGGCGCGCGTCGCAGCGCTCGCCGAGCCGGTGCTCGGTTCGCTCGGTTATCGGCTGGTGCGGGTCCGCATTTCCGCCTTTGCCGGGTGCACGGTCCAGATCATGGCCGAACGGCCGGATGGCACCATGAGCGTCGAAGACTGCGAAACCGTCTCGCGGGCGCTGTCGCCGGTGCTGGATGTCGCCGATCCGATCGAAGGCTCCTATCAGCTCGAAATTTCGTCGCCGGGTATCGACCGGCCGTTGGTGCGCCGTTCGGATTTCGACCGCTATGCTGGCCACGTCGCCCACGTCGAGATGCAGGTTCCGGTCGACGGGCGGCGGCGCTTCCGCGGCGCCCTCGAAGGCACCGAAGGCGAGTGCGCCCGCATCCGTTACGATGCGGCCGGGAATGAAAGTTTCGAAGTATTGCTGCGCATCGACGACATGGCGGAAGCGAAACTCGTGCTCACCGACACGCTCATTGCCGAAGCGTTGCGCAAGAGCAAGCAGAACCAACGCAAGGGAGACTGATCGATGGCGACCGTTAGCGCCAACAAACTCGAATTGCTGCAGATCGCCGAAGCGGTCGCCCGCGAAAAGGCGATCGACCGGCGGATCGTGCTCGGCGCCATGGAAGATGCGATCGCCAAGGCCGCCCGCTCACGCTACGGCAGCGAAACCGAGGTGCGGGCCGAAATCGATCCGAAAAGCGGCGAACTCAACCTGTCCCGCCACATGCTGGTGGTGGATGCCGTGGAAAACCCGGCGACCCAGATCACTCTCGAGGAAGCTCGCCGGCACCATCCCGCCGCCCAGGTTGGCGATACCATCGCCGACAAGCTGCCGCCGCTGGAATATGGCCGGATCGCCGCCCAATCGGCCAAGCAGGTGATCGTGCAGAAGGTCCGCGAAGCGGAGCGCGACCGCCAATACGACGAATACAAGGATCGCATCGGCGACATCGTCAACGGCATCGTCAAACGGGTCGAATACGGCAACGTGGTGGTCGATCTCGGCCGCGGCGAAGCGATCGTGCGCCGCGACGAAATGCTGCCGCGCGAAGTGTTCCGCAACGGCGACCGTATCCGCGCCTATATCTACGACGTTCGCCGCGAGCAGCGCGGCCCCCAGATTTTCCTGTCGCGCACCCACCCGCAATTCATGGCGAAGCTGTTCACCCAGGAAGTGCCGGAAATCTACGACGGCATCGTCGAGGTCAAGGCGGTGGCGCGCGACCCCGGCTCGCGAGCCAAGATCGCCGTCGTGTCGCGCGATTCGTCGGTCGACCCGGTCGGCGCCTGCGTCGGCATGCGCGGCTCGCGGGTGCAGGCCGTGGTCAATGAATTGCAGGGCGAGAAGATCGACATTATTCCGTGGTCGCACGACATCGCCACCTTCGTGGTCAATGCGCTGGCACCGGCCGAGGTTGCCAAGGTGGTGCTCGATGAGGAGCGCGAGCGCATCGAGGTGGTGGTCCCCGACCAGCAATTGTCGCTCGCCATCGGCCGCCGCGGCCAGAACGTCCGTCTTGCCTCCCAGCTCACCGGCTGGGACATCGATATCCTCACCGAGCAGGAGGAGTCGGAACGCCGCCAGGCGGAGTTCGAAAGCCGCACGCGGATGTTCATCGACACGCTCAATGTCGACGAGGTGATCGGACAATTGTTGGCCTCGGAAGGCTTCAATTCGGTCGAAGAGCTGGCCATGGTCGATGCCAAGGAGATTGCCGGCATCGAAGGCTTCGATGAAGACACCGCCGGCGAATTGCAGACGCGAGCGCGCGAATACCTCGCCAAGATCGAGGCCGAGCTCGATGCCAAGCGCCAGGAGCTTGGCGTCGACGATGCGCTCAAGGAGATCGAGGGCGTCACCACGGCCATGCTGGTGCGATTCGGCGAGAACGGCATCAAGACCGTCGAGGACCTCGCCGGCTGCGCCACTGACGACCTCGCCGGTTGGACCGAACGCAAGGATGGCGAAGCCGTCCGTCAGGCCGGCATACTCGACGGCTTCGAATTGTCGCGCGAGGATGCCGAGGCCATGATCATGCGCGCGCGCCTAAAGGCCGGCTGGGTGACCGAGGCGGATCTCGCGCCGCCGCCGGTCGCGGAGGAGGCCGCCGCGTCGACCGCCGAGGCGCAACCCTAACGGAGACCCGACTTCAGGCATGCCCACGCTATCGCCCGACATCGAACTGGACTGTGGACCCCGCGGCAGCGAGCGCGAGCGCCTGTGCGTATTGACGCGGACGGTGCGGCCGGTTGCGGACCTGATCCGCTTCGTCGTCGGGCCGGACGGCGAGGCGATGCCGGACCTTAAGCGGAAGCTGCCGGGGCGGGGCGTTTGGGTGACGGCGACCCAAGACGCGCTGAACGACGCGATCAAACGCAAGGTTTTCGCCCGAGGTTTCAAGCGCGATGTGAAGCTGCCGGCGGACCTCGTCAGCGTTACCGAGCGGCTTCTCCAACGGTCGGCCCTCGATGCGCTGGCAATCGCCGGCAAGGCCGCCATGGTCGTGCACAGTTTCGCCAAAGTCGAGGCCGCGTTGCTGCGCGATAAGGTCGTCGCCGTGGTGCACGCCGCCGAAGCGGCCCCCGACGGGGTCAAAAAGCTCGATGCCGTTCTGCGCCGAACAGCCCCGGGCGGCTCGATCCCGGTGATCCGAATTCTGACCTCGGCCCAATTGGATTTGGCACTGGGACGCCCAAATGTGATACATGCAGCCCTGCTCGCCGGGCCTTCGACCGACACATTTTTGGCGCGAGTTCAGCGCTGGGAGCGGTTCCGGACCGGCGATCCGGGCCAAAACAGGCACACTGCGGGCGCCGCTAGCGTGGCGAACTGAGCCGACCGGGATCACGATTTTGTACGGAACTGGATGCGAATGACCGAGACGACCAAAAATAGCGGCGAGAAGCTGAGCGTGACGCCGACCAAGACGCTGACCCTCAAGCGGACCGGCGTCGAGCAGGGCGTGGTGCGTCAGAGCTTCAGTCACGGCCGCAGCAAGGCGGTCGTCGTCGAGAAGGTCAAACGCCGCGTCTCCGGCCCAGGCGACATCAAGGCCGAACCGGCTGTCACTCCGGATCGCGGCGCCGTCGCACCGAAACGCCCCGGCACGCCGGCGGGCGGAACGCCGGCCCCGAGCGGCGCGCCAGGCCTCTCGCCCAAGACCTCCGGCGTCGTGTTGCGTACGCTCACCGATGAGGAGCGCAGCGCTCGCGCCCAGGCGCTTGCCGGCGCGCAGCTGCGCGAGCTGGAAGAACGCGGACGCGCCGAGGAAGAGGCCCGCGTTCGGCGCAGCCGCGAAGAATCCGATCGCGCCGAGCGCGCGGCGGCGGAAGCGCGCAAGCGCGAAGAAGAAGAACGGCGCAAGCACGAAGAAGAGACCAAACGCAAAGCCGACGAGGTCGCGAAAAAGCGCTTCGGCACGGAGACGACCGCGACGGCGGCTAAACCGGCCACCACGCCGCGCCCGGCGCTCGAAGCCGACGAGGAAGAAGCCCCGCGCAATGCTCGCCGTAGCGGCGGCGGTGCCGCCGCACGGCCGGCGCCGGCGCCGAAACCGACGCGCAGCACCGGCGAGAAGCGGCGCGGCCGGCTCACTCTGGTGACCGCCCTATCCGCCGACGAGGAACGCGAACGTTCGGTTGCGGCATTCCGCCGCCGCGTTCAGCGCATGACCGGCCACCGCGACGAACCCAAGGAAAAGATCGCGCGCGAAGTCACGATCCCGGAAACGATTACCATCCAGGAACTGGCCAACCGCATGGCAGAGCGCGCCGTCGACGTGATCCGCATCCTCATGCAGCAGGGTCACATGGCGAAGATCACCGATACGATCGACGCCGACACTGCCCAGCTCATCGCCGAGGAACTTGGCCATACCGTGCGGCGTGTCGCCGAGGCCGACGTCGAAGAAGGCATGTTCGATACGCCTGACGATCCGGCGAGCCTGTTGCCGCGCGCGCCGGTCGTCACCATCATGGGCCACGTCGACCACGGCAAGACGTCGCTGCTCGACGCCATCCGTTCGACCGAGGTTGCGGCCGGCGAGGCCGGCGGCATCACGCAACATATCGGCGCCTATCAGGTGACATCGCCCTCGGGCGGCCGCATCACCTTCATCGATACCCCCGGCCACGCCGCCTTCACCGCGATGCGCGCCCGTGGCGCCAAGATTACCGACATCGTCGTGCTCGTGGTTGCCGCCGACGACGGCGTCATGCCGCAGACGGTGGAGGCGATCCATCACGCCAAGGCGGCAAAGGTGCCGATCATCGTCGCCATCAACAAGATCGACAAACCGGATGCGAAACCCGAGCGCGTGCGCACCGAGCTTTTGCAGCACGAAATCCAGGTCGAATCGCTGGGTGGCGACGTGCTCGAACTCGAAGTGTCGGCCAAGCAGAAGACCAATCTCGACAAACTGCTCGACACCATCGCACTGCAATCCGAGGTGCTCGAACTCAGGGCCAATCCGAACCGTGCGGCCGAAGGCACCGTGATCGAGGCGCGGCTTGATCGCGGCCGCGGCCCGGTCGCCACCGTGCTGGTGCAGCGCGGCACGCTCAAGCCCGGCGACATCGTCGTGGCCGGCTCGGAATGGGGCCGCGTGCGTGCGCTGATTTCGGATACCGGCCATTCGGTCGTGGCCGCAGGGCCGTCGATGCCGGTCGAGGTGTTGGGCTTCAACGGCACGCCCGAGGCCGGCGACCGGCTCGCCGTGGTCGATTCCGAGGCCCGCGCCCGCGAAATCGCCGATTATCGCGACCGCCAGAAGCGCGAAAAAATGGCGGCGCGGCAGACCGGCATGCGCGGCTCGCTCGAGCAGATGATGAGTCAGCTCAAATCCTCGGGCCGCAAGGAATTCCCGCTGGTGATCAAGGGCGACGTGCAGGGCTCGATCGAAGCCATCGTCGGCGCGCTCGATAAGCTTGCTACCGAAGAAGTGACCGCGCGCGTGATCTTCGCCGGCGCGGGCGGCATTACCGAATCCGACGTCACGCTGGCGGAAGCCTCGGGCGCAGCCTTGATCGGCTTCAATGTTCGCGCCCACAAGGAAGCCCGCGAAGCCGCCGAGCAGGCCGGCGTCGAAATCCGCTATTACGACATCATCTACAATCTCGTCGACGACGTGAAGAAGGCGATGTCGGGACTGCTGGCGCCGACGCTGCGCGAGACCATGCTCGGCAACGCCACCATTCTCGAAGTCTTCAAGGTCTCGAAGGTCGGCAATGTCGCCGGTTGCCGCGTCACCGACGGCACCGTGGAGCGCGGCGCCAATGTGCGCCTCATCCGCGACAACGTGGTCGTGCATCAGGGCAAGCTGTCGCAGCTCAAGCGCTTCAAGGACGATGCGCGCGAGGTCGTAGCTGGCCAAGAATGTGGCATGGCGTTCGAGAATTATCAGGATATGAAAGTCGGCGACGTGATCGAGTGCTACCGGGTGGAGAGCGTGCAGCGGACGCTGTGAGTTCAAGACTCAACGTTCGTGGATCACCTTGCATCGTCGTCGCCGGACTTGATCCGGCAAGCCATGTAGCCAAGTCGATTAGCACAGAACTAAGTTGGATGCCCGGGTCAAGCCCGGGCATGACGACGAAATGGAAAATGGAAATGCCGCGTCATCACAAATGCGATCAATCGACCGGCGGTTCGCAACGCCAATTACGGGTCGGTGAATTGATTCGGCACGAAATGGCCGAGCTGCTGACGCGCGGCGATGTGCACGATCCGGTCATTCAGGCGCATCTGATCACGGTTCCCGAGGTGCGCATGAGCGCCGATCTGCGGCTCGCCACGATCTACATCATGCCGCTCGGCGGCCGCGACGAGCAACAAGTGCTCGACGCGCTCGAACGCAACAAGCGTTATGTGCGCGGCGAGATCGGGCACCGCGTCAACCTGAAATTCGCACCCGAGATTCGTTTCCGCATCGACGAGCGATTCGACGAAGCGGAACGCATCGAGAAGCTGTTGCGAACGCCTGTCGTCCAACGCGACCTCGGTGACGAGGAGAACACATGACGTCTCCTGCCGACACGCCCGACGTCGAATCGACGGCCGCGCCGCAGGCCGCAGATCGCCAAGCCGGCAACGGCGCACGCGCGAACAAGAAGCGCCAAAAGCGCGACGTCCACGGCTGGCTTGTGCTCGACAAGCCGGTCGGCATGACCTCGACGCACGCGGTCGCCGTCATCAAACATCTCTATACGGCCAAGCGGGCCGGCCACGCCGGGACGCTCGATCCCCTGGCGTCGGGCTGCTTGCCGATCGCGCTCGGCGAGGCGACCAAAACCGTGCCGTTCGTGGTCGACGGCCGCAAGGAGTATGTTTTTACCGTTCGCTGGGGCGAGGAGCGTGATACTGACGACGCCGAGGGTCGCGTTCTGGCCACCAGCGACAGCCGCCCCGATGCGGCGGCGATCCACGCTTTGCTGCCGCGCTTCACCGGCACCATCGCGCAGGTGCCCCCCCGTTACTCGGCAATCAAGGTCGACGGCGAACGGGCCTATGACCTGGCGCGCGATGGCGAGACGGTCGAACTGGCGCCGCGGGCGGTCGAAATTCACCGGCTTGAGCTCCTCGAAATGCCCGACCTCGACCATGCCGTACTGGCCGCCGAATGCGGCAAGGGAACCTATGTCCGCTCGCTCGCTCGCGACCTCGGCCGGGCGCTTGGCGCGCTCGGCCATGTGTCCGCCTTGCGTCGGAATCGGGTCGGCCCGTTTGGCGAGCGCGACATGATACCCCTGGAACAGGTCGAGGCTTTGTGCCATAGAGCGGCCTCCGGCGAGGGACACCTCGCCGATACGCTCCTGCCGATCGAGACCGCGCTGGACGACATCCCGGCGCTCGCCGTGAGCTCGGCAGATGCGGCGAGGCTCCAAAGGGGCCAAGCCGTTTTGTTGCGCGGAAGGGACGCTTCCATTTTGCGCGGCGTGGTGCAGGTCGCCTCCGGCGGCCAGTTTGTCGCCATTGCCGAGGCCGAACGAGGCGAAATCCTACCCCGGCGCGTGTTCAATTTACCCGGCATCGTTGGACGAGCCGGCAGACGAAAGGGTTAGTGACGATGTCGATAATGACCGCGCGTAAGGCGGAATTGATCAAGAATTACGCCCTCAAGTCCGGGGATACCGGTTCGCCCGAAGTGCAGGTTGCGCTGCTCTCGGAGCGAATCACCAACCTGACTGATCACTTCAAGACTCATGTCAAAGACAACCATTCGCGGCGCGGCTTGTTGAAGCTGGTGTCGCAACGGCGCCAGATTCTCGACTATCTCCGGCGTACCGACGATGGGCGTTACAAAGAGTTGATCGAACGGCTGGGTATTCGCCGCTAAAATGTTTACGCGCGGGGATGCCCCGCGCGTCTGTGAGCGGCGCGCTGGAGGCGCCCGCTTTGCCCGGCAGCGCTGCTGCCGATCCGTGGAATGGGCCGTTGCCCGTTCATATCTGTGGAAGGTCCGAAGGCCATGGCAGGATCGCCGGTCGCTGGTGCGGCATTGCAGCTCCGCTGCGCCGGCAGCGTCTCGCCGTCTTGCTTATGGCTTTCGCACTTTCGCGAAAACCATGAAAGACAATCGCAATGTTCAACATTCATCGTGTGCAACTTGACTGGGGTGGCCGACCACTCACGCTAGAGACCGGCAGAGTCGCGCGGCAAGCCGACGGCGCGGTGTTCGCCTCCTACGGCGATACCACCGTCATCGCGACCGTCGTCGCCGCCAAGCAGCCCAAGGAAGGCATCGATTTCCTGCCGCTGACCTGTAACTATCAGGAAAAATACTATGCTGCCGGCCGCATTCCCGGCGGCTATTTCAAGCGCGAGGCGCGTCCGACCGAAAAGGAGACGCTGGTCTCCCGGCTGATCGACCGGCCGGTCCGGCCGTTGTTCGCCGACGGCTGGCGCTGTGACACCCAAGTGATCGTGACCGTCTTGTCGCATGATCTCGAGAACGACCCCGACATCGTGGCGATGGTCGCGGCCTCCGCCGCGTTGACGCTCTCGGGCGCGCCGTTCATGGGACCGATCGGTGCCGCCCGCGTCGGTTTCATCAACAACGAATACGTGCTCAATCCGCAAATCGACGAGATGAGCGAGAGCGGCCTCGATCTGGTCGTCGCCGGCACTCAAGACGCCGTGCTGATGGTCGAATCGGAAGCCAAGGAGCTGTCCGAGGACATCATGCTCGGCGCCGTAATGTTCGGCCACCGTCATATGCAGCCGGTGATCGACGCGATCATCCAACTCGCCGAGAAGGCCGCCAAGGAACCGCGCGAACTCAAGCTGCCGAACAATGCAGCGCTGGAAAAGGAGATGCTGGGTCTCGTCGATAAGGATCTGCGCGCCGCCTACGCTATCCCCGACAAGATGGAGCGCCACAAGGCGGTCGATGCCGCGAAAGAACGCGTTATCGGACATTTCCTCCCGCCCGACCAGGACAACCCGAAATATTCGAAGCTTCAGGTCGCCGGGGTGTTCAAGGACCTGGAAGCCAAGATCGTGCGCTGGAACATTCTCGACACCGGCAACCGCATCGACGGCCGCGACGTGAAGACCGTGCGCCCGATCGTTTGCGAAGTCGGCGTGCTGCCGCGGACCCACGGTTCGGCGCTGTTCACCCGCGGCGAGACCCAGGCTCTGGTGGTCTCGACGCTCGGCACCGGCGAGGACGAGCAATATATCGACGCGTTGCAGGGCACCTACAAGGAAGCTTTCCTGCTGCACTATAATTTCCCGCCGTTCTCGGTCGGCGAGACCGGTCGGTTGGGCGCTCCGGGCCGCCGCGAAATCGGCCACGGCAAACTCGCCTGGCGGGCGATCCATCCGGTGCTGCCCGCGCACACCGAGTTCCCCTACACCATCCGCGTGGTGTCGGAGATCACCGAGTCGAACGGCTCGTCCTCGATGGCGACGGTTTGCGGCACTTCGTTGTCGCTGATGGATGCGGGCGTGCCGCTCAAGCGGCCGACCGCCGGCATCGCCATGGGCCTGATCAAGGAAGAGGAGCGCTTCGCCGTCCTCTCCGACATTCTCGGCGACGAGGACCATCTCGGCGACATGGATTTCAAGGTCGCCGGCACCGAGCGCGGCGTCACCTCGCTGCAGATGGACATCAAGATTGCAGGCATCACCGAAGAAATCATGCGGATCGCGCTGGCCCAGGCCAGAGACGGCCGGCTGCACATTTTGGGTGAAATGAGCAAGGCGATCACCTCGGCGCGCGCCGAGCTCGGCGAGCATGCGCCGCGCATCGAAGTGTTCTCGATCCCGGTCGACAAGATCCGCGAAGTCATCGGCTCCGGCGGCAAGGTGATCCGCGAGATCGTGGAGAAAACCGGCGCCAAGATCGACATTCAGGATGACGGCACGGTGAAGGTCGCTTCCGCCAAATCGGAGTCGATCAAGGCGGCGATTAATTGGATCAAGTCGATCGCATCCGAACCGGAAGTCGGCCACATCTACGAGGGCACTGTCGTCAAGGTCATGGATTTCGGCGCTTTCGTGAATTTCTTCGGCGCCAAAGACGGCCTCGTCCATATCAGCCAATTGGCACAGCGCCGGGTGCAGAAGACCACCGACGTCGTCAAGGAAGGCGACAAGGTCAAAGTCAAGCTGCTCGGCTTCGACGAGCGCGGCAAGACGCGGCTGTCGATGAAGGTCGTCGATCAGGACACCGGCGAGGACCTCGAGGCCAAGCAGAAGGCCGAAGAACAACCGCGGGAAGCGGCGGCAGGCGTCGCGGAATAGCGCGCCATTTCAGGATTGCGAGCGAGCGGCGCTGCGCGGCGCCGCTCGTTTCGTTTGAGCAGGACTTCCGACGGACGATCAATCCGCGACCGGAACCTGGCCGCCGCCCCCGCCGGCCGAGCGGCGAAACACCATCAGCAACGGCAGCACCGCGAGCGTCGCGATCATCAATAATTTGTAATCGTCGATATAGGCGATGATTCGCGCTTGTTGCGTGATCACGGTATCGAGCGCCGCGCGCCCGGCGGCGGTCAGCGGATTCCAGAAATGCGCCACCGCGGGATTGTCGAAGCCGCGGTTCACGGCGGTGACGTGGGCGGCGATGGAGGCGTGATTGGCCTGGGTATTGGTCGTCAACAACGCACTCACCACCGAAATGCCGACGCTCGATCCGATATTGCGGGACAGATTATAGAGGCCGGCGCCCTGGGTGCGTTGCTCCGGCGACAGCGTCGACAAGGTGGCGGCGCTCAGCGGCACGAACAGAAAACCAAGGCCAATTCCCTGCACGACGCCGACGCCGATGATCTCGCTTTCCGATACGTCCGGCGTCCAGCCGGTCATGGCATTGAACGACCACGCCGTGAGTCCGAGCCCGATGCCGAGCAGAAGCCGCGTATCCACTCGTCCGACCAGCCTGCCGACCACCAGCATGGCGGCCATGGTGCCGACGCCGCGCGGACCCATGACGATGCCGGCGCTGACCACCGGATAATTCATAAGGTCTTGCAGATAGGGCGGCTGTAACGCGAGCGAGGCGTAATAGGTCAGGCCCACGACCGAGACGAACACCACGCCGGCCGCAAAATTGCGGTCGCGGAACAGCGCCGGCCGCACGAACGGCTTTTCGGCGGTGAAGATATGGACGATGAACAGATAGAACGCGGAAAAGGCCACGGTGGCTTCGATAATGACCTCGCCGGAACTGAACCAGTCCTTGATCTCGCCCCGGTCGAGCATGACCTGAAGGGCGCCAAGCGCGAGACTTAAGGTGCCGAAGCCGAACCAGTCCAGTTTCTCGCCGACATTGCGTTTGGTGTCGGGCAGGAATGCGATCATGCCGAGCAGACAGAGAATACCGATCGGCAAATTGATGTAGAAGACGTAGCGCCAACTGTAGTTCTGGGTCAGCCAGCCGCCGAGAACCGGCCCCAGCACCGGACCGACCATCACGCCGACGCCGAACAGCGCCATGGCGAAGCCTTGGCGCTCTCTCGGATAGATCGTGAACAGCACCGACTGCGACAGCGGCACCAGCGCCGCCCCGAAAGCGCCCTGCAGCACCCGGAACAACACGATCTGGGTCAGCGATTGCGCCATGCCGCACAGCATCGACGCCACCGTGAAGCCGCCGACGGAAACCAGGAACAGCCGCTTGAGGCCGAATCGCCCGGCCAGGAAGCCGGTCGGCGGCGTCATGATCGCGGCGGCGACGATATAGGACGTGAGCACCCAGTCGATCTGATCCTGGCTCGCCGCCACGCTGCCTTGCATATAGGGCAAGGCGACATTGGCGATAGTCGTATCGAGCGCCTGCATCAGGGTGGCGAGAATCACGCACAGCGTGATCATGCCCCGATGCGCGCCGTCCGCTGCAGGTTCGCCGGCCATGACGCTTACCAGCCGAATAGCCGCGGAAATCCGCGCGGGTGTCCGGTATCGACGTCGACTTCGACGCTCATCCCGGCGCGCAGTTCCGGCTTATTCTTGTCGCTGGTGTCGACGCGCACGCGCATCGGCACGCGCTGGACGACCTTCACCCAATTGCCGCTGGTGTTTTGCGCCGGCAGCAAGGAAAATTCCTGCGCCGCGGCAGGGCTGACGCTTTCCACCGTGCCATGCCAAACCACTTCAGGATAAGTGTCGGCCGTCACGGTGACCGATTGCCCGAGCCGCACGTAAGTCAATTCCGTCTCCTTCGGATTGGCGCTGATCCAAAGGTGATCGGTGTCCACGAGATAGAAGGCGGTGGTCGACGCCGCTAGATACTTCCCCGGCGCAATGCTCGGCACGCTCGTGACGGTGCCGCCGAACGGGGCCCTGATCACCGCGTGGTCGAGCTGCCGCTGGGCTTCTTCGACTTGGGCCTGGGACTGCCGGTATTGCGGATGTTGTGCGGTCGGAGTGTCGACATTGCCGCCAAGCCGAACCAGTTGCGTCGCGGCCTGCTGACGCAGGGCTTCGAGCTTGCTTTTGTCGTTCTGCAACGTGTACCGGGCTTGATCGTAGACGGCCTGGGAAACGGTGCCGCTGCGCAGCAACATCTCTTCGCGATCGTAGTTCGTCTGGTCGAGATCGACCTGGGCCTGTTCCGCCGCGGCGTCGCTCAACATGCGCTTGTAGTCCTGTGTCATCGATTCGATGACAAGGGCCGTTTGCGCCAGGTTTGCCTTGGCATTGTCGAGGGCGATCTGGAACTGACGCGGATCGAGGCGATAAAGCACCTGCCCTGCCGCGACATGCAGGTTGTCCGTGACATCGACGTCGTGGACGATGCCGGAGACATCGGTCGAGATGCCGACCTTTTCGGCGTCGACATAGGCGTCGTCGGTGGACATGACCTGGCCGCCGCTGACGTAGTAATAGCCGCCGACAAGGAGCGCGAGCGGCAGCAGCGCGAACAAGCCCCAACGAAGCCGCCCGCGGTCGGGCCAGGTCGGCTTTTTCTTACGGACGGGCGCCACCCGCTCCACGCGCGGCGGCGCCGGGGCGACCGGCGGCTTGTCGCGGATGTCGGGGGCTTCGTCGTGCGCCGGCGGCACGGATTTCAACGAGCGCTCAGACATAGTGCCGCTCTCCTGCGGTGCCTGCCGCGTTCTTTTGCGCAATTGCCTGGCGCAGATTCTCCTTCACGATGGCGAGCTGAGCGACCATCTTTTCGACGTTCTCGCGGTCGACCCCGGCAAGCGCGGTCGCCATCAATTCATCGCCGAGACCGCCGAGCCGCTCGAGCAGCGGCCGCGCCGCCGGCGTAAGAAAAAGGCGCTTGGCTCGGCGGTCGTTCGGGTCGGAACGCCGCTCGATCAGGCCGCCGTCGCAGAGCCGGTCGAGCAGCCGCGTCAGCGAGATTGGCTGCAAGTCGAGCATTTCGGCGAGTTCGGACTGTTTCAGCCCCTCGAACCGGTCGAGCCGCACCAGAACAACCCATTGGGCCCGGGTGATGCCGAACTGGCTTGCCTTGTGGTCGGCATAGGTTCGCAACATGCGAGCTACATCATTGAGGGAGAAAGCGAATTCTCTATTGAGCGAACGCGGAAGCATGATCGTTCCATTGAAAGTAGATGTGCATAATATGAGCTAGCTTATAAAATCGTGGGAGGTAAAATGATGCAAGGCAGCCCTGCGGCAAGATCAATACAGAACAAGATCAATACCGGAAACCGTTTGCGGCGCGCTTTAGACCAAGCCGAGCTCGCCCAGGGCGGCGATGTGATGGGCTGCAGCGTCCGTTGCGAAGCAGCAGAACACCACGCGTTCGAGGCCGCGACGCGCCGCCGACAATTCGGCGACTACTGTGCCGACAGCGGTACGCGCCGCCCGGTCGGCTGGGAAGCGGTAGATGCCGGTCGAAATGGCCGGAAAGGCGATCGACAGGAGGCCGTGGGCAGCGGCAAGATCAAGCGCGGTGCGATAGCAGGACGCCAGCAGGTCGTCTTCGCCGGCGCCGCCGCCGCTCCACACCGGCCCGACCGTATGGATGACGTGCTTCGCAGGCAGCCGATAGCCGCGCGTGATCTTCGCCGCTCCGGTTTCGCAGCCGCCGAGCCGGCGACATTCGGCCAGCAATTCGGGACCCGCTGCGCGGTGGATGGCGCCGTCCACGCCGCCGCCGCCGAGCAAACTCCGGTTTGCGGCGTTGACGATGGCATCCACCGCCAGTGTCGTGATGTCGGCAATGCAGACCTCGAGCCGAGCGGACCCGACGGCGCCGGACAGGAGAGGCGATATCGTCGTCATCGCCGGCATTTTATCATGCCCATTCGGCCTGCGCTTCGGCCTTCAGATCGACCGTGCTTTTGACGCCGATATCGTCGAAGTGTTCGTCCAAGAAGCGACGCGCGGCGCGCTTGCCGCTGACATGCAGCATGTCGAAGAAATCGTAATCGGTCGAAAGCTTGCTGACGGCGTCGAAATGGGTGCCGAAGCGGTCGAGCACGATACGGTGAACATTGATGCGCCGGTATTGCCTCGGCCCGGTGCCGTGCGGCAGCCGGCCCTCATCGATCAGCCGGGCAACAAACTCGATGGCGCGGTATTCGCTGATCAGCGAGGAGTTGAAGGTAATCTCGTTGATCCGGTTCGCGATCTCGCTGGACGACGTCGGTGTCGCATGCCGTACCAGCGGATTGATCTGAACCACCAGCACATCCTCGGTCGTGGTGGCGCGGAAAAATGGAAAAATAACCGGATTGCCGAGATAGCCGCCATCCCAATAGGGCACGCCGTCGATTTCGACCGCGCGGAACATCAGCGGCAAACATGCGGATGCCATCACCGCATCGGCGGTGATATTGTCGCGGCTAAAGATGCGCACGCGACCAGTCTGGACATTGGTCGCCGAAATGAACAGCTGCAAGTCTGAGTCGGCGCGCAGCGACTCGAAATCGACGAAGCGCTCGATGAGATCCTTCAGTGGATTGATGTTGAGCGGATTGACGTCGTAAGGCGAAAAATAACGCGCCATCGCATCGAACCACGCTTGTACCGGGGTTCCCTCGAGCGGCGTAAACGACAGCAACCGCTCCATCACTGCGCGCTGCATAGCCGGCAGATTGCCGGTGCTCGACACCGAGCGCCAGAAATCGGCCAGCCTTTTTTGCGCCTCCGCGGGTCCACCCCGGCAAAGTCCGTCGGCCAACATCACGGCATTGATCGCGCCCGCCGAGGTGCCCGATATGCCCTCGATCGACAGCCGCTCGTCGCTGAGAAGCTGTTCCAATACGCCCCAGGTGAAAGCGCCGTGCGCGCCGCCGCCTTGCAGCGCGAGATTGATGCGCTTGGTCGACGGCAGAGCCGATTTGTCCGAAGCGCGTCCGAGCAACAGCCTGCTGAAAATGTTTTTCATCGGTCAGGCCGGGTGCAGCGCGGTGCGTCCAAAATGCATTGGGTCGAATACGCGCCCCCGTAGGACAATTTCATTCGGCCGTCCAGCCGCCGTCGATCGAAAGATTGGCGCCGGTAATCGACTTCGCAGCGTCCGAGCACAGATAGAGGGCGAGATCGGCCACCTCGTCGACGCCGACGAATTCCTTGGTCGGCTGCGCGGCCAAAAGGACGTCGCGCTTGACCTGCTCTTCGGTCATGCCGCGCGCTTTGGCGGTATCGGGAATCTGTTTCTCGACCAGCGGGGTCCACACATAACCCGGGCTGATGCAGTTGCAGGTAATGCCGAAAGTCGCGACTTCGAGCGCGACCGTTTTGGTCAGCCCGGCGAGCCCGTGCTTGGCCGAGACATAGGCGCTCTTGAACGGCGAGGCGACCAGCGAATGCGCCGAGGCGGTATTGATGATACGGCCCCATTTGCGCGCCTTCATGCCGGGTACCGCCGCGCGGATGGTATGAAAAGCCGAGGACAGATTGATGCCGATGATCTGGTCCCATTTCTCGATCGGAAATTCTTCGATCGGGGACACGAACTGAATGCCCGCATTGTTGACCAGGACGTCGAGCGAGCCGAAGGTTTTTTCGCTCGAGCGCACCATCTCCGCGATTTCGGCCGGCTTGCTCATGTCGGCGCCGGAATAGATCGCCTTGACCTTGAATTCCTGTTCGATTCCGGCGCGCTCCTTTTCGATGGCGTCCTTGTCGCCGAAGCCGTTGATGGTGATATTGGCGCCCTGGGACGCGAACACACGCGCAATTGCCAGACCGATGCCCGAGGTGGAACCGGTCACCAACGCGGACTTTCCTTGCAGCATGACAATCCCCAATTCAGTATGACGCTCTGTGATGAGACGGCCGTAGAGTGCCAACGCTTTCACGGGCCGCCGGGAATGTGGGATGCTTGCTATTGCGGCGCAACATAAAAATCGGGTCGACCGTCACGTTTTCGCGATCCCATCGCAGCCCGCCAACCTCCCGGAATGGGCGGCTGATCGAGCCTGGCGCCGCCCAGGTTGAGGCATGAGAATGACCGAGCCATGACGCGGGCGATGACGACCTTGCAGCGCGCGATTTTCCCCGCTCCCGATCACGACCATAGCCGCTGCGCCAGCGCCGCGCTGGCCCATGCGGAAGCGCAGTGTGCGGCGCGCTCCCAACGGTTGACGCCGATGCGCCGGCACGTGCTCGAAGCGCTGTTGGCGAGTCACAAGCCGCTCGGCGCCTACGAGATCATCGAACGGCTGGCGGACGAGCATCGCCCGGCGCCGATCTCGATCTACCGCGCGCTCGATTTTCTATGCGAAAACGGTCTCGTTCACCGCATCGAGAGCCGCAATGCCTTCGTCGCCTGCGTGCACGACCACGGCGGAGACGCCCTCGTCGTATTCTTGATCTGCGAACGCTGCGGCGCGGTCGGCGAGGCGCCGGGCGAGATGGCAGCCGACGCTCTCAAAGCGTCCGCGCGCGCTGCCGGTTTCGTCCCCAAGAGCCCGCTGATCGAAATTGCCGGAGTCTGTTCGCATTGCCGCGAGCGATGATGCGTCGCAATTTGTGAGCCGTGCGGTGACGCTGGCGGCGAGACCTCCTCCTCGTCAACTGGCCCCGGGGACGCTATATCCGTGGTCTCCCTTCCTTGCGGGGGAGGGGCAACGAAACGAGGGCTTCTAGGCCATAAGGACTTGTCCATGATGGAGTTTTCCGGTCCTGCCGAAAGGCACCGAACCGTGGCCGTACAGGTCGGCAAAGTGACCGTCGGCGGCGGCGGGCCGGTCGTCGTGCAGTCGATGACCAATACCGATACCGCCGATGCCGAAGCGACGGCGAAACAGGTGGCGGCACTCGCGCGTGCCGGCTCGGAACTGGTCCGCATCACGGTCGACCGCGACGAGGCCGCCGCAGCCGTGCCGCACATCAAGGACAAGCTGCTCAAAATGAACGTCGACGTGCCGATCGTCGGCGATTTCCACTATATCGGCCACAAGCTGCTTGCCGATCACCCGGCCTGCGCCGAGGCGCTCGACAAATACCGCATCAATCCGGGCAATGTCGGCTTCAAGGAGAAGAAGGACCGCCAATTCGCCGCCATCGTCGAGACCGCGATCCGCCACGCTAAGCCGGTCCGGATCGGGGCCAATTGGGGCTCGCTGGATCAGGAGCTGCTCACCCACCTCATGGATGAGAACTCCCGCTCGAACCACCCAGTCGACGCGCGCGACGTCACCCGCGAGGCCATGGTGCAATCTGCGCTGCTGTCGGCCGAGCGCGCGGAAGAGATCGGGCTGCCGCGTTCAAAAATCATCCTGTCCGCCAAGGTATCGGCGGTGCAGGATTTGATCGGGGTCTACGGCGAGTTGGCGCGGCGCTGCGACTACGCGCTCCATCTCGGCCTCACCGAGGCCGGCATGGGTTCGAAGGGCATCGTTGCATCGTCAGCCGCGATGGGCGTGCTGCTGCAACAGGGCATCGGCGACACGATTCGCATTTCGTTGACACCCGAGCCGAACGGCGACCGCACGCTCGAAGTGCAGGTTGCGCAGGAATTATTGCAGACCATGGGTTTGCGCACCTTCGTGCCGCTGGTTGCCGCCTGTCCCGGCTGCGGCCGCACCACCTCGACGACCTTCCAGGAGCTTGCGGCAAGCATCCAGGGCTTCATCCGCGACTCCATGCCGGAATGGAAGACGCGCTACCCGGGCGTCGAAGGCCTCAGCGTCGCAGTGATGGGCTGCATCGTCAATGGCCCGGGCGAGTCCAAACATGCCGACATCGGCATTTCGCTGCCGGGCACCGGAGAAACGCCCACCGCGCCGGTCTTCATCGACGGCAAGAAGGCCATGACGCTGCGCGGACCGACGGTCTCGGCCGACTTCCAAAAGATCGTCATCGATTACATCGAGCGGCGGTTCGGCGCCGCGGCCGGGCGGACGGCTGCGGAGTGAGCACTACTGCTCTCGGTTGTGCCAAGGCGCCTTTAACCCGCCTAAGGATCCCCCTTGGCGATAGACGGTTGCCGAATAAACACACTCACCGGGAATCGTAGTCGGCTAGTGAACCGGCGCTCGACAGTCCCAGACCCCTCGTTCACGATGCGTTAACCATACGATGGTCCGCCGTTTTGGGCGCGGCGTGTATGTGGAGGGGGCATTACGATGAGACGGTTGATTCTTGCTGCGCTGGCGCTGGTCATGGTGATCGGACTGCAGCCCCAGGCTGCTCGTGCGCAGGATAATGGTTGGAACGCTTTCTGGACGTGGTTTTCCCATGGGCAAGATCCGCGTCTGACCACCGCCAGCATCGGCGTCGGCATCGGGACCGGTGTTGCCTCGTATTTCCTGACCGAGAAGCACGGCCATCCCGGGGTGCGGCATGTGAGCTTCGGTACCGCCTATGGGATAACGAGCTATGCTTGCGCCGTCGTCTACCCGTTCGTCGGGACCATCGCGTTGAATCGCCCGCTGACGCCGCGCGAGATGTATATCGGGGTCGGCGATTGCATTCTGCCGGTCATCGGCGGCTGGCTGGTGGATACCTATCTTCCGCATGACGCCTGGACCGATGGCACGCCGCCGAAGCCGGCTCCTCACCACCACAAAAAATAACGCCTCGGAAAATGAATCTGAAAAAGCCGGTCCATGAGGCCGGCTTTTTGTTGCCCGACGCCCGGTGCACTCACCCCAGCGTTTGTCAGTGCTGTTTTTCCAGCCGCCGTAAGACTTCGTCGAGCTGATCGAGGTTGCGGTAGCGGATGCTGAGCACACCGCCGCGTTCGTGATGGTCGATGCTGACCACGAGGCCTAGCGCATCGGAAATGCGCTTCTCCAGTGCGACCAGATTGGCGTTTTTCTCGACCTGTTTTTTGGTCTTCTTTTCGGCGGCGTGGCCTTTGCCGTTCTGTCCCGCTTCCCGCGCCATCGCCTCGACCTGGCGTACATTGAGACCGCGGGCGACGATTTCCTCGGCGAGCGCCTCGGCATCGGCGTGGCCGATCAGCATCCGCGCGTGGCCAGCGGAAAGCTTGCCGGAAGCGAGATAGCCCTTCACGGTCTCGGGGAGCTTGAGCAGCCGCAGCGTATTGGCGACATGGCTGCGGCTCTTGCCGATGATTTTCGCAATCTCGTCCTGGCTGTTGCCGAACTCCTCCATCAGCGCGCGGTAGCCCTCCGCCTCTTCGAGCGCGTTGAGGTCCGCGCGTTGCACGTTTTCGATGATCGCGATTTGCAGCGCCTCGGCATCGCTCGCGTCGATGACGACGATCGGGACTTCGTGCAACCCAGCGCGTTGCGCCGCACGCCAGCGCCGTTCGCCGGCGATGATTTCGTAAGATTCGGCGGCGCCGCGGACCGGCCGTGCGATGATCGGCTGGATAATGCCGCGCTCGCGCAGCGAAGCGACGAGTTCGTCGAGTTCGGCGTTCGAGAAGACGCGCCGAGGGTTGCGCGCATTCGGCCGCAATGCTCCGGTCGGCACGCGCCGCTGCCCGCGCGGACGATCGCCCGAACTTTCAGTGCCGACATCGCCGATCAATGCGGCAAGGCCGCGTCCCAATCGCGATCGCGTCGAATCTTCCGCCATCGCCGTCATCCCTAGATTGTCAGTCACGCAACTCGCCCGCTTGCTCTGGCCGCGTCTTGCGGCGGTATGTCACTGCGTTCATGCTCGATCAGACGACCGCCGTCATCCGGCGCAAAGCGTCTTCTCCCGCTGGATGATCTCGGTCGCGAGCCGCAAATAGGCTTCGCTGCCGCTGCATTTGAGATCGTAGACGAGAACCGGCTTGCCGTAGGACGGCGCTTCCGAAACACGAACGTTGCGCGGGATCACGGTGTCGTAGACCTTCGATCCCATGAACTCCCGCACGTCGGCGACCACCTGGCCCGACAGATTGTTGCGCGCATCGAACATCGTCAGCACGATGCCGTGGATGGTGAGTCCCGGGTTGAGCTGTTCGCGCACGGACTCGACTGTCTTGAGCAATTGCGACAGACCTTCGAGCGCGAAGAACTCGCATTGCAACGGCACCAAAATCGCATTCGCCGCCGCCATGGCGTTCACGGTCAAAAGATTGAGCGACGGCGGACAATCGACCAACACGTAAGTGAAGGTGCTGCCGCCGACTGTATTCAGCGGCGTGAGCGCGCTGCGAAGCCTGAAGGCCCGGTCGCGCGCTTGGCCGATTTCAAGTTCGAGCCCAGAGAGATCGAGCGTCGATGGCGCAAGATGCAGACGCGGAACGGCAGTCGCCACGATGGCATCGCGCAAGGCAGCTTCGCCGGTGAGCACGTCATAGGTCGAGTAGCGGCGGCTGCGGCGATCGATGCCGAGACCGGTCGAAGCATTGCCCTGCGGATCGAGATCGATGATCAGAACGTCCTCGCCGATGGCTGCGAGCGCGGTGCCGAGATTGATTGCGGTCGTGGTCTTGCCGACGCCGCCTTTCTGGTTGGCGACGGCCAAGACCCGCGGTGGTCTTGCCCGCTGCGCCTGGGCGTTACGGTCAGGCGTCGCGAAGGGCACCACGCGGGGAGAGTCCTCGGAGATTTCGTTCATCGTGGCGGGTCCAGGTTGGGGCGGCACGCGTTCGTTACAACCGAACGTACAACTATACGTTGTTAGGCTGCAATCCTAGGTCTTGGCGGAGACGGCGTCTACGGCGACAATTCGGGCCTGTGGATCGGTCAGGCTCTTCACCAGTGTCGCTTGGATGTTCCAACATTTAGCGGCTTCGGTCAATTCAGCATCCACATCTTGTCCCTTGGGAAATAACCCTTTCGCCCCTCTTTTCAACAGCGGATATGCCTCGCCCAGAAGCTTGGTGAGCGGCGCCAAAGCCCGCGCTGTAACGACGTCGATTTGACCGGGGGCATGTTTGACAAAATCCTCGATCCGTTCGCTGTGGACCACGGCGGGAGCGCCGATTTCCCGGGCTGCCTCGCGGAGGAATGCTGCCTTTTTGGTACTCCTCTCGACGAGATGGATCATCGTCCCCGGAGCTTCGGCGAGGGCGCAGGCGATTACCATGCCTGGAAATCCGCCGCCGGAGCCCAGATCCACCCAAGTGCGACATGGCTGCGGCGCCAGCGCCAGCAGTTGAAGCGAGTCGGCGATATGGCGGGTCCACAGCACCGGCTCGGTCGACGGCGCGATCAGATTCATGCGCCCCTGCCATTGCAGGAAAATCTCGACGAAGCGGTCGAGGCGAGCGGTTGTTTCACGTGAAACAACGACTAATTCCAGGGCTCGGGCGCGATCGGCGGCAAGATCAGGCCGCGGTGGGTCGATGCCGAGCCCACGGTCTCGCTTTTCCGTCATGCGATGCCGCGGCCGGGCTTACGATGTTGGCGCCGAACATGCGCCACCAGGAGCGTCAAGGCAGCAGGCGTGATGCCGTCGATGCGTCCGGCCTGGCCTATGGTTCGCGGCCGATGGGTCTTGAGCTTGTGGCGGACTTCATTGGAAAGTCCAGGCAAGACGGTATAGTCGATATCGTCGGCAAGCATGACACTCTCGTCGCGCCGATAGGATTCAACGTCGGCAGCCTGCCGGCTCAGATAGACCTCGTATTTGGCGTCGATTTCGAGCTGTTCCGCAATCTTCGGCGCAAGCTCAGCAAGTTGCGGCCAAATCCGAGCCAGATCGGCGATCGCGATATCCGGATAGGACAGCAAATCGAACGCCGAACGACGCTGGCCGTCCTTGCGGAGCGACAGGCCGTGCTTGGCAGCTTCGCTCGGCGTCACCATGAGCGAGCGAGCCATGAGCCTGGCTGACGTGAGTTCAGCCATTTTCGTGCGATGCCTGTGCGCCCGTTCAGCGCCGACACAGCCGAGCTCAACTCCTCTATCGGTTAGGCGCTGATCGGCGTTGTCGGCGCGCAGCGTGAGGCGATATTCCGCCCGCGACGTGAACATCCGATAGGGTTCGCTGACGCCCCGCGTCACCAGATCGTCGACCATCACGCCGAGATAGCCCTCGGCCCGATCGAATGTGATCGGCAGGTCCCCTCCGGCCCGCGTAGCGGCATTCAACCCGGCCACCAGACCCTGCGCTGCGGCTTCTTCGTAGCCGGTAGTCCCGTTGATCTGGCCAGCCAAGAAAAGCCCCACCCAGCGCTTCGTCTCGAGCGTGGCATTCAGCTCGCGGGGATCGACGTGGTCGTATTCGATGGCATAGCCGGGACGGACGATCCTGGCCCGCTCAAGGCCGGGAATAGACGCCACCAGAGCCGCCTGCACCTCCTCCGGCAACGAGGTCGAAATCCCGTTGGGATATACGGTGGAATCGTCGAGCCCCTCCGGCTCGAGGAAAATTTGGTGGCCATCGCGCTCGCCGAAACGCACGATCTTGTCCTCGATAGAGGGGCAATAACGCGGACCGCGGCTCTTGATCTGGCCGGAATACATCGGCGAGCGGTGCACATTGGCTCGAATGATGTCGTGGGTCGCAGGCGTGGTGCGCGTGATGCCGCACTCGATTTGCCGATTGCCGATGCGGTCGCTGAGCGTCGAGAATGGCTCGGGCGGATCGTCGCCGGGCTGCATTTCCAACGACGCCCAGTCGATGGTTTTGCCGTCCAACCGCGGCGGCGTACCGGTCTTGAGGCGGCCCAGCGTAAAGCCCGCCCTTTCGAGGCTTCCGGACAGACCCGTAGCTGGTGCTTCACCGACGCGGCCGGCAGGGATTTGCCGTTGGCCGATATGGATGAGGCCCCGGAGGAATGTTCCCGTAGTCAAAACTACAGCTCCGCAGACAAATGCACGGCTGTCCTTAAGTAGCACGCCAGTGACGCGCCTATCGCCTATGAGGTCATCCACCTCGCCCTCGAACACGGTCAGATTCGGCTGGGACCGGATCGCCGCCTGCATGGCGGCGGCATAAAGCTTCCGATCGGCCTGGGCGCGGGGCCCACGAACAGCCGGCCCCTTGCGCCGATTGAGGACCCGAAACTGGATGCCCCCTACATCGGCCACGCGGGCCATCAGGCCGTCGAGCGCATCGATCTCGCGGACGAGATGGCCCTTGCCGAGACCGCCTATCGAGGGATTGCACGACATTGCGCCGATCGTGGCGAATCGCTGGGTGATCAGCGCCGTTTGCGCGCCCATTCGCGCGGCGGCGGCGGCTGCCTCGCAGCCCGCATGGCCGCCGCCGACCACGATCACATCGAAGCGGCCGTCCATCGATTTCTCCGGAGAAGGAAGAGACCTTTTAGCCAAGCCGTCATATGCGGTCAAAAGCAATAACTGCCAAGCTGCCGATGTTTCACGTGAAACAAATGGCCCCGGTAATAGCGGTGCCCGTCAGCAGCCCTCAATTATTTTTATTTTTATTTTCCGATACAGAAATCTCGGAAAATGACATCCAAAATGTCTTCCACGTCCACTCTGCCGGTCAGTCGACCGAGTGCCGTCGCTGCCGCGCGCAAGTCCTCGGCAATCAGCTCCTCGCGTCCACTGCCCCTTTGAGCTTCCATCGAGACTCGATCAAGCGCCGCCGTTGTCTCCTCCAGCGCAGCACGATGACGCGCTCGGGTCACGATGCCGGCCTCCGCTCCGGAAAAGAACTCCCGCGCATGGCGGGTCAGCGCCGCAATCAGGCCGTCCACACCCTCCCCGCCTCTGGCTGAGATTATAAAATCGAATTTCGGTTCACTCTTTATAGAGCGTTTCTTTCCGTTGGCCAGATCGCTCTTATTCGCGATCGACCAGATTTCTGCCGCCTCTACCAGGCCAACGCACCCGTCTCGGCCATCGGCCGAGCCGTCAATCATCCACAGCACGAGATCGGCGGCGGCGGCGCGCTCACGGGCCCGCCGTACCCCTTCCTGTTCAACAGGTTCCGTGTTCTCCCGAATGCCAGCGGTATCGAGCAGGGTCACCGGATAACCGTCGAGGTCGAGATGCACCTCGATGACATCGCGTGTGGTACCGGCATAAGGAGTCACGATGGCCACCTCCCGGCGCGCCAACCGATTCATCAGCGTCGATTTCCCGGCATTGGGCGGACCGGCAATAGCGACGACAAGACCGTCGCGCAGACGCTCGCCGCGGCGACTGCCGGCCAACGCCGAGCCAATTTCGTCACGCAAGGCCCGCACCGTTGTGAGCGCCGGACCAAGCAAATCCTCCGGGACATCGGCCTCGTCCGAAAAATCGATCCGCGCCTCGACCAGAGCCAACGCCTCGATCAGCCGGCGGCGCCAAGCCTCGGCCCGATCGCCGATCAGGCCCTTGAGCTGCCGGAACGCCTGGCGCCGCTGCGCGGGCGTCTCCGCGGCGATCAGGTCGGCGAGACCTTCGACCGCGGTGAGATCAAGCCGGCCGTTTTCGAATGCGCGCCGCGTGAATTCGCCAGGCTCGGCGACACGACAGCCTTCAATCTTCCCTAGCGCGCCCAGGATGCCGTCAATCACCGCCGGCCCGCCGTGGACCTGCAGCTCGGCCACGTCCTCCCCGGTCTCGCTATGCGGCGCGGGAAACCACAATCCCAGCGCCTCGTCGATCACGTCGCCGCTCGCCGGATCGCGAACCCGTATAAGCGCCGCTTTGCGCGGCTCCGGCACCCGCCCGGCGAGCCTTTCCAACGCGATCCGGGCATGCGGGCCCGACACCCGCACCACCGCGATCGCAGCCGGCGGCCGGCCGGAAGACAGGGCGAAGATGGTGGGACGGTCGGCGGTCATCGAGCACAGCGATGACTCGAACCCGATTGCACGTAAAGGCAAAACGCGAGAATGCTCCCTGTCACGCCTCTGTCTTGTGCCGCTGCCAGTTGCGTAATACGCTTAAGCCATGAAAACGCTCACCGTTCGCTTGCCCGACGCGCTGATCGCCCAAATCGAGGTCGAATCGCGCCGACGCAAATTGTCTAAATCCGACGTCGTTCGCGAACGCCTGACCGGCGGCACCGCCGCATCGCCAATTCGTCCGGCGACACTCGATGCCATCGCCGACCTCATCGGTTCAGTGGACGGACTGCCTACCGACCTGGGCGCGAACAAAAAAAAATACCTGCAGGCGACCGGCTATGGCCGCAAACGTCCTCGTTGACGCGGGGTTCCTGGTCGCCCTGCTCAGCCGCCGGGATGGTGACCACCACTGGGCCACTGACCAGGCGTCCTCGCTACCACCGCCCTGGAAGACATGTGAGGCGGCGTTATCGGAAGCATTCCATCTCCTCGGTACACCGGGCGGGCCTACGCTTATCGCCCTCCTTCAGCGCCGCTCCGTTATTTGCGTCTTCGATGCGACCGCGAATATCGACGAAGTGCTCAAGCTGATGCAGAAGTACGCGGATGTGCCGATGAGCTTTGCCGACGCCTGCCTGGTTCGTATGAGCGAAATGCTGGCGGACCCCGTCCTGCTCACGTTAGATGCAGACTTCCGCATTTACCGCCGACACGGACGACGAACCATCCCTTGCGCAATGCCACGCTGAACGCGAATTCGCCAGTAATAGGCATCGAAGTGCCGCCAATGCGGTTATCCTTACGCAGTCGCCGTCAAAAAGAAATCGCGCCTCATGACCTCGCCCCCAGCCAGCCCCGCCCCCCACCAAAACCGTCTCGCGCAAGAGACGAGCCCCTATCTTCTCCAGCACAAGGACAACCCGGTCGATTGGTGGGCCTGGGGACCGGAAGCGCTTGCCGAGGCAAAGCGCATCAATAGGCCGATCTTGCTTTCGGTCGGTTACGCGGCCTGTCATTGGTGCCACGTGATGGCGCACGAAAGTTTTGAGGACGACGCCACCGCGCGCGTCATGAACGAGCTTTTCATCAACATCAAAGTCGATCGCGAGGAACGTCCCGACATCGATCAGATCTACATGGCGGCATTGCATCATCTCGGCGAGCACGGCGGTTGGCCGCTGACCATGTTTTTAACGCCTGACGCCGAGCCGATCTGGGGCGGCACCTATTTCCCCAAAACTTCCCGTTACGGAAAGCCCGCCTTTGTCGACGTGCTCCATCAGATCGCGCGACTGTTCCGTGAAGAGCCGGAAAAAATCGAGCAAAACCGCGCAGCGCTCATGGAACGGCTCGCCGCAGCGGCCGGACGCACCGGCACCGCCAAGATCGGGATTGCCGGTTTGAACCACGCAGCGCTACAGCTCGCCGGCATCATCGACCCCGTCAACGGTGGCACCCGAGGCGCGCCGAAATTCCCTCAAGCCGCATTGTTCGAGCTGTTGTGGCGTGCCGGCCAGCGCACCAGCGAGGAACGCTATTATGCCGCGGTCGAGATCAGCCTCGATCATATCTGCGAAGGCGGGATTTACGATCATCTCGGCGGCGGCTTTTCCCGCTACTCGGTCGACGAGCGCTGGCTCGTGCCGCACTTCGAAAAAATGCTCTACGACAACGCCCAGCTCCTCGAGCTTCTCGCCATCGCTCACCGGCGCAACGGCAAGCCGCTTTATCGGCAGCGCGCCGCCGAGACCGTCGCCTGGCTCGAGCGCGAAATGACGACGCCTGAGGGCGCGTTCTCGGCTTCGCTCGATGCCGATGCCGAGGGCGAGGAGGGCAAATTCTACGTCTGGTCCTTCGACGAGATCGTGCGCCAGCTCGGCAGCGAGGACGGCGAATTCTTCGCCCATCATTACGATGTGACGCCGGCTGGCAATTTCGAAGGTCACAACATTCTCAACCGATTAAGGCCGCTCCCGCGTAGCGATGCCGACGAGGCGCGGCTCGCACGCTTGCGCGAAAAACTCCTCGCCGGGCGCGCCGCTCGGGTCCGCCCGGGCCTCGACGACAAAGTGCTCGCCGACTGGAACGGAATGATGATCGCGGCCCTCGTCGATGCGGGGGTCATGTTCGACGAGCCGTCATGGTTGACCATGGCGACGCGCGCCTTCGATTTCGTCGCCGGCACGATGGTCCGCGGCGACCGGCTCGGCCATTCCTGGCGCGACGGCAAGCTGAAATTTCCGGGGCTGGCTTCCGACTTTGCCGCCATGATTCGCGCCGCGCTCGCGCTCTACGAGGCAACTGGGCAGCGCGCCTACCTCGATCGCGCGCTCGGCTGGCAGCATCTGCTCGATCGCGACTATGCCAATGCCGAGACCGGCGCCTACTATCTCACGGCTGCCGACGCCGAAGGGCTCGTCATCCGCCCGGCCGCAACCGCCGACGAGGCGACCCCGAACCCCAATGCCGTCATCGCGCAAAACCTCATTCGGCTCGCGGTTCTGGCGGGGGACGAGGGATGGCGCCAAAAGGCCGACCGCTTGATCGCAGCGGTCGCGCCGTCCGCTGCCGAAAATCTCTATATGCACATGGCGCTCCTCAACGCCGTCGATCTGCGCCTGCGCACCGCCGAGATCGTAGTGACGGGAGAGGGCGCCTCCGCGCAGCGCTTGCTCGACGCAGCGCGCCGCCGTTCGCCGCTCGACCGCATCGTCCTGCATGCGACCACGGCCGAGGCGCTGTCTTCCGGGCATCCGGCACGCCAAAAGATCGTCGCGGCTGCGGAGCCGCAGGCCTTCGTTTGCGTCGGTGAAACCTGCTCGCTGCCGATCACCGATCCGGCCGATCTCGATGCAGCCATCGAGGCAGTGCGACATTCTTGACGCCACGGTCCGTTGCGGCCCGTTTTGTGCTTTATGAGAGCCTGCGGGGCGCAGCGAAGGAGAAAGAATCATGGATCGCATCCGATCCGGCATCGTCTTGGCGGCCACCCTGACCGCGGTATCTGTTTTAACAGTGTCGGCACTGACGATCTCGGCAACGAGCGCGCGCGCCGACGAATGGTGCGGCTATGCCACGCATAGTGACGCCGTAATCGAATGCGGTTACACGACCGCGGCGGACTGCGAAAACGCCGTCGGCAAAGGCGTCATGTGCTTCGTCGACCCCGATCTGGCGCTGAATGAGAAGCGCGCCACGCGCTCCCTCAGTTCGAGAATTCCGCTGCGGAGCTGATGCCGCCGGAGTAAACAGGTGCTGGATGCCTGACCTGCATCATTGGCTCAAACAGTTTGGTTTGGAGCCATTGGCCGGCGTTCTCGCCGACAATGACATCGATCTTGATATTCTTCCTGATCTGACCGAAGCGGATTTCGAGAAGCTCGGCATTTCACTTGGTCATCGTCGCAAGCTGCTGAAAGCGATCGCCACACTGAGCGACAGATCCGGCACGGCGACCGCTGCCGCGCCGGCCGCGCCGGCAACCGAAGCCGAACGGCGCCAGGTCACGGTACTGTTCAGCGATCTTGTCGGTTCGACCGCGCTTGCCACCACGCTCGACCCCGAAGATCTGGGTCGGTTGATCAGGCGCTATCAGGACGTCTGCGCCGGCGCGGTTGCCCGTTTCGACGGCTATATCGCCAAATTCATGGGTGACGGGGTCCTCGCCTATTTCGGCTATCCGCAAGCACACGAAGACGCCGCCGAACGCTCGGTACGCGCTGCCCTCGCGATCGTCGAGGGTGTCCGGCAGATCGAACGTCCGGACAGCTTGCAACTCGAGACCCGCGTCGGAATCGCAACCGGCCTTGTCGTGGTCGGCGATATCATCGGCACCGGCGCCGCACGCGAAGAGTCGATTGTCGGGGAAACACCCAACCTCGCCGCACGTCTGCAAACACTGGCCGAGCCCAACACCGTTTTAGTCGCCGAGGCGACCTACCGCTTGCTCGGGAGACAGTTCGAATACGAAAAATACGGCGACTGCACGCTCAAGGGTTTCGCCAAGCCCATCCCGGTTTGGCGCATATTGCGCGAGGCGCCGATTGCCAGCCGCTTCGCGGCAGCGCGCATCGGCATCGGCCCGTTTGTCGGCCGGGCGCAGGAGATGGGCCTCTTGCTCGAACGCTGGCGCCTCGCGCAGCAGGGCGAGGGGCAAGCCGTCGTGTTAACCGCCGAACCCGGTATGGGGAAATCGCGGCTTGTCGAGGCCCTGTTCGAGCAGCTTGATGGGGAGCCGCATCGCCGGATCGTGGCGCAATGCTCGCCCTATTACAGCAACACGGCGTTCTATCCCGTCCTGCGTCAAATCGAGCAGGCCGCTGGCTTTGTGCTCGAAGATTCGACCGCGCAAAAGCTCGACAAGCTCGATGCCTGGCTCGCGAAAGTGGGAACACCGACCCTTCCGCTGGCTCCTCTCCTCGCCGATCTCCTGTCCCTGCCGGCCGACGGTCGCTATCCGCCGCTCGAACTCACGCCGGCCCAACGCAAGAATGCGACTCTAGCCGCTCTGGTCGATCAGCTTCTTCATTTGTCGGACCGCGAGCCCGTGCTTTTCATCCTCGAGGATGCCCACTGGATAGACCCGACAACGCAGGAATTATTGACCCGCCTCATCGATTCCATCGCGTCGGCCCGCGTCCTCGCCATCATCACCGCACGGCCGGAATTCGCATCCCCCTGGTCCGGCCGCGATCACATGCTTGCGCTCGCCCTCGGCCGACTCGGCAAGGCACAGTGCGCCGAGATCATCGCCGGCATCGCCGCCGCGCAGTCGGTCGCTCTCGATTTAGTGGAAGAGATCCTGGCCAAGACCGACGGCGTGCCGCTATTCGTCGAGGAGTTGACCAGGACCGTCGCGGAATCCCCGACGCCAAATCGGCTCACGGTGCCGACAACGTTGCAAGATTCGCTGATGGCCCGACTCGATCGGCTTGGCCCGGCCAAGGAGATCGCGCAAGTCGCCGCCGCGATCGGGCGGCAATTTGCGCATGCGTTGCTGGCCGCTGTCGCGCCGGTCGGCGCCGGCGAGCTCGATACGGCATTGGCGCGGCTAACGGAAGCGAGCTTGGTCTTCCCGCAGGCCCGAGCGATCGAACCGACCTATAGTTTCAAGCACGCGCTGACTCGCGATGTCGCCTATGACAGCCTGTTGCGCGCGCGCCGCCAGCAGCTCCACGAGCGTATCGCGCGCACACTCGAAGAGCGATTTCCGGCACTGGTCGAGGCAGAGCCGGAAATCCTGGCGCATCATTTCGGCCGCGCCGATCTCCCGGGTTCAGCGTCCCTCTATTGCGAGCGCGCCGGCGACCGCGCCGTCGCCCGTTCGGCCTATGCCGAGGCGGTAGCGCATTTCGACGCCGCGCTTGCGGAAGCGGGGCGCATGGCGCCGGGTAGAGACCGCCAACAACGTGAGCTTTCGATTCTGCTCAAACACGCGCCGGCTATCTTCATCTACAAGGGCCTGCAAAGGCCCGAGCCCAAGCAGGACTATGAGCGCGCTCACGACATAGCGAAGTCGTTGGGTGACGGCCACGCGGTGTTCAAGGCCGTGTGGGGCTTATGGTTCTGCGCGAACCTGGGGCGGCAGACGGCAACGGCGCGCGATCGCGCCGAAGAGCTCGTCGCGCTCGCACGAGGCTTTGCGGACGAGGGATTGTTTCTTGAAGCCATCCATTGCCGCTGGTCGACAGCGTTCTTTCGCGGCGATGTCGCGAGTGCGCTAGCCGACAGCCGTGAAGGCATCGAACACTACGATCCGGCGCGGCACAGCCAGCTCGCGGCCGAGTTCGGCGGGCACGATCCGGGGGTTTGCGCCAATACCAATGTCGGCCTGGCGATGGCGCAGTTCGGCCGGCCGCGCGAAGCGGCCGCTGCGGCTGAACAAGCCCTGGCACTCGCCAAGACACTCAATCATCCGAACAGTTTGGCCTTCGCATTCATGAATGCGATCACGATCTATCAGATCATCGGCGATCGATCTGCCGTTTTGCGCTTGTCGTCGCAAATGATGGAAATCGCGGCCAAGTTCAATCTGCCGCCGCAGCGGGCCGTCGCCGCCTTCATGTCGGGATGGGCAAGAGCATGCGGAACTGAGCTCGCCTCCGGTCTGCAAATCATGGAGACGGAATACGCGCGGGTTTCCACCATGACACCGTTGCCGCAACTCTATGCGGGTCTGCTCGCAGGCATCCGGCTCGCCTCTGGCCAGCCGGAACGCGCGCTCGAGCCGCTGGACGCGACTTTGCATGCGGTTACGGAGCCCGACGTAGGGGTTTATCTGCCGGAAATTCACCGGCTGCGCGGCGAATGCTTGCTACGATTCGATCCACCACGTTTCGACGAGGCCGTGGCGGAATTCCAAACCGGCATCGCGATCGCGAAACGACAGCAGTCGGCCGCGTTTCAATTGCGCGCGGCCATGAGCCTGGCCCGAGCTTTTGCTGCGGCAGATACACCCGAGAAGGGCATCGCGTCGCTGCACGACGCGGTCGGCGCCTTCAATGCGAACGATGACTTCTCCGACCTGGCGACAGCGCGCCAACTTCTCGCCGCGCATTCACATTGATCTCGCGAGGCTGACAGTCACGAGAATCGGCGGCTGTCTTAAGTATTCATCGAATCGAAGAACTCGCCGTTGTTCTTGGTGTTGCGCAACTTGTCGAGCAGGAAGTCCATGGCGTCCATGGTGCCCATCGGATTGAGAATGCGCCGCAGCACGTACATCTTCTTCAGTTGATCCGGCGGAACCAGCAGTTCCTCCTTGCGGGTGCCCGAACGGGTGATGTCCATGGCCGGGAACGTGCGCTTGTCGGCGACCTTGCGATCGAGGATGAGTTCCGAATTGCCGGTGCCCTTGAATTCCTCGAAGATCACTTCGTCCATGCGGCTTCCGGTATCGATCAGCGCGGTGGCGATGATGGTGAGCGAGCCGCCTTCCTCGATATTGCGCGCGGCGCCGAAAAACCGCTTCGGACGTTGCAGCGCATTGGCATCGACACCGCCGGTCAACACTTTACCGGAGGACGGCACCACGGTGTTGTAGGCCCGGCCGAGGCGCGTGATCGAGTCGAGCAGGATCACCACATCGCGGCCGTGTTCGACGAGCCGCTTGGCCTTTTCGATCACCATCTCGGCGACCTGGACGTGGCGCACCGCCGGCTCGTCAAAGGTCGAGGACACCACCTCGCCCTTCACCGAACGCTGCATGTCGGTGACTTCTTCCGGCCGTTCATCGATCAACAGCACGATCAGGTAGCATTCCGGATGATTGTGCGTGATCGAGTGGGCGATATTCTGCAACAGCACGGTCTTGCCGGTGCGCGGCGGCGATACGATCAGCGCGCGCTGGCCTTTGCCGACCGGCGCCACGATGTCGATCACGCGGGCTGAAAGATCCTTCTTGGTCGGATCCTCGAATTCCATCTTCAGCCACTCGTCGGGATAGAGCGGCGTGAGATTGTCGAAATTGACCTTGTGGCGGGCTTTCTCGGGGTCCTCGAAATTCAGCGAGTTGACCTTGAGCAGCGCGAAGTAGCGCTCGCCTTCCTTGGGGCTGCGGATATGGCCGTCGATGGTATCGCCGGTACGCAAGCCGAAGCGGCGGATTTGCGACGGCGAGACGTAGATGTCGTCGGGACCCGGCAGGTAGTTCGCTTCCGGCGAGCGTAGGAAGCCGAAGCCGTCGGGAAGCACTTCGACGACGCCTTCGCCGACAATGTCGGTCTCGCGCGCGGAGAGCTGCTTGAGGATGCCGAACATCAGCTCCTGTTTGCGCATCGTCGACGCATTCTCAACCTCGAGCTCTTCCGCGAAAGAAACGAGCTCCGCCGGAGTCTTGGTTTTGAGTTCTTGGAGTTTCATTTCCCGCATCGAATATCCTATGGAAATTGGGCCAGCGCTGGAATTGGGGGGTGGCTTCGCTGGCGGAAAGACGGTTCGCAGGTCTTGGGCTGGAAGGGGCTTGGGGCCCCGGACCCCGATGCATCAGGCGGCTCCAGTTCACTGGAGCCATAACGCAACTGCATCCGCCTGCGTTGGGTGGGATGGCACGAAGATAGGAAAAGACCAGCCTTCAGGCAAGTGGCCGGATAGCTTTTGCACTAACAACGCACTGCCAACGCGTCACAGTCAGAACGGTTTCACCACCACAAAGATAACGATTCCGATCATCAAGATCGTTGGTACTTCATTGATAATTCTATAGAACTTAGCCGAATGCCGATTACCATCGGCGGCAAAATCCTTGGTCCAGCGCGCCAGCATTCCATGGACCCCGGACAGTGCGATAACGAGCAGGAATTTGGCCTCGAACCAGCCGGTGGCGAACCATCCATAGCGAGAATCAGGCCCGTCCCAGGCGAGATACAGGCCAAAGGCCCACGCCAGAATCATCGCCGGGTTGATGATGGCGCGGAGCAGCCGACGTTCCATCACCTTGAACGTTTCCGACTGCACCGATCCTTTTTCGGCAGCGCAATGGTAGACGAACAGCCGCGGCAAATAGAGCATTCCCGCCATCCATGAGATCACGGCGATGACATGAAACGCTTTGATCCAGGCATAGAGCATCGCTTACCTTCCCGCTCTGCCGGCTGTCAGCCTTTCGGCGGCAGCCCCCGAACGCGCGCGATAAGCCGTTCGACATGCGAAACAGGCGTCTCCGGCAGCACGCCATGACCGAGGTTGAAGATGAACGGCCCGGAGCCAAAGGCCGCCATAACCGCATCGACTCCGCGATCGAGCACGCTGCCGCCGCTTAGTAGTGCCAACGGATCGAGATTGCCTTGAACCGGCCGCCTCTTTTGAATGCGATCGCGGGCAAAGCCTGGCTCGATCATCCAATCGAGGCCGACCGCGTCCACCGGAACACCGGCAAGATAGGATTCGAGCTTGGTTCCCGCACCGCGGGGAAAACCGATGATCCTGGCATCGGGAATGTGCTCGCGCACCGTAGCAACGATCCGGGCGCAGGGCTTGACGCACCATTTATCGAATTCATCGATCGGCAACACGCCGGCCCAGGTATCGAAAATCTGGACCGCATCGACGCCGGCCTGAAACTGCCGGATCAAATAGCTCGCCGACGCTTCGACCAAGAGATCGATCAAGTCTTTGAAAGCTTCGGGATGACGATAGGCGAATTGGCGCGCCGGAACCTGCTCGGCCGAGCCACCGCCCGCGATCATGTAGGTCGCAACCGTCCATGGAGCGCCGCAAAACCCGAGAAATGTGACAGCATCCGGCAATTCCGGTTTCACCCGCGCGATCGTCTCGTAGACCGGCGAAAGCAGATCATGATCGATTTCCGCTCGCAGGCGGCGCAAAGCCGAAGGCTCGCTGAGCGCATCGAGCCGCGGTCCCTCGCCAGTCTCAAAAGTTACGCTTTGACCGAGCGCATGCGGCACCACCAGGATATCCGAAAATAGAATCGCCGCATCGAAACCGAACCGTCTGATCGGTTGCAAAGTCACTTCGGAAGCTGATTTAGGGTCGAAGCAAAGCCCGAGGAAACTTTTCGTCTTCTCGCGGATTGCGCGATATTCGGGAAGGTATCTGCCGGCCTGACGCATGAGCCAGATCGGAGGAATCTGGCTGCGCTCGCCAGCCAGGACGTGAAGAAGGGGTTTTGTCACTAGTCTATCCGTCGTGTTCTTATTCTTCATAAACTAGATTCTAAGACTCTGTTGTAGTGACTGGTCGGTTGATTGGACTCATACTTTCGCTTCCACATTTCATCCACGACTTACCCACATATACGCGTTGCCGATCCTGGTCCCGAACACGGTCGCGAGGGGGGTCTTTTCAGCCTACCGTAATCATTTTCCGGAGTGACCGACACCTTCATCCACATTTCACCACTGCCTAGGCTCACCGGCCGTTTTCGACCGCCGCGAGGCACGAATGTGGATAGGCTCCAGATCCATACACCCATGGTGCTTGCGCCGTGCCGAAAGCCATGGCCTTCTCCCCAGCCATCGACAGGTTGTACAGACCATCCCATGGTGCACACGGCGGGCTATTTCCACCTTCACCTCGTCTCCGACGCGACCGGCGAAACCTTGATTACGGTCGCGCGTGCGGCAGCCGCCCAATATACGAAGGCCATGCCGGTCGAGCATGTGCACCCGCTGGTGCGCACTTCAAAGCAACTCGACCGCGTCTTGGCCGATATCGAAGAATCACCCGGTATCGTGCTTTACACCCTGCTCGAGAGGGATCTCGTCGACCGGCTGGAGGCCAAATGCCGCGATCTCGGCCTGCCGTGTCTATCGATCCTCGGCCCGGTGCTGCACCTGTTCCAATCCTATCTCGGCGCGGAATCCACCCATAAAGTGGGCGCTCAGCATACCCTCAATGCAGAATATTTCCGCCGTATCGATGCGCTGAATTATACGATGCTGCACGACGACGGTGCACAAACCGACGATCTCGAAGAGGCCGATGTCGTGTTGGTCGGAGTGTCGCGGACGTCGAAGACTCCGACCTCGATCTACCTCGCCAATCGTGGCGTCAAAACAGCGAACGTGCCGTTGGTGCCCGGCGTTCCGTTACCGTCGCAGGTCGAGCGGCTGCATCGTCCGCTGGTGGTCGGTTTGTTCGCCACGCCAGAACGCATCGTCCAGATCCGGCAAAACCGGCTGCTCGGGCTCAAGGCGCATCGTGCCGACGACCAATATATCGACCGGCAGGCCGTGGCGGAGGAAGTCGCCGCCTCGCGGCGGTTGTGCGCCAAGAACAACTGGCCTCTGATCGACGTAAGCCGCCGGTCGATCGAAGAGACCGCGGCCGCGGTGCTCGCGCATCTCGGCGAGCGTCGTCGGAACAGGACATCGTGAGCCATGTCGATGGCGCTATGGCTCGCCGAGAAACCGCTCGTGCTGGCCTCGCGGAGCAAGATACGGCAGACTTTGCTCGCCGGCGCCGGTATTCCGGTCGAGATCCGTCCAGCGGACCTCGATGAGCGCGGCTTGGCGGCCCGTGCGGCATCATCCGCCCCAGGAGCAGTCGCTGCATTCCTTGCGCGTGCAAAAGCAACCGCCGTTGCCAAGCTCGAGCCCGGCCGGCTGACGCTCGGCGCCGATCAGACGCTCGCGCTTGGCGCCGACTGTCTTGCCAAACCAGCGGATCGCATCGCCGCCGCGGCACAGCTACGCGCGCTGCGCGGCCGCAGCCACGAACTTCATTCAGCGGTTGCCTTCGTTCGGGACGGAACCGTGCTATTCGAGCATGTCGGTATCGCGCGAATGACGATGCGCGCGTTCTCCGACCGCTTTCTCGATCTTTATCTCGACAGCGTTGGCGACGCTGCCACGGCGAGTGTCGGCGCCTATCAGATCGAGGGTCTCGGCATCCAGTTATTCCAGTGCGTCGAAGGCGACTATTTCACGGTATTGGGCCTGCCGTTGATGGAAGTCTTGGATTTCCTGCGGCGGCAAGGGTGTCTCGCGTCATGAGCGGCGAACGGCCATTCGTGCTGTGTCTGACCGGCTCACTGGGTATGGGCAAATCGACCGCCGCCAGATTTTTTGCTGAGGCCGGCGTGCCGGTGCACGATTCGGACGCCGTCGTGCATGCGCTCTACGAAAGTGAAGCCGTGCCGCTGGTGGAGCGGGCGTTTCCCGGCTCATGCGCCGGCGGCAAAATCGACCGTAGTAAACTCGCCGCGATGGTGCTCAACGACGCCGCTGCCCTTGGCCGGCTCGAAGCCATCGTCCATCCGCTGGTCGCCGAGGCCCGGGAGAAATTCCTTGCCACGGCAACGGCCCGCAACGTGCCCGTGGTGGTACTCGACGTGCCGCTCTTGTTCGAAACCGGCGCGCAGAGCGGCTGCGACGCGGTCGCCGTGGTCTCGGCACCGGCCGAACTGCAACGCCGGCGGGCCTTCGAGCGGCCGGGCATGACCGAAGAAAAATTCGCGGCGCTTCTCGCCAAACAGATGCCGGATGCGGAAAAGCGGCGCCGCGCCGATTTCATCATCGACAGTTCACAAGGTTTCGACCAGACCCGCGCCCAGATCCACGACATCCTGCAAAGGGTCGCTACTATGGCTTCGCGGCGCAGCTGATTCGGCTTGGTCGCCTGACCGAAGGGTTGCGGACAAGCGCTTCTACGGACAGCTTTACGGACACTCGAGGGACCATGCGCGAGATCGTTTTCGACACCGAAACCACCGGGCTCGATGCCATGCAGGGGGATCGCCTGGTCGAAATCGGCTGCATCGAATTGCTCAATCGGTTCCCGACCGGCAAGACTTTCCAGTGCTACTTCAATCCGGAACGCGACATGCCGGACGCGGCGTTCAAAATTCACGGCCTGTCCGTCGAATTCCTCAAGGACAAGCCGCTGTTCGCACACAAGGTCGAAGAGCTGATCGCTTTCCTCGGCGACGCCCAGCTCGTCGCGCATAATGCGATGTTCGACTTGAGTTTTCTCAATGCCGAATTGGAGCGCGCCGGCCGCGCCGCGGTCAGCCGCGAGCGCATCATCGATACGCTCTTGATCGCCCGTCGCAAGCATCCCGGCGGCGCCAACCGGCTCGACGACCTGTGTCTGCGCTATGCGATCGATAATTCGCGGCGAACCAAGCATGGCGCGCTCCTCGATGCCGAACTTCTGGCCGAGGTCTATGTGGAGTTGATCGGCGCGCGGCAGGCGCAGCTTGTTCTGGCACAGACAACGACGCCCGACCGCGCCGTCGATGGAGCGCCGATTGTGGTGCGCGAGCGCCCGGCGCCGCTTGCGCTGCGGCTCACGGACGAGGCACGTGCGGCGCACCGCCGCTTCGTTTCGGGTCTCGGCGAAAACGCTATTTGGCGAGATTACATCAGCTTGGATTAGTGGACGGGAAGGCCGGCGAGGACTGTGCCGCCGCCATGCGCTGACGATAAAGGGTCACAAAGTCGATCGGTTCGAGCAAGAGCGGCAGGAAACCGCCGTTTCGGGTCGCCGTGGCGACGATTTCCCGGGCGAACGGAAATAACATTCGGGGGCACTCGATCATCACGGTCGGTTGTATGCTCTCAGCCGGCACGTTGAGGATGCGGAACACGCCGGCGTAGAGCAACTCGAAGCCGAACAAGAGCGATCCCTGGGATTCAGCCTTTCCCTCCAGACGGAGCGTAACCTCCACGTCGGTTTCGGAGAGCGGCGCGGCTTCGACGGCAATATTGACGTTGATGGCCGGTTGCTGCGTGCTGGGGGCCAGCGAGCGCGGCGCATTTGGATTTTCGAAGGAAAAATCCTTCACATATTGCAGAAGGACGCCGATTCGCGGCATCGTTGCTTGCGACATGTCCGTTTGCGGCTCCGGGCCGCCATTTGTCATCGACATTCTTCTCTCCGGCCTGCGCGAACGGGCTGCGCGGCTTGGCTAACACAGGGAAAGTGCGCGAACAATGGCGCTCCGGCCCCCCGAGGCAGGGCGGATCTCGGCCCAATTTCGGCCGATTTCCCTAAAAGCGTGCCATAAAGACCCGCTTCCAATGTTGGCGTGCGGGCGGCGATCGTCTAAACTTTCGTTTCGGCACGCTATGGCCGTGATCGCCGGCTACTGGATGGCTTGCTTTGCGGCCCACATATATGTGCCTACATAGCGGGGGAACCGGGCGCCCTCGCGTGGTTCGATTGGTTCGAGCTGCTTTGGAATGCACCGTCCCGCTACGCGCGATGCCGAGAGAATGCCCGACGTGTTCGACATCTACACCATCATCTTCCTGGCGCTCGCGGTGTTCATTTTCCTGCGGCTGCGCAGCGTTTTAGGCCAGCGCACCGGCCGCGAACGGCCGCCCTACGATCCCTATTCGGCTCGCGATGTCGTGCGCAGTCCGGCAAACGACAAAGTCGTGAGCCTGCCGCCGCGACCGGCCGAATCACCGTCGCGGCCCGCCGAAGCCGCGCCGGCACCGGCCGAGCGATGGAAGGATATCGCCGAGAGCGGGTCGGCGGTCGCTGCCGGGCTTGATGCGATCGCCACGGCGGACCCGAGTTTCGACGCCAAGCACTTTATCACCGGCGCGCGCGCCGCTTACGAGATGATCGTGACCGCCTTCGCCGGCGGCGACCGCCGCCAGCTGCGCGGTCTTTTGTCCCGCGAGGTTTTCGATGGTTTCGACGCGGCAATTACCGAGCGCGAGCGCCGCAGCGAGACCGCCGAGACGCGCTTCGTCTCGATCGACGCCTCGACCATTACGGCTGCTGAGCTGCGTAACCGGACGGCGCAAATTACCGTGCGCTTCGTGTCCAAGCTGGTCTCCGCCACGCGCGACCGCGCCGGTGCCGTGATCGACGGCAGTGCCGACAAGGTCACCGACGTCACGGACGTATGGACCTTCGCGCGCGACGCTTCCTCGCGCGATCCGAACTGGAAAGTGATCGCGACCGAAGCCGGACAATGAGGCCCATGACCTGCCCCGTGACGAGGCCTAGGACGAGGCCTTTGTCAGCGGCGCGCCGGGGCATGGCTCGGCTCATCGCGGTGTTCTTTCTCCTGGCCATGCCGTTTGCGGCTCACGGTGAAGAGCGCACGCCGATCAGATTTCCCGACACGCAATACGAACCGGTCGACTGGACCGATCTCGAGGGCTGGGACACCGACGATCAGGCCGCTGCATTTGCGACCTTCTTGGCCAGTTGCCGCGCGCTTGATGTGAGGCAGCGGCGCGGCCGCGAATCGACGGCTATTCCCGCCGCGCTGAAAGATATCTGCGTGCGGGCGCGCGACGCCGTTCCGCTCGACGAAGACGGCGCGCGAAAATTCTTCGAGGACAATTTCCGTCCCGTCCGCATCAATAAACTCGGCGACAGCGACGGGTTTCTCACCGGTTATTACGAGCCGATCATCGCCGGCTCACGCGTGCCGACCGGCGCCTTCACAGCCCCGCTCTATCGCCGTCCGCCGAACCTCGTCGCCGCCGGCCGGCGCCGGCTCGGCGACGCATTCCCAAGCAAGGGTGTTTTCGTCGGCCGCCGTGTCGGTCGCCGCAAGATCCTCCCGTATTATACGCGCGGCGAGATCGAGGACGGCGCGCTCGACGGCTGGCATCTGGAGATCTGCTATTTGCACGATCAGGTCGACGTCCTGTTTGCGCAGATTCAAGGCTCGGCGCGGATCAAGCTGGAGGACGGCACAATTCTTCGGGTCAATTATGATTCACATAACGGCTGGCCCTATACCCCGGTTGGCCGCGCCCTGGTCGACGGCAAAATCCTGACGAAAGACCAAGTATCGATGCAAAGCATCCGCGATTGGATGGAGGCCAATCCGGATCCGGCCAAAGACATCCGCCGCCAGAACAAATCCTACGTGTTCTTTCGCATTACCGATCTGGCTACGGAGGACGAGGCGGTCGGCGGCGAAGGCGTGCAGCTCGTTCCCGGTCGATCGATCGCCATCGACAGGGCGTTGCACGCCTATGGCACGCCTTTCTTCATCGAGGCGAATTTGCCGATCGCCAACGAAAAGGCGGCGACGAAATTCGACCGTCTCGTCATCGCGCAGGACACCGGCTCGGCAATCGTCGGACCGGCGCGCGCCGACATCTATTTCGGCGCCGGCGACGAAGCCGCGCGTATTGCCGGCCGCATCAAGAATGCCGGCGATTTCGTGCTGCTGCTGCCGCGCGAACTCGATCCGGTGGAAGCCGGGCGCGATACGCCGCTGCCGCCGGAACGCCCGAGCGCATTCAGCTTCAACGCGGAAACCATGGACGATCCCACCGCGGCGGATCCGCCCGCCGGCGAAGCGACCGTGCGAGATGCGCCGGTGCCGGACGTCAAACCGGCAGCGAACGCGAAAGTCAAAAGCCGACGAAAAAAATGAGCCGCCGCCCATTGAGCGATGAAGAACATGCGCTGTGGTCGGGCTTCGTGCGCTCGATCACGCCGTTGCGGCTCGGCAAAGCCAAACCGGCACCGAAGCCCGTCGCCGCAGCAAAAACGGCGGTTCGCGCCGGCGCGCGGCACGAGCCGCCGCCGCAGGCGAAATCACTGCCGCTTGCGCCGTTCGACCGTCGGCTCAAGCAGCGGGTGGCAAGGGGCCGCGACGCCATCGAGGTCCGCATCGATCTGCATGGCATGACCCAGCGCGAGGCCCATGCCGCGCTGTTGCGCTTCCTGCATCAAGCTCAGGCCGATGGTAAACGGATCGCGCTGGTCGTTACCGGCAAAGGGACCGGTGGGCGCGATAGCGCGAACGAGCGCGGCGTGCTGCGCCGGCAAGTGCCGCTCTGGCTCGCGCTTCCGGAATTCCGGTCTTTCGTTCTCGGCTTCGAAGAGGCCCATTTCAGCCATGGCGGCCACGGCGCGCTTTATGTGCGGCTGCGGCGCGGCAGATAGCTTTGATTAACCTTAATAATCGGAAGTTCGCACACGGTGCACGGAATGGACAATTTCGTCTGCGAGAAATGCCGGCGCGACCAGAACGCCGACATTCGGAGAAGTAACAGTCATGTCCGAAGCCCTCGCCACCTCGACGAAACCTGAGACCAGGCGCAACGATGCCTCCGACCTGCAGATGCTGGCCCAGGTCGAGAAGTGGATGGCGATGATCCGCGAACTCAATCGCGAACAGCAGGGCGAGACGAAATTACGCGCCTAACCCAACGTCGCCCGGTCACAGAATAAACCGACTCAAATCCGCGTTCTTGGCCAGATCGCCGACGTGCTTATGCACATAGGCGGCGTCGACTTTCACCGTCTCGCCGGAACGGTCCGGAGCGCTGAAAGAGACGTCGTCGAGCACGCGTTCCATCACCGTTTGCAGCCGTCGTGCGCCGATATTTTCCACGCTGGAATTGACCGCGACCGCGACGTCGGCGACGGCGTCGATCGCCTCTTCCGCGAATTCGAGCGTCAAGCCTTCGGTCGCCATCAATGCGATATATTGCTTGATCAGCGAAGCCTCGGGCTCGGTGAGGATGCGTCGCATATCGTCGCGCGTCAGCGGCTTCAATTCGACGCGGATCGGCAGCCGGCCTTGCAGTTCGGGCAACAGGTCCGACGGCTTCGAAATGTGGAATGCGCCCGACGCGATGAACAGGATATGGTCGGTCTTCACCGGGCCGTGTTTGGTCGCGACGGTAGTACCTTCGATCAGCGGCAGCAAATCGCGTTGCACGCCCTCGCGCGACACGTCGGCGCCGACGCGGCCATCGCGGGCGCAGATCTTGTCAATCTCGTCGAGAAAAACGATGCCGTTGTTCTCCACCGCCTTGATCGCTTCCTGAGTCAACTGGTCGGTGTCGAGCAGCTTGTCGGATTCTTCGTTGATCAGAATTTCGTAGGAATCCTGGACGGTGACGCGGCGGGTCTTGGTGCGGCCGCCGCCGAGCTTACCGAAAATATCGCCGATCGAGATCGCGCCCATCTGTGCGCCGGGCATGCCGGGAATGTCGAACAACGGCATGCCGCCGCCCGCCGACTGCACCTCGATCTCGATCTCCTTGTCGTTGAGCTCGCCGGCGCGCAGCTTCTTGCGAAACGCGTCCTTGGTCGAAGCGCTGGCGCCTGAACCGACCAACGCATCGAGCACGCGATCCTCGGCCGCCTGCTGCGCCCGCGCTTGCACGTCCTTGCGTTTTTTGTCGCGGGTCTGGGCAATGGCGACCTCGACCAGATCGCGCACGATCTGCTCGACGTCGCGGCCGACATAGCCGACCTCGGTAAATTTCGTCGCTTCGATCTTGAGAAACGGCGCGCCGGCGAGCTTGGCGAGGCGGCGGGAGATTTCGGTCTTGCCGACCCCGGTCGGCCCGATCATCAGGATGTTCTTCGGCAACACCTCTTCCCGCAGCCGGTCGTCGAGCTGCAGCCTTCGCCAGCGATTGCGTAACGCGATCGCGACGGCGCGCTTGGCGTCGGCCTGGCCGACGATGAAACGGTCGAGTTCGGAGACGATTTCGCGGGGCGAGAAGTCGGTCACGCTGTCAACGTTTCGATGGTCACATTGTGATTGGTGTAGACGCAGATTTCGGCGGCGATATCGAGGGCGCGGCGGACGATCGCCTCGGCATCGAGCGGTCCGTCGGCCAGCGCACGAGCGGCGGCGAGCGCATAATTGCCGCCGGAGCCTATGCCGACAATGCCGGCTTCCGGCTCGAGCACGTCGCCGGTGCCGGTGAGCACGAGCGAGACGTCCTTGTCGGCGACGATCATCATGGCTTCAAGCCGGCGCAGGAAGCGGTCGGTCCGCCAATCCTTGGCCAGTTCGACGGATGCCCGCGTCAGCTGGCCGGGATATTGCTCGAGTTTCGATTCCAGCCGCTCGAACAGGGTGAAAGCGTCCGCGGTGGCCCCGGCAAAACCGCCGATGACCGCGCCACCGCCGAGCCGCCGCACCTTCTTGGCATTGGCCTTGACGATAGTCTGGCCGATCGAAACTTGGCCGTCGCCGCCGACCGCCACCACGCCGCCCTTGCGGACGGTCAGGATGGTGGTGCCGTGCCACAGGCCGGCTGATCCGGATTCGGCTGGGGACATGCTGGAAAACCTTTGTTCAGGCATGATTTAGGAGTTGGGTGCCGCCAATGCAAATGCATCCTGCACCAGTGGCGGCCCGGGCTGACCCCTGTTAAAAGGCGCGCGGCGCGCCGCGGAGAGCAAGATGCGCAAAGCATCCGTCAAGCGGACCACTAAGGAAACCCAAGTCGAGGTCGCGGTCGATCTCGACGGCACCGGCACGTCGGCGATCGCGACCGGGATCGGCTTCCTCGACCACATGCTCGATCTGTTGGCGCGGCATTCGCGCATCGATATCGCCGTCAAGGCCCAGGGCGATCTGCATATCGATCACCACCACACGACCGAGGATGTCGGCATCGCGCTCGGCCAGGCGGTAAAGCAGGCGCTGGGCGACATGAAGGGCATCGCCCGCTATGCCGACGTGCATCTACCGATGGATGAGGCGCTCACCCGCGTGGCGTTGGACATTTCCGGGCGGCCGTTTCTGGTGTTCAAGGTCGAATTCGGGCGGGCCAAGATCGGGCCGTTCGATACCGAACTCGTTCAGGAGTGGTTCCAGGCCTTTGCGGTGAATGCCGCATTGACGCTGCATGTCGCAAGCCTCTATGGCGGCAACGACCACCATATTGCGGAATCCTGCTTCAAGGGTCTGGCGCGGGCGCTGCGTGCGGCGGTCGCCATCGATCCGCGGGCAGCGAATGAGGTACCCTCGACCAAGGGTACGCTCGGCGGCTAGAGCATGATCCGGAAAAGTGGATGCCGGTTTTCCCAAAAAGATCATGCTCCAACTAAAAACCTGGAGCCTGATCCGATTCAATTAAATCGGATCTGGGTCTAGGTCCCGGGAAAGTGTCTGAAAGACAAGATCGATGTCCGTCTACACCGTACATGAACCGCCGATGCGGGCCGCCGATGCGTCGGTCGAGCCGCAACGCTTTGTTTTCGTGCGCGACGGTTTCTACCTGTGGGCCTTCCTGCTGGCGCCGTTGTGGATGGTATGGCACCGGCAGTGGCTCGTATTGGCCGTCTATGTGGTCGGGTCGGTGGTCATCGACGTGGCGCTGCGCTGGCTCGGCGGATCGGCCACGGTGATCGCGCTGGTCGGCATCCTGATCGCGCTTTTGATCGGATTGGAGGCCGCCACACTGCGGCGTTTCACCTTCAAGCGGCGGGGGTGGCGAGATATCGGCATTGTCGGCGGCGACAGGCTGAAAGATGCGGAGCGCCGCTTTTTCGATTCCTGGGTCCGGCAAGCGGCCGCTCCGGATGGCACCACGACCAAGGCAAAGCCTGACCGGGCGCCGGTTGCGCCGGCCCAGGCATTGTCAGAGGCCTCGGGCGTGATCGGACTCTTCCCTGAACCGGGAGTGTCGCGGTGACTGTCGCTATCGTCGATTACGGCTCGGGCAATCTGCATTCCGCCGCCAAGGCATTCGAGCGCGCCGCCCATGAGGCGGGGCTGGATCAGCCGATCGTGGTGACGAACGATCCGGCGGTGGTAGCGCGCGCCGATCGGGTGGTGTTGCCGGGCGTCGGCGCCTTTGCCGATTGCCGGCGCGGGCTCGATGCCGTGCCGGGCATGGTGCGGGCGCTCGAAGATGCGGTTCGCCGCAAGGGCCGGCCGTTCCTCGGCATCTGCGTCGGCATGCAGCTTCTCGCCGAGCGCGGCCGCGAATACGAAGTGACGGAAGGTCTCGGCTGGATTGCGGGAGAGGTCGATCGGATCACGCCGAACGATCCGAACCTGAAAATCCCGCATATGGGCTGGAACACCCTCAACGTGGCGCGGCCCCATTCCTTGCTTGATGGGCTGCCGCTCGGTCCGCAGGGCTTGCATGCCTATTTCGTGCACTCATACCAGCTCAACCCATCGCGGCGCGCGGATCTGGTCGCGGATGCCGACTATGGCGGCCCGGTCACCGCGATCGTCGGCCGCGACAATATCGTCGGCACGCAGTTTCATCCGGAGAAAAGTCAGAAGCTTGGTCTGGCGCTGATTGGGAATTTTTTGCGGTGGAAGCCGTGATTCTGTTTCCCGCCATCGATCTCAAGGACGGCCTTTGCGTGCGCTTGGAACAGGGCGTCATGGAGCGCGCAACCGTATTCGAGTTGAACCCGGCAGCGCAGGCGCGTCTTTTTGAGAACGATGGATTTGAATACCTGCACATCGTCGATCTCGACGGCGCTTTTGCCGGCAAACCCATGAACGCTGAAGCGGTCGAGCGTATTCGCCTTTCGGTCGAAATCCCGATGCAGCTCGGCGGCGGCATCCGCGACCGCGCTACGATCGATGGCTGGCTCAGCAAGGGCATCACCCGCGTGATCATAGGTACCGCGGCGGTGCGCGATCCGGCCTTGGTCAAGGATGCCGCGCGCGCCCATCCCGGCCGCGTCGCGGTCGGGCTCGACGCGCGCGACGGCAAAGTTGCGGTCGAGGGCTGGGCGCAGACTTCGGAGCTTTCTGCCCTCGATATCGCGCGACGCTTCGAAGATGCTGGCGTCGCCGCGATCATCTATACCGACGTCGCGCGCGACGGCATGCTCAAGGGCCTCAATCTCGATGCCACCATCGCGCTCGCAGACAAGATTTCTATCCCTGTGATCGCCTCGGGCGGGCTTGCCTCGATCGACGATGTGCGCGCATTGCTCGAGCCACGCGCGCATAAACTTGAAGGCGCGATCGCCGGCCGCGCGCTCTATGACGGCCGGCTGGACGCAACGGTGGCGCTCGGCCTGCTGCGCGGCGCCAGGACAACGGCGTGATATGTTCAAAGTCCGTGTCATTCCCTGTCTCGATGTGAAAGACGGCCGGGTCGTCAAGGGCGTCAATTTCGTCGATCTGCGCGATGCCGGCGATCCGGTCGAGGCGGCGGTCGCCTATGACGAAGCCGGCGCCGATGAACTGACCTTCCTCGACATCACCGCGAGCCACGAGAACCGCGGCATCATGCTCGACGTGGTGCGGCGTACCGCGGAGGCCTGCTTCATGCCGCTGACGGTGGGCGGCGGCGTGCGCACCGTCGAGGATATCCGCGCTTTGCTCACGTCGGGCGCCGACAAGGTCTCGATCAATACCGCGGCGGTGGCGCGTCGCGGTTTCGTCAAGGAGGCGGCGGAAAAGTTCGGCGACCAATGTATCGTCGTCGCCATCGACGCTAAAAGCGTGGCCAAGCCGGGCGAAGAAGCGCGCTGGGAAATCTTCACCCACGGCGGACGCAATCCGACCGGCATCGACGCCGTCGCCTATGCGCGCGAAGTCGCGGCCCTCGGTGCCGGCGAGATTTTGCTCACATCCATGGATCGCGACGGCACCAAGCGGGGCTTCGATATTGCGCTGACCCGCGCCATTGCCGACGCCGTGACGGTGCCGGTGATCGCGTCGGGCGGCGTCGGCAATCTCGATCACCTGGTCGAGGGCATCCGCGACGGCCATGCCAGCGCCGTGCTCGCCGCCTCGATTTTCCATTTCGGCGAATATTCGGTCCGCCAGGCCAAGGAGTACATGGCGCGTGCGGGACTGCCCGTGCGGCTCGATCCTTAACGGCCCTGTTTTGCCCAGATCACGGCGCGCTCCAGGCGGTCGTTACCCCAAAACAGCTCGCCGTCGGCGGTCGTGAAGGTCGGCGCGCCGAACAGCCCGCGGCGCTGGGCATTCTCGGTTTGCGCCCGCAACCGCGCCTTGTTGTCTTCCGATTGCGCCAAGGCAAGCACCGGGGCGGCGGCGATATTCAACCCGGCGAGAATCTCCATGACGGTAACGGGGTCGTCGATCGGGCGGCCTTCGCCAAATTCGGTGCGGAATGTTTCGATGCAAAATTGCTCACCCCAACCGGCGCCGAGCCCAATCAACGCAACGCGGGCAGCAAGCAGACTGTTCTGGGGAAACGGTTCGGGGCGGCGGAACGGCAACGACAAATCGGCGCACACCCGTTCCAGATCCCGCCACATATATCGGCCCTTGGCGGGGTAGAGATTGAATGGCGAGGTCGTCCAAGCTTGCGCCTTGAAAATGGGTCCGAGCAGAAAGGGCCGGAATTTGACTTCAACTCCAGCGGCCGCGGCCAGCGCTCGCGCGCGCATGGCCGCCGGATAGGAGTAGCTCGAAGCGAAGTCGAACCAGAAATCCAGGGTCGGTTGGGTCATGGGTAGTGATCCTAATCCGGGGACGCGGTCGATGAAATATTCCCGCCAGGCGGGAATTATCCCGCTCTCCCCGGGCGGACGCGAAGATGCTAAGGAGAGCGCATGACCCGTTTCACGCTCTACGACCTCGAAAAACGCGTGCAGGCCCGCGCCCAAGAAAGCGCGGATGTTTCCTACACCCGCAAATTGCTCGACCGCGGCGTCCAGCACTGCGCCAAAAAACTCGGCGAGGAGGCGGTCGAGGCGGCGATCGCCGCGGTCGGCGAGGATAAAAGCCGCATGATCGCGGAGGCCGCCGACGTGCTTTACCACCTCATGGTCGTGCTCCACGCCCGCGGCGTCACGCTCGACGACGTCGAGGCCGAGCTGGGCGCGCGTACGCGCCAGTCGGGTCTCGACGAAAAAGCAGCGCGCAAGAGCGGTTGATCGGAGAGATCGCGAAAGGCATTTTCTGCATGGAGCAGCGCACCGAAGAGGACGTATCGCCCTATCGGGTGTTTTCGCGCCAGGAATGGGCGACGCTGCGCAAGGATACGCCGATGACGCTCGAGCCGGGCGAGGTCGCGCGGCTGCGCTCCATGCACGACCGGCTCGATATGTCGGAGGTGGTGGACATCTATCTGCCGCTCTCGCGCCTGCTCTCGCTCTATGTGGCGGCGACGCAAAGTTTGTTTGGCGCGCAACAGGGCTTTCTCGGCACCGAAGACGCCAAGATGCCGTACATCATCGGCGTCGGCGGCTCGGTCGCTGTCGGCAAATCGACCACGGCGCGCGTTCTACAAGCCCTGCTCGCGCGTTGGCCGAACGTGCCGAAGGTCGATCTCGTCACCACCGACGGCTTCCTCTATCCCAATGCGGTGCTCGACCGCGAAGGCATGATGGAAAAAAAGGGCTTTCCGGAGAGCTACGACCTGCCGGCACTCCTGCGCTTTCTCTCCGACATCAAGGCAGGGCGGCGCCCGGTGCGCGCGCCGGTCTATTCGCATCTGATCTACGACGTCATTCCCAACCAGTGGGTCGAGATCGACCGGCCGGAAATCCTCATCGTCGAGGGTCTCAATGTGCTGCAGGCCGGGCGATTGCCTAAAGACGGCAAAGCCGTCCCATTCGTGTCGGATTTCTTCGACTTTTCGGTCTACATGGACGCCGACGAGGATGTGCTGCTGGCCTGGTATGTGACCCGCTTTCTGACGCTGCGCGGCACCGCATTCGCGGACCCGAAATCCTATTTTCATCGCTATGCGCGTTTGTCGGACGAGGAAGCAGCCGCCACCGCGACGTCGATCTGGGACCGCATCAATCTCGTCAATCTGCGCGAGAACATTTTGCCGACGCGCCAACGCGCGGACCTCATTTTGAAGAAAAGCGAAACCCACCGAGTCGAGGAAGTGGCGCTGCGGCGGCTTTGACTTTCACGCAGCGAAGGCGGCGGCATCGGCGGCGGCGAGCGCGGCGGCGAGCCGGTCGCGGTCGAGCGGCTTGACCACAAAGCGGTCCATGCCCGCGGCCCGGCAGGCTTCGCGATCCTCGGTCGAAGCGTTGGCGGTCAGCGCGATGATCGGTGTCGGCGCGCTGCCGTCTTCGGCCTCGATGCTCCGGATGCGGCGGGTGGCTTCGACGCCATCCATGCCGGGCATGTGCAGATCCATCAACACGCGGTCGAAGGGCATGCCGGCGGTGCGCGCCGCTAGCCAGCATGCAATGGCCGCGATGCCGGTGCCGGCCATGGTCGGCCGATGCCCGAGCTTGGCCAGGAGCGCCCGGGTCAACAGCGCATTGATCTCATTGTCTTCGGCCACCAGGATCGAGAGGCCGTTGCCGGCCGGCTGCACGCCCGGGAATTCAACGGGTTCGATCGCGGCTCCGGTTTCGAAATCGTCATTGTCGGAAAACCGCGCCGCAAGGGAGACGGCCCGCACCGGCTTGATCAGATAACCCGTGAAGCCGGCTTGTTTGAGGGCCTGGAGTTCGTTCCGCCCTGCCGGGGTGACCATGACGATCCGACGCGGGATCGCGGTCGCGAGCCGTGCCAGCGCGATGCTTTGCGCCGTGCCCAGCGCATGATCGACCAGGATGGCGGTCCATGGCTGCTCCGGCAGCAGCGCGGCGGCGACGAGGTCGTCGGGAACGATCGTCGAGCGCGCACCCCAGCGCTGCAGCCGCCGCGCCAACAGCGATGCCTCGATCGCTGCCGAGGCGACAATAAGGATGTCATGGCCGGCAAGCTCGGGCGCCGCAAATACCGCCGCGTCGCCTTCGTCGGCGCGAGGCAGCGGCAGGCTGATCCGGAAGGTGGAGCCACGGCCGACAATGCTGTCGATCGCGATCGTTCCGCCCATGCGCTCGACGATGCGTTTGGAGATGGTGAGGCCAAGACCGATACCGCCGAATTTTCGTGTCGAGCCGACTTCGGCCTGCTCGAATTCCAGAAAGATGCGGGCTCGATCTTCGGCTGCGATGCCAATGCCGGTGTCGCGCACCGAGATGGCGATTTCGTCCGGAGCCTGGCCGATGTTTTGCTCGGATTTCTGGCCGGGTTCGACTA
>Ga0181539_1000300_pt1 | contig 60577 bp, 47 predicted proteins | sample PEATcosm2014_Bin_46_FD_119767 | JGI IMG/M metagenome (GOLD analysis project Ga0181539, IMG submission 119767) | Peatland microbial communities from MTU Mesocosm Facility, Houghton, MI, USA - PEATcosm2014_Bin23_60_metaG | ecosystem: Environmental > Terrestrial > Soil > Wetlands > Peat | place...
ACAGGCGTTAGCACAAGCTTGCGCCGTCTGTTCGCCCCCTCCGCGATTTTGAAGGGGGATTTTGAGTGTAATGGGGATGTTACAACAACTGACGGGGAATCCTACTTGGATCGCATAGCTACTGCGACGGTTATTGTCACCAAGGGTGTGAACACTAGCGTCATGACACTCAGGAGCATGAACGTGACAGTTGCAGTGATAAACGTCACGCCGATTAGAATTGCCCACTCTTTCCAGGAAGCTCGGCCATGCAGAATGGCATAGAAAATCGGAAGACCAACTATCAGTCCGAGAACGCCACCGGGGATGCCGCCTTCCAGCCAAGCCAACTGGAAGGCCTCCCGGCCCAATCCGTACCCGGATGGTGCTGCACCCACGAAATGCGCGACAGTCCCGATTGCTAAACCGGCGAGAATGCATTCCGCCGCAACGAGCAACGCTTTTGCTGCTACTCGGAGAACGGTTTGACCACCCGAAATGAAGTGTTCCGAAACTGCCACATTTCGAAGAATAACAGCACAGGGCGGCGCATCAAGTTACGCCTGTGTACGTCGTGCTCGGGCAACTGTTGTAACCAGGCGATTACACTCATCGAGAATTTCAGCCCGGCTGCCATGTATCCGCCTTGCTCTTGGTAGTTGTGAAGCAACCCCCGGCGAGCCTGTTTGAATGTTTGTGTGACAAAGTGTGACAAGATTGGCTGACGGAGTGTTTGCAAGTCGTTGAAAATATGGTGGAGCTAGTCGGGCTCGAACCGACGACCTCATCGTTGCGAACGATGCGCTCTCCCAGCTGAGCTATAGCCCCACAGGATGGTGGGTCACTTTTTTAATTTTAGCAGCGGTGCGTTGGTTTCGACTACACGCAATTACTTGATCAGCCCTTTCCAGCCCTTTCCGCCCGGCGGTAGCTATCAAAACGGGAACACGAAATCGAACCTATATAATTTGGTTGTGAGTTCTTCCAGGGTAAAACAGGTCGCATCCGCGGACTTCCCGACGCGCTGGGGGCATTTTCTAATTCACGGGTTTGCGACCAGGGCGTCTGCATCGAGCGACGCCGCCAAGACCGAAGAGGCGGTGGCGCTGGTGATGGGCGAGGTGCACTCTGGGTCGCCGCTGGTGCGCATTCACTCGCAGTGTCTGACCGGCGACGTATTTGGTTCGCTGCGCTGCGATTGCCGCCAGCAACTGGAAATGGCACTCTCGATGATCGCCAAACTGGGGGCGGGCGTCCTTATTTATGAGCAGCAGGAGGGCCGCGGCATTGGGCTGATGGCAAAACTGCAGGCCTATGCGCTACAGGACAGCGGACTCGACACGGTGGAAGCCAACGAGCGTCTTGGATTTAAAGCCGACCAGCGCGAGTTCCTCATGCCGGTCGAGATCCTGAAGGCGCTCGACATTCGGCGAGTCCGCCTGCTCTCGAACAATCCCGACAAAGTGGCCGCGCTTGAACGCGCGGGTATCCAGGTGACGGAGCGCGTCCCCTGCGAAGTCGCCCCTACCGAACATACGGAAGAATATTTGAAGACGAAGCGAGAAAAGCTGGGGCATTTGTTCACGAGTCGCAAGGGGCGGCATTAAAGGGACCAGCATTCAGTCCCGCAGCAACCGACTTAATCCATTCCGATTTTTGACCGGCAGCCCGCGCAGCGCGGCTCGCGCCAGGGCTACATAAACTTCGCGCGCCCCGGGATGCTTCTTCAGCGCCGCCAGGTGTTTCGCCACCGTCTCCGCGTCTCCACGAACCAGCGGGCCGCTAAAAGACTGGGCTGGACCGAGGCGCGAGTAGTTCGCCAAAGTCTGACTAATGATGGGCAGGCTCTTGCGGCGCGCATCCTCGCGCGTGAGGCCGGCGGCACGAGCGGCTTCTTCGAGCGTCACCAGGAACGCCAGCAGCAGCGGCGAAGTCAGAGTGGCCCATGCGTGGTACGCTGCTTTGCGCGGCGCGGGCAATGAAAAACTCTCGCCGCCCAGCTCGCGGACGATCCGGCGTGCGACTCGCGTGGCCGCGGCGTCGCCTTCGAGGGCAAAAGGCACACCCTGCATAGTAGGATGCGCTCCGGCGACGAAGGTCATCAGCGGATGCACCGACGCGATGGCGGCGCCCGCTTTACGTAGAGGCTCCAGTTCGCGGCTGAGCAGCGCTCCGCTGGAGTGGAAGGCGAAACGAACTTTACTATGAACTTTACTATGAACTCTGCCCTTCTGGTGACGAGACGCGCGAGCAGCTAGATGATCGGCCAGAAGCGAAGCCGCGCCGCGAATCTCACGGTCGGGTACGCAGAACCACAGCAAGGTGGCGTCGAGCGCGGCGGAATGTACGGTGACTGTCCGCGCGCCCACCTTGGCGGCGAGCGCACGAGCGCGCCTTCGCGACTGGGGTGAATCGCGCGCGACGATCTCGGCAATCGGGAAACCGGCGGCGGCGAGCGCCACGGCCAGAAAATTTGCCAGGCTGCCGGCTCCGACGATGACTACGCTGGGCTTTCTGGTCGTTATTCTTTTGGGCGTTATTCTTTTGGCCAGTATTCTTTTGATGATTGTTCTTTTGGCCATATTTTTGGTAATGGGTTTTCGGCTCACGGGCGCAGCATACCTTATATTGTTGTCATGGCGAAATCGGCAGTAACGAAATCAAACGAGGCTCGCGTTCTCTCTTCGCGGGTCAGTTACCAGGGCCCAGTGTTCAGCGTCACCAGGGATGAAGTGGAAGAGCCTGGCGGCGTGCGGGCCCGCCGCGATGTCGTCCGGCATTCCGGCTCCGTCGTTATTTTGGCCGTCGATGCTATGGCCGTCAATGATCGGGCGAGCGCCGGCCCGGCGAAAGCAGCTCGCAAAGCCGAGCCGCGCGTGCTGCTCGAGCGCCAGTATCGCTATGCCGCGCAGTCGATGATGTGGGAGTTGCCCGCCGGACGAATCGACGATGGCGAAACCTCGCTCACCGCCGCCAAGCGCGAGTTACTCGAAGAAACCGGCTACACCGCCCGCCAGTGGCAGCGAATCCTGCATTTCTACGCAAGCCCCGGTTTTCTCGACGAAACCATGACCATCTACCTGGCTCGGGGGCTCCAGGCCGGCAAAGCCCGGCCCGAGGCGGACGAGAGGATCGCGGCCAGATTTTTCACTTTACCGGACGCGAGACGGATGGCGCTCAATGGCCGCATCCGCGATGCCAAGACTATCTGCGGGATCCTGTGGCTGGCTCAGACGGCGCGACCAGCGCGCTAGAAACAGGCTGCGGAAGAACGCTTGACAGTCCCCCCGGTGAGCAGCACAATGCCTACACGTTTTTTGCGGGCCCCTGGAATCGCGCCTTTTAGGGGGAAATCCGCAAGAAAGAGGGGGCGCACGTGGAACGTTTGAAAGGCACCGTCAAGTGGTTCAACAACGCCAAGGGATACGGCTTCCTCGGCCGCGACGATGGACCGGATGTATTCATTCATTACAGCTCAATCACCACCGAGGGTTACAAGAGCCTGCAGGAGGGCGACAAGGTGGAGTTTGAGATCGTCCAGGGGCAGAAAGGGCCGCAAGCGGCCAATGTGACCAAGGTCCCCTGATCGGAGGTCGCTTTACTCAGGCCAGTTTTTCCCGGCCCGCTTTTCCGGACCAGGCTGTGTGCCCCTCGACGCCCGCGCTGGCTGTGTCCTCCTGCGCCTGCCGAATGCCTGCGGCGGCGCTTTCTAGAGCGTTACAATCGTTCTCTCAGGTTAATAACTCGGGATGGACAACAAGGCGATTGCCGGAATTCTCTACGAAACTGCCGATCTGCTGGAGATCGACGGGCAAGATTCCTTCCGGGTGCGCTCCTATCGCAACGCGGCGCAGGCGATTGAAGCGCTGCCGCAACAAGTGGCCGACCTGATCGAGGAACCGAAAAAACTTCTCGAAATCCAGGGCATTGGCAAAGGCATGCAGGCCAATCTGCTGCAGCTTTTTAAAGAGGGCAGCATCGAAGCGCACGCCGAACTGCTGAAAAAATACCGCCCCTCGATGCTCGAACTGCTCAAGATTCAGGGTCTCGGGCCGAAGACGATTGCCTTGATCTGGAGCGCCTATCAGGTCAGCGACCTCGAGGGCGTGGAGAAGTTGGCGCGCGAAGGCAAGATCCGCACGCTGCCGCGCATGGGCGAAAAGCACGAACAGAAGCTGCTCAAGGCGATCGAAGACTACCGCCGCATCGCAGGACGATTCCTGCTCGACACCGCCGAAGAGTTGGCTGAAAAGCTGGTGGAGCACCTGTTAGCCGCCCCGTTGGGCGATCTGGGCGTCGAAAAAGTCACGCCCGCCGGATCGCTGCGCCGCGGACGCGAGACTGTCGGTGACCTCGACATCCTGGTTACCGGCAAGGCCTGCATCGAGGCCGAACCTCGGCAGAAAATCATCGAACATCTGCTCCGCTTCCCTGGTTTGATGGACATCATCGCGCAAGGAGAGAACAAGGTTAGCTTCCGCCACCGCAATGGCATGCAGGTGGACGTGCGGCTGCTGCCGCCGGAATCGTTCGGAGCGGCGATGCAATATTTCACCGGCTCCAAGGCACACAACGTGGCCTTGCGCCAGCGCGCGCTCAAGATGGGCTTCACGCTGAACGAATACAGCCTCGCTCGGATCGCAGACGGGAAGGCGGTCGCGCGCAAGACCGAAGAAGAAATTTATGCCAAGCTCAAGCTTGACTTCATCCCTCCTGAACTGCGCGAGAATCTGGGAGAGATCGAGGCCGCCGCCGGACACACGCTGCCCGTACTGATCGAGCTATCCGACATCCGCGGCGACGTGCATATGCATACCGTCGAAACCGACGGCCGCAACACCATTGAGGAGATGGCCGAAGCAGCGCGGGAACGCGGCTACCAGTACATGGCCATCACCGATCACTCGAAAAATCTCGCCTTCGCCAACGGCCTGACCGACGAACGCGCGCTGGCGCACATCGAAAGAATCCGAGCGGTCGAAAAGAGGATGAAAGGCATCCGCATTTTCGCGGGAATCGAAGTCGACATTCTGGGCGATGGCTCGCTCGATCTGTCGGACTCGGTGCTCGAACAGATGGACATCGTCATCGCCAGCGTGCACTCGCAGTTCAACCAGGATCGCGCCACCATGACTGACCGGCTGCTCAAGGCCATCGCCAATCCCAATACTTCGCTGATCGGGCATCCTACCGGACGCCTGTTGCTGCGCCGCGACGCCTATCAGTTCGATCTTGACGCCGTTCTCAAAGCGGCGGCCGAGCACAAGGTGGCAATGGAGCTGAACTCCTATCCCGATCGGCTCGACCTCAACGACGTTCATCTGCGCCTAGCCAAACAACATGGGGTGAAAATCGTCATCAACACTGATTCCCACCACACTTCGCACCTGGAAAAATTGCGTTACGGCGTCATCCAGGCCCGCCGCGCCTGGCTCACCAAAGACGACGTGCTGAACACGCTGCCCCCGCAAAAATTCGCTAAAGCGATGAAACACGCCTGGTAGCGGGGCGCAAAAGAGGGAAACAAATTACCAACGATTTGACAAGCACCTGGCCCTTCCACGTTACAATCATTCGAACCACGATGAGCACAGGCATTGTCGGTTAAGTCGCCCGCAGCAGGGAAAACGGGTATAGAACGCTTCCCGTTTCTTGGTCAAGAAGGAAATCTCGGGTTTCGAGGAGCCAAGAGTTGCAACCAATTCCGGCGGCGACTAGCAAAATGGACCGGTCGCTCGCCCATAGCATTGCCTTTCGAGCGGCGACGAGTTGGGTCAGTCAGATCCTCAGTTGGGCATCTTTTCTCATCGTCGTTCGCCTGCTGGCCCCTTCGGATTTCGGCATCGCCGCCATGGCCCTGGTCTTTTTGCCCTATCTCCAGTACCTCGGCGATTTCGGCATTCCCACGACCGTGCTGACTTTCCGGGACATGACCGACGACCAACTGTCGCAGCTGAATACGGTTGGCCTCGGCTTCGCGCTGGGGTGTTTCGGGATCGCGTGCGCGCTCGCCCATCCTTTGGCCGCATTTTTCAGAATTCCCAAGCTCGCGCCCGTCACCATCGTCGCCTGCCTCGCTCTGATCCCGCAGGGCTTCCGCAATGTTTCCGAGGGGCTCCTGAACAAGGATATGCGCTTCGGACTGCTGTCCTGGTTTGAGGCTATCCGCTCCCTTATCGCGGCCAGCAGCACGTTGGCCTTGGCATACTTCGGTTGTGGGTACTGGGCGCTGATTCTTGGCAACCTCATCGGCACGCTTGTGCGCAGCGTCCTGGTTATTGGTGCGCGACCGCATGGTTTTGCCATTCCCCGCCTGGAATCGATCGGCAAGGAATTGCGGTTCGGGTGGCACGTGCTGGTGTCCTTTCTCGCCTGGTCATCTTACGAACGGTTGGACAACGTCACCGCCGGTCGCGTCCTGGGTCAGGCCGCGCTCGGTTTCTATGCCATGGCATGGAATCTCGCCAATTCTCCATTAGAAAAGGTCACGTCGCTTGTCACTACCACCATTCCAACCTACTTCGCGGCGCTGCAGAGCGACTCGGCTGCTCTGCGCCGGTATCTCCGGACGCTCACAGAAAGCCTGGCTCTGGCAACCTTTCCGGCCACGATTGGTTTGGCCCTGGTGGCGCGCGAACTGATTCCCATCGCGCTCGGTGACAAATGGCGGGACTCCATCTTTCCGCTTGAAGTGCTCGCCGTGTACGCCACGTTCCGCTCCATCGTCGCCCTGCTGCCGAAGATTTTGAATTCCGTTGGCGACGCCCGGTTCGTCATGTGGAACGATCTGCGGGCCTTGATTATCCTGCCCATCGCATTTTTCATCGGCAGCCATTGGGGCATTGGAGGAATTGCTTTCGGCTGGGTTTTCGCTTACCCGCTGGTGGCGGTCCCGCTGTATTGGAAGACATTCAAGACAATCGGCATGACTACGGGCGAATACGTTCGCGGCCTCCGTCCCGCTCTCGATGCCACCATCGTCATGTCCGTGGCCGTTTTGTTGCTGAAATGGAAGGCACCCTTAGGTCACTCTTTGGTTCTCCGGTTAGTCGTTGAAATAGTAGCCGGAGGCGCGGCTTACGTCGTCACTCTGCTACTGCTGCATCGCAGGCGCATCACCGCCCTCCTGCAAGTGGTCAGGAGTCTCCGGCACGAGGCGTCGTAGGCGAATGCGCCGACTGGGTGTAAGGTTGCAATCTGTTTCATACCCATCCAGCGGACTGGGTCGTTTTGAAGTAAAATTGTGTTTGGCTATTGTTTTTAATGGTTTACAAGTGGGCCATTGTCTGGTTTTCGGAGGCAGAATTGCTCCTTAACAAGATTCCACTGACTTTGGGCCGGATTTAAAACCGGCGTATCGATTTTAAATTATTGGCTCCGCTTATGTTCCGGCGGTTAGAACATCCGGGAGGATTACTGCTTTGAACGCAACGACCAGTCATCTTATCGCCCCCCATGGGGGAGAACTTGTTCAGCTGCAAGTGCCGCCCGCGCGCGCCGCGGAATTAAAAGCGCATTCGAAGGATTGGCCCTCATGGGACCTGACCGCCCGGCAGCTTTGTGATCTGGAACTGCTGATGAGCGGCGGCTTCTCGCCACTGCGCGGATTCATGAACCGCGCCGATTACGAGGGCGTCTGCCACAACATGCGGCTGGCCAACGGCACCCTGTGGCCCATGCCGATCACGCTCGACGTCTCCGAGGAATTCGCCAGGAAGCTGACGCCGGGCAGCAGCAAGATCGCGCTGCGCGATCCTGAAGGCGTGATGCTCGCTGTGCTCAGTGTAGAAGATGTCTGGCAGCCGGACCGCAGGGCCGAAGCCCAGTCCGTTTTCAATTCCACCAGCGCTGCGCATCCGGGCGCCGACTACGCCATCAACAAATCCCATCCCTGGTACGTGGGCGGAAAAATCGAAGAGTTCCAGCCACCGTCCCACTACGATTTCCGCTCGCTGCGCTTTACGCCCGCCGAACTGCGCGCCGAATTCGGCCGCCTGGGCTGGACCACCGTCGTGGCCTTCCAGACGCGCAATCCCATGCATCGCGCTCACGTCGAACTGACCATGCGAGCCGCCAAGCAAGTCGAGGCGAATCTGCTCATCCATCCCGCGGTCGGCATGACCAAGCCGGGCGACGTCGATTATTTCGTCCGCACCCGCTGCTACCAGTTGCTGCTCTCGAAGTACCCGCACGGCACAGTCAAGCTGTCAATGCTGCCGCTGGCTATGCGATTGGGCGGACCGCGCGAAGCGATCTGGCACGGCCTGATACGAAAAAACCACGGGTGCACGCACTTCATCGTCGGCCGCGATCACGCCGGCCCTGGAAAAGATACTGATGGCAAGCCCTTCTATGGCCCTTACGACGCGCAGGAACTGTTCAAAAAGCACGAAGCCGAAATGGGCGTCAAAATGGTTCCCTTCCAGATGATGGTGTATCTGCAGAACGAAGACCGTTACGTCCCGGCCGATGAAGTGCCGCCGGGCGCAAAGGTGCTCGACATCTCCGGCACGGAATTGCGCCAGCGCCTCAACGAAGGCCGCGACATCCCGGCTTGGTTCACGTATCCCGAAGTGGTGCAGGAATTGCGCCGCAGCTATCCTCCACGGCACAAGCAGGGCGTCACCATATTCTTCACCGGGCTCTCGGGATCGGGCAAATCCACCATCGCCAATGCGCTGATCACCAAGTTTCTTGAAATGGGCGGACGTCCGGTCACTCTGCTGGATGGCGATCTGGTGCGCAAGCACCTGTCGAGCGAACTCGGATTCTCCAAGGAGCATCGCGACATCAACATCCGCCGCATCGGCTATGTCGCCTCCGAGATCACCAAGAACGGAGGCATCGCCATTTGCGCTCCGATTGCGCCCTATGAAGCGACGCGCAAAGCGGTGCGGCACATGGTTGAACCGTTCGGCGGGTTTATATTGGTGTACGCATCCACCTCGCTCGAAGTGTGTGAACAGCGCGACCGCAAGGGCCTGTACGCCAAGGCTCGCGCCGGCATTGTCAAGGAATTCACCGGCATCTCGGACCCGTACGAGGCGCCAACCGATGCTGAAGTCGTGATTGACACCGCCAAACTCAGCCCCGAGGAAGCCGCGCAGACCATCCTTCTGCACCTCGAGCGCGAGGGCTTCGTTGGCGCCAACGGCAATAGCTAGGAAGGCAATTCTCAGTTCTCAGTTTTAATTTCTCAGTTTTCACAATTCCTTAACTTGGTTTTGCTTTACTGAGAACTGAGAACCGGGAACTGAGAACTATCGAAGACGGCATGGAATTCTTGCTTCTCAAAGTGCTGATCGGCTTCACGGTGGGAACGCTGATCGGGTTGACGGGTCTGGGCGGCGGCGTATTGCTGCTGCCCATGCTCATCTTCGGCCTGCACATACCCGCCATTATTGCCGTCGGCAGCGATGCGTTGTTCAACTTCTTCACCAAGATTCCCGCCAGCATCATGCACTTGAGCAAAGGCACGGTGCGGAGAAAAGTCGTGCTGGCGATGGCGGTCGGCAGCATTCCTGGCTCCTACCTTGGCGTAACTTTTCTGGTGCACCTGCGTCACGTCTATGGCAACGGCGTCAACGACTTCATCAAGTCCGCCGTGGGACTGCTGCTGGTATTGATTCCCACGCTGCTTCTGTTCCAGGGACGGATTGAAGAACATCTCGCCAAGCGCGAGCCCACCATGGAATCGTTTGCCGGCATGAGTTTCATTGGATTGACCGGCGGATTCCTGGTCGGCATCACTTCGGTCGGGTCGGGCAGTATCATTATGATGATGCTTCTGTTCTTTTATTCTTTCGCCCCCAAAGTTATGGTCGGCACTGACATTGCCCATGCCGTGATTCTGACCAGTGTCACCAGCCTGCTGCACTGGCGGGCGGGCAACGTCGATCCCCACCTGGTCGTTTCCCTGCTGATCGGCTCGATCCCCGGCGGAATTCTCGGCTCGCATCTGAGCACACGCGTTCCTGTACTCTGGCTGCGCCGAATCCTGTGCACGTTTTTACTGATGACGGGAGCGAGAATGCTGTGGGTGTGAAGGGCAGTACCCAGTTGCCAGTACCCAGTACCCAGTGGGCGCCGGTCAACTAATCACAGAGAACTTGGGCTGGGTATTGGTTACTAGGTACTTATTGTACTGGGTACTTATTTAGGGAGTAATAGTGACTTCAAACTCATCCGCGGAAACTCTGGAACGCATTCGCGCCGCCCTCGAAGCGGCGCGGACCGTCCTGAATCGCTTCACTCCCGGCGCCATTGAAACCGAATACAAAGTTGGACACGATCCGGTCACCGAGGCCGACCGCGCCGTCGACGACATTTTGCGCAAAACCCTTCTCCGCCCCGGCGAAGGCTGGCTTTCGGAGGAGACCGTGGACGACCTCACTCGCCTCGACAAACCGCGCGTCTGGGTCGTCGATCCGCTCGACGGCACGCGCGAGTTCGTGCAAGGCATTCCCGAGTTTTGCGTTTCGATCACCATGGTTGAGAATGGAATTCCCGTCGCTGGCGGAATCTGCAATCCGGCAACCGACGAACTTATCCTCGGCTCGTGCGAAACTGGCGTGACCTATAACGGCAAGCCCGCACAACCGAGCCAGCGTAAGAATCTGCACGGCGCGCTCGTGCTGGCCAGCCGCAGCGAGGTAAAGCGCGGCGAGTGGAAGCAGTTCGAATCAGACGATTTCACTATCCGTCCGATGGGATCGGTGGCGTACAAGCTGGGCCTGGTTTCAGCGGGGCGCGCCGATGTTACTTTCACGCTGGTTCCGAAACATGAGTGGGACGTCGCGGCGGGAGCGGCCCTAGTGATGAGCGCGGGCGGGTTCGTGCGGACTTTGGAGAACACCGATCTGAAGTGCAATCAGAAGAATCCGTTGATTTCTGGCCTGATCGCATGCGGCCCATACCTCGAAGCCGACCTCATGGCCCGGTTGAACAACCACCTTCATCCAGTAAATCGGTAACGGACTGAGCGGGATTTGCGGGGAGCGTATTTTGGACACAAAAAACAACTCCATCCGAACAAGCCCGGAACTGAGGGCTGCGGTTTCACCGCAATTCCCGGGGAGCTCGAGGTGAGAGTGCTGTGGGTCAAGGCCGGCAAACTTCTTCCCGTCGATACCGGGGGGAAAATCCGCTCCTATAATCTTCTCCGCTTCCTCGCGAAAGACCACGAAGTCACGCTGCTCTCGTATTACGGGGGCCGGCGCGATCCGGATTATGAGGCAGCGCTGGCCAAGGAAATCCCCGGATCCGAGACCATTTACACGGCCGCACCCGACTCCAACGCGATTGAGCGTGGACTGGACTACCTTTACCGGTTCCCGAGGCGGGCGCCCTATGCCGTCTCCAAGTTCACCCATCGCGCGGTTCAGACCACCGTCGCCGACTGGCTTTCCAGCGGACGCTTCGACGTTGCGGTATGCGATTTTCTTGCCGCCTCTTCGAACTTCCCGGCCCGGTTGCCGATACCCTGCGTGCTGTTTCAACACAACGTGGAAAGCTCGCTCTGGCAGCGCATGGCGGCAATGGAATCGAATCCGGTCAAGAAACTTTCCTTCGCCATTGAATCGGCCAAAATGACCCGTTACGAGCGCGCGACGCTCGGAAGGTTTCATCACATCATCGCCGTCTCTGAACATGATCGCCAGCAAATGCTGCAAATGAATCCTGGGTGCCAGATCACGGTCGTTCCGACTGGAGTGGACACGCAGAAGTTCAACGTCGCGCCTGCGTCCTCGACGCGACCGCCGCGGGTGGTGTTCACCGGGTCCATGGATTGGGAACCTAACATCGACGCAGTGGACTATTTTTGTTCCCAGATCTGGCCCAGGATTTACAAAGAGTTTCCCGATGCAATTTTCCAGATTGTGGGGCGGAGTCCGTTCGCTAAAGTCCAGCGTTTGGCTTCCGAATCCGTACAGGTAACCGGCACGGTGCCTTCGGTAGCGGAATATCTCGAAAAGGCCTCGGTGGTCGTGGTCCCGCTGAGGATTGGTGGCGGAACCAGGCTCAAGATTTTCGAAGCCATGGCCATGGGCAAAGCCTTGGTATCGACCTCCATTGGAGCCGAAGGGCTTGAGGTCGAGAGCGGCCGCGATCTTCTTCTGGCCGATGACGCCCCGTCGTTTGCGGATGCCGTGATCCTGCTTCTCCGCGATGCTGCCCTCCGCCGGAGGCTCGAGCAGGCCGCGGTGCGTCTGGCCGCTCAGTTCGACTGGTCTCACGTTGTGAAGCAGTTTGATGAAGTCTTGAGTAAGCTGACGCCGGGAAGTTCGACCTGATCGCCGCCGCACCCGTGCTCCGCGAGTTCGGCTTCAACGCAACCTTCTACTTTCAGCAGCAGATCCGCCGCAGCCTGTACTCGGGAATAACGCCTACGATCACCTGCACGCGGTTTTGCTCGGGGAACCCCGGCAATAAACCATAACGTCAGTTACTTTAGTTTTCCCTGCTCTCCAGCTTTTTTCTCCAAGCCACGCCATAGACACCGGATCAGCCTCTCAGCCCAGACCGCCCGTCCCGCGCCTGTTTTCGCTTACCCCGTCCAAAAACACCGGGGGACACTGGCGGGCGCGAATCTGTACAGGCCGCGCCCGAAGTACTAACGCGTCCCCGATGCACTTCTGGTATCTGGGAACCCTTGATGCATCTCGATAGATTCAGCGTGAGGGCAATCGACTATTCCCCCAATTTCCATAAGGTCAAGGGCCTCGCAATGTTTGAAACAAAAGATGCTTTTCTAAACTCTCATTCCGGATTTTCCCCTGCGCTCGCACAGCGCCTGAGCATTTTAATACTCCTGCTGGCGGTCGCAATGATGACCACCTCGTGCGGTACGCCGACACAAGCCGCCGGCATGCAGAACACGCATGCCGATCAGAACAAACCGACAACGAACAAGCTGAATCTGTCGGGAAATCTTCCCGTAGGCACGGTCAATGAGTCTTACAACGCTGTGCTTGCAGTTGGTGGTGGAAGCTCTCCCTACCATTTCTCGGTGGAAGCCGGCATCCTGCCCCCGGGCATCAGTTTGAACCAAGCCACCGGGACATTCTCGGGGGTTCCTTCAACGGCGGGCACCTTCTCTTTCGAGGTGGTTGTGACCGACTCTTCGCGCCCCAATCAGGGGAGTTCGCCGTTTGCCGGTAAGGAGAACCCGACGCTCGCCGATCGCGGGAGCCCGACGCCCGCCGATCAGGGGAGCAAGACGTTCGTCATTGTCATCGATGGCGGCAGTGGCGGGACTGTCAGCGTCGGTGTGTCGCCGGCGAGTGCAACTCTGTCCTCGAATCAGACGCAGCAGTTCACCGCCGCCGTCAGCGGAACTTCCAATACCGGGGTGAAGTGGTCGTCGGCGGGGGGCTCGGTCGATGCCAACGGTCTTTACACCGCCCCGACAGTAAACGCACAAACCGGCGTGATCGTCACCGCCACCAGCAATGCTGACTCCTCGAAATCAGCCAGCGCCCCAGTCACCGTTAACCCGGCGAATATCCAGGCACTGCAGATCACAACCGGGACTCTTCCCCAGGGCCAGCAGGGGAACACTTATAGCGAAGTCTTCACCGCGACCGGCGGAACCACGCCTTACAGTTGGAGCATTTCCGCAGGCACTCCTCCCCCGGGAATCGCGATGAATGCGAACGGAAATTTTGCCGGCATGCCTACGGCAGTCGGCACATTCAACTTCACGGTCACTGTCACCGATGCTACCGGCAACACTGCACCCGGCAATTTCAGTGTCACCGTCATTGGTGGGTCCACTGGTGGGTCGTCCTGCGGTCCCCAAAACGGTTACGACTGTTTCGTTCAGGACACGAGCATCGTCAACCTCACGATGCCGATTCCGAGTTGGGGGCCAAACACCTGCGACTCGACCAGCCTGGACACGCTCTCTGCGTGCGGAAACCTTACCGGGGCTGGGACTGCGCAAACTCCCTCCGACTTCGGGAACACGATGGTCCGCATCACGGACGTGACCACGCCCAGCGCAGGATACAACATTCTGTTTACCTATGATGACCCGTTCCCTACGGCTTGGAACACGAACGACACCGGAATTCTAGCCAGGGAGCTGGACAGTACCGGGTACAACCCGGTCATGCAGGTTGTTATGCCGTTCAACCCAACCACGATGCAGGCCACACTAACCAGCCCATTGCTGTCGTTCATTGGGCAGGCAAATTGGTCCCACACCGCGAACAATATTATTTACTCCTACGGAGCCACCGGCTCTACTAGGACAAAGCTGTACAGCAACGTTGTGGTGATGACGCCGGGGTCTGCGTCTCTGACCCCGACGCTTATGTTCGATTTCAACTCGCCAACTTGCTTGACCAACCCCGTCAACGGCTACACGGGGGGGAGTTTCACCGCGACATGGAACGGGGTGATGACCTCCAGCCTGGACGACACGGTGTTTGCGATGGCATGGTCGAACACGGGGGACCAAGGGACCGGCACTTACGCCGCTGTCTGGACGGTCGGACAGGCGGGCTGCGATGTCTACAATACCGTTGCAGGCAACGTCACACACAACGGCGTGCTGGTGGGTACGGTACCGGATCAGTGGGGCGCAGCGGCGAACGGTGGAATACCCGATCTATTCATGCTCCACGATACATTTACCGCACTGAACGATGGTTACGTCTGGCTTGACGCGTCTATGAGTACCTTCTCCCAAGGGGTCTACAACGACGGCCCCTACATTTGGCAGATCGGCACGGCGACAGTCAAGCACTGCGGCATCGGAGCCTCCAATTGGACAGCTAATTATCTCTATAACGTCCTTGGCTATCGCATCCAGCCGGCAACCAGCGTGAATCCTGGTAATTACATTTACCAGATCATCGCGTCCGGCAACGAAGGCACGAGCGGAAGCTCCGCCCCAACCTGGAACCAGACTCCGGGCAGTAATACGACTGACGGGACGGTTACATGGCGAAACACCGGCCTTGGAACCGCTCAGGAATACTATTGCTCCGGCCACAACTGGTATGGCTACACGGGGCTTGCTTCTGAGCCGAATCACACGCCGCAGTTCAGCTCCTACGCGAACCCTGCCACGCCGCTCACGAATCAGGGTCCGGCTTCGCCCTTCCTCTACGGCGATTCACATTACGGCAACACGAATGACAACCAGTACGACACGGCTTGGATTTTCAACATCGGTGCTCTTGATCCAACGCCAGTCAATTGGCTGGGCACACTACCCAGTTGGGGCTTGGCCGAGGGTTTATTTTTCTCCCCAATCAACAAGGCACCGGGGGTTCCCAATGACACCGGGGCAGGGGGCACACTGGGGCAAGTGCGAAGGGCATTCCATACCTACAACACGAGCTATAGCTGGGTCTTCGACATACAAAGCGAAACCTCCATGATTTCACAAACGGGCAACTTTGCGTTGGTCTCGACCGATGGAATGGGGCAGTTTGGAAACCTGTCGGGGCAGCCGCAGTGCAACGTCGGAGGGCCGAACTGGTTTGCCAACGACTCGACCGACTATACGGTTGGCGAGAAGGTGTTTCCTAACCCGCAGCTTATGAGCAACGCTGGGCACTACATCTATCAAATCCAGTCTTGTTCGGGCACGTGCACGACAGGGAGCACGGCGCTTTTTAGTTCACATCAATCCTCGACGGTTGCTGGCGTGGGAACCTTCACGGACGGCACCATCACCTGGGCAGCGGCTCCCGACACATACATTTCCACAAACACCGCCGTGCAGAACTGCAGGGCAGACTTGATGGTTGTCAAACTAACGCGATGAGTGAACTGGGGGCGGTGCGAAATGCACGGGCCGAAGCCAGAAGCGGTATACGCGTGGAGGGCACGGTTTGCGACAGTTCTAACCCCAGCGTGAATCCGGACGTTATTAACCCCTCGTTGCCGTACTCGACGAGCTGTCCGAATGGCAATTGTTTGGCAGGACGCAGGACCGCAGACCCAGCGCGGAGATCTGTTCGCAGTAAACCTCGGAACCAGCACTGGAACAAGGGATGCCATGAAAATCTCAGAGCATTTCACAATGTCGCGAACAAGCGAGATGGGTGTATCATTGCGCCGTGTTTGAAGTCAAAAAGGAGATTCGTGTCATTACGAGCGGATCGAGACGCTAGGCACTGGAAGGGTAACTACGACGGTCTCTCGATTATCAGAACGCAATGAAGCCGAGATCGAACGCAGTGCGACCGAGGCCAGGAAGTTCGTTCTGAGGCCCCTTGACCGAGCGCAGATTGACCGCTACTTGAATCCTCCGGCGGATACTCCTTACGCACTTGAATACGCTTTTCACCTATTGGGGGACGTTCGAGGCAAGACCGTACTTGACCTCGGTTGTGGTACAGGGGAAAACATTATCCCATTGCTTGAGCGTGGCGCTCGCGTCATTGGCATCGATATCTCTCCGGATCTGATTGCCATCGCTCAGAAGCGGTTGAATGATTTTCATCTGGAGACCCCCCTAAGGTATGCGATTACGGTCGGCGATGCGTACGAGACCGGTCTGCCCGATGAGTCTGTCGACGCAATTTTCTGCGTGGCACTCATTCACCATCTCGATATAAAACTCGTGCGCGACGAAATGTGGAGGGTTCTTCGTAAAGGCGGTGTAATTATCCTCAGTGAACCTATCCGATTTTCTAAGGCATATGCCTGGGTGCGCAGTTTGCTGCCCGCACGGGAAGCCGTTTCGGAGTTCGAGCACCCCTTGACACGAGAAGAACTGGCCATAATGACCCAGCCTTTCAGGGTCCAGGGGACTCGCTATTTCCGGCTGCCATTCCTACCGCTGGTCTCCCGCGTACTGCCCTCGAAGAGCGATGCTGCCTGGAGAACCAGCAACTGGATACTCCAGCATTGGGCGGCAGCTGAGCGTTATGCCACAGTGGTAGCCACGAAGCTGCAAAAAGTAGGATAGAACAGTGAACGTGCTCCTACGGCGCTGAAACGTGTTCTTATTAACCTCTGAACGGAAATTCCGGCCCACACCTCATCCCCGTGCTATCATCCCCTCATCCATGTGGACTGAGGACCTCTCCACGATGATTGCAGATGGATGCGCGGGGGGGTAGTGAAAAGCTCGCTGCCGAAAAATCTTCATTTTCCCTGTCTGCTGTTCTGTTTGGCCTCGGCTTTTGTCGTCGTGTCCGGGCTGCCAACCCTGGCGGCTGGACCTCCCACCGGAGAAAACGCCTATTGCGGGAAGGGCAATGTCGCGCAGTTTGGCGCCCAAGACGGCCCCGCCGAACTTCCCAAAACCTGTTACTATACGGCGCTCGACGGAACGCCGTCGCCGGGAAAACAGATTCGCGTCGCCGCCAAGTCCGATCTGGCCGCCGCCATCGACGGCGCCAAGTGCGGAGACACGCTGCTTCTGCCCGCCGGAGCTTCTTTCGAGGTGGAAATGCTGCCCTCGAAAAAATGCGACGACCAGCACTACATCACGGTCCGAACCGACACGCCCGATTCCAAGCTTCCCCCGGAAGGCACGCGCATCTCTCCCGCATGGGGCGGAGTCGCCAGCCTTCCCGGGCGTCCGCCCTTTGCCCAACCCTCGGGTGGACCGGCCAAGTTGCTCGCGACCCTGGTGGTGCGGCGTCCTTCGGGCGCAGTCGTCGGAGATCACCTCCGCTTCATTGGAATTGAGTGGACTACGCCTCCCGGCGCCAACATCTACCTTATTGCGACCGCCGAACACGCAGACCACGTCATCTTCGATCGCAATTGGGTCCACCCCGCCGATGGCAGCGAAGTGGGCCACGGTGTTGGAATAACGGACGGTTCGCACATGGTTGCCGTAATCAACTCCTACGTTAACGGCCTGAATTGCATCGCGCTCGCCGGCAAATGCACCGATGCAACCGCCGTCGGCGGCGGCTGGGGCGACGAACCCATCTCCACCCTTAAGATTTATAACAACTTTCTCGAGTCCTCCGGAGAGAACATTCTGTTCGGCGGCGCTCCCTCCGCCATAAATCCAACCGACATCGAGATCCGCCGCAATCATCTTTTCCGCCCCATGCTCTGGAGGGAGGGCGAACCCGGCTACACGCCGACCGCTTCGGGGCACCCCTACATCGTCAAGAACAACTTTGAGCTCAAGAGCGCAATCCGCGTCTTGTTCGAGGCCAATCTGCTCGAGAACTCCTGGGGTGGTTTCAGCCAGGCTGGATATTCCATCCTGCTCACCCCCAGGAACCAACCCGGACCGAACGGCTCCTTCGTTTGCCCGCAGTGTCAGGTGACCGATGTCACGATCCGCTATATACACATCTCGCATGCCGGGGGCGGAATCGCGATGGCAACCGCGACGAAGAACGGACAGGGCCCGGCGCTGGCTGGCACTCGCTGGAGCATTCATGACGTGGTCATCGACGACCTCAGCAAGAAGTACAGAGGAGGCGGCGAACTGTTCGAGATTGTCAACGAATGGCCCGAGAAGCCGCTCAACAGTGTCACCATCAATCACGTTACCGGTTTCCCAGATCCCCAAGCCCACCTGATGATCGTGGCGAGCCAGGAAGGAACTCCGCCAATGTATGGATTGGTGTTCACCAACAACATAGTAGCCGTTGGCCGCTACCCGGTGTGGGACGCGATAGGCGGCCCCGGCCGCCCCAACTGCGCCCATGCCGACGTGCCGGTGACCAGCATCGCCAACTGTTTCACCACCTATACATTCAGCAACAACGCCCTGGTTGAGACTCCGCCGTCGTTTCCCCCGTCGAGGTGGCCATCGAACAACATGTTTCCGCAAACTGCAAATGATGTCCGGTTCGTCAACTACAACAACGGCAATGGAGGAAACTACGAGCTTCGGCCCAACAGCCCTTACAAGAACAAGGGCACCGACGGCAAGGATCTCGGGGCCGACATTGTTGGGCTCAACGCAGCGCTGGCGAACATCGAATAACTTTTTACCTTCGTCATCATGTTCGTTTGACCAGGCGGCAGCGCACAATAGCGGTTGTAAATTCGCGCGTTAAGCGGTTGTGAAAATGTCGAAGCTTCTTGATGGGTACAAGTTCGAGGCTGGCGAACTTGAGGGGGCTCGCGGCTATCAACTCTTCGAACTTCGCTACAGTCATTTGGTTCAGCCCCCCAGCCACCTCGCTGAATCGTGTTGCCCCATCCGTCTTAAAAGTGGACCGCCAACGGATCAGGGCCTTCTCGCTGAAGATTAAGTGTGCCCATGGAAAAACAGAGAATAGGTGACCGCCCAATGGGTGATACCAGGTTGGCCCGAAGCTGACGAGCACCTCGCCGGCTGGCTGCAGGAGCGTGCTCATGATACGCAAGATTCCAGCGGGGTCGGCGAAATGCTCGAAGGCATCCATGGAAACCACAATGTCCGCGAGCTCTTTCGTCGAAGATACGAAGAGACAGGTATTTTGAACACCGGCACGGAGCGCTCTCTGTCTTGCGGCTTGAAGAACGTCTTCACGCATATCAATACCGATCACGCGCTCGGCCCCTCTTCCAGCCATCTCCACGGCATCCGCTCCTTCGCCACAGCCGAAGTCGATGATAACTTTCCCCGCGATCTTGGCGAAGATCTCATCCCCCATTTGAACCGCAAGCTTCGACTTGCCCTCGTAAGCGGACCCGCTACAGCAATCTGGGGCTCCGGGGGATATCCTCTTTAGAATTCGATATTGAATGTTGGTGAGCATTCCGCTTTAGTCGTCCCCAACCTTGAGATGGGCGTTCTGTCGTGAAAATGACCCCTGCATGTCCGCTCCCGGGGAAATCATTGTAACCTTAGGATCTCACGCCGACTACTGGCGCCGCAGTTGGCGCTGACGCGCCAACCCACCGCTGGAGTCAGCAGTCTACGTCGAAGCCGAATCCAAACTGTGGTGACTTCCTTACCATCTTCTTTAACAAAGGTTCCAAACGAACCCCCCTGCATTGCGTGATAAGATTTTTACGGTGCCCACGCCCAAGCGCCGCGAAACGATGGCATTCGAATTCATGCCGATACAGGCATCCGAGCAACGAGATCTTATCCAGTTCCTGGTGAAGTCATTTCGGGCGGACCCCACGGTCAACTCTTTTCGTCCGGAGGTCATACATTGGAAATACTTTGCCGATCATCCCGAGTGGATGAGTCCCCGTAGCTTAGCGGTCAAACAAGAGGGCCAGATCGTCGCTCATGGGGGAGTGTGGCCGATTAGCTTGGTGACGCCAAAGACCGAGGTCAAAGCCATACACCTGATCGATTGGGCGGCCAGCCGGTCAGCTGTCGGGGCGGGGGTGCACCTTCTAAGAAAAATGATGGGGCTTGCCGACGTGCTCCTGACCATCGGGGGTTCACAGGATACGAGGAACCTTCTCCCGAAGCTGGGCTACAAGCGTTGCGGCGAACTGCGGCGGTATGCCCGGGTGGTTCGGCCCTGGTTACAGTTTCGGACCACTCCAGAGAAGAATTGGAAGACTCCCATAAAATTCCTAAGAAATTCGACCCAGGCCCGGATGGGGATCCCGTCGGCCCCGAAGGGATGGCAGGCATCGAAGGTCGCGAGTTTCACGGGATCAATTGACAGTGGCGCCATCGGGCAGAGGACAGGTTCCACGTCACCGCGGAGAACGGCTGCTGGATTGAATTATCTGTTAAGCTGCCCGGCTGCCCGTTTTTCCGGGTTTCTGGTTAGCCAGGCGCAACAATTGCGAGGCTACTTTCTGCTCATCCAGATTGGCAGGCAGGTGAGGATCGTCGACATCCGGATGAACGGTGAAGATCGAGAGTCCTGGCAGGCAATTTGTGCTCTTGCCACCCGCAGTGCTGCCGAGGATCCGGAAACTTGCGAGATCGTAGCTGCGTCTTCAATCGAAGTGACTGGGGAGGCGTGGTTGCGGGCGGGGTTCGTGCACCGCCGAACTGACCAGATCCTTTGCTACGATCCGCGAAATCTGGTGAGTTCCGGACCTCCCTTGGACTTGAATCTGGCAGATGGCGATTTGTGTATCATGAGCGAGCCTACCTCTCCATATCTTTCCTGACTGTGCGGTATCGAGAGAGGAACGATCTCAGCCAGCGTCGATTCAGACTACGCGCCCGAGAAAGGCGCACTCCAGGTTCCAGCGCAGACCGTCTGCAGTTCTCGAGGGACTAATGCGGCGGAGGCTGAGCGGATCGTCCTGCCTCCTGACCATGCCACCGTTGGTTGTGACTGCGGTCTGGTATCCAATCTGTCGACACGCGCTTACCGTGCGATCTAACCAATGGGGCTGCAGGGCAGGGCGCGGGTAGGAGAAGTGGACGATAGGGACCGCCAATTCCTGTTCGAGTCTGCGCTTTGATTCAGCCAACTCTGTTCGCGCATCGTTTTCGGTTAGGTAAGCCATGTTGGGGTGAGTCATGGTGTGCGACCCGACCGTGTGGCCATTGCGTGCCAACCCACGCACTTCGGCCCACGTCATCATGAGCCGCTGCAAGGGTCGCGGAGGTTCGGTCCCCAATTGCTGCTGTAGCGACTCGACGAACTGATCCTGAGGGCTTCCTGACAGCTTGCTGCAATATTCCGATGCGCGATCAAAAGCCCGGACACGCTGCTGGGTAGACGAAAGCGCCCAGGCTGGTCCGTCAGTTTCAGTCCAATGTTCCCGTTTCGAGGTCAGAAAGGCATACCGCAGCAGGCTGGGCCAGGGCAGGCGCTGCCTATCGACGCAATCGACCGTCACATAAAACACACCTGGGATGCCCAGCGGGCTGAGGATATCGTTTGCCGCCTGGTAATTGTCGGCGTAGCCATCATCAAAAGTTACGACTACGGCTCTCGGTGGCAGAGTCTTCTCGCCCTTTAGGAATAAGAGAACATCGTCCAGGTTTACGGCGTGGAAATGCCTGGCAATGACTTCCATCTGCCCGCGGAAGACCTCCGTCGAGTGGCTGATGCCGCCCAAAGTCATTTGTACCGAGGAGGGATCGCTCATCACCGAGTGATACATGATGATGGCGACGCCGTGCCCGGTGAACCGAGAGGCAAGACGCAGCGCTCCTGTTCTGATCAGCGATTTCTTGACCCACATTTTGTCCATGACTGATGGTCGTGCCCGAATCGCGATCGCTTGGCTGGGTGGCAGTTTCTTGTTGCAATTGCCGGGGAAAACACCTTCCTCGGGCTATCTAGGATACCAAAAATCCAAGAGATGGGCGTATCTGCCTCTTCCCCGCAAGATGCTGACATCCGGGAGTACAAGGACGGAATCAGCAAGGCCGTCGAAGCCGCTCTTGCCGGCGTGGAATAGAAATCCAAGTCGAAGCCCAACCAAATCTCCGGTGACTTCCGTACCATGTTCTTTAACAAAGGTTCCAAACGAACCCCCTGCCTTGCGTGATAAGATTTTTACGGTGCCCGCGCCCAACCTAAGCGATCGCAAATATGCTCCTGTCTTCGTAATGGGCTGCCACCGCTCTGGGACGAACCTGCTTTACGACATGTTGCTGTCTTCCGGCGGGTTTGCCATTTACCGCGGGCTTCTGCCAATTTACGGGACTCTGATTCCCCGCTTCGGCTCCATGAAAGGCCGCGCGCACCGCGAAAAGCTCGTCGAAACCTGGCTCCGCAGCAAGGGTTTCCGGCGCACCGGCCTCGATGCGGAGCAGTTGTCGGCGTGCATCCTGAACGACTGCCGCACCGGGGGAGACTTCATCCGTGTCGTCATGGACGCGGTGGCACGGAGCCAGCAAGTGCAGCGCTGGGCGGTGTACGATGCCGACAGTGTGCTGCACGTCGAGCGCGTGAAGCGCGACCTACCCAACGCGCTTTTTGTGCACATCATCCGCGACGGCCGCGACATTGCGCTCTCGCTCAAGAAAATGGGGGGCTTCACTCCTCTGCCCTGGGACCGCGACCAAACCGAAAGCCTGGTGGCGACTGCGCTGTATTGGGAGTGGATGGTTCACCAAGGCCGCGCCCATGGCCGCAAGTTCCCTGCCGACTACATCGAGATCCGCTACGAAGACCTGATCACCAACCCGCGCGAAACGCTCGGCAAACTCGGCGGCTTTATCGATCACGATCTGGACTACGACCGGATTCAGCGCGCCGGCTTGGGCCGTCTGTCGGAAACGAATTCTTCGTTTCGCGAAGAAGGCGCGAAAGAAAAAATCAACCCGCTCGGCCGCTGGAAAGAACGCCTGGCGCGCGCCGACGTCGCCGCACTCGAAGCGACCGTGCGCGAGTGCCTGCAGGAAAATGGCTACGAACTGTCACTGCCCGCCGCCGAGCGCCGCCGGAGCTTGCGGCAGTCGTGGATGCGCGCAATGTATCCCGCCTTTCTCAGCGGCAAGTTGTGGCTGAAGTTGCATACGCCCGTCGGCCGGCTCGCCAACATGTCCGTGCTCGAACTTGAAGCAGAACCGGCGCAGGCGGCCGAGTCGGTCCGGTTCTGGGGATCGGATCCTCCGCTCGCCCGCATCGCCGACAAGGGGCGCATGGGCATCGCTGAGTCCGATGCTGAGCCCGTTGCAAAGTCCGATGCGAAGTAAGGTTTCGTCCCACTACCGAATGAGCTCCGACGATGAATGCGATCTCACTAACCTGGCAACCCGAAGGCGCGTTTCACCACGTAGGGTTCGTCGTGGCTTCGATTCCGAATTCCGTGCAGGGCTTCGCCAGCATGCTGCAGGCGGATTGGGACGAGCAGATTTTTCATGATCCCAACCAGGGTGTTCGCGTCACGTTCCTGAAGAGCCGGCACGTGGGCGATCCGCTCTGGGAACTGGTGGAACCGGCCGATGATCAATCGCCCGTGCACTCCTTCGCTGCCAACGGCGGCGGCCTGCACCACGTTTGTTATATCGTGGACAATCTGGAGCAGGCGCTCGCCGACGCGAGCTCGCTGGGAGCGCTCGTCGCGCGGCAGCCTATGCCAGCAGTCGCGTTCGGCGGCCGACGCATCGCCTGGATCTACACCAGAAACCGTCTGCTGATTGAGTATCTGGAACGCTGATTTGATTTCTAATTAGATGTCTAATTCGAGCGCCAATTCGACGCCGGCTGAGCACAATCCGGCAAACCTGCGGGCTGAAGTTGACGGCTTGATCGCCGAAGGCGCTTTTGATCTTGCCTCGCGGCGGCTAGCCGCACTTTGGCGGCGCGATCCCGCGGCGGCCACGGCGAGTTTCGTGACTTCGCGACTCGAAGAATTGCGCGACAAACTCATTCTGACAAAATTTAAGCTGGCGATCCTGCGCTCATTCACGGTTGAGCCGATCGTGCCGCTGCTGCGGGCAGAAGCATTCGCGTACGGCATCGATCTCGAAGTCCACGTCGGCGATTTCAATACATACGTGCAGGACATGCTCGACAGCCAGAGTTCGCTCTATCGCTTCGCGCCGAACGCGGTCGTGCTGGCGGTGCGCACCGACCAGGCCGCGCCCGAGCTGTGGCGCGGATTCGCCGATCTGGCGCCGGAAGCGGCGCAACAGGCCGCCGAGCGCGTGGTTCGCGGCTATGAGCAGTGGGTCGGCGCGTTTCGAAAACACAGCCAGGCGGCGCTGATCATTCATTCCCTGGAGCGTCCTTCCACTCCGAGTCTGGGCGTTCTCGATAGCCAATGCGAGACGGGACAGTCTGGACTCATCCGGCAAATCAATCGTGAACTGCGGCGTATCGCCGAAGGCTTCCACGGAGTTTACGGGCTCGACTACGACGCGCTGGTGGCGCGCCATGGCAGCGAGCATTGGCACGACGAGCGCAAGTGGCTGACGGCGCGGCTTCCCATCGCGGCCGGTTATCTTCTTCAGATGGCGCGGGAGTGGATGCGTTTTATTGTGCCGCTCAGCGGCCGCACCGCCAAAGTTCTGGTCGTCGATCTCGACAACACGCTGTGGGGCGGCGTGATTGGCGAAGACGGCATGGCCGGCATTAAAGTTGGCCCCGAATATCCGGGCGCCGCGTATCAGGCCCTGCAACGCGCGCTGCTCGATCTGTCGCGCAAAGGAATTCTGCTCGCCGTGTGCAGCAAGAACAATCTCGACGATGCCATGGAAGCGCTGGAGAAGCATCCCGGAATGCTGGTGCGCGCGAAGCATTTCGCGGCGTTGCGTATTAACTGGACCGACAAGTCGCAGAATCTCCGCGAGATCGCACAGGAACTGAACGTCGGCATCGACGCGCTTGCGTTTTTCGACGACAATCCTTTTGAGCGCGAGCAGGTTCGCGCCGCGCTGCCGGAAGTTACGGTCATTGACCTGTCGAACAACGATCTGCCGAACAACGATTTGCCGAAGAATCCGCTGGAGTATGCCGCCGCCGTCAGGAATTGCGCGGCGTTCGAGCGGCTGACTCTTTCGGCCGAAGACCAGCAGCGCACCGAAATGTATGCGGCGCAAAAGCAGCGCGCCGGCGCCGAACAGAACTTTCAATCGAAGGAAGATTTCTTTCGCTTCCTTGAGCAGGAAGCCGAACTGGAACCCGTGACGGACCTGACGCTGGCGCGGGTCGCGCAACTGACGCAAAAAACCAACCAGTTCAACCTGACCACCCGGCGCTACACCGAGGAGCAGATCGCGGCGATGGCGAAACAGCCGGAGTGGCACATATTTTCGATCCGAGTGCGCGACCGTTTCGGCGACCACGGGCTGGTCGGGGTCGCGATCGCGCACGACGAAGGCGAGCAGTGCGAAGTGGATACCTTCCTGCTGAGCTGCCGCGTGATCGGAAGAACAGTCGAAACTGCGCTTCTCGCGCATCTGGCCGAGAGCGCTCGCCAGCGCGGCCACAAGCGGCTGGTGGGTTGGTTTCTGCCGACAAAGAAAAACGCTCCGGCGCGCGATTTCTACCAGCAGCATGGCTTCGAGCGCCAGGAGACAAATGGCGCGGGATCGCTGTGGGCGCTCGCTCTGCAGAGTTCCACTCTACGCTGCCCCGATTGGATTAAGCTAAAGATGAACGACAGAGGTAAATGAAAGAAGTTGAACGACAGAACAGGCTGCGGAACTGAGGTTTCGAATCAGGGCATCGCTTTAGCGATGCCGTAAGTTCCTCGAAATCAGATTGCCTCTTTAGGGGCTGCACATTGAAAATGGCTTTTTCTGTGGCCTGTGAACTGAACCCAGGGGGGGGAATGACAGCCAGTGTGTTTGAGGAGGTGCGGAACGTCGCCAGCGACATTTTCCGAATTCCAGCGGACAAGATCACGGCGGAATCTTCGCCGGAGACGATCGAGAATTGGGATTCCACGCAGCATCTGAATCTGGTTCTCGCCATCGAAGAAAAGTTCGGAGTGCAATTCGAGCCCGAAGATATCGAGCAGATGAAGAACATCGGCGCGGTCGCGACGCTGGTCGAGAAGCGGCGGTCGGCTCCGCGCTAGGACATTTGGGTAATCATCTACCAGCAAATTCCTTCATAGGTTCGGGCGCCTTCTGGACGCCGCGTCTTATCCAAGTGTATGAGGTCAATCACGATCTGCTCGGGCCGAAGGTAATTGGCAAGCCGATCTTTGCTCGCCGACTTGTTGCCGAGGATCACGACTTCGGCGGTGCGCAGTACGCCTTCGAGGTCGGCAGAGAGCACCGATCCAATGTGCGGGATAACTTCTTCGATGTACTGGCGATTAGAACCCGCCAGGCGGCCGAGAGAGACATCCTCGTCCCAGACTTTGACTTCGAGACCCTCGCCCAGGAGGCGCTTGATCAACTGCACCTGCGGGCTCTCGCGCAGATCGTCGGTGCCGGCTTTGAAGCTCAGGCCGAGCTGCGCAATTTTCTTCTTGCCTGTGCTCATCACGATTTCCACGGCGCGATCGATGTGCGCGGCATTGCTCGGCATGAGGGATTCGAGCAACGGCAACTTGAGATCGAGTTCTTTGGCCTTGTAGGTGATGGCGCGCAGATCTTTCGGAAGACAGGAACCGCCGAAGGCAAAGCCCGGGGAAAGATAGGCGGGAGAAATGTTCAGCTTGGTGTCGGAGAGGAAAATTTTAGTGACCGCGTGCGCGTCGACGCCGAGATGCTTGCATATGGTTCCCATTTCGTTGGCGAAGCCGACTTTCAGCGCGTGATAGCAGTTGGAAAAATATTTGACCATTTCGGCGACCGGAATGGCCGTCTCGTAGAGAGTGCCGGGAGTGTTCTTGTAAAGCTCGCGCAGCGGCGCGAGATGCTGGCTATCGCTGGCTCCGAGAATGGTATAGGGCGGGTTCAGGAAGTCGGCGACCGCGCTGCCTTCGCGCATGAACTCAGGGTTATAGCAAACGGTGAAATCCTGGCCGCACTTCTTGCCGCTTTCCTTTTCAAGGATGGGGAGCACAATGGTTTCGGTGGTTCCGGCCAGCACCGTACTGCGGAGAACAAAAACGTGCGGCGATTTTTTCTGACGGATGGCGGCGCCGATTTCCCGGGCAACGTGCTCGATGTGGCTAAGGTCAAGCTTGCCATTTTTCAGGCTGGGCGTTCCGACGCAGACGAATGAGACTTCGGAATTCAGCACGGCCGCAGTGGCATCGGTAGTCGCGTGCAGCAGCCTGGCGCGGTGCGCTTCGGCGACCATTTCGCTCATGCGAGCTTCGATGATCGGGGTGCGGCCCGAGTCCATCATCTCAACTTTGGCGCGGCTTACGTCGACGCCAATGACTTTGTGGCCCATGGAGGCGAAGCAGGCGGCCGATACGGAGCCGACGTATCCCAACCCAAAAATGCTAACGGACAAGCCCAAGCGAATTCTCCTGGCCATCGAGTATCTGGCGGCTACTAAGTGGCACTAGGAACTATACCAACCCCCAGTTAGGCGGTAGCAAGCCGCTATCCATCCGGGCGCCGGACAGCCCCAAGCATAGGTAACAAGACACTTGTTTTCAATATGTTACAGAATACTCTTAAGAACCACCAGAGTCCCATCCGGCGGCAGGGTAAAAAGTGGACAATTATTTCCACCCCGCGGAACGCCGGTGGGTCAAATTGCCACAGCCTCAATCGTACTGCGGCGGACGTGCTGCGGCGGGCTGGTCCCGGTCGGAATCAAGGATTGGCGAGGTTACAGGGGTAACGGGCGGGTCGAGAGCAGCCTTTTCAGCATGTAAGATAAGGGCATCTGTGACTTCCGGATGGCAGAGCAAGGTGGCGCGCGTAGCCCGGATGGACTGGGAAGAGGTGCGGGTGCGCGTGGCGCAGGAATTCCACAAGCAGAGCGACCTGCTCATGCACCGGATGGGCGTGCGGAATCGGGCGCTGCGGCTGAACGCAGATCCGGCGGCGCGGCAGGGGCAATTCTTCTTTTCTGGCAACGAAAGTTCAGAGCGCGCGGAGCTGTTGCGTAAATATCTGCCCGATGAAGCGACTGGAATTCTGCGCGAGGCTGATGAGATCTGCGGCCACCGTTTTCGCCTGCTGGGCTACGAAAATCTCGACTACGGCAGTGGCAGGTCTAAAGATATCGACTGGCGTCTCGATCCCGTGCACGGCAAGCGCGCACCGCTCGATCCATGGTTCGAGATTCCTTTTCTTGATTTCGCGGTGGTGGGCGACCACAAGGTCACATGGCAGTTGAACCGTCACCAGCACCTGGTAACGCTGGCCAAGGCCCGGCTGCTGAGCGGGGATGAGAAATACGTTCGCGAACTGATGGCGCAGTGGCGCAGTTGGATCAAGGCGAATCCGTATCCGCTGGGAATCAACTGGGGAAGCACGCTGGAGGTTGCCTTCCGCAGTTTGTCGTGGATCTGGGTGGACCAGTTGCTGGCGGGAACGGCCGAGTACGCGGAGTTTCGCTCGGAACTGACAGCGGCGCTCGCGTTTCATGGGCGTTACATTGAGCGCTATCTATCTACTTATTTTTCTCCGAACACGCACCTGCTGGGGGAAGCGGTGGCGCTGTTCTTTCTGGGCACTTTGTATCCGCAAATGCCGGGGGCCGCGCGCTGGAAGGAATCCGGGTGGAAGATTGTGCTCCGCGAGGCCGGGCGGCAGGTGCGTCCGGATGGCGTCTACTTCGAGCAATCGCTGTACTACCACGTTTATGCGCTCGACTTCTTTCTATATGCGCGGCTACTCGCGGCGCGGAATGGAATGGGGATTCCACGGGAGTATGACGCGGTGCCAGGCCGGATGCTCGATGTAGTCGCAGCGCTGGCGCAGGCAGGACCGGCGGAAGGCTTCGGCGATGATGATGGCGGGCGGGTGTGGAATCCGCGGCGCAACCGGACGGAGCAGATGACGGACCCGCTGGCGCTGGGTGCGGTGATGTACTCCAGGGAACTTTCGGCGGCGCGGCTGACGGAAGAAGCGATCTGGTTGTTTGGCAATCGAGCCGTCGAGAAACTCGCACACGCGAAAGCGAACCCGGCTGCACGATCGCTGGCCTTTCCCGACGGCGGGCTTTACGTGCTGGCGGATTCGCAGCCGTACGCGCAGGCGATGGTGGTGGATGCCGGTCCGCAGGGCGTCGGCCGCTCGGGGCACGGACATGCCGATGCACTCAGCCTGCGGCTCACCATGGATGGACGGCGCTGGCTGGTGGACGCGGGGAGCGGCGTCTACATTTCGAAAGATCCGGCGGATAGGGACACGTTTCGCGGGACGGGTGCACATAACACACTGCGCGTGGATGGAGTGGACCAAGCGGTTGCGGATGAACCTTTCTCATGGATCCACATTCCGACAACGCAAGCGGAAAACTGGGTCGCGGGAAAAAGCTTCACTTACTTTGTGGGCAGTCACAATGGATATGCGCGGCTGGAGGATCCGGTTTTGCATCGGCGCCACGTGCTGAAGATCGCGGGCGGTGTGTGGCTGGTACGTGATGTTGCGCTCGGCCAAGCGAAACATGAACTGGAGATACGGTGGCACTTCGCGCCCGATCTCGAAGTTCACACCGTTGGCTCGGGTCGGGTGGAAATATCGGGGGCTGGCGCTGCGTCCGAAGAATCGGGGTTGAGCCTGATCGTGCCGGAAGAAACGGTTTGGCACACGGCGACGGAAGCTAGCAGAACCCTGCTGTCACCCGCTTACGGTGTGTTCCAGCCCGCGCCGTTGGTGCGATGCCATGCGCGGGTGTTGCTGCCGGCAGAGACGGCGACGGTGCTGGCGCCCCGCCAGGGCGCAATCCGACAGGAAGGCGAACCACGCTTGGCCAGCATGACGCAGGCGGCGGTACAAGTCTACGAACTCGACTATCATCAGAATAACGAAAGCCAGGGATTCTTTTTTGCGCTGGGCGACGAGGCGTGGAGTTTCGGCCCGTGGTCTTCGGACGCGCGAGTGTTGTATTGCCGCATAGAAGAAGAGAAGCTCGCGCACCTGGTCGTGATCGGCGGAACGTTCGTCGCGTGGCAGGGACAGCCTCTGCTGAAGGCGGTGAGGCCATCCGCATTTTTCGAGTGGCGCAAGCAGGATGCGCTGATGAATACAGCGCCGGGCGAGTTTTCGGTTACGTCGTTATTTGAAGAGCTGACGTTCGACTCGCCTTCTTCATCGGCCGACTTAAATCACGGCTCCTCGAATCGCAGTCCATACGCGGGGAAACACTGAATGTGCGGGATCGCGGGGATTCTTGAATTCGGACGCGACGCGCGGGCAAGCGCCGCGGCTCTGCGCGAAATGTGCTGCGTAATCACCCATCGCGGGCCCGACGATGAGGGCTTTTATACGGACGGCGCGGTGGGCATCGGCATGCGGCGGCTCAGCATTGTCGATGTTGCGGGCGGGCATCAGCCGATTACGAACGAAGACGGCACGCTGTGGATCGTATTCAATGGCGAGATCTACAACCATCTCGCCTTGCGCGAGCAACTCATCGTGCGCGGCCACCGCTACAGCACGCACAGCGATACCGAGACCGTCATCCACCTCTATGAAGAGTACGGCGCCGACTGTGTGCGGCACCTGCGCGGCATGTTCGCCTTTGCCATCTGGAATCGCAATACGAAAACGCTTTTCATAGCGCGCGACCGGCTGGGCATCAAGCCGCTGTACTACAAATTGACGCCGGAGCGGCTCCTGTTCGGATCGGAAATCAAAGCGCTGCTGGCGCATGGCGGAATTCGTCCGGAGTTCAATCGGGCGGCCCTGCCGGAGTATTTGGCGTTTGGATATTTGTCGGGCGAGGAGAGTTTCTACAGCGGAATTCTGAAGCTGCTACCCGGGCGCACGATGACGGTTGGTCCGGAGGGCAAGGCGGAAATCCGGCAGTACTGGGACCTGGATGCATCGAAGCCGCATGAATCGCGGGATGAAGGCTACTACATCCAGAGCTACCGCGAGTTACTGGAAGGCGCAGTCAACAGCCACCTGATGAGCGATGTGCCGCTGGGCGTGTTCCTGAGCGGCGGCGTGGATTCGAGCGCGGTGGCGGCGCTGATGACGAAAATACGGCGGGAGCCGATCGAAACTTTTTCCGTCGGCTACACCGAGCAGACTTACAGCGAGCTGCCCTTTGCGCGCGCGGTGTCAGAGCACATCCAGTCGCGGCATCATGAAGTGTTGGTCAGCGAGCAGGATTTTTTCTCGGCCCTGCCGCATTTGATCTGGCATGAAGACGAGCCGATCGTGTGGCCTTCGAGCGTCTCGCTTTATTTTGTCGCCTGCCTCGCCCGGGAAAGAGTTACGGTGGTGCTGACCGGAGAGGGCGCGGACGAAACCCTGGCGGGCTACACGCGCTATGCTTTCACTTTGACAAACGCGGCCATGGATCGCGCGTACCGCAGCGTGGTTCCGGGCGTCCTGCGGCGCGGATTGCGCAACGCGGTTGCGAACTCTTCCCTGCTGGGAGCAACCCTGCGCCGGAAATTGGAACACACATTTCTCGCCAAGGATGGGAATTCCTGGGCTTCTTTTTATTTCGATAATTTCTTTTCCGCCTTCGGCGAAGCGGAGCAGAGCGGATTGCTGACCAGCGAGTTCGCGCGAGAGGCGGCGCCCAGCACGGCATACAAGAATGTTCTCCATTACTGGGACTACTCGTCGGGCGAAATGCTGCAGCGGCTGCTCTACACCGACATCAAGACTTACCTGGTGGAACTGCTGATGAAGCAGGACAACATGAGCATGGCCGCATCGATCGAAAGCCGGGTGCCGTTTCTCGATCATGTGCTGGTGGAATTCGCAACGCGAATTCCGCGCGAAGTGCAGATTCAGGGACTGGCCGGCAAACGGATTCTCAAAAAGGCGGTCGAAGATCTGCTGCCGCACTCGATTCTGTACCGGCAGAAGCTGGGATTTCCGACGCCGTGGAGCGGATGGCTGGCCGGACCGCGCCTGGAAACGATTCGCGAGATGCTGCTTGAACCGCGCAGCCTGAATCGCGGATACTTCCGGCGCGAAGCGGTCGAGAAGCTGTTCGATGAACATCGCGCGAAGCATCGCGACAACTACGATCGCATCTGGCGGCTGCTCAATCTTGAGCTGTGGCATCGCGTTTGTCTCGAGGGCGAACCGCACGATCAAGTTGGCGAGCCCGCGATGAAGATGGCTTCGACGCGGTAGAGGATTTTTTCCCGCGCCCCCTCGCTGTGCACATCCGATGCGAATCACGGGCCGTCCGCGTTTCACGTGAAACATTTTGCACTGGCGCATAACTGTGCTGCACTGGGCAACAAGATCAGTTGCAAAGCGGGCGCGGGGGCACTAGAGTACGTCCAATACGGAAGGTTCGCTGCTGGGATGACTGGCGTGGCGCAGCAGCCGGGAATCACAGAAAGCAGTTGGAAAGGGATACAAGATTGAAGATCTCGCAAAAAGGGCTTTACGCGTTGCAAGCGATAATGACCCTTGGCCGCCGATACGGAACCGAAACCGTCAAGATACGGGACATCGCCATCGATAGCGACCTGCCGGAAAAATTTCTTGAGTTGATTCTGCTGGAACTCAAGAACGCGCGCATCGTGGAAAGCGTTCGGGGCGCGAAGGGCGGCTACCGGCTGCGGCGCGCACCAGCGGAGATCAAACTCAGCGAGATCATTCGTCAGGTGGACGGCCCGCTCGCACCCTTTGGGGATGCGGATCAGCTTCGAAGCCTCATCGTCAGCGATCCCGACCATCGCGCGCTCTATAGCGTGTTTTTGGAGGTGCGAGATGCCGCGGCCAAAATACTGGAGAACACCACCGTAGCCGACATCGTCGGTGATTCTTCTAAGTCCCGCAAACGGCCGAGCGCAAAGAAGAAGCCGAAGAAAGGCTCTCTCCTGTCGATCGTCCACAAGGACGCGAAGAGTAAGTAGCTTGCTCGCCCCAGGGCGTTGATCGATTCAAGATCCAGATGGTTGGTCGGCTCGTCGACTTTGAAGCCGCGACCTCTGATGCCGCACAGCCACTTGCCGCCGCCATCGAAGGATTCATGTTAGCCTTTTGAGCGTAATGAACGATCCTCGGCCTTCTCCTCTCGATCTTCAGGCAATGGCGCGGCAGGTCATGCTGGCGGAGGGTTTCGAACCGAATTTTCCGCCGGCTACCCAGCAACAACTGGCGGATATCAGGGCTCATCCGCCACAGCTGACGCCGTCCGACAAGGTGCGAGATTTACGCGGCTTGCTTTGGTCCTCGATTGATAACGATACCTCGAAGGATCTCGACCAGATCGAGGTCGCCGAGCGACTGCCCAATGGTGACGTCAAAGTGATGATCGGGATCGCCGATGTGGACGCTTTTGTCGCCAAGGATTCTCCCATCGATCAACACGCGGCCAGGGAGACGACCACCGTCTATACCGGCATCTGCAATTTTCCAATGCTGCCGGAGGAGCTCTCGACGGGTGCGTCGTCGCTGCTCGAAAACGTGGACAGGCCGGCGGTGGTGACTGAATTCGCGGTCAATATCAATACCAATGCCAGCGGCTCGCTGGATTCAAGCGACGTGTATCGGGCCATCGTTCGCAACAAGGCGCAACTCACCTACGGCGCGGTCGGAGCATGGCTGGAAGGCACGGCGGCGGCTCCGCCCAAAGTGGCCGCGTCTGCGGAACTGCAGGCGCAGCTCAAGCTGCAGGACGAAGTTGCCCAAGCGCTCAGGAAATTGCGCTACGAAAATGGCGCGCTGAACATTGATACCAGCGAAGTTCATCCGGTGGTGCTCAATCAGCAGGTGGTGGATGTCGTGAAAGAAGAGAAGAATCGGGCCACCGACTTGATTGAAGACTTTATGATCGCCGCCAATGGCGTGGTGGCGCGGCTGCTGGAAAAAGTTTCTTCATTGCGCCGCATCGTGAAAACTCCCGAGCATTGGGACGGCCTCGTGCGGCTCGCGGCGGAGCAGGGTGAAAAGCTGCCTGCACAGGCCGATTCCAAGGCACTCAACGATTTTCTTCTGAAGCGCAAAGCCGCCGATCCCGATCACTTCGCCGACCTCTCGCTCGCCGTCATCAAGCTGATTGGGCCGGGAGAATATGTGCTGGAGCGTCCGGGCGATCCCGAGCAGGGGCACTTCGGGCTTGCCGTGCAGGATTACACTCACTCGACTGCGCCCAACCGGCGCTTTGCCGATATTGTCACGCAAAGGCTGATCAAGACCTTGCTCGCCGGAAAACCCGGGCCCTATTCTGACGACGAACTGACCGCCATCGCGGCGAACTGCACCGAGAAAGGCGACGCAGCGCGCAAAGTGGAGCGTGAAATGTCGAAGCGGCTAGCCGCCGTGGCCATGAGCCATCGAGTGGGTGAAACCTTCGACGCCATCGTCACCGGAGTCACTCCGAGTGGGACGTTTGTTCGTGTCATGCAGCCGCACATCGAAGGATTGTTAGCCCAGGGAGCGCAGGGGTTGCACATTGGCGACAAAATTCGGGCGAAGCTTACGCGGACTGATGTGCAGCGTGGGTTTATTGATTTTGTTAAAGTGTAGGAACACCAGCCATTTGATCGACGCGCGTGTCTCTTCGTCGCCTGAATTCATGCTTGCGGAAGCGGAGGGAGTATTATGCGGATAACTAATGGAGTTAATAAAAACGGAGTGGAGCAATGCCCGAGTCCATTGACTGGCCGCCGAAGCATCCGAAGCGGTCTCCCCGTCGCCGCCGCTTGCTTCTCATTCTCGCCGTCCTTGCCGCCATCTTCTTCGGCGGCCGGACCGCGTTGTCCTATTACGTGGACGCGCTCTGGTTCGGGTCGCTCGGCTACGGGGGAGTGTTCTGGAAGACACTGAGCCTGCAGTGGGGAATCTTCGCGTTCTTTACAGCGGCCACATTTCTCATTCTCTTCGGATCGTTCCTCGCCCTCAAGCGAGCGCATCTCCCCGACTTGCCGAACGGCCACACGATTTTCATCGGCGGACAGCCGCTGAAGCTGCCGGTTGAGCCCGTCCTGCGCCTCACCGCGCTCGGCGTTTCGCTCGTCATTGCCGCCCTCACCGGCGCGGGCATGATGGTGGAGTGGCCGACGCTCGCGCTCTTTTGGTATGCACCCCACACCACTGGCAGCGTCGCCGTCTTTGACCCGATTTTCGGCAAGCCGCTGAACTTTTTTCTATTCACCCTGCCCGCGTGGCAGCTCATCGCCGGCTGGCTGCTTACGCTAGCCGTGATTGCCTGTATACTCGCCGCTTTCTTCATCCTCATCACTGGCGGAAGCCGTGTGCTCTCCGGGCAGCTCAGCCGTTCCGTCATATTGCCCTGGCGCGGGCTCTCGATCACGTTTGCGTTCCTGTTGCTGATCATTGCGATGCGTGCGTATATCGGCCGGTTCGAGTTATTGCTCGATGATCATACGATCTTCGGGGGTGTGACCTACACGGACGCGCACATTACGCTCACCGGGATGCTCATCGTCTGCGCGGCGCTAGTTCTCGGCGCGGTGATCGCTGTCGTCAACGCCGTGCGACTGCCACGCGGGCGCTGGCTGGCCGCGGCGATCCTTCCGGCCATAGTCTGTTATATCGCCGTTCAAGGGGTCGCCTGGTACGTCAGCAGCTTTATCGTCAAACCGAACGAACTGGTTCGCGAGAAGCCCTACATTGTTTACAACACCGACTTGACGCGGCAGGCCTACGGATTGAACCGGGTCTCGCAGCGCGAGTTTCCCGCGGAGACGACCGTCGACGCGGCCGACCCGGAGAACAATCAGGCTACGCTTCAGAACATCCGGCTGTGGGACTGGCGCGCGCTCCAGGACACGCTGCGTCAGATTCAGGAAATCCGCACTTACTATGACTTCCCCGACATCGATATTGATCGCTATGACATTGACGGCACGACTCGCGAGGTGATGCTCGCCGCGCGCGAGCTAAACGTCGATAAGCTCCCGGAGAGCAGCCGCAACTGGATTAACGACAAGCTGATCTACACCCACGGCTACGGCATCACCATGAACCCGGTCAATGGGTTCACGCCGGAGGGGCTGCCCACCCTGATTCTGAGCAACATGCCGGTCCAGAGCACGGTGCGCAGTCTCACCGTGACGCGCCCAGAGATTTATTTCGGCGAGATGACGAATACCGACGTCTACGTGAAGACACGGCAGAAGGAATTCAACTACCCGCAAGGCGCGAGCAACAGCCTCACGTCGTATGAAGGCAACGGCGGCATCGTGCTCGGCGGTTTTCTGCGCCGCATCATGATCGCGCTCGACCGCGATGACCTCGCAAAGCTGCCGTTCAGCGATGACGTGACCCAGGAAAGCCGGCTGCTGATGCGGCGCAGCCTGCGCGATCGCGTGTCGGCATTAGCGCCGTTTCTCGTCTACGATCCGGATCCCTACGTCGTGCTCGGCGACGATGGCCGGCTGTCGTGGATCATGGATGCGTTCACAGTTTCGGACAGCTATCCTTACTCGACCCATTACCGTCTCGGCAACAATCCCATCAACTACATGCGGAACAGCGTTAAGGTGGTCATCGACGCCTACGATGGTACGACCACGTTTTACGTGTTTGATGCAGAAGATCCGATCATTGCAGCTTACCGCCGCATCTTTCCGAGTCTGTTCAAGGATGCATCTATGATGCCGTCCGGGCTGCGCAAGCACGTGCGCTACCCCGAGTTGCTGCTCAAACTGCAGGCGGAAGTGTACGGCCTGTATCACATGACGGATCCGGAAGCGTTCTACAACCGTGAAGATCTGTGGACGGTCGCCACCGAAGTCGGCATGAGCGAGGGAGGCGGGCAAATAACGCAGGCGATGCAGCCGAACTTCGTGCTGATGAAACTGCCGGGCGAAGCCGGCGAGGAGTTCGTGGAGATTCTGCCATTCACGCCGTCCAACCGGAATAATCTGATTGGCTGGATTGCCGGGCGCAGCGACGGCGCACATTACGGTACGTCGGTGGTTTACAACTTTCCCAAAACGAAGCTGGTCGACGGGCCGCTGCAAATCGAGGCGCGAATCGATCAGAACGCGCAGCTTTCCGGACAATTGACGCTGTGGAATCAGCAAGGCTCGCACGTGCGGCGCGGGGCGCTGCTGGTGATTCCGTCCGGGCGCGCACTGTTGTACGCGGAGCCGATTTACCTGCAGGCCGAGCGGAGTCCGATGCCGGAGTTGCGTCTGGTTGTGCTCGCGCTGCAAGATAAGCTGGCGTACGGACCAACCTTCGAGTCGGCGATGGCGGCCCTTTTTGGCGGAGCGGTCTCGTCCCTTAGCGCCCCTTCGACCGGCGCCGCGGCAGTCCCCGCCGAGCCGGTGCGAGGCGCACCGGCATCCGCCGCGTCGCCCCGCCCCGCAGCGGATATCAACGCGCTCATCGCGGAAGCCGCCAAAGACCTTGCCGACTACCAGCGCCTGACGGCGGAAGGCAAGCTCGGCGAGGCTGGACAGAAGCTTGAAGAGTTGAAGCGCACGCTCGACAAGCTGAACACGCGTCGCTGAACATGCGTCGCTGAACACGCGTCAAAGACAGTCTCGCTGCGGTGCTTGGCTCTTGGCTCTCGGAGTCTTCCATATCGACGAAAACCGCCCGGAGAGCGGCTTCGGAGGATCTACTCCAAAGTCCCTTCACCGTGTGACCTCCGTCCTTGCCGTGTCTCCGTACCCTGTGTTTGACTTCTTAACGGAGAATAGCGCCCCTTTTGCTCAAAGGGAGCGCGATGGGGCGACGATGGCGGCCGGATTTACGGCCAAAATGTTCGCCCCGTTCAGGAGGCCCGTTCCTGTATGGCCGAAGTCGAAACCAACTCTCTTCCCGCGAACGCCTACCAGCCGTTGAAGGCCGGCGAAATCTACATGCCGCTGGTGCCCGCCAGCATGGCGCCACCGGAGGTGACCTGGCGCTCGGTGCTGTGGGGCACGTTGCTGTGCATCGTCTTCAGCGTCGCGTCGGCCTATTCCGCCCTCAAGGTCGGCCAGGGAATGGAGGCGGCGATTCCCATCTCCATCCTCGCCATCGGCTTGGCGCGCCTCTACCGGCGGCGCTCCACCGTGCTGGAGAATATGATCATCACCGGCATAGGCGGCGCCTCTGGCAGCGTGGTGGCCGGTGCCGTCTTCACCGTGCCGGCGCTCTACATTCTCCACCTCGACCCGCATCCGGTGCAGACCATCTTCATCTGCCTGGCCGGCGGTTGCCTGGGCATCCTCTTCCTCATTCCGCTGCGGCGCTACTTTGTGTGCGAAATGCACGGCAAGTTCCCATTTCCCGAGGCCACGGCGATCACCGAAGTCCTCGTCACCGGCGAGAAAGGCGGATCGCAAGCCAAACTGCTGCTTCAGGCCACCGTCATCGCCGCGCTTTACGACTTCTTTGTCACCACCTTCCACGTCTGGAAGGAGTACCTGAACTTTCAGTTCGTGCCCGTGGTGCGGTCACTGGCCGACCGTGGGCGGATGGTCTTCAATTTCGACGCGGTCAGCTTCATCCTCGGACTGGGCTACGTGATGGGTCTGCGCATTGCCATGATCTTTTGCGCCGGCGGCATTCTGGTGAACTTCGTGCTCGTCCCGATGATCTGGTTCATCGGCAGCCACATGGGCGAGGTCACGGTCTATCCCGCTACCGTCCCTATTTCGCACATGACGGCCTTGGACATCTACCGCAATTATGTGCGCTTCATTGGCGTGGGCGCCATCGCGAGCGCCGGCCTTGTCGGCATCCTCAAGTCGCTGCGCGTGGTTGCCGGGTCGTTCGGCATCGCGCTGCACGCCTTCCGCCACGGCGAAGCGCCGCACATGGAACGCACCGACCGTGACATTCCCATCCTCACCATCCTCCTTGGCGTGGTGCTGGGAGCAATCGGAGTAGCCGTGTTTTTTGGACAGCTTCATGTTTCGTGGACCGTGGTCGCCGTGGGCCTGGCGCTGACGCTGCTCTTCTCATTCTTCTTCACCACGGTGGCTGCCAACGCCATTGCCACCACGGCAAACAACCCGGCCAGCGGCATGACGTTGCTGACCGTCATCGTCTCCGCGGTGGTGTTGCTGAAGTTCGGGCTCTCCGGGACCACCGGCATGTTCTTCGTGATGGCCCTGGCCGGCATGGTCTGTGTGGCCCTGTGCGCCTCGGGACAGTTCATTACCGACCTGAAAGCCGGCTACTGGCTCGGTTCCACGCCTGCGGCGCAGGAGAAGGTGAAGTTTATCGGGGTCGTCGCGGCGGCAATCACCGCGGGGTTAACCATCATCCTGCTGGCCAAGGCCTTCCAGTTCGGAGAGGCCGTGTCCGGCGACCCGCGGCAGGTCCTGGTCGCGCCCCAGGCCTCCGCACTGAAAGCCGTGGTGTCGGGATTCATGAGCGGCCAGCCGGTCGCCTATATGTTGTTCGGCATCGGCGCCATGGTCACCGTGGTGCTCGAGATGCTCGGTCTCTCTTCCATGGTCTTCGCGCTGGGAATCTATTTGCCGCTGCAGTTGACCACGCCGATCCTGGCCGGCGGATTCCTCTCGCACCTGGTGAACAAGCGCGGGGAGAAAATCGGCGGCCAGCACGGCAATGCCATCCGCGAGCGCGGCATTATCATTGCGGGCGGCTTGATGGCGGGCGGCGCACTCGGCGGAGTGATCGGGGCGGCGCTGCGCGTGCTGCCGAGCTTCAAGGAAGAGTGGATTCAGACGCCTTTCTACGCCAACGATGCGGTGTCGCAAATCGTTTCCGCGCTGCTGTTTATTGGACTCTGTCTGTACGTATGGTTCGGTTCGCTGAAGAAAGTTTCTGCTGAAAAAGAATGAGGAGGTCCGCATGGATTCGCTAGGACGATTTGTTGCAGATGCAGTTCTCGGTATCGACACACTTTGGGGCGGTGACGTCATGTGCCCTTCGGGCACGGGGCGATTCATCGCCGATTGCTGGTTTTCCGACGAACCCCTGCCCGTTGCCTACACGCATCCGGCCGCAGGACGGCTGCGCGACTCCGGAGGTGTCGCGGGCAAAAACGTAGATCGCGAGGCGGTAGAGCAGTATCTCCGCGAAGTGAATCTTCCCAAAGCTATCGCGGGGATCCGCGAAGAAGCAGGAAAGCTCGCAGGGAAGTCCGGCGCCCTGCGCAAACCTTATCTGGTTAGCCTGGCGGATTGCCTCGACGTCATGTGGGACCTCGCTATGGAGGTTCTGGGCAAAGGCAAGCCGGTCCCCTACCCTCGCTGCGTGGAAGCCGCGACGGGCAAGCCGCCCGAGCCTTCCAAACCGGAGAAAAAGCGGGCTCGCGTTGCCGAATTGCTCGGCCGGGCTGGCTATGCATCGTCGGACCCGAACGAGCTGTTAAAGGCGGTCGACGGCTGGCGCCGTGAGCGCGTGGCTCCGTTGGCATCGGTGCGCGCTCTGAGCGCGGCGGTGATCGCGCAGCTTGACCAGCTCTGCGCGAAGAATCTGCTGCCCTACCTCCCGAAGGAACTGGTGCAGGTGCCGCGCGCGAACATCGAATTCCTGCCCATCAAAGACGCCTGGTTCTCCGGCTCCATGAATTACATTGGGCGGGCCCGAAATGCGGACGGCTCGCCTAAATATGAAGCCACTTACGAGATCAATGCCTCGCTGCAGATTTCGTTTCCCGAGTTTGAACATCTTGTCAGTCATGAGGTTGAGCCCGGCCACGTGACCACTTTCGCCTATCTGCAGAATTTGTACGTGCACGGGAAAGCCGGCTTTGAGACGACCGTGCTCACGATGAACACGCGCGCTGCCACGCTGTTCGAGGGCCTCGCCAATAACGCGATTCTGATCGCGCACGGCGTCACCGAAGTCGAGCAATTGCCCGACGAAGACTTGCAGATCGGAGTGCTGCTGGCCCTGTTGCAGGACGATGCCAAGAATCAGTCATCGTATCTGACCTGGGGCGAGGGAAAGCCGCAGGCTGAGGTCGCGGCCACGCTGCGTCGCGATTTTCTCGTCACCGAGGAACGCGCCGACAAACTCTCGGGCGCTTGGGGACGCCATCCATTACTTGGCCGAATGTATCTGCCGGCTTACCGGGCAGGAACGGAGCGAGTCGCACAATTGCGCCGGATCCATCCGGCGAATCGCATCCTACCGGTAATCTACGGCTGCTCTGGGTTAGTTGATATCGTGACGATCGACGAGATGTTGAAGCGAGAGTAGCTCAGGCCAATTTCATGAGCGTCGAGCAGTCGGGTAATGACGCGTCACAATAATGCGTGATCCGGACACTTGACTTGCCTGGGAGACGGGCAAATACTCGCCCCGAGGAGACCTTCCGCTAATCTGACAACGCGCCGCGGATCGAGGGTAGTCGTTTCCGTCTGCTGTGTCGCTGCGCGTAGCAAACCAAATTCTTATCCGCTGATTTCGAGCACCATCATAAGGAGCTGCGATGGAACGAGCAATCTCATTCACTCTCAATGGCAAGCCGACGCGAGTGACGGTCGACGATGAGCGCATGCTGCTGTGGGTGCTGCGCTCCGATCTCGGCCTCACCGGCGCCAAGTTCGGCTGCGGCGCTGCGCTGTGCGGCGCTTGCACCGTGATTGTAAACAAGGAAGCCGTCCGGTCTTGCACACTCCCCGTCAAGGACATCGCCGGCAAGCACTTGCTGACGATCGAGGGCCTAAGCAAGGATGAACGCCTGCACCCCATCCAGGAGGCGTTCATCAACCACAATGCCTTTCAGTGCGGCTTCTGCACACCGGGAATGATTATGTCGGCATATGCATTTCTGGCTAAGAAGCGGCAGCCGACGCGCGCAGAAATCATTCGTTATATGGATGACAACCTGTGCCGTTGCGGCAATCAGAATCGCATCGTAGACGCCATCCAGGAAGCTGCGGCGGCGATGAAAGGAAAGGCGGCATGAAACCACTCCTGATACAAGACGACATGAATGTAACTGCGAATGGCGACCTCAGCCGTCGCCGCTTTCTCAAGTTCACGGGAACTGGACTGGTGGTGTTCTTCTGCGCCGGTCCGCTGGACGCGTGGCAAGCAGCTTCCCAAGGCGTGCCACCAACCTACACCGAGCCTCCAAAGCCCTCAGTGCCGACCGACTTCAACGCGTTTCTGCAAATCGGAGCCGACGGCCGGGTTACCTGTCTGGTGGGCAGGGTCGAACTGGGACAGGGCCCACAGACCGCGTTTGCGCAACTCGTTGCCGACGAACTCGCGGTTGGGTTTGATTCGGTCAATGTGATCATGGGCGACACGGAGGTGTGCCCCTGGGACGTAGGCACGTTTGGATCACAATCCATGCGAATACTGGGCCCGATCGTGCGCGAAGCCGCAGCCGAAGCGCGAGTCGTCCTCCTGCAAATGGCAGCGGAGCAGTTCAAGGTTCCCGTCGAGCGGCTGCAGGTGAGCGACGGCGTCATCACTGATCCGGCGCAGGGCAAGCGCGTCACCTATGGCGAGTTGGTCCAGGGAAAGCGCATTGAGCGCCATCTTCCCAATGTGCCGTTGAAATCTCCAGCGGATTTTAAAGTGATCGGCAAGCCGGTCCGGCGCAAGGACGCAGTGGAAAAGGTTACCGGCAAGGCGAAGTACACCGGTGATATTCGGGTCCCGGGAATGGTGTACGCACGGATTCTTAGGCCACCGGCACATGGCGCAACCCGGAAAGATGTCGATACGACTGCCGCGGAGAAGATACAGGGCGTCCAGGTGGTGAAGGACGGCGACCTGATCGCCGTGATCCACGAGCAGCCCGACGTGGCTGAAAAGGCGCTGGGGCTCATCAAGGCACAGTTCGAGCGTAAGGAGACAGGGCTGAACGACAAGACCATTTTCGACCACCTGGTCAAAAATGCGACGCCACCCCAGGTAATGAAAGAGAGCGGCAACCTGGCCGACGCGGAAAAACTCGCCGAACCGTTCGAGCTAACCTACTTTCACAGTTACGGCGCTCACGCGGCCATGGAAACCCAGTCAGCGCTCGCCACCATCGAAAATGGTAAGGCCACGGTGTGGGCGGCAACCCAGATCCCATTCATACTCAGAGACAAAGTTGCACAGGCGCTGGGCTTCCCCAAGCAAAACGTGCGCATCATTACCCCGTATGTAGGCGGTGGCTTTGGAGGGAAGACCAACGGGCAGAATTGCGCTGAAGCGGTGCGTTTGGCGAAGCTAGTAGGCAAGCCCGTCCAACTCGTATGGAGTCGAGCCGAGGATTTCCAATACGAGAGATTCCGGCCCGCGGCAGTGGTGAAGATCCGCTCCGGCATGACCGCCGACGGCAAAATCGTCTCGTGGGATTTCAAGGTGTATGCGGCCGGCGATTGGGGTTCGGTGACCTTCTATGACATTCCGAACCAGCGAACGACCGCCGTGCCGGTAACGGGAATCGCCTGGCAAAAAATGGACACAGCTGGGGGTCTGCATCCGTTCAATGTCGGACCGTGGCGCATGCCGGGGGTTAACACGAGCACCTTCGCTCGCGAGTCGCACATGGACGTGCTGGCGAGCAAAGCCGGCGTCGATCCAGTTGAATTCCGCATGCGGCATTTGAGCGACAAACGCATGCGGCGCGTGCTCGAGGCAGCGGTCAAGCAGTTTGGCTGGAAGCCAACCCGGGCGCCGAGTAAACAGGGCATAGGTATCGCATGCGGCACTTGGTACAAAACCTGTGTTGCCACGGTAGTGCAGGTGAAGGTCGACAAGAGCACCGGGAAGGTGCAGGTCGAGCGTGTTGCTACCGCGGTGGATGCAGGCATCATCGTCAATCCGGAAGGCGCGCGCCAGCAGGTCGAAGGCTGTGTCAGCATGGGTCTCGGGTACGCGCTCAGCGAGGAGGTGCGTTTCAGCAATGGAGAGATTCTCGACAAGAACTTCGACACGTACGAGATCCCACGCTTCTCGACGATGCCGAAGATCGAGGTTGTTCTAATCGACAATCCGGAACTGGCTCCCGATGGGATCGCCGAACCACCGGCCATAACCATGGGAGCGGCCATTGCCAACGCGATCTATGATGCGACAGGGGCCAGGCTGTTCCAGCTTCCCATGACGCCTGCCCGCATCATTCAGGCGCTTAAGCAGAGCTAAGAGCGGAGCCTCGCAGTAAGGCGATCAACTGGTACTGATTTGAGCGGGTACGGGCACGCGTGACTACCCAGGGTCGAATCGGAAAGGTTGAAAGCGAGGCTCCGTTCCTCATTCGGTACTTATGGAAGAGAATCGAGAATGGCTACCAAAACACCTCGGATCCTCGCCGAAAGAGAAACGCCAAGCGTGATCATTCAAACCGAAACCGCGACCAGGATGCGGGTTTGGCTGGCGGCTATCCTATCCTTCACCGTTTTCGTAGCCTATCTGGATCGAGTAAACGTTTCGATTCTGCTCGCATTCCCGCCTTTCCTCCAAGAAATGGGACTCAAGAACAACCCTGTTGGACAGGGATTGCTGATGACGTTCTTCCTTGTCGCTTACGGGCTGGGAAATGTTCTGCTGGGCCCGGTTGGGGATCGATTAGGACCGCGCAAAGCGATGTCGATTGCCTTGATCTTCTGGACTGTACCACTTCTTATAGCGGCAAATGCGAGGACGGTGACGCTGCTCTATGCCGCAATGTTCATCTTAGGAGCCGGAGAAGGCCTGCACTACCCAATGCTGAGTGTATTTGTGAAGAACTGGTTCCCTCGGGAAGAAAGAGGAAAGGCGAACTCGGCTTGGCTGGTTGGGCAGATGGTCGGGCCTGCCGTGGGCATGGCGGCCTTCGCAGCCATCAGCGCCGTCTATGGCTGGCGTACCATTTATTGGTTGTGCGCCTTCCTGAGCATGGCCAGCATTCCCTTGATCTGGTTTTTCACCACCGACCGACCCCAACAAAACAGGTGGGTAAATAAAGCCGAACTCGAACATATAACCAGGAATGAGACGCTCGATACCGGGACTGAGCGCATCAAGACCGGTACGGCCTGGCGAAAGTTCATCTTGCTGATCAAGAATCCCGATTTTTGTTGCTGTGCGTTTTCTTTTTGGGCTTCGGTCAGCATATGGTGGGGCATCATGTCCTGGCTGCCCCAGTATCTGAGAGTCGCTCGCGGCTTTTCCTGGGCGAAAATGGGATTTTTCTCTTCGCTGCCGTACTGCTTCGGTCTTCTGGGATTGATTAGCGCAGGCGTTGTTGCGGATCGGTTGAAAAGAGCCGCTGTCATAAATTGTGTCGGCCTCGCTGGGTGCGCCTTCTTCATATTTTTGGCAGCTGTGGTTCACAGCAGTTACTTGAGCGCAGGCCTTTTTTGTGTTGCGCTCTTCTTCAAAGGCGTTTCCATACCGATGGCTTGGACCCTGCTTCAAACATTTATACCTGCCCACATGATCGGCCAAGCCGCCGGGCTGCAAAACGGATCCGCTCAACTCGTCGGCTCGTTGTCGCCCATGATCGTCGGTTTCCTGATCGGCGCTACCGGTACTTATACGGCGGGTCTCATGTACCTGGTGGGGTTTGGATTCCTGGGCGCAGCGTGCGGGTTCTATCTGGTTCTGAGAAAGTATTAGGTTGTCCTCATGCGTGCCAAAGATAAGGCGAGGCATCCAGGAATGAGCACGGTGGCAAAAACCAAAGTGACCACAGTGGTACAAGCGATGGCTGAAGTCCTACGGCGGGTGGGAACGCCTTACGTTTTCGGCCTGCCGGGCGGCGAAGTAGTCGATCTCATGAACGCGCTGAAAGAGGCGGACATCCCTTTTCTGCTGACCAAGCATGAAAACACGGCCGCATTTGCCGCCGGCGTGACCGGCGAAATCATGGGCATTCCAGGAGTCTCGGTCGCGACCATCGGCCCCGGCGCCACCAACATGGCTACCGGCGTTGCCAATGCGTGGATGGACCGCGATCCGGTCATCGCAATTACCGGACAGATTGCGGCACCCCGGTACAACGTGGCCACCCACCAGGTGCTCGACTCGGTGGCTTTCTACCGGCCCATCACCAAATGGAGTGCGTCGATACATCCGGGGTCGGCAGCGGAGACCCTGCATAAGGCAATCCGGATCGCCACGAGTGAACGGCCCGGTCCCGTCCATCTCGCTCTCTCTAGTGATTTGGCCAACGCGGAAGCCGGTGGAAAATATCCGACGACTTCTCCCGTTCGCACCTACGTTGGTATGGGCGCGCCCTGCAAGGAATCATTGTCCAAAGCCAAGGGAATGATTTCTGCCGCTGGGCGCCCGGTCATTTTTGCCGGCCTGGGCGTTCTCCGTGCCGATGCGGGCGACGGCTTGATCGGTTTGGCGGAAAAGCTAGGTGCTCCGGTCATCGTAACGCCCAAGGCCAAAGGCGTGATCCCGGAGGACCATCCGCTCTTTGCCGGCGTTTTTGAAATGCTGGGAGACAAGCTTGTGCTTGAACTGGGGGAGCGAGCGGATCTTATCGTTGCTTGCGGGCTGGATGTTGTGGAGTTAGACAAGCCCTGGAATTTTCAAGCACCCGTGGTGCACGTCGACGCCTTGCCCAACAGCGACGAGTTTTATCCAGCGGAAGTGGAGCTGGTCGGTCATCCTGCTACAGCGCTTTCTGCTCTTGCGGAACAGTTGCCAACTCGTCGCGCGTGGACCCTGCAGGAACTCAGTTCTCACCGCCGGGACTTGTTGGAGCTTATCACCGGTGCCGGCACGGGGATGGCGTCCCACCAGGTGGTCGCCGCAGCCAGAAAGGTGCTGCCCAAGGAGACCGTGGCTACCTGCGATGTCGGCGCCCACAAGTTTCTGGTGGGCCAGATGTGGACAACCTACGCACCGAAGTCTTTCTTTATGTCGAACGGCTTGTCATCGATGGGATACGGATTCCCCGCCGCGATGGCCGCCCAACTGGCATGGCCGGATAAACCTGTAGTGGCCTTCCTGGGCGATGGAGGATTCGCCATGTATATGGCGGAACTGGAAACCGCCCGGCGTCTAGAATTGCCGCTTATCGTGGTTGTCTTCTGCGACGGCGCCCTCTCGCTTATCGCCATGTCGCAGGAGCGTCGAGGATTGCCTCACTACGCCGTGGACTTCACGAATCCAGACATCGTAAAGGTAGCGGAGGCGTTTGGCGCAGACGGCAAAGTCTGCGAGACCGCTTCCGAGGTGCAAACGGCAATCACTTCGGCCTGGACCAAGCGCAGGCTCACGGTGGTTCAAGCCATCGTCGACCCCGGTCCGTACAGAGTTTAACTCCCCGCCGTCCCCGGAGAGAAAAGTGGCATCTGATGGATGTCTACGATGAAATTGTTCGCTTGCGGCGCGAAGGGCGGCGTTGTGCTCTAGCCACGATCATTGACCCCTTACGTCCACAAAAATCGCCGGCAGCGGTTGCCACCGGCGACACAGTTCGGAATCATTGCTCTGCACTCAGCCTAGGCAGCTTTGCGTGGTCCTTGCGAGTCACTCTTGGCTTTGTCGGAGCTCTCTTCACGGTTAAAAGAAAGATTTGGGGCGCCCGTCTGCTCCAAACTTTTCCGTTTTCTCCACCTGCTGAGGGAAGGGGTCAGTACGCCAATGGCGATTACCAGCACGGCAAACAGAATCAAGAGCCATAAGGACCCGTGCCTGGCAGGCGCAGTGGGTGTAGTGGCGACGGCAACTGGTGCGCTGACAGGCTCCGAGGAAGTGCTGGCAGTCGCAGCCGGTGTAGTGGTGGCTGCAGCGGGCGTGACGACAGTCTCCGCGGGTGTGGTGACAGTTGCAGCGGGTGCGGCGGTGGCTGCAGCCGGTGCTGCTGGCAGTCTCCGAGCATGTTCTGGCCGTCGCGTTGGGTGAACGGCGCCTTCAACCGGTGTGCTGACAGTCTCCGCGGGTGAAGGGGCGGCAGCAGCCGGTGTGACGACAGTCTCCGCAGGTGTGGTGACAGTCGCAGCGGGTGTGACGACGATCTCCGCGGGTGGAGTAGCGGCGGCGGCGGGTGTGACGGCAGTCTCCGCAGGTGTTGTGACAGTCGCAGCGGGTGCCGCGGTGGCGGCAGCGGGTGTGATGGTAGTCTCCGCAAGTGTGCTGGTAGTGCCAGCGGGCCCAGCAGCGGCCGCTGCAGGTGTGCTGGCAGTTTCCGAAGGCGTGCTGACAGTCGCAGTGGGTGCAGCAGCGGCGGCAGCGCAGTGTTCGGAGATCATGTTCAGTTCGGTGACGGCAAAGCTGTTATCAGCAGCGGCGGAACCCGTGCCACTTGCTCTGTGCCCGATGAGGGTTACGTCATGGCCCAGATGCGGCTTGAGATCGACACTACTGGTGGTGATCTTGAAAATGCGGCCGGTGTTGTCTTGCACAACTGTGTAGTTACCAACCGAGCCACCCAGGCAACCCTTAATGTTGCTCTGGTCTGTATTGATGCTCGCCGCGGGAGTCTGTGCAAAACCCAGCGCGACCAGCAGGGCCGGTACAATGATCAACAGCAATGCTCTTTTCATGGAATCCTCCGAGGATTCTCGCCTTGCGGCGGTCTGAAATTTCGCTTGGGATTTGATTCTGCTTCCGATTCTGATGTCGAACCCTCGCGGCTTTCGGGCTCCGGCCTGAGAACTTGGAGCATCCAGGGGAAACGCGATAATCCTATCCGGTAAGAATCTGGCCGTCTGTTCCAAACCGCTCACATTTAGGAAGAGAGGCGAACCAGACACCGATCAGAATCTTCCCGATTAGTCTGCAACCAGCGGAGCCGTCAATTGGCTAGCGCGCGGCCCTCCCGATGGATGCGACTGCATTTTGCCTGGAATGGATGGGCCTGATAGGGGTCTGAGGCACTGGACACTTTGAGAGCTGGGAGCTGGGAACCGGGAACTGAAGGCCGAGAACTGAGTTTCACTGCTTACATCGTCTTCAGTTCGGGACTCACCCGCAACTTTGCTTCGGTTGCGCTTTGGACGTCGTCGACCGTCAGGCCGGGAGCAATCTCTTCCAGCAGCAATCCTTCCGGTGTGACTCGGATGTAGGCCATCTCGGTGACAATTGTGTCCACGACCTTCACGCCGGTCAGAGGCAGGGTGCATTTCTTCAGGATCTTCGGCTGTCCATCCTTGGTCGCGTGTTCCATGGCAATGATCGTGCGTCGCGCTCCCGCAACCAGGTCCATGGCGCCGCCCATGCCTTTGACCATTTTGCCCGGAATCATCCAGTTGGCAAGATTGCCGAGTTCGTCGACTTCCATCGCGCCCAGCACGCTAAGGTCAACATGGCCGCCGCGAATCATGGCGAAAGAATCGGCGCTCGAAAAGTACGCGGTGCCCGGCAGTTCGCTGACCGTTTCTTTGCTCGCGTTGATCAGGTCCGCGTCTTCCGAGCCTTCGAGTGGATACGGCCCGATGCCAAGCATCCCGTTCTCGGATTGAAGAATCACGTCCATGCCCGGCGGAACATAATTGGCAATCAGCGTAGGCAAACCGATGCCGAGGTTGACGTAGAATCCGTCGCGCAATTCGCGGGCAACGCGCTTCACGATGCGTTCGCGTTTGTCGGTGTCTTTGGAGGGTTTCGCGTCTGTCGGCATAGTCTAGGTCTCAGGTATCAGGTATCAGGAAAATCTCAATTGGACTAACCACTCGCAACTGCTTTGCGTATTGTTCTCTTCTCAATCCTTCTTTCGAAAAGCTGACCTTGAAAGATTCGATTCACATACACGCTTGGCGTATGAACCAGGTCAGGATCCAGTTCGCCCGGTTCGACCAGGTGTTCGACTTCGGCGATGGTGATCTTAGCCGCGGTGGCCATCATGGGATTGAAATTGCGCGCGGTTTTGCGATAGACGAGGTTACCCCACTTGTCACCCTTCCAGGCCTTGACGAAGGCGAAGTCGGCTTGCAGCGCGCGCTCCATGATGTAAGTGCGGCCGTCGAACTCGCGCACTTCCTTGCCCTCGGCGACCACCGTGCCGACGCCGGTGGGCGTAAAGAACGCGGGAATGCCGGCGCCCCCGGCGCGAATTCGCTCGGAGAACGTTCCTTGCGGAACGAGGTCGAGCTGCACCGTGCCGTTCAGCACCATTTGTTCGAGCAGTTTGTTTTCGCCGACGTAGGTTCCGATGTGCCGCCGGATCTGGCCATTGGCCAGCAGCAGTCCCATGCCGGCACCGTCGACGCCGGCGTTGTTGCTGATGGTGGTGAGGTTCTTGACGCCCTTGTGGGCGAGAGCGCGGATCAGGTTCTCTGGCATCCCGCACAAACCGAATCCGCCCACCATAATGGTGGCGCCGTCCAACACGTCCTGGATCGCCTCTTCAGCGCTCGCGACAACTTTGTGCATAGCAGGAGAATTCTATAGGGAGAATTGGTAATTTTGTAATCTCTAATTTTGTAATTTGAAAACCAAATCCTCGGATATTGGCGTTCAAGGATTTTTATATTACAAAATTACCCGATTACGAAATTACAAAATTGTCGTTGCTCAGCGTTTCCGTAGTGGATTCTTTCTTAACTGGTGCGCGCGCTCGAATTCCGCGGCCAGTTCTCGCGAGTCCAGATTTTCGCGGATGTGCGCGAGGCGCTGCTCGAGTTTTTGCAGCGCGTCGCTCAGGTTCTTGCGATTGGTGATGGCGATGTCGCGCCACATCGAATAGGGACTGCCGGAGATGCGGGTCAGCTCGCGCAGAGCTCGTCCGCCGATCTCGAGAACCGGCGCGTCGGAGCCGAATTCGTCGACCAGCGCTGCCGCCAGAGCGGTGGAGATCATCTGCGGCAGATGGCTGATCCAGGCGCAGAAGCGATCATGATCGGCGGGATCGAGGACCGCGATTTTGGCGCCCATCTTTTCCGCGCAATGGATAAATTCTCCGCAAAGTCCGGCGTGAACGTTCTGGCCGGGAAGCGGCGTGAAGAGCCAGGCGGTGCCTTCGAAAAGATCGGCATCGGCAAACTCCACGCCAGCGTGTTCTTTGCCCGCCATGGGATGCCCGGCGAGGAATCTTTGACCGGCGTTTCGTCCGAAAGATTTTGCGGCGCGCTGGACAATTTCTGCCTTCGTGCTGCCGACCTCGGTTACGAGTGTCTTCGGCGGCAGCGTTGGACCGAGCGTTGGACCGAGCCGTCCGATCAGATCGAGGGTCGCAATCACGGGTGTTGCCAGCACCACCAGATCGCTCCCGCGCACCGCATCCGCGGGATTGGTCGTTCCAGCATCGATGGCGCCGCAGTCCCGGGCACGCTCCAAAACCGGAGCGCGATCGCACCCGATGATTCGTCCGGCGAGCCGGCGCTTCTTCAGGGCGAGGCCCAGCGAGCCTCCGATCAAGCCGGTTCCGATGATGGTGACTTGCTTGAAGGCCATGCTCAGTCTGAACTGTGCTTGTACTGGAACACTTCGGCTTTCCCGCTCGCGCGCTCCAGCGTGGACTCAAGAACCCCTTTGCCGGCGACGCGATAGGTGATGCGCATACTCTTGTCTGCACGCTCGAAAACCGCTTCTCCGGGGGCAAAGCGGATCAGCGGATAGCTCCAAACCTCGGCTTTGTCCTCCCGTCCCTCCAGACCTGGATTGAAATGCTTGAGACGCAGCACGGGGCCCTTGGCGGTCTGTTCAATGACCAGCAACTCATAGATCTTGACTTTTCCGTCCCTAATGAAGCGGTACATGCCCATCATGCTGTCGCCAGCAGCCTCGCTCCAGTGCTCGTCGACAATGCCGCCGTCGTGCTCGCCGCGGTTGTGGCCGGAGATAAATGCGAAATCCGTCAACAGAACGTCTTGTACGGGCTTCACGGTCTTGTCCTGCGCGAGACATGCAGGGAGCAGGAAGAATAGGAGCGATGCGGCCAGCGTTCTCATAGGTCTCGGGTCCGTGTGTCGGCGCTGCTTTGGCGAATCATGCCGGTGCAGCCCCGGCAAGAAGTTTACGCGATCTCGCGTCCAACCGCAGGCGCGATCATGCGGAGTTCGTCCATCAACTGGGAAAACTGTTCCGGGTAAAGCGACTGCGCGCCATCGGAGAGCGCTTTGTCCGGCTGGTGATGAACCTCGATGAGCATAGCATCGGCGCCAGCGGCAACGGAGGCGCGCGCCATGGGAGCCACTTTGTCGCGGCGCCCGGTGCCGTGCGAGGGATCGGCGGTCATCGGTAGATGCGAAAGTTTATGAATGATCGGGATCGCGGAAATATCCATCGTGTTGCGAGTATAAGTTTCGAACGTGCGGATGCCTCGCTCACAGAGAATGATTTCGTAGTTGCCGCCGGCGAGCAGGTATTCGGCGGAGAGCAGGAGTTCTTCGAGCGTGGCGGCGATGCCGCGCTTGAGCAGCACGGGTTTGCGAATCTTGCCGAGCTCGCGCAGCAGGTTGAAGTTCTGCATATTGCGCGCGCCCACCTGGAAGATGTCCACATAAGGCATCATCAGCTCGATTTGGGAGATCTCCATGACTTCACTGATCACCAGCAGTTTGAAATGATCGCCCGCTTCGCGCAGCAATTTCAGGCCGTCAACGCCGAGTCCCTGAAATGAATACGGAGAGGAGCGGGGCTTGAAGGCGCCGCCGCGGAGAACGCGCGCTCCGGCTTTGGCGACCAGGCCGCTGACGGTGAACAGTTGCTCTCGGGATTCGACCGAGCAGGGCCCGGCCATGACGACGACCTTCTTGCCACCGATTTCCACCCCGTTCGCAAATTTGACCACGGTGCCTTCGGGGCGGAAGCTGCGGCCGGCCAGCTTGTAGGGTGAAGTGATGCGATGTACTTCCTGCACCCCCGCCATCATTTCGACTTCGCGGGTGTCGAAATCGTGGGGAACTCCGACGCCGCCGAGCACGGTCTGGCGCGCTCCGGTGGAGCGGTGGACTTCAAAGCCGAAGCGGACCAGTTGATCGATCACCTGCTGGATCTGATCTTCACTGGCCGAATCTTGCATTGCAACGATCATGAGGTCTCAGTTCTTAAATTTCGAATCCGTCTGTCCTTCGCGGGTCGCCTGCTCGGAGTCGGGAACGATTTCGTGCTTTTGAATGCTGCGCATCACGTCCAAGATTCGTTCGTAGATCTGCCCGAGATCGCGCTCGGCCAATGGACCGGTGCTGCTGCGCTGCACATTGGCGATCACGTCGCGCTCGCGGTCGGGTTCGTAAATGGGCATGCTGGTATTGCGTTTCAAACGTCCAATTTCGACTACAGCGGCAGCGCGCTCGTTGAGCAGCGCCGCCAGTTTGCGGTCCAGGTCGTCGATTTTCTTGCGCCAATCGGAAATGTCCATAGAGCTTTGAGCTACGAGCTACGAGCTACGAGCGATCTCACAAATTCTGCCACAGTCGCGGCTTCCCGTCCGGGATTTTGTTCGATGGCTTGGACGATGGCACTGCCGACGACTGCGGCGTCGGCGAATTTGCCGACGGCGGCGAATTGCGCCGGGGTTGAGATTCCGAAACCGACGGCTATAGGAAGCTTGGTGAAACGGCGGATGCGCTTGACGAGATTTTTGGCGTCTCCCGTCATCTGCTGGCGCGCGCCGGTGACGCCGGTGCGGGAGATCGCGTAAATAAAGCCGGTTGAAACCTGGGCGATCAACTTCAGGCGCTGGTCGGTCGAGGTGGGCGCAGCCAGAAAAATAGTTGCGAGGTCATGCTTGCGAGCCTCACGCAGATACTCGGCGGATTCTTCGACGGGCAGATCGGTGACGAGCGTTCCGTCAATCCCTGCCAGCCGCGCTATTTGGCAGAACCTTGCAAGGCCCATGCGCAGGATGGGATTGAGGTAGGAGAAGATCACCAGGCCGACGGATTGGGAATGCTCGCGAATTTCGGCGGCAAGCGTGAGCACGTTCTGCAGCGACGTGCCTTTTTTGAGCGCCCGCTCGCTGGCGCGCTGGATGACTGGGCCATCGGCAAGAGGATCGCTGAACGGGACGCCCAGCTCAATCACGCTTGCACCCGCGTCGATGGCTGCCAGAACGACCTCACGCGTGGTGGCGAGATTGGGGTCGCCGCAGGTTACGTAGGCGATGAGGGATGGCTTGTTTTCGAAGTGAAAGGGCATGAAGGATCATTGTAGATTGCAGAAGTCAGATTGCAGAAGTTAGGAGCTGCTTCGATGGAGATTGCTGTCGGCTTTTCTTTGCTTCTATCTTGCCTAACCTGTAAGATTTAAGATCGACTTGCGTATATACATTTGTATAGATTTCTGCTATCATGACTTTACAGGTCAGTGGATTTGATTGGGATGATGGCAATAGGACCAAGTGCGAAAAACATGGGGTGTCGATCATGGAGATTGAAGCTCTGTTCATGGGCGGCCCTCGCATTGCGCCCGATCCAAAACACTCTGCGGACGAGGACCGTCTAATTGCAGTCGGGAAAACAAGCGCGGGAAGGCCGCTATTTGTGGCTTTCACGATGCGCACGACAAGCGGTCGCCGTCTGATCCGCCCGGTGACCGCTCGCTATATGCACGCGAGGGAGATTGCAGCTTATGAAAAAGCGGCCTATGAGAAGGAAAGTGCCACGCCTAAGGAGCGATAAGGAGGCCGAGGCGTTTCTTGCCCAAGACCTCTCCAACCTCGATTTCTCACAGTTTAAGCCGGCACGCTTTGAGTTCGAGAAGAAGGAAGAACAGATCAACATGCGCGTACCGAAGCCATTGCTCGCGGCAGTGAAAGCACGCGCAAAGGCGCGCGGTATCCCGTATACGCGTTTTATTCGGGAGACTCTGGAGCAGGCAGTCACGGCGACGAAATAGCGTGCGGGGAGCATTGGAACTGCCCCACTCAAGCCAAAGGAGGGCTTGAGTGGGGCACCCGCTAATCCAACCTCAGATTCTCCCGCAAAATTCCAATGTCCTTGTCGCCGCGCCCAGAGATATTGACGATCACGATTTCCGACTTTTTCATTTTCGGAGCGCGCTTGATGACTTCGGCGACGGCGTGCGCGGATTCAAGCGCCGGGATAATCCCTTCGGTTCGGGCGAGCAGCACGGTTGCCTCAAGCGCTTCGGCATCGGACGCGGGAACGTATTCGGCGCGTCCCGTATCTTTGAGCATGGCGTGCTCGGGGCCGATCGACGGGTAGTCCAGACCGGCGGAGACCGAGTGCGTGGTTGCGATCTGGCCGGACTTGTCCTGCAGCACGTAAGAATAGGTTCCCTGTAGAACGCCGGGCGAACCGCCGCGAAAACGGGCGGCGTGTTGGCCGAGCGCCTCGCCGCGGCCGCCGGCTTCGACTCCGATGAGTTCGACTTTCTTATCTTTGAGGAAGTCGTAGAAGATGCCGATGGAGTTCGATCCTCCGCCGACGCAGGCGATGATGGCGTTGGGAAGTTTGCCTTCGGCCTTGCGAATCTGGAGGCGGGCTTCACGTCCAATGACGCGATGGAAGTCGCGCACCATGGTCGGATAGGGATGCGCTCCGAGCACGCTGCCGAGCAGGTAGTGCGTGGTGCGCACATTGGTGACCCAGTCGCGCATGGCTTCGTTGATGGCGTCTTTGAGAGTGCGCGAACCGGAATCGACGCCGCGAACTTCGGCGCCCAGCAGCCTCATGCGGAAGACGTTGAGTTCCTGGCGGCGCATGTCTTCGGTGCCCATGTACACCACGCACTCAAATCCCAGCAGCGCGCAGACGGTGGCCGTGGCGACGCCGTGCTGACCGGCGCCGGTTTCCGCGATAACGCGGTGCTTGCCCATGCGTTCGACAAGTAAGCCCTGGCCGAGGCAGTTGTTGATTTTGTGCGCGCCGGTGTGGAGAAGATCCTCGCGCTTGAGATAAATTTTCGCGCCGCCAAGTTTTGCGGTCAGGCGGCGGGCGAAGAACAGCGGCGTGGGACGTCCCGCGTACGTCTTCAGAAGTTGGTCGAGGCGTTGCTGGAATTTGCGATCGCGCTTCGCTTTTTCGTATTCGCGCTCCAGTTCTTCGAGCGCAGCCATCAGCGTTTCCGGAACGTAGCGACCGCCGTAAACGCCGAAGCGTCCGGGAACGGCACCGTTCGTCGAATTTCTCCGAGTAATCACCTGGATTGCCGGGTTGGACGGGCGAGACGCCCGTCGCTCCACTAAACTTCTTGCGGTTGACATCGTCAACTTGCCTCTTCCATGGCCCGCACAGCTTGGACAAAGGCGCAGACTTTTCGGGGATCTTTTTTGCCCGGTTCGCGTTCGACGCCGGAGGAAACATCCACGCCCCAGGGATGGAGAAGGTGGATCGCCTCCTGCACGTTGCCGGGACGCAAGCCGCCGGCGACGATCAGCTTGCTGATGCTGTTGATGATGCCGGCCCAGGGCTGGACGCGTTCCCAGTCGAAAGTCTGTCCGGTGCCGCCGCGTTTTTCGTGGTTTGAGAAATCGAGGTTTGAGGAATCGAGCAGGACGCCCGAGATGACGCCGGGTCGGAAGCCGTGAGTTTCGAGGAAGAGGTCGCCGTTCTTGGCGACGTGGATCTTGTGCACGCGTTTGCCGATGTAGGCCTCGTCGGGCTCTACCAGTCCGGCCGCGACCGGATCCCATCCGACGGTTTGTTCAGCGGGCGCGTCGAAAACCTTCGCCGGCCAGGTGCGGAAAATCATGGGGCGGGGGGATCCGTTGGCGAGTTCCTGAAAGAGCGCGCGGCTGAACTCCGTGCTCTCGTCGCCGTGCAATTGCACGGCTGTAAGAGCTAACTGTTTGACGGCGTCACGCACGTGGTCCGCGCTCTCGTTGACGAAAACGCCGACTCTGTCGATTCCCTGCGGTACCTTGGCGACGATCGAGCGCGCGGTTTCTAAAGTGACGTGGCGCGGACTCTTCCGATAGAAGACGAAGCCCAGCGCGTTCGCGCCCGCATCGGCGGTGGCGAGCGCGTCGTCGAGGTTCGTGATTCCGCAGATTTTGATCCAAGTCATAAGAACAGTTGTCAGCTATCAGTTGTCAGTTGTCAGTAAAAGCAATTAGCTTGACCGCAATTTTTGCTTCTTCCGTTAATTTTGCCAGGGCTTCGCCTGGGCGTTCCGCTTTCATCAGCGATTCGCCGATCAGGAACGCTTCGTAGCCGGCGGATCGCAGACGAGCTATGTCTGCGCCGGATTGGATTCCGCTCTCGGCTACGCGGACGCACGCGTCCGGAATTTTGTCCGCCAGCCGAAATGCGGTTTCGAGATTGACTTCGAAGGTGCGCAGATTACGGCTGTTGATGCCGATCAGGTCACAGCCGGCATCGAGCGCGCGTTGCAGTTCCTGCTCGTCATGAGCTTCGCACAAAACGTCGAGGCTCTGAGAACGCGCGATCTTGGCCAGCGATACCAGTTCTTTCTGATCGAGCGCCGCGACAATCAGCAGGATGGCGTCGGCGCGGTTTGCTCTGGCTTCCACGATCTGGAATTCATCGACGATGAAATCCTTGCGCAAGCAGGGAAGAGAACTGCTGGACGAGGCCTCGCGCAGATAGTCCAGCGAACCTTGAAAGAACTGTTCGTCGGTCAGCACCGACAGTGCGGCGGCGCCTGCCTGCTCGAGATCGCGCGCTAGTTCGGATGGTCTAAAATCCGCGCGGATCAAGCCTTTTGAGGGCGAGGCCTTTTTCAGTTCGGCAATGATGGCGACCGCGATTCCATCTTGCGCCACTCGGCGCAGCTGATTCCGAAATCCGCGCGGAGTGTGCGCGGCGGCGGCGCGCTCCAGCGCGCGCAGGTCGGAGTCTCGCCGGCTCCGAGATGTGCACTCGGATAGGCGCTGGGATAGGCGCTGGAGCGTGGCGGCGACAATCGAGTCAAGCGAGGCTGGCATGACAGATGGTCAATTATACGAAAGCCGCCGCTTCAGGTGGGGCCCCGAGCGCCGGTGATGCCTGTCGTCGTCGTTGTGCTCATCGTCATTGTGCTCATCCTGTGATGCCCATCATTGACCCGACTTCCAGCAAGGTGCTATAAACGAATGCTTTGTGTCGAGGTGTGTGGTCTGATGATGGGGCTATACGTCGACGGCACAAGTTTTCCGACGCGGCCAAATCGGCACTCCTCTTTTTTATTGTTATGCCTGGCGGTGGAAGCGCGTTCGGAGCGTGTTGGGAACTCCGGTGGCAGTACCCGCGGCAGCATGGAATCCTGCAGCGGGCGGTTAACCTGCCGGAGCAAAATCACACGTCACGACCCTGAATACGATCTAGGAGAATTCTGATGCGCACTTGGAACGCCAATCTTGCGTCCGTGGGACACTGGTTTGCGAAAATACGTTTTGCGAAAAGACGCTTTGCGAGAACTTCAGCAACCCTTGCAACTCTGCTGCTTCTGACCGCCGGCTGCGCGCTGGCGCAACCCGCCGCAGAAGGGGGCGAGGCATCGCTGAAACTGCCTGACCTTTCTTCGGTTTCGTTCAACGGCGTGGATGGCCATCGCCTGCTGTCGTTCGGGCTGCTGTTCTGCGTCTTTGGCCTCGGCTTCGGCATGGTCATCTACATGCGCCTGAAGAACCTGCCCGTGCACCGCGCCATGCGCGAAATCTCGGAACTGATTTACGAAACCTGCAAGACCTACCTAATCACGCAGGGCAAGTTCCTGATGCTGTTGTGGGCCTTCATTGCCATCGTCATCGTGCTCTACTTTGGCGTGCTGCGGCATTTCGAAGTTCCCCGCGTTTTGATCATCCTGGCGTTCAGCCTGGTGGGAATCGGGGGCAGCTATGGGGTGGCGTGGTTTGGGATTCGCGTCAACACCTTCGCCAATTCGCGGACGGCCTTCGCTTCTCTGCCCGGCAAACCGTACCCGGTTTATCAGATCCCGCTCGAGGCCGGGATGTCGATCGGCATGATGCTGATCTCGGTCGAACTGCTGATCATGCTCTGCATCCTGCTGTTCGTGCCGGGCGACTATGCCGGCCCGTGCTTTATCGGATTCGCCATCGGCGAATCGCTGGGCGCGGCGGCGCTGCGTATCGCGGGCGGCATCTTCACCAAGATTGCCGATATCGGGTCCGATTTGATGAAGATCGTCTTCAAGATTAAAGAAGACGATGCCCGCAACCCCGGCGTGATTGCCGATTGCACCGGCGACAATGCCGGCGACTCGGTTGGTCCGACGGCCGATGGTTTTGAGACTTACGGCGTGACCGGCGTCGCGCTGATTACCTTCATTTTGCTCGGCGTCAAAGATCCCTCCATCCAGGTGCAGTTGCTGGTGTGGATTTTCGTGATGCGCATCATGATGCTGGTGTCCAGCGCGTTGGCGTATTTCATCAATGAAGCCATCTCGAAAGCGAAGTACGGCCATGCCGACAAAATGAACTTTGAAACGCCGCTTACTTCGCTGGTCTGGATCACTTCGATTGTTTCGATCATTGCCACCTATATCGTTTCGTATTTCATCATCCCCGACCTGGGTGGCGACACGACGCAGTGGTGGAAGCTGGCTTCGATCATCTCCTGCGGAACGCTGGCGGGGGCGCTGATTCCTGAACTGGTCAAGGTCTTCACCTCGGTGGACTCGCGCCACGTCAATGAAGTGGTGACCTCGGCAAAAGAAGGCGGCGCGTCGCTCGGAATCCTGTCGGGTTTTGTCGCCGGAAACTTTTCCGGTTATTGGCTGGGGCTGGCGATGGTCTCTCTGATGTCGATTGCCTACTTCTTCAGCCTGATGGGTTTGGGCGCGGCGGCCACCATGATTGCCGCTCCGGTGTTTGCCTTCGGCCTGGTTGCCTTCGGCTTCCTCGGTATGGGGCCGGTAACAATTGCGGTCGATTCCTACGGCCCGGTGACCGACAACGCGCAGTCCGTTTATGAACTTTCGCAGATCGAGCAGGTGCCCAACGTCAAGGCGGAGATCAAGAAGGACTACAACATCGACGTGAATTTTGACCGCTCCAAGGACCTGCTGGAAGAGAATGACGGCGCGGGCAATACCTTCAAGGCGACCGCCAAGCCGGTGCTGATTGGAACGGCCGTAGTGGGCGCCACCACCATGATCTTCTCCATCATCATGGCGCTGACCGATGGGCTGACCTCGAATGTGGAGAAGCTCTCGTTGCTGTACGCTCCATTCTTTTTGGGCCTGATCACCGGCGGCGCGATGATCTATTGGTTTACTGGCGCCTCCATGCAAGCCGTGACCACCGGCGCCTATCGCGCCGTGGAGTTCATCAAGGCCCACATCCATCTCGAGGGAACGGAGAAGGCCTCCGTTACCGACAGCAAGAAGGTGGTCGAGATCTGCACCAAGTACGCGCAGAAGGGAATGTTCAACATCTTTGTCGCGATTTTCTTCGGGACCCTTGCGTTTGCCTTCGTGGAACCGTTCTTCTTTATCGGGTACCTGATCTCGATTGCGATCTTCGGTCTCTACCAGGCAATCTTCATGGCCAACGCCGGCGCGGCGTGGGACAATGCCAAGAAGATCGTCGAAACCAAACTGAAGCAGAAAGGCACGCCGCTGCACGACGCCACGGTGATCGGCGATACGGTGGGCGATCCTTTCAAGGACACGTCTTCGGTGGCCATGAATCCGGTC
>Ga0181539_1000302_pt1 | contig 60362 bp, 47 predicted proteins | sample PEATcosm2014_Bin_46_FD_119767 | JGI IMG/M metagenome (GOLD analysis project Ga0181539, IMG submission 119767) | Peatland microbial communities from MTU Mesocosm Facility, Houghton, MI, USA - PEATcosm2014_Bin23_60_metaG | ecosystem: Environmental > Terrestrial > Soil > Wetlands > Peat | place...
CGGAGGCAAAACTTGTACACTGCGATTTTTCATCGGCGCGGCACAGATATTCACCGCTGGCTGCGGGGAGCCTTTCCGGGCTCTCCTCGCCAGCGGATGAATACCTGTGGAAACCGTATCAGACTTGCCGGCTTTGGCCTCCCCTCGAAAGACTATCCTCCTTCGCAGGGCCTACGGCGGACAGGCTGCCGCCAAACCGGCAAGACTTGGCTCGCCCGTCGTGGCTCCCTTGCTGAATTTCCAAATCCGCCGCTCCACTCTGCTTTTTGGTCTGTCCGCTCCGCGCCCCTTTCCCCTACGCGGGCGGCCAGCCCAAACGCTCCATTTCGCTCACGGCTTTGGAAATTCACAAGCGAGCCGGGAATCCTGATTACACGCGTCCGTCATGGTTCATGCCCGCCCCCGGCCCCGGCATGAACCCCGCCCGCCGCGCCGCTCCGCGATAGTGTGAGGCCATTACCCGTCTGCCCGCCTCATGTTGTTTTCTACGCCTTTTTTTTCGCACGCCATCACCCCGCCATTTGCTGCTCGCTTGTCCGACACCGAGCCGACTTTGGGAGCGAGATCAAAAACCGCGCCAGCATCTCCCTTTTGCCCTTTCGCCACTGTCACGGTTTTAGCTTTCGCTGGGTTTTAAATGCGCTCCCGCGCACGGCTTCGCTGTCTCCCAATCAGGTGAAGCGAGCAGCAAACGGCAGGGTGACGGACATCGGTTTCAAAAAAAAGCTATGAAAACAACACATTTTAGAATTGAAGCGTCAGCACCGGCGAATGTCCGGCCATCGTCGGGTTCAAAAACCAGCAATTCAGAACTGCATCGGATTGATTTTCGGCAGCGATTTTACAATCGCCGACTTTCGACAGCCGGAGTTTTGGACCTGCTTTACTACGAAACTCCGCGCCTTTGGGAATTGTGTCAAGTTGTCGGCAAGTGGGTTTGGATTCAGTTTCGATGCAAGCAGCCGCGCAACGTGACGGCGCAGTTGTCGCAGCTTGGCTTTCATTGGAACCGGCGGCGGCAGCTTTGGCAGCACCCGTGCGGCCAGTTTCGCAGAGGCACTTGGATTGACCCGCGCGAGAAGTATCCCACCTTTTACCCGGCGGATTAACCGCAAAGGAGCGCCCACCATGAAACGACGACGCCATCGTTTGCCCATTCCACAGCATGAGTTTGGATTTAATGCCGAGTTCTGAGTAATGCCGAGTAAAACTTGGAAATCCTCAATCCATAGGGGTTTCGTTAGCTTTTACTCGGCATTATCCTGTCAGGGTTCTGCCGGGTGGCCGCGCGGATTACGCAGACGATGTGACGTTCAAAGTTCCGAATTCCTCGAAAATGCTTCACGTTTGGATCCGGCATAGCCGCACGACCTTGAACGTTCTTTCATGTGAGTCGTCAGGATAATGCCGAGTCTGCGAAACGAACATGGGGGCGATCCCCTTGGACTTCTATCCGAATCGCGCCTCCACTCGGCATTACTCAGAACTCGGCATTAAATCCATTATGCCGAGCTCGGCATTAGCCCTTCACCCCGGACACATTCAACTTGACTGCCGAAACCGGAACCGACGGTGACCGCATCGCCAGGGAGCGAGCCGAGGCAGACCGCGCCCGCCGTGCCGCCGAAGCCGCCCAACCCCGTTTCTTTGCCGTCATGCTGCCGCACGATAATTGACCGCCCAGGGAAACCCGCGCGGCTGGATTACCACCGATTCAGCCGCTTTTTCGTCGTTTGGGGACTTGCGCCGTCCCCAAACCCTGGCGCCGGGCCTCACGCCAGCCCAGACCCGCGCCAGAGGGCAAGCCCTCATGGACTCCATGACCGCTCGCGCTGGCTTTTACGCTCCGCGCCCTTTCCGACACACGGAAAGGAAACAGTTGCACGCTTATACAACTTTCTTGTATATTCGTGCAATGCGTAATCAGGTCAAAACTGTCTTCGAGGCGCTCTTCGAGATGGCCGAAGGGCAGCAGGGTTATTTCACCGCAAAGCAGGCCACCGAGGCCGGTTATCAGTTTGGCAGCCAGGCGCATCATGCCAAATCAGGTAATTGGGTGCGCGTCGAACGGGGCATCTACCGGCTGGCACGCTTCCCTCAATCGGCTGAGGAACAACTGGTAATCTACGCTCTTTGGTCGCGCAACCGTGCAGGCGAACCGGAAGGCGTTTATTCCCATCAAACCGCACTCAGCATCCATGAACTCTCAGATGTGAACCCGGCCAAACTCCACATAACCGTGCCGACCACTTTTCGACGGAGGGCAAAAGCCCCGAAGATACTGGTGCTGCACCGTGCAAGTCTTGAGGCGAAGGATGTCGAGCAACGGCGAGGTTTCGCGGTGACTCGTCCACTCCGAACCATCGCTGATGTGGCGGGCGCTGAATCCGTCTCACGCGACATCATTGAACAGGCTCTAACGGAAGGGCGGCAACGCGGACTGATTACAGTTCGAGAAATGTCGGAACTGAACCGCCACGAACAATTCCCGAAGTGGTTTGACGAACTGCTCATGGAGAATAAACGATGAAGCCTCCACGAAACTATGCTTCTGCGGCTGCATTTCGTGTGGCGCTTGAAGACCGCTTGAAACGGATAGCGCGGGACGAAAGTCTCGACCTCCAACGCGTTCGTCGGCAGGCAGCATTCGACCGCCTGCTCTGCCGTCTGTTTGCGAACCCGGACGCCCCGTGGTTGCTGAAAGGTGGTTACGCGATGGAATTACGACTAAAGACAGCACGCACCACTCGCGATATTGACCTGGCTTTGAAACGGCTTCCCGTGCCATCGGATGATTGGGACGCCAACGCGGCAAGCGTTCTGGAAATACTGCGTGAGGCGGGCAAGCTTGATTTGCAGGACTTCTTCATCTTTGTTTTCGGCGATGCAACGCAAGACTTGGACGCCGCACCTTATGGCGGCGCCCGTTTTCCGGTGAATGCGCGATTGGCCGGACGCACGTTCGTAAATTTCCATCTTGACGTGAGCACGGGTGATGTTTTACGCGAACCTTACGAATCACTTTCGGGCCGGGACTGGCTTGGATTTGCGGGGATTGCCAGCGCGATCTTCCCGGCAGTTTCACCAGAAGAACAATTCGCCGAAAAGTTGCACGCTTACACTTTGCCAAGAGTGGGCCGGGAGAACACTCGCGTAAAAGACTTGGTGGACTTGGTTCTCTTGATCGAGCGAACCAAATTGGATGCCGCCAGTCTGCCAAAGGCAATCCGCGAAACGTTCCGACGTCGAAATACCCACGAAATTCCGGTCGCCCTGGCTTCACCGCCCGCCTCATGGTCCAGGCCGTTTGGGGAGATGGCGGGGGAATGCGGCATCGCGGCGGACATGGAGGAACATTTCGGCATGGTTCAGCAATTTCTCCGCAGGTTGAACCTGTGAAGGCCGCATGGTTTTTGCTCTGTCAAATAGGAAAATCTGTCAACATAACTGCAAGAAGAAGTGCCAGAAGAAAATAGTGTTGGATTAGGCAAAATAGTGACAGATTAGGCCGAATTGTGCTTGAAATCCCTGCAAAATCGCGTATTCTTGACGTAGAAATGGTTCGAGCCCTACCTCTGGAGCCATTTTTAATTTCCTGTGCCGCAACAAGTTGCGCTAGGAGGATTGGCCACTGTCAGTGAAAGTGTCAGGAGAAACGATCTCTCGCGGCGTCTCCGTCCGTTCGTCCTTGGCGAAGCCAAGGTTGATGGCCAGAGCCAGGAAAATAATCGCAGGGTTGAGGGCTGCTATGGAACAACCAGCCGAGGTCAAGCCAGAGCCGCTCGCGTGAATAGGCAGTGGCCGCTGGCGCCGGGGGCGTGCCGACCGCGGGTGTCGCGGAGGGCGCGGAAGGTGTGGCTGGCCTGGGATTGGCACAGCCAAAAAGAAGAAGCCAGATCAGCAGCGGGGTGGAGCGTATAACGGATTTCATGTTCGCCTGCTTTTATTGTCAGAGGGTTTGGCGTCCAAAAACGCCTTGCCGGCCCGGGTCACTCATTATTTGGGCTGCCCAGTCGCTGCTGCCGCCGCGGCGGCCTCTTCGGCGGCGCTGATTTTTGCCATGTCTCGGTCAAACGCCTCGCCATCGAAGGGAATCACCACGACCTTGCTGCCGTGGTTGTCGTTTCCCCGGTCGTCATTTTTTTCGACATCTATGGCCGCCAGGGTGAAGAACTTGACATGGCCGTTCTCGAGGAACACGCCGGGGCGCTCCATCTTATTCCAATGATTGACGGTGCCATCGGTATAGCGGACAAAATCCTTCCTTGGGTCATAGGCCACCCCGCGATTAACCCAGTTGGTCAGGCCGTCCTTGGAGGTGAGGTGGTAGGCGACCCGGGTGCTCCAGGAATTGACGACGATGTGGTAGAGGTTGCCACTGTGCCAGACGACGGGGTCTTCGAGATTGGGGATGCCCCTTGGATAGGCCGGCCCCATTATTCTGTAAGGTCCACAGACGCCGTTGGTGGCTTTGCTGATCATGACCTGGCCATTCCGCGGGACAATCATATAGTCGCCATCCGGCCGAATCAGGATGCTCACATTGGAAGCGCGCCAGTTCGGCAGGCCTTCCACCGTGAGAAGGCCTTTCATGGTCCAAGGCCCGTCCAAAGACTTGGAAACAAACACGGCGCCCGGCCGGGTCTCGCTGACGATGACGGCATAGCCCTCGCCGTTGGGCAGAACCAGCGCCGTCACATTGTGCCCTCTGCCGCCCATGCTGTCGGGCCAGCAAACACCCTTGTCAACGTATGGCCCAAGCGGGTCATCCGCGACGGCATGCACCGCCAGAGAGGTGCCCCAACCCTTATGGCCCAGGGCTTGATTCCAGCGACTGGCGAACATGTGATATTTGCCATCGGGCGCCTTGATGATCTGCCCGTCCCAATAATACCACTGTTTGACCGTGGGGTCTTCGAGGCCGTTCTGCGGGTCGCGGGGAAGCACATTGGCGGCGCCCCACGCGTTCGTTGTCAGCGAACCGTGAATCGGCGTGGGAAGAAAGTAATCTATCAGGGTTTTGTCGGCGGCAGGCAACGATGGGCCGATGACGGCGGAGATCAGGGCAAACAGTTTTATTGATTGTCTCATAGGACTCATTGGGATGTGTGTTTGATGGATTGTTGTGTTTCTTGCGGACCACGCCGCCCCATCATTGGAGCCGCGCTGGAAAGTTCTGTCCTGGTTTGCATTCAGTTGCGATCATTGACTGGTTCCCGGTTCGGCGCCGGTGAATTCCTTGACGATTCGCAGCGTCTCGCCGGTGTCCTCAATCTCGAAGAGGTGCGGCTGCGGGCCGCGACCGTCGGGCGCATGCAGAACCAGCATCAACCTGCCGTCAAAGGAATTGAAGATCATGCCGTGGCCGCCGTTGCTGGCGTAGAGCGGAGCATCCTCCTGCCGCCAACCCGGGCGGATTTCTTAATGAACTGGCGACGGGAGAGGTGGTTTTTCATGGATGTTTTTGGTTGTCATTATTTCAGATAATATCCGGGTCATGATTGCTGGCAACGGGGTAATTAGCAAATGGGTTGAATCATAATTATTTTCCCCCCGCCAGGCGCGCTTCATGCGTCTCGATGACATCAACACCGTCGAGGGAAAGCGCGGTGTGGGTGTCGTCGAATTTGAGATGGGCACGTTCGGGCAGGTAAATGGGCGCGTCTTGGCGCAACGGGAGAATTTTCAGCGTAAGTCCGTCCTGATATACGGCCGGGCCGTGGCGGCGCAGGCCGATTTCAAAGGGCCGCGAACTGTAGAAATCATCGTTCATCAATTTGTCGCCGAGATACGCGCGAATGACGTCTCCCGTGTAGCGCACACGCAAACGGAGGTCGCGGCTCGCGTCAACGCCGGCGGGAAGTTTCACCCGCCAAACGGCTGCCTTCGCGAAATCCTCGTCCTCCGGCTGCATCGCCATCCCCTGCCGCCGGGAGGGTACCGACGGGGCAATCGGAATCGCGCGGGCCGGGCCGGCGGGTTGCACTTCTTCCACGACGGTCTGCAACAGCCCCGCCGCCGCAATCCGGGGCGAAAAACGGCGGAACAACCCGTCGTCCTTCGCAGGCACATCACCGTGCGCATCCGTCAGACTTGCCGGCGCGGGCAATATCCCGACCGAAAGATCCTCATGGCTCTCCGCGCGCAGGCGCAAGGCGGAGCCATCCAGCAGCAAAGTCGCCCGCGTCAGGAACAGACGTTCCTGGCCCTCCCAGTCGCCTTTCCAGAAACCCCGCGCCGCCGCCTCGTCGAGTAGAATGATGACATGGCTTGTTCCGTCCTTTCCGTGCAGCCGGATGGCCGCGCCCGGACCGGGCTGGACGTTGCGCACATGAATCCGCGAGTTCTCGCTCGTGGTTTTCCCGGTCGAAGCATCCACCGTGGCGGTGGCCCCGTCAATGACGAATTCCGCGGGTATCGCGGCCGTTTGTTGGAATACGGTGTAACGCGTCGCCCCATCTTGGAGCTGGGTAATGGGCTGGGCGGAGGCGCACACCAGCTTGACTCCGCCGAGATCCAGGTTCAGCGGCCATAAAAAGCGGCTGTTGTAAGGAATGGTGACCGGCTCCGATGGCACGGTGACATCGCCCGCATTGAATTTGATCTGGAATTGGACATGTTCCCGATCCGGTTGCGGCGACAAATACTGGTAATGGCTCACAAAAAGGTAGCCGCTGTCGCCATCGGAACGCGCGGCCCAGTTGAGCGAGCTTCGCCCATTGGGCGTTCGCGACGACATGCCGGCAAGCCCGGGTCCGAAGTCCTTGAGAAACAAACCCAGGAGGCGCAAGAAGTGGTAATGCTCGCGTTCCTGGCCGTATTGGCCGATGGGAGCCTGGAAGTCGTAATTCTTGACCGGCAAATCATTCCAGTAATTGGTCGCCTGCGTCTCGTTGAGGTTGGTCAGTTTGCCTTCGGGATTTTCGCCGCCGTGATACATGTAGAAACCCAGGAGATTTGTTCCCGAACCGAGTTTGACCAGCGCCAGAGATTCGGTATCCTCCGGGTGCATGAAAACGCGGCGGTGATAACTCTGCATCATGTCGGCGCCAAGTTCGCAGGTGCAGGTGGGATACACACCCCTGGCAACCGGCCTTGCCGGGGCCGCGTTCGTCGTGGCCCCATCGCCGCCGAGCATACCCATCGCCGCCGCCTCATTGCCGCCCCCCCGCCCCCCGGAAAATCGGAGAACTCCCCCATAACCGCCTCCGCGCACCGAGCGGTCCCAGAAGCCATCCACATAGGAGCCTGAAAACGGCACTATTTCGCCAAAAGGCGCCGCGCCGCCCGATCCCCAGCCGGTGCAGGTATAGAGTGGCACATCCATGCCTGCGTCGCGGGCCATTTGTTTGAGCGTCATCAAATGCTGAGTGGGCCCGCTGTATTCATTTTCCATTTGAATGGCGATGACCGGCCCGCCGTCCTTCCACAGAAGTCCCTTCGTCTGCTGGGCGATTTGCCCGTAGAGCTTCGTCACGTAACCGAGATAGCCGGGATTGTCCCGGCGCAATTCAAACACCTGGTCGTCGCCCATCTTTTGCAGCCAGTCGGGGAAGCCGCCGTTTCGCACTTCGCCATGACACCACGGGCCAATCCGCAGCAGCGCGCTCAGGCCCGCTTCCTGGCAAGTTTCCAGGAATTCCCGCAGGTCGCGCCGTCCGGTCCAATCCCATGCGCCCTCGACCTCCTCATGGTGAATCCAAAAAATGTAGCTCGCCACAACGCTGACTCCGCCCGCCTTCATTTTGAGCAGTTCGTCACGCCATTCCGATTCCGGGCATCGCGCATAATGAAACTCACCCGAGATGAGCACCCAGGGCCGGCCGTCGCGCAGCAAACTGCGGCTGTCCAACGTCAGGGTATGCCCGCCGGGCGCGGTCGCCGTGCCCATGTGAAATCCTTCCGACCCGGCTGCCGGCGGGCGGCCCGACGCGTCGAGGGTCAGCACATCGGCGGCGGGTGGCGCGGGAATCGGCGCGGCTGCGGGTGCGGCGCCGGGCATGTTGGTGTCGGCGGCGAAAGATGGCAGAAACTGCAGACTCACGGAGGCTCCGGTGAACAGCGTGGTTTTTTTGATGAATTTACGTCGGGACAAGTGGTTTTCCATAGGATGAACTTATTGAGGATCGGGATCTTATGGCGATTTTGCCGGCACAGGGTTCAGGGCCGCGCGCCAGCGCGTCGGCGCGCCGGAGCGCAGGATAAAGGCAGGCTGCTCGTCCGCGATCTTGATCCGCCCGTCCGCCTCGAAATCAATCCGCACCAAGCCCGGTTTCTCGCGCCACGGCGACTGGTCGTCGTTGCCAAAACAAGTGCAATACCAGAAACCATCCGGGCCTTGGAAATAATTTCCGCCACCCCCGCACGGCACGGCCTCTTCCCAGTGTTTGTAAGGGCCAAAAACATTGGTGGACATGGCTGCCACGCTGCTGTAGCGGTTCTGGTAGAAACCCGCGCCGCCAAGATAGTAAATCCCGTTGTGTTTGAAAAGCGACGCGCCTTCCTGCGCGATGGTGTTGCGCGTCCAGCTTCCATCAGCAGGTTTTTCGTAGGCGATGTTGTGTGCTTCGCCCTCGAAACCGCTCAAGTCCGGCAGCATTTTCCGAATCGAACCGCCCCCGCCGCTGGTGAAATAAACCGAGCCGTCGTCGTCCTCAAACAGGGTGGTGTCTATGCCCCCTCCGATGCGGGCGCCGCTGGCCAGCGCATACACGTAGGGGCCTTCGGGTTTGCCGGTGGCGCTCTTGAGGATGCCCGTGCCGCCGCCCTCACCGCCAGAAACGCAGTAGGCGAAATAGTAGTTGCCCCGGATGTAATGAATCTCCGGCGCCCAAACGTAGCGCGCGCCTTTTTCCCAGGTCGCGTCCTTCACGAAGCTCCACACCAACCCAACATAGTCCCATTTTCGCAAATCCTTCGAGCGCCAGAGTTCGATGCCGGAGGTCACATCCCAAATGTTGTCTCCGGAAGAACCGGTCATGTAATAGAAGCCGTCGCCGCCTTTGTTGATAATGGTGTCGCGCAAGTGTAATTCCCAGATGGGACGCAAGGGCGGCATGATCCCATTGCTTACGGCAGTGCCGCGGGCGCGATCACCCAATTCAAGCCAGCCCGGTTTGGCCGGATCGGTTCCGCGATACATCGTCCCTTCCCGGCCGGTGCGGTAGCCGCCATAGCCATCCCCAACGATGGGGTGGCCGGGACCGGAGATGCCGGCGAAAACTTCCGGATGCGTTGTGTGAATCGGCGTCACATGCAGCGGGCCGTTTGTGTCCAAGGCTGCGGACCAAGCGGAGGAGGGCGCAACGGAGGTGGCAGTCGTTGGCGCCCCGGTATTAGTTTGGGCCGGACAAGTCGCCCCGGCAAAAAGCGCGAGCAACACCGAATAGTTAGTGAGGGTGGAACTTCTCATCGCAGGGGTGTTCAAGGAGTCAGAGAAAGATTGATTTCCTTCTGGTTGCGGGAGACAACCAGCCAAAGGGTTTGCCCGTTGCCAGCGTCCGGGAAGAGCCGAAGCAAAACAGCGACCTTCGCGGTCTGGGCGCCGTTAACCGACAGAATGACATCGTTTTTTTGCAAACCGGCTTTCACCAAAGCAGAACCGGCGGGAATTTCAAGCACAAGCGCGCCCGTGGCCCCAGCCAATCCCAAATCGCGCCCTCTGCGCCCCATCCTGTCCCTCCTGTTCATCCGGTCGAAAACGAAGAGCAATCCACCAAATCCCCGTCAGCCGCGCCGCGCCACGCTAATTCAATCCTAAGTAAATCACCTGTATTACTTCGTTTTCAACCCGTCCGCGGTTCACATGTTAGGTTGTAAGTCACTCCTATTAAAATAGTTGCAACTAAATAGTCTTGACAGTTTTTGCGGCCTCCGATGCCCCGTCTTAGCTTCTTCCAAACCTCCGATTTCTCCGATTTCTCCGATGATGTCAACGGTGACCAGGTTCCAGCCATGCGACTTGAGGTTCTGGCAGACATGGCTCTTGCTAACAGGATATGGCGCCAACATCGCTGGCCCCCATCATTGACCTCCATTGCCGCCCTTAGGAGAGGATAATACCGGTGTGCTCGTTCCAGGCCACTCGGAGTCTTTGAGCGACCAGCCGCCGCCCAAGGCCTTGTAAAGTTGAACGACCGCAAGCCGGCGGCCGGCCTCGATCTGCGACAGCGCGTTCTCCGCGGGAAAGAGCTGCTGTTGAGCCTCCAGAACTTCGTAATAGCTCGCCCGGCCTTCCTTGTAGCGGTCGGTCGCCGCCGCCACCGCCTCGCGACCGGCGTTGACAGCCTCAGCTTGCTCAACGCGCTCCTCGTCAAATTTGCGGTGGGATATGAGCGCGTCGGACACCTCCCGGAACGCGCCGAGAGCTGTGTCCTGGTATTCGAGCTTTGCTTCCTCGCAGGCGGCTTTGGCCTGACGGTAGCGCCCCGTCAAACGTCCTCCCGTGAACAATGGGCCGGCGGCGCTTGCGGCAACTGACCACATGTTTGCGTCAGATGATGTCAGATCATGCAGTTCGCTGCTCACGCCGCCGTAGAAGGCCGTCAGGCCGATGCGCGGAAAAAAGTCTCCTACGGCAACGCCGATTTCCGCATTGGCGGCGCGGACCTGCTCCTCAGTCATCCGAATGTCCGGCCGCCGCTCCAGGAGGGCGGAAGGCAGGCCCACCGGGATCTCCAAGGGCAGCCCTTGAGCCAGGAGGGTCGAAGTCCGAGGCACGGGCCCCGGATTGCGCCCCAGCAGCGTGTTAATCTCGTTTTCCTTCAGAGCGATTTGGCGCTCGATTTCCGGGATGCTGGCTGAAACCGAGGCCAACGCCAACTTGGTGCGCGACAACTCCAGCATCGAAGCCAAGCCGGCGGCATGCTGGTCGTCAAAGAGCTTGTAAGTCCGCTCGTAGGAATCCCGAGTGCGTCTGGCGATTGCAAGCTGGTCGTCCAACCCCAGCAACTCGAAATAGGCCCTTGCGACGCCGCTGACCACCGAGATCATTACCGTCCGGCGGCCTTCCTGTGTAGCCATGAAGTTCGCGCGAGCGGCCTCATTCATCCGGCGGACACGGCCCCAGAGGTCAACTTCCCAAAGGGCTCCAAAGCCACCCAGGAACCCGTTCATGGTCTGACCCCCGTTCGGGCTTGGCAGGTCGAGGAACGAATTCCGTCCCCGGCTGGCTTCCCCGGCATAGCCAACTTGCGGCAGGAATTGGGAGCGCGCCTGCATCTGGAGCGCGCCGGCCTGGTCCACCCGGGTGAGGATAATCCGCAAGTCGTAATTATTGGTAAGGGCGACGCGAATCAGGTCCTGGAGCACCGGATCCTTGAATACCCCCCACCAGGGAAGATCGGCCAACGAGTTGGTCGGCGCCTGGTTTGTAGAGTCGCGGTAATTAACCGGCGCATTCACTGCGGGACGATTGTAGTTCGGGCCAACGACGCATCCGGCCAGCGTCAGCGCCGCGACGCAGCAAAACGGGAGTTTGAAGAGTGAGGATTTCATGGCGTGACAGCTATTTGATGAATTTCAATTTCGCGCAGAACACGTAGTAGAGCGTTGGCAACATCACCAACGTCAACACGGTGGCGAACAGAAGGCCAAAGATGTGGACCGCGCTCAGCGGATGCCAGAGCGCTCCACCGGTGAAAAACAACGGAATAAGCCCGCCGACCGTCGCGAGAACGGTAACCAGCACCGGACGCAGACGCGCCAGGCCGGCCTGTACCAGCGCCTCTTCCAGCGGCAGGCCGCGCGCGCGGGCATGCTCGATGAAGTCGCTGAGGACGATGATGTGGCTCACCATGACCCCGGCCAGGCTGACCATCGCCAACAGCGCTTGGAACCCCAGTGGTGAGGAGGAGACAACCAGCCCGAACAAGGCGCCAATGAGTCCCAGCGGCACCGTCAACATGACCACCACGGATTTGATGACTGATTTGAATTGGAGCACCATCGTCAACGTAATCAACGCCAGCGATAGCTGCATTATCACACTCATTTCCGCCTTGTTTTTGCGCAACTCCTCGTCCTCGCCGGCAAACCTCATTTCGTAACCCGGCTCCAATTTGATTTTGGCCAGGCCCGGTCGCGCCCGGTCCAGCACCTCAGAAGCCATCTCCCCGAAAGGCGCGTAGGCCTTGACCGTTACAGTGCGAAGCTGGTTGTAGTGCGGGATGGTGACAAACTCCGGCTGGATTTTCAGCGTTGAGAAACTCTCGAAGGGAACGGCTTTCCCGTCCGGGGTTGGCGCATAAAGGCCGCGAATCTTCTCCACCTCGCTACGGTCCTCGATCCGACCACGAGCTAGGACCGGGATGAGCCGGTCACCCTCCCGCAACTCCGTCACCTGCAACCCGGTAAACGAAGCCTGGGCCACCGCGCCGATCTGCTGATTGTTCAAGCCCAGCGAATTCGCGCGGTCCTGGTCAATCTCAATCTCAATGTTGGGCATGCGCAGGCCCAAGTCATCGAACACATGGTAGCCTCCCGCCGCGCGCAGCTCGGCTTTAGTCTGGTCAGCCAACTGCCGCAGCTTATCGAGGTTCTCGCCGCTCAGACGGATTTGAATCGGTTCCTTGACGGGCGGTCCCTGCTCAAGCTGCTTGACCACGCAACGGACCCCGGGAACGGATTGGTCCAGCTCCTGGCGCAGCTTGATGAGCAAGCCGACCACCTCGTCTTCGTGGCGCGTGTTAATGAGAATCTGCGCCAGATAGTTCGCCTGTGCCTTCGGTTCGACATTGTAGTAAAAGCGGGGGGCGGTGCCGCCGGTAAACACCGCCGCGCTGGCGACTTCCTCATGGTGCTTGATCAGTTCCACCACTTGGTCCACCGATGCCCTCATGCTGGTCAGCGAGTCGGTTGAAGGCGACTCGATATCCACCAACAACTGGTTGCGCTCGGCCGGCGGGAAGAACTGGGTGCCCAGCAGCGGAACCAGCAGGCAGCTCAAGGCCAGCAGCGTGTAGCCCGCCCCCAAGACTGCCCAGGGACGCCTCAGTGCGCCTTGCAGGGCGGCGCGGTAACGCGGCAAGACAGCAGCCAGCGCTTTGTCCACGTACCGAAACAGGAAAAACGAACGCACCTCGCCCCCTTCATCAAAGCCCTTTTGCCCGCGCAGAACGTAATAGCTCATCAAGGGGGTGAAGGTGACCGAAACCAGCAGCGCCGCAGCCAGGGCCAGGGTGATCACCAGCGGCAAACTCCTCATAAACTCACCCTTATCGCCGGCTAGCAGCAGCAACGGCAGGAAGGCGAAGATGTTGATCAACGTGCCGAACACCATGGGGTGCCGCAGGTGCAGCGGACCAAGCCAGGCGGCGCGCAAGCGCGGCTCCCCTCGATGCAGCTCGCGGTTGATCCCGTCGGAAGCCACCACCGGCACATCCACCAGCATGCCCAGCGCGATAATGAGCGAGGCTATTGAGACCTGCTGCAAGGGAATATCCAGCAGGTACATGCCCACCAACGTCAGGGCCACGGTCATGGGAATGGCTGTCGCCAGCACCAGCGCCGAACGCCAATCCATCAGGAACAACCCCACGATGATTACGATGACCACCGCTTCCACAAAGCATCGGACGAAGTGATGGATGCGATGGGCTACCGCTGTGGGCTGGTCGGACAGCACCCGAAACTCCATGCCTTCGGGCATGCGGGCCTTCATGGCCTCTGCCACTTTCATAACGTCCCGGCTGAAATAGCGAATGATCTTGCCGTCCCGCATTTCGACGGCCACCATGACCGAGCGGCGCGTGTCCAGAGACCCGTCTTTGCCCGTCCGCCCGAGCACATCCACCTTGTACGGTATGGGCGACTCATACATCCGGCGGACTTCAAAAATGTCGCGCAGATACACCGGCGCGCCGCTGCGGCCCATGCCCACCACGGTGCCGAGCATGTCGTGCTCGGTTTTATATTCGCCCGAGAGTTGCACCGGGAAATTGCGCCCCTCGGTTCGCATCGTGCCTCCGGGAATCACCGCGTTGCGGGCGCTGATCGAGTTCATCACCGTCTCGGGCGTTAGTCCGTATTCGGCCACATTGGCATCCGAGAACAGCAGATAAACCGTTTCCTGCACGATGCCGATCTTGGTGACTTTGCCGACGCTCTCGACTTGCTTGAGCGCATCCTCAAAATCGCGCGCCAATAATTCGAGCGTGCGATAACTGTAGCGCGGCGGAGCCGACGCGCGAATTTGCGGCAGCGGGTCCTCGTCTCCCATCAGCAGGATCGGCTGGGTGAAATCGGGGTGATACAATTCCCGGTCCGTGCCGGTGAGTTTCCTGGTGAAATCGGGGATAAATCGCTCCAACTCGGCCCGGCCGGCGGAGGTCTCCAGATCAACCAAAACGAACGAATGTCCTTGAACCGTCCGCACCTCTTGGGCCAGACCGGCTGCGCGGACGGCTGTTTCGAACCGGCCGCGGAGCACCTGGAGGTAATTCTCATCGGTTGATGGCAGGAATGCCGCCACGGCGGCCCGATTGGTTGAGGGTACACCCCTCCGGACTTCGGCCAGGCGCTCCCGCAACAGATTGGCACGCGCCACGCACTCGGCATCAGTGATGGGAGGACTGACTAACCCAAACAACAGCGTGATCGTGTTGCCGAAATCGGTGTTCAGCCACGGTTCGCGCGTTCCCTGGGGCAGCGACACCTCCTTAATCTTGGCCCTCACCTTGTCCCACTCTTGGTCAATCGTGGCCGTGGAGGCGGGAAGCTGTTTGATGGTCATCACCGAAACTCCCGGCCGCGATTCCGTTTTGATCTCCTCGATGGATTTGAGCTCGCTGACCTTGCGCTCGATGGGCTTGGAGACCAACTCCTCCACTTTCGAGGCCGTCGCCCCCGGAAACTCCGTGACCAGCATGGCGGTTCGCTGGGGAATGGTCGGGTCCTCCTGCTGGCCGAGCCTGCTATAGGCCACAGCGCCCGACACCAGCACCGCAATCAGCGCCAGCCAGCTCACCTCCCGGTGCTCGACAAAAAACTGCGCCAGACCACCGGACTCAACTTTATCTTCGACGGGTTTTGACATCGGAACGTATCTCCTTTCAGGGCTTACTTCCCGGCCACACTGTCTGTAGCCACTTCGATGGGAGCGCCGTCATACAGAAAACTCGCTCCCGAAGTCACTACCTGTTCACCTGCCCGCAACCCTTCGGTAATGAGAATTGAACTGTTGAGGATATCGCCGGTCTTGACCGCCCGCTGCACCGCCTTGCCATCCTGGACGACAAAGACCCCTAACTGCGCCTGGCCGCTCGCTTCCGAACGGCTATCCGGCGCAAGGGTCACCAGCGCCGAGAGCGGAACGCAGACCGTGCCCGGTGTCGCCGCCGCCATGTCGCCGACATGAATGCGCGCCGTCATACCGGAGCGCAGCAGGCCGTCCGGGTTTGGCACTTTGATCACCACCCGAAACAACCGGCCTTCGGTGCTGGCCGCCACTCCCACCTCCGAAACGCGACCACGAAACGGCCGCAGGCCCTCTAACCCCGACACCTCCACCTCCACCTCCTTGCCTGGGGCCAGCCGCCCCACCAACCGATCCGGCAGCCCCAACTCGACGGACATCATGCTGGTGTCGGCAAAGCGCAACACCCGCTGGCCGGGGGCCACCGTGACGCCCGAATTGACATAGCGTGCCAGCACTACCCCATGCTTGGCCTCCACCAGCCGCGAATCCCGAAGGTTTTGCTCCGCTTGGTCCAATTGGGCCTGGGTGGTTCGACAATCCGCCTCTGTGACATCCAGTTCCTGCTGAGAAATGGCATCCGTGGCGCGCAACTTCCGAAAGCGCTCGAGCACTTTGCCCGCCAGTTCCGCCTTCGCGCGGGCCGAGCTTAAAGCGTTAGTGAAGTCAGACTGGTTCAACTCCGCCAAGACTGTCCCGGCTTTCACCGGTGTCCCCTCATCCCAATCGGTGCCGGGCGCCGGCCCGATGCCGGCCAAAATACCTCCCACTTTGAAACTCAGGTCCGTTTCGTGGTCGAACCGCACGAGCGCCAGGTAAGAAGCCTCATCGTCGGACCGGACATGGTCCATCGCTTCAACTGCTGCTGCGCGCACCAGATTAGTCTCGGGTGGTCTGGCCGCTGGTTTTCCGCATCCGCCCAGCGCGAACGCCACGCATAGCAACGCCAGCCTGTTGCAGCCGCCTCTCGCCAGGCGGAGCGACCGTTTAACAGGACCGATCATAAGAACTCTTCGCATTTTCATAGGCAATTTATGGATTGATGACCTCCGGCTCCGCCCCTTCCCGTTGCAGAGCCCCCAGCGAACGCTCCGTGAGAAATCGGGCCAAACGCGCCCGATTTGGCAAACTCACGGCTAATTGATTCAAAGGGTGGTCCAGGTTCACTCCCGCCAGAGAGTAAGAAACACACTCACTAATCACGCTCAACGCATGAAGCCGAACGGCTTCGCTGTTGGCTTTAGCACAAACTAATTCCCTCATCACGGCCTGGAGCAGGACAAAATCCCTTTCCAGCCCGGACGCCGCGTAGTTGTGCGCTCCGCAAGCCGGGTCCACCAATTCCCGGGTCAGGAGCTTGGCAATCCAAACGCGCTCGGCGCTCAACTTCTCCAACAGGGACTCCACGAGCTTCAGCAACCTCCGTTCAGGCGGCCAATGATCGGAGGCGGCGGAGCCTTCCTCATGATTGGAAAGCCGCCGGCCAGCCTCCATGATTACGGCCTCATAAAGTCCCTCCTTGCTGTGGAAATGGTAACAGACCCCCGCTACATTCGTCCCGGCGCGCCTGCAGATTTCGCGAAGGTGAGTTCCATGAAATCCAGCCTCGGCGAACAACTCGCAGGCGACCTCCAGGACGCGGGCACGGGCGGCCAGTGGGCACCCCGTTGGGCGGGTCGGCCGATCTGCGGCTTTTCTCTGCCTGATTTGCATATACAACCACCTTACGCAGTAGCTGTGCCAACTACCTTTGCAATGCGCAAGATACTGGGCTTCAAGTGGTAACGGCTTGGAAGCCACTCGCCGGATAAGGTCCAGAATTTCGAACGTCCGAAAAACAATCGTTCGATTAGGCAGGCGCCCGGCAATTCAGCGTTCTCACGAATAGAGAGGATCGCTTGGATGGGCAACTCGTTGGCGTGCTGACAAATATCCCGCATTTCCGTGCCCAAGTGCTGGGGCGGGTAGGTCTGCCCGTCTGGTTCGCGTTTCCCATCCTCCCCCAGAGCTTTGTAGAGCGACCTCAAGTTCGGCCAGACGTTATACCTTTGTCTTCCTCCAGTATTAGTCCACTCTGGATGGACTTGATTAGCTTGGGCCGGCGACGTTTGAAAAACTCATAAATGAGGTATCCACCGACGAAGATCAACAGCAGTAGAAAGGCGAAGACTCCTAGCCGTTTAAATAACGCAACCACCTGTTCCAATTGGTCATGGAGGAAAAATCCCGGCAGGATATAAAAGGTGGCGTAAAAGAGCGAACAGACACTATCCACCAGCAAGAAGCGCATCGGATCAGCGTGCAAGGCTCCGGCACGCAAGGGCACGAGTATGCCGATTGGCAGGAATTTCGCAGCCGTGAGCATCTGGAGGCCACGAACGATTAAGCTTGTGTGCGTTTTTCGAGCGACCACATCCCAAATGGAGCGGCAATGTGGAAACAGTCGGAAGAGACGGGCTTTGCTTCGATGTCCCGCGTAAAACCAGAATGTATCTGCTGCGAGAGAACCAATGGTGGCCCACAGAATTGCGGTGACCAGGTTTACGCGTCCGCCAGCGGCCAAAGCACCGGCAGCTAGGAGCCAGGGCGCTCCCGGGAATGGCAAGCCAATCTGTTCCGCAAAAATGATGAGGAATAGAACCAACCCGCCGTGCAATACCAGGAATTCGCTGATGAGGCTCATAGTTTCCTGCTTTTTCGACGATCACTTAGTTTAATTTATTACTCTTTGGTAATTGTTTTCTCCGTTTTCAAGGATTTGCGGATGTAATCGATCATCGGTTGAATGTCTTCTACAATCTGGGCCTCGATCATTTGCAGAGAAAGATTGTTGCTGCACGCCGTTTCGACGAGCCGGTTCAAATCGGGATCGCTCAACCTCCGCCACCAATAGACTTCCGCCTCGCTGAACGGCCGGTTGGTCAACGCCGGGCCGGGCATCCACGTGCCGGCGACTTTGGCCTTGGGTGTCTCGTAATCCGGGCCGACCATGCAGGACGTTGCCAGAACAGCCACGCCAGCGCTAAGCAAAGTCAGTTTCCATCTCATACACAACCACCTTACGCAGTGGCTGTGCCAACTACCTTCGCAATTCGTAAGATACTGGGCTTCAAGTGGTAACGACTTGGAGGCGACCCGCGGGATAAAGTCCAGAATTTCGAACGTCCGAAAAACAATCATTCGATTAGGCAAGTGCCCGGCAATTCGGCGTTCCCACCAACAGAGAGGATCGCTTGGATGGGCAACTCGGACTCAGGATGGTCCGCGTTCGGGTTTCTTCAAGCCCCACTTTTCCATCCTCGCGACCAAGGTAGTTGGCTTCACGCCCAGGAGTTCCGCCGCGCCGTCAGGTCCCTTGATTTTCCAATTGGCCGCTTCTAACGCCAGCAAGAGGTTGTCACGTTCGAACCGTTCGATCTCGGCTTCGGTGAGGATTTTGCGCTCAGGCACGCTGCCCGTCGAAGCATCGGCCCGAGGACCCGGTCGAGCGGGACCGGCGGATTGGCCGGTCAGGGGCACGTCAAAGTCCAGCGCCCCGCCGCGGGCCAGGATTACGCCGCGCTCAATTAGGTTGCGCAATTCCCGCACATTGCCCGGCCAATCGTAATTCTGGAGCCTAGCCACCGCCGCCCGCGTCAGCCGGGGCTTGGCGCATTTCAAATCCTTGGCGGAGAGATCGACGAAATGTTTCGCCAGCAACGGGATGTCGTCCATTCGCTCCCGCAGCGGCGGAACCTGAATCGGAAACACGTTCAGCCTGTAGAAAAGGTCTTCCCGGAATCGGCCCGCGGCCGCCGCCTTCTTCAAATCGCGGTTCGTCGCGGCCACCACACGCACATTGGCGCGGCGCGTCCGGTCGTCCCCCACGCGCTCATACCGCTTCTCCTGGAGGACTCGCAGAAGCTTGTTTTGAGTGTCCAGCGGTATCTCTCCGACTTCGTCCAGGAAAATGGTCCCACCCTCCGCCGTTTCAAAGCGGCCCGCTCTATCCCTTACCGCTCCTGTAAAAGACCCTTTGACGTGGCCAAAAAACTCGCTTTCGAATAGCTCGCGTGGAATGGACGCGCAATTGACTCGCACCAACGGGCCGTCCTTGCGACCGCTGCGCCGGTGGATTTCATGGGCCACCAATTCCTTGCCCGTTCCGGTCTCTCCGAGAATGAGCACCGAAGCTTCCGTAGGGGCCACCACGTCAATCTGGCTGACAATGTGCCTCAAGGCGGCGCTTTGGCCGACCAGATCGCCAAAGGCCTTGGCCTCCACTACCGCTTCCTGCAAATAGGTATTGTGCAATTCGAGTTGAGACTTGAGCACTTCGATTTCCTCGAAGGCCCGGTGCGCTTTTTCTTCGCTCTCCCGCAGGGCTTGATTGGAGGCCTGGAGTTCAGCCGTCCGTTCCTGCACTCGGAGTTCGAGTGTGTTTTGCGCGTTCCGCAGAGCCTCTTCCGCTTGGCGCAGCCGCAAATGCGTTCTGACCCGCGCCAGCGCTTCCTCGGCCTCGAAGGGCTTGGTGATGTAATCAATGCCGCCGGCCTCAAACCCTGTGACTTTTTGCCGCGTATCGCCAAAGGCGCTGATAAAAATAACAGGGATGCGGCTGCTCTTTTCGTCCGCCTTCAAGCGCCGGCACACCTCATAGCCATCCATGCCAGGCATGCTTACGTCGAGCAGGATCAAGTCTGGAGTCTTGGCGGCTGCGGATTCCAGCGCCAGGGCGCCGTCCTCTGCCGGTCGGACGTGATAGCCGTGCTGGGTCAGCAGTTCGGTCAGCAGACGCAGGCTGGCGGGGGTGTCATCCACCACCAGAATCTCTTCCCGCGCCGAAGTCGGTTTCTTGTCTTCGCTCATAAGGTCTGTCACTTTTTCAGCAATTTCAAAAGACGTTTGTAGCCAAGCTGCGTGGCCAGCGTGTTCAATGCCCGCCCCAGCGAAGCATCTCGCTCGGTGACCTGTTGGATCAGGGCCTGCGTGCGAGCCGTGTCCAGTTCGATGACGGCCTGACGCAAATCCCGCACCAGTTCTGCGGGGAGCGCGTCCAATTGCTCCGGACGCACGGCAAGCTCCGGCGACTCCGGCGTGCTCTCCTGAGGCGGCGCTTTTTCATAGATAAATTTCAGGCGCAGTTGCCGGGCCAAGGCTCCGAAGAGCTCCTGTTCCCGAATCGGTTTGCGCACCAGGTCGTCGCAACCGGCTGCCATAATCGGTTCTTTCTCTTCCTGCAAGGCGTGAGCCGTGAGGGCGATGATTTTGGTGTCGGCGCCGGCCTGGGTCGCCCGAATCCGCCGCACAGCTTCCAACCCGTCCATCACCGGCATGCGGATATCCATCCAAATCAGGTCGGGATGCCATTGCTCGAACAGGGCCACTGCCTCCTGTCCGTTGGCGGCCTCGCGGAACTCAAAACCAAGCGGCTCCAACAGCCTTCGCAACAGCAGACGGTTCTCCGGCTGGTCTTCGACAATCAGGAGCCGGTAACGGGGCTGCCCTTCGGCCAAACCCAAAATGCGCGGGTTTTTCAGCTCGTCGCGCTCCGCCACCGACGGAAGGACGCGCACTGGAATCTCGAAATAAAACACCGAGCCTTTGCCTGGCTTGCTGGTCACGCCAATCTGGCCTCCCATCAGCTCGACATATTGCTTGCAGATGGCCAATCCCAATCCAGTCCCGGCTTGCGTGGGAACCCGGTCGCCCAATTGCACGAAAGGAAAGAAGATGCGCTCGCAATCCTCCTGGCTTATGCCGGGCCCGGAGTCCTCAACCTCAAATCGCACTTTGGCTTTTTCGGAGCCGTGGGTGCTGGCCAGCCGGGCCCGGAGCTTCACCCCGCCTGAATCCGTGTACTTGATCGCGTTGCCAAGCAGATTCAGCAACACTTGGCGCAGTTTGCCTGCGTCCACAGCCACAAACCAGGGCAGATCCGGGTCATGCTCCAAGGCGAAACGGAGTCCCTTTTCCACGGCCCCCACTCCCAACAGCGATTGCATCTCGTGCAGCAACCGGCGCAGGTCCACTTCGGACTCCTCCAAAACCACTCTGCCGGACTCGATCTTGGCCATGTCCAGGACATTGTTGATTAAGTTCAGCAGGTGCTCGCCGCTGCGGACAATGATATCCAGCTCCTCCTGCTGGTGCGGCGTCACGTCCGGATCGTTCTTGAGCAGTCGGGAAAAACCGAGCACGGCGTTGAGGGGAGTGCGCAACTCATGGCTCATGTTGGCCAGGAACGTGCCCTTCGCGCGATTGGCAGCTTCGGCCCGGGCCTTGGCTTCAGCCAACTCTTCGGTGCGCTGCTTCACCAGGTCTTCGAGGTGCTCCCGGTGGTTGCGCAATTCCTCTTCTGTCCGCTTGCGCTCTGTGACATCCACCGCCGTCCCGACGTATTCAACGAGTTCGCCGGTGTCGCCGAAGACTGGATGGCCTAAGATATGGATGTCTCTTACCGTTCCGTCCGGCAGCACGGTCCTGTAATCTGCCATAAGGTCAGCCTTTGCGCGGAGTGATTTCTCCCAGTCCTTGGTGGCCCGGTCGTAATCATCCGGATGGATTCGTTGCAGGAATCTTTCCAGCGCAGGCGGGGTCTCCTTGGACTCGAATCCAAAAATCCGGTACATTTCCTCAGACCAATAGTTCCGTTCAGCCGAGCCAAGGCTCCAAGCCCAACCGCCCGTGTGGGTCAGCCGCTGCCCTTCCGCCAGGTAAGCCTCACTTCTCCGCAGTGCCTCCTCGGCCCGCTTGCGTTCGGTGATGTCGCGCGCCACATGGATGACCTGTGTGATTTCACCATTAGAGTCAAATATAGGGTCAACGGAAACCGACAACCAAGGCCCTCCTTTTCTAGCCAGGACCTCCACTTCTTCATGCCTCCGGGAATGGCACACTTTGGCCAGAGGGCATCCCGCGGGGGGCGTGGACGTCCCGTGGATCAGACCAAAGCAGTGTCCCCCGACGATTTTGTCAAACGGCAGCCCCAGGAACTCCGCCGCTGCACGGTTGGCTCGCAAGATGCGGAAATCCTTGTCGAGCAGCAAAACCAAATCCTGCACCGCGTCAAAGGTAGCCTGCCACTGCGCGGCCGTATTGCGCACCTCTTCCGCCGCCCGCTTCCGCTCGGTGATATCCCGTGCGAAAGACAAGTTATAAGGCCGGTTTCCATACTCGAAATAATTCGCACTGATCTCGACCGGGAAAGTGCGGCCATCTCGCGTTCGATGGCGGCTTTCGAAACTGTCCGACCGCCGCGCCTTAAGGTCGCTCCAGTGGTCCGACAAACGCGCCGCCGGGAACTCAGGGTCAATATCCGGTATGCCCATGCCGAGCAGTTCCGCACGGCTATAACCCAGAACGCGGCAGGCCTCTTCGTTGACGTAACGAAAATGCGCCGTGTCATCTATCAGAAAGGCGGCCTCCCGTGCTTTGTCCAAGGCGAAACTCAGCAGGGCCACTTCCTGCTCTGCCCGTTCGCGCGCGGCCCGAGAACGCAAGGCGACGATGCCGAACGCCAGGTCGGCAGCCAGTTCCTCCAGCAGCCGAGTCTCTTCCGACGTAAAAGCGCCGGGCTGTGCGGAGTAAATGTTAAGAGTGCCGAAGGCGTTGGCATGTTCGTCCATGAGCGGCAGGCCGATGGCGGAACGAAAACCGTGCTGCAAAGCGCTCTCCCGCCAGGGCGCGCCTCGAGGATCCGTTGCGTAATCCTCAATGCTGGATGTTCTCCCGGTCCGGATGGCCGTTCCGCTGGGGCCGCGTCCCCGCTCGGTGTTGGCCCAAGTAATGCCAAGGTTTGCGAGAGTCTCCTCCTCGGCCCCTGTCCACGCGACAGGCCGCACGCTTTTGGCCTCGTCGTGTTCGGCATAGCCCACCCACGCCACACGGTAGCCCGCATCCTGGCAGACGATCCGGCAGATTTCCTGGAGCAAACTCTGCTCGTCGGCGGCGCGCAGGAGGACTTGGTTGCAGTTGCTGATCGCCCGCAGTTGGCGATTCAAACGACGCAACGCCTCCTCCGCCCGCTTGCGCTCGAAGATGTCGCGGGCTACCTTCAGCAGGAAGTGACGACCTCCGTACCAATACTGGCTGGTGTGTGTTTCGACAGGGAACAGCGTCCCATCCTTTCGCCGATGCCAGTGCGTGTCGAACACGGATTCACCCGCCGCCGACCGCTGCGCGACTGATTCCAAATGTGCTCGTTCCGAATCAAGGTGGATGGCAGCCGCCGTCGTCCCAATCAGTTCCTGCCGCGTATAGCCAGTGCTCTCGCAGGCCTGCCGGTTCACATCAACAATCGTCCCTTGGTCCAAGTCGTAAATAAAGAGGGCGTCCGCCGCGTGATCCACAAACGTGCGGAAGCGCGTCTCGCCCTCGCGCAGCAATTCTTCAGCCCGCTTGCGTTCGGTTATATCCCGCACGATGGCCAAGTGGTAAGCCCGGCCTCCATATTCGAAATAATTCGCGCTGATCTCGACCGGGAATATACGGCCCTCTCGGGTCCGGTGGCGGCTCTCGAAAGTGCGCGACCGCTGCGCCTTGAGGTTGCGCCAATGGTCGGACCAGCGCTCCAGCGGGAAATCAGAATCGATATCCCCTATGCCCAGGCCGAGCAGTTCCGCACGGCTATAACCCAGAACGCGGCAGGCCTCCTCGTTGACATAATCAAAATGCGCCGTGTCATTTATCAGAAAGGCGGCTTCGCGTCCTTTGTCCAAGGCGAAACTCAGCAGGGCGACTTGCTGTTCTGCCCGTTCGCGCGCGGCCCGAGAACGCAAGGTGACAATGCCGAACGCCAGGTCGCCAGCCAGTTCCTCCAGCAGCCGAACCTCTTCCTCCAACGCGGAAGCGTTGGGCTGTGCGGAATAGATGGTAAGACTGCCGAAGGGGTTGCCGTGTTCGTCCTTGAGCGGCAGGGCGATGCCGGAACGAAAATCGCGCAGCAAACGGCTTTCCCGCCAGGGCGCTAGTCGAGGATCCGTTGCGAAATCCTGAATGCAGCAGGTTTTTCCGCTCCGGATGGCCGTTCCGGTGGGGCCGCACCCACGCTCGGTGTCGGACCAAGTAATGCCAAGGTGTGTAAGATATCCCTCCTCGGTTCCGGTCCACGCGACAGGGCGCACCCTTTTGGCCTCGTCGTGTTCGGCATAGCCGACCCACGCCATGCGGTAGCCGGCCTCCTCAGAGACGATCCGGCAGATTTTTTCGAGCAAGCTCTGCTCGTCGGTGGCGCGCAGGAGTGCCTGGTTGCAGTTGCTGATCGCCCGCAGTTCGCGATTCAGACGATGCAATGCCTCCTCCGCCCGCTTGCGCTCGGTGATGTCCGTCAGCATGGCATAAGCGCCCAGGAAACGATGCTCGGCATCCAGGGTAGTCCTGGCCGAAACATACATCCATACCGCGCTGCCATCCTTGCGGCGGTATCGCTGCTCATAGCGCTCGGTTAACCCCTGGCGACGGGCTGCTATTCTCGCTGACATCTCGGCTTGGTCGTCCTCGAACAGAAACTCATGCAGCTTCCTGCCCACCATCTCCTTTGGTTCGTACCCAAGCATTTCCGCCATGCGCGGGTTCACCAGCGTGGTCACGTAATGCTCATCGAGTTCCCAAATGCCCTCGGACGCCGTGTCCACGAGCCGGCGGTACCGCTGCTCGCTTTGCCTGAGTTTCTCCTCCGTTTCTTTGCGCTCAGCCAATTCCCGCTCAAGCGTTTGGTTGGCTTGCTCGAGGCGTTTGCCTGCCACGCGGATTTCCTCAAAGGCGTGCGCGTTGGCGATGGCCGCTCCTATGTGATTAGCGATCACAGGGCCCCATGGCCGGAGTTCATCCTGAAACGGCTCGCGTGTGGCTGATACTATCGCGCCCAATGTCTCCCCTTTGCAGCTGATCGGATTGATGACATAACCACGGATTCCCTCTTCGCGCATCCAGTCCGGATCGAGCGAAGATACAGGCTGTTGGTTCAAATCCGGAACGGCTCGCTGCTGACCGCTTGCAACCACGCTCCCTATCGGCGGCACACCCAGCGGCTCGCGGGCAGTCTCAGGGTCAAGCCGCCCAAATCCCTTCCCAGGCCCAACAATGGAACTCCCTTGCGCCGCGGCTAAGTGCAGGCAGCGGGACTGGTCGGGACATTCGGGGCGACGCGGGCAGGTGGCGCACAGGTCACCCTTTTCAATCAACCAAGCCTGAGCGCAGACGATGTGGGGCCTTTCCATCACGCGCTTGACAAGCGTCTGCAAGAGCTTGGCCAGCGACTGCTCGTGCGCCAGCTCCAGCAATATTTGCGCGACGAAATTGGCATCGAAGCGGTTTTCGCTGGTTGGATCGAACCGACTTTCGCTCGTTGGTTCCATAACTCGACCATACAGCAACGTTCAGCGCTGGGCAATTCGCAAAATACGGCTTTTGGGCCCGGTTCGATTTTTCGGACTCCGTCAGAAACTGGCCTGTCTGCGAGTAACACACTGTGGTTGCGTGACTTGCTTAACTGCCCGTCAACTGGCACAGACCATGCATAAAGCCTGCTATGTTGCACGAAACCGAAAAGATGAACGGCATAAACATGAACACCCCCCTCTGCGACCAGCCTCCCGCCGAACGATACTCCGCCAAACGGACGCGCCACCTCGTGAACTTGTACTGTATCGCCCCGAACGCCCAAAGCGTCAGGCTCATGGGCGACTTTAATGGGTGGGATCTCGCAGCCACCCCTATGCGCCGTATGCCTGATAATCGCTGGATGGCGAGCGTGGAACTCAACCACGGGTATCACCGCTATCTGTTCCTCGTGGACGGCAATCCGACACTTGACCCCAATGCAAACGGCATAACCCTCAACGACTGCAACGATCCTGTTTCGCTTCTCGCCGTGAGTTGAATTCCAAGAACCACCATCGTCGCAAATCCAGCCAAAAGCATAAATGAATATGATGTTCCTATTAGTTGTTGCTGCTTTGGGCCTCGGCTTCGACTGGCACGACCAATCCGCCTGGAAAATCCGCAACCGTAACCATGACAAAGCGCGCAAAAACAATGAATTCCATCAGCCCACGCCAGTTATGGATTCGACAACGCAACGGGCTTTCCGCAACAAGGCCATTCAATCCGCAATGCAAGATCACCCCTTGGGGTTGGGGCGCACTTGAAAAACGAATGAATAAGAACCTTCCATCCCTTCAAACTCTTGGCGCCCTGTTCACCTCCATTGCGGCTGCATCGGTCGTCGGAATTAATGCTTGTGGAGCGGATGATGTGGCGGCGCCATCCGGGGATTCACCCGATGTGCTCAAGAATCTCAAAGCTCCTGTCTCGGCGGAAAGCCCCTGGCAGCCGCCGGACATGGCGGGGTTTGCCAGCGTGCTTAAAATCAAAGCCGATCAGGAAGTGGACGCTCAAAGAGAATATGAGCTGGCCGAGCTTATTGATCTCGCTGAACGCGCGAATCCGAAAACGAAAACGGCGTGGGAGCAGGCCAAGCAGGCCGCTTCAGCGGTTGGACTCGCGCAGAGCGAATACTTTCCTCTGCTCGCACTGCGGGCTTCAGCCGATTATGCGCGTGCGCCTGCGCCCCTCCCGCTGACACCAACAGTGGCGGGATTCATGGATGTCAAAGCGCAGGAGGCAGAGCCAGTGGCCGATCTGGAATGGGTTTTGCTCGATTTCGGACGGCGAAAGTCCGCCGTGGGCGCCGCGAAGAACCGGCTGCTTGCGGCCAATCTTGGTTTCAACGCGTTGCATCAGGGAATTGTCTTCAAGGTGCAGAATGCGTTCTACGAATTATCAAAGGTTCGCGGGCGTATTGAAGTCGCGCAATTCTCCCTCGACTCGGCCTTAAAAGTCCAAGAGGCGGCGGAAGACCGTTTCAAGCTGGGGCTGGCCACCGCTCCCGATGTCTCGCTGGCGCGGCAGCAGGCGGCCCAGGCGGCCTTCGAACTGGAAGACGTCTTGGCCAAAGAACGCGACGCGCAGGTCATCCTCGCCGAGAGCATTGGCATTACGCCGACGGTTCCTCTGCGGGTGGTTGATTTTTCAAAACTGGCCATTCCCACCAACCTCGAAAGCAGCGTTGAACAGACGATTGACAGGGCCTTGGAACAGCGACCGGACCTTCTTGCGCAAGTGGCTGTCTTGCGCGAGAAGGAAGCGGACATCCGCCGGGCTCGCGCGGCTTATTACCCCACGCTTTCCTTTCAAGGGGACGTGGGGGGGACGTTCGAGAATGCGCAGTTGGGGGTGTCGGGCAATGCTCTTCCCTCGGTGTCAAGGGATCAGGGAATCTGGGGCGCGGGACTGGAGCTCACTTGGTCTCTATTCGATGGCGGCGCGCGCCGGCGCAAACTGGAAGCGGCCACAGCCGATCGCGAGGCGGCGCAACACAACCTGGAAGACTTGTGCGACCAGGCTGTCTCCCAGGTCTGGAGATACTATACCGATACCAAGCTGGCCATCCGGCGGCTCGACGTCGCCGTGGCGCTGGTTGAGGCCTCGGACAAATCCTATCGCCAAACCTTTGAAGCTTATCAAAATGGATTGAGCAGTCTGGTGGACGTATTGACCTCCCGGCGTGAATTGAGCCAGGCGCGATACACGCAACTCGAGACGCGGGCCACTTTGCTCGAATCCACTGCCGCGCTGGCTTATTCATCCGGCGATCTTGGCCGGCAATTGCTGAACCGAAAAACTGAAAACAGGAGCGCCAAACCATGAACTCACTCAAACCCGGCAAAATGTATTGGATTGCCTTGATAGGGTTGAATTCGGTCTTCTTGACCGGCTGCCGGGGCGCGCCCTCGATCAACCTGCTGGGTTCGTTCTTTCCCGCCTGGATGCTCTGCGTCGCGGTGGGTGTGGCCGTGTCGGTCGCGCTTCATCAGGTTTTTATCAAGACAGGCATCGAACAGCACCTGCCGGCGCGCATGGTTGTTTACCTTTGTCTTTGGGGGCTGATCACATTGCTGACATGGCTTCTCTTTTTCAGGAGTTAAAATTATGTCCCAGGAAAACACCGCTCCATCCCGCCCAAATCTAAAGATCATTGGCCAGAGCATCGCTCTGGTCATCATCATCGCCTTTGCCGCCGTCGCCATCGTCGCGATCTGGTCCCATGACAACCGGCCGCAGACGGACGATGCCACGCTCCGGGCCAATTTTATCGGCGTGGCGCCGCAAGCCAGCGGCCACATTGTCGAGCTGCATGTCAGAGACAATCAATATGTGAAGGAAGGGGATCTCCTGTTTGTGATTGATCAGCGTCCTTACCAAGTAGCGGTGGATCGGGCGAAAGCCGGCTTGAGCGTGACCCGCAAGCAAGTGGCTGTTTTGGAGAAAGTCTTGCAATTGGCCGACGCCTCGATCACGCGGGCGGAAGCCCAGCGTCTGGCGGCCGAAGCCTCCGTCGAACGCGCTGAGGCGGAGTTCAGGGAGGCCGACGATCACGTCAAACGGCTCGAACCGCTGCTCCTCAAAGAATTTGCCACCGCCGATCAACTCGAAGCGGCGCGCACCCGTCGCGAAGTGGCGGACACCGGTGTCCGCGAGGCGCAGAAAATGCTGGCGGCTGCGACCGCGGCCGTGGAGCAGGCAAAAGTGGAGCGCCTTCGCGCCCGTGATGACATCGGCGATGAAGATGGCGTCAACGCGCGCATCGCCGCCGCCGAGGCGCAGCTCCGCGACGCCGAATTGAACCTTGGATACTGCCGCGTCACCGCGCCCTTCAGCGGCAAGGTGGTTAATTTCAACATCTCCACCGGCGCGTTTGCGCGGGCGGGAGTGGATTTGTTTACCCTGGTGGACACGCGCACCTGGTATGTGGTCGCCAATTTCCGTGAAACACAACTCCGGCATGTCGAAGAAGGCGCTCCGGCGGAGATCTATCTGCAATTTAAAGGCGGGAAACGATTTAGGGGCAAAGTCGTTGGGTTGGCGTGGGCCGTCGTGCCTGAAGACGGCACCAGCGCGATGGGATTGCCCAATGTGCCGCGCAACCTGGACTGGGTGCGCCTGGCACAGCGCTTTCCACTGCGGATTCAGGTGGAGGATCCTGACGACAGCTTCCGCGTCGGCGCGTCAGCCGTCGTGACGATCACAGACCCATCGCCGCGACAAAACCGGGCGGCAATTCCTTAGGGCTTGAGCGCCTATGACCGCGACCCTCGCCCTTCCAATGCAGATGACTTCCCGGGTCGTGGAGTTCCTGCGCCGCGAACTGGCTCCCACGCCGGGCCGCTGGCAGGCCACGCTCCGTATCACACTGGCCTGTATCGCCTGCACCATCCCGATCATGGTCTTTCACTTGAAAGAGCCGGTTATGGTGATGATCGGAATGTTCATGATCACCCAGGTGGACATCTCGACCACGTTGATGGGAACAATTCTGGCCATCGTTGGCGCCATTGCCTGTAGCGGATTGCTGCTTCTTTATTATATGTGCGCGCTCGACCTGACGTGGCTCCGCGTGCTGTGTGTGCCAGTGTTCATCCTGTTGGGGTTGCTCATGATCCGGGTGGTCAATCCCCCCATCCTCGGATTGGGTATGGCTGTCTGCGTTGGCTTTGGCCTGACGATTCCGGACACTGTCTCCAATATCGAAATCCTCAATCGCGTTCCCTTCTACTATTGTTGGGCATGGATACTGGGACTCAGTGTGAATCTGGCGGTGCAATATTTGCTCAATCCGGAAACTTCAACGTCGGTGCTCCAGCGCGGTTTGACGGACCGCCTCGACGCGGTCGAAAAGTTGTTGCGGCGGCTGGCTGCGTGCCAATCCACCGATCCGCGGCATTCGTCACTGGCTCCCTTCGCGGTGGCGGGTGTGGTGGAACCACTCCATCTTCTCAAGGTCGTCGGCGCGGTCGAGCCGTGGCTTAAGAAACACCACGACCATGTGCGCGCGCAATTCATCGTGGTTGACCGCTTGGTGACGGCGGCGGCCGTGCTCGAAGCCCAGGGAGTTCCGTCGGCGACACAAGCAACGCAACTACGCTTGCGCAACCTGGCTGACGCTTGTGCCCGTTGGAGCACAGCGATTAAAAATCACGCGCCGCCGAAAACTTCAGACGCGCCTGCGGCCGGCGCAGCAGCCATTACGGATCAGGACGCCTTGCCTTCGCTCGCGGAAATGGAATGCGCCGCCGAGCTGATGCCGTTCACCTTTCCGGGCCGGAAATTGCCGGAGGGATTGAAGGCGGGGCCTAACCAGGAAAAAAGCGGGTTCCTCGCCCCGGATGCCTTCACCAATCCAGAACACCTTCACTTTGCCGTTAAAGGAGCGCTTGCCGGTTTTATCTGCTATCTCATTTTTACGATGTCCGCTTACCCGGGAATATACACCGCGACCATTACTTGCATCGTTTGCTCACTCTCGACGGTGGGAGCGAGCCTGCAGAAAAGCACCCTGCGTTTCGCTGGCGCCGCTGTTGGCGGTCTTCTTGGATTTATATCGCTGATGTATATCTTCCCGCACCTCGACTCGCTGGGCGGCTTCTGGTTGCCGTTTGGCGCCGTCATGGCGCTGGCCGCCTATGTCAACTTCGGCAGCGTGCGGATTTCCTACTGCGGCTTTCAGATTTGCCTGGCCTTTTGCAAGTGCGTCCTCCAAACCTACGGAACTTTCACCGAGCTCCGGGTGGTGCGCGACCGCCTCATCGGCATCGCCCTGGGACTGGCCGTCTTTGGACTCATCAACGACAGGCTCTGGCCGGTCAGGGCATTGGAAACTACCCATGCCAAGCTGGCGTCCGTCCTGCGCTCCCTCGCCCAACTCGCTGCTTTGCCAGACACCGCCAAAGACCATGCGCCTCCCTTGACCGAGGCCTATGGCTTGCGCTCCCAGGTGTGTCAGGATTTCGGAGCCGTCCAGCAGTTGCACGAAAGCTCCAAGTTCGAGTCTGACGCCGTTCGTCGTGAGCGCCTGTTGGTGATAGACAACACGTTGCAGACGCTTTCTCTTCATCTGCTGGCCATCGTCCAACATCGTCCTGACGTGCGGCCATTCTCTGTGCCTGCGCCGTTGCGCGTCGCGTCGGTCCAATTCAGAGCCACGCTCGCTGATGTGCTCCTAAATCTGGCCGACCGGGTGCAAGGCAAACCGGAACGTCCCATGCCAGACCTGCCCTCCGCCCTGGCGGAGCTTGAAAAATCCGTCGCCGCGCAAATCAATAGCGTAAGTGACGCCAACGTCGCCGCCCAAATCCGCGCCCGCCTCGCGCTCTGCCAGCAAACTGTTCCGTTTGCGATGAAACTGGTCCGCTTGCAGGCAACATGAAAATGTTGCCTTAATATATCTGACTGCGGTCCAGGAGGCATCCCTTGTGCTCCATGCCAACCCGCTCACCACGGGGCAAACCGCAAAGTCCGGTTTTTCGGCCCGTTCGATTTTTCTGACCCCGTCTGAAACTGGCCGGTCTGCAAGTAACACGCTTGCATTTGCCTACTTACGCATCTGCCCGCCATCTGGCACGGACTGTGCGTAAAAGCCTGCTGATGTCGAACAAGAACGAAAAAACGAACACTCAGAACGATTTACCGCCGGTCGTCATCCCAGCCGCGGATTTCAGGGCGGAAGTCGTGGACTCCAAGCAGCCGGTGCTGGTCGAGTTCTGGACTTCGTGGAGCCGACCGTGCCAGATCCTCGATTCCGTGCTTCAGGATCTGGCCCGCGAGTTGGCGGGAAATGTCAAAGTAGTCAAGGTCAACGCGGATGAGAGTCTGGACCTTAGTCTTTGGTACGATACTCAGTCGGTCCCAACCCTGATCTACTTTGTGCGGGGAAATCCTTGCCTGCGTATCGTCGGCGCCGCGAGCAAGGAGGCCATTCTGGCCAAACTCCAACCTTTTTCCAAGCAAGTAAGTGAGGAAAAGCCATGACAATGAAATGCGCCAATATCCTGGCCGTTATAAGCGTCGTTCTGGCAACTTCATCAGAGGGTGCCGAGCCTGATCTGGCGCTGGCCACCGATGCAGCCGCCGGTCCGCCCGCGGCATTCGCCCCCCCGCCAGCGGGGATCTGGCAGGGGAATGCTGGCGAAGGATTTCGGCCCTCGGTCCAGACCTTCAGCATTGAGCCGGGCGTAGCCCTTGGCGTGCAGGCCTTCGGCGGCCAACAAGTTCACGATCTGGCGTTATTGAGCCTCTCCTACGGCCACATGTTGGGCAAGGTGGTGGGTAGCAATCATTGGTACCGCGGCAATTGGGAAGCCCGCTTGGAACTTTTCGCCGGCGGGCAGTTCTCTCCGCAGAGCGATCCGTTCGTCGGACTCACGCCCCATTTGCGCTATAACTTTGCCACCGGCACGCGCTGGGTTCCGTTCGCCGATCTGGGCGCCGGGGTCACGGCCTCCGGGGTTGGGCCGCCAGACCAGAGCGGCACCTTCGAGTTCAATCTACAGGCGAATATCGGCGTCCACCGGTTTATTCGCGACAATGTGGCCCTTACCTTCGAGGCTGGATTCCTGCACATGTCCTGCGCCGGCCTGCATGATCCCAATCTGGGAGTGAACACGGTCAAAGCAATGACCGGCATCACCTGGTTCTTTTAAGGCCCAGCTATTCTTATTCGCCAGAATCCGCGCGATGACCAACCAACCCTGACCCAAAAGGACCCATGCCAAAACTTCTCTCATTCCGCTTTCAGTCTCTGGCGTTGGCGTTGTGTGTCTCCTTGCATGGCCCCGGCCTCCAGGCTCGGCCAACCACGACCAACGGCCCGGTGGACAAACTGCAAGCCGGGCAGATGCCCTATTTCGACGTCGTGCCCGATCCAATCGAAGGTCTCAACCGCAGCACCTGGGCGGTCAATGACTGGCTGTTTCGCGGGATCATCTATCCCCTCAGCTTGGGGTATAATACGGTCACGCCAAAGCCGCTTCGCTCCGGCATCAGCAAGGCCGGCCATAACCTGACTTTTCCGGTCCGGTTCTTCAACAGTTGCTTCCAAGGCAAATGGAGCGGCGCCTGGGAGGAAACCAAGCGTTTCGGCGTCAACTCCACTGTCGGGCTGGGCGGCCTTTTCGATCCGGCCACCCACTGGAAGATCGGGCGCTCGGACCAGGATTTTGGACAAACCCTGGGGCACTCTGGTTCCGGGCCGGGCTTCTACCTGGTGCTGCCACTCGCCGGCCCGAGCAATGGCCGGGATGCGTTGGGCAGGATTGTTGATCTGCCAATGGATGTCTGTTTCTGGCTGGGCTTCGCTTATTCGGATGAATACTGGCCGGAGGGGATCGGTCCCGCCCTCGGATTCAACAACAACAGCGGCGACGCGCGGGACTACCAACGCCGCCTTGATTCACTGGTGGATCCCTACCAGACCTTCCGCATGCTTTATTCGTTGAACCGGCAACGCCTGATCCTGGACTACCTGCCCACCTGCGACGGCGATGCCAATCCCAACCCCACGATTCGCGCCGTCCTCTTCAAGCCGGTCATTGCGGATTTCGCGGACAAGGCCGTCACCCGCAAGGTCAGGGTGCCGGCCACGGGAAAACAACTGGCCTACTCCTGCTGGATGCAGAAAAAGCCGGCCCCGTTGGTCTGTTACATCCCCGGGCTGGGCGCGTACCGGTTGGACCGTTCCACCGTGGCTTATGCGGACATGATGTACCGGCACGGCTACTCCGTGGTGGCTTTCTCCAGTCCATTCCAGAAGGAGTTCATGGAATCCGCTTCCACCGTGGCGGTTCCGGGCTACGGCCCGGCGGACTGCGATGATGTGGTGAGCGCGCTCAAGTTAATCCTGGAGGACATGAGGAAATGGAAGGGCGACAAGATTACGGGCATGTCCCTGACCGGTGTTTCGCACGGCGGCTATTTCACGCTGATGATTGCCGCGCGCGAAGCCGCCGGCCAGCTCGGCGGCCTGACTTTCGACCGATATGTCGCCATCAATCCACCCGCGAAACTGGCTCAGGCGGAACAGCGTCTGGACGAGATGTTCGATGCGCCCCTGGCTTGGCCAGCCGCTCAACGGCGCAAGCGGATGGAAGAGGCGGTTTACAAGGCCCTTTACTTCGCAGACAACAGCCTCGATGTCTCGGGCAACATTCCCCTCACGCGCACCGAGTCCGACTTCCTGATCGGTCTGGTGTTCCGCTACACGCTCATGAGCGTCATTGTGGACAGCCAGCGCCGGAACAACCTGGGGGTCCTGAAAGTCAACCCGGCTCAATTCATCCGCCAGGATTCCGTCCGCGAGATCCGGCAGATTAACTACGCCGATTATACCGACCACTTTGTGATCCCCTACATGATCAAGAGCGGCCGCGTCACTAATCGCCAGGACCTTTTCGCCACCACCGACTTGGACCAAAGTACCGAGTTTCTCCGCAACAATCCCAAGATCCGGGTTCAGGTCTGCGAGGATGATTTCCTGCTTACTCCTGCCGACGTTTCCTGGTTCCGCTCCACCTTCGGCGCCAATCTCACCGTTTATCCTGTCGGCGGGCACCTCGGAAACCTGCATATCCCCGCCGTTCAGGAAGCCTTGGTGCGCCTCTTTCCTGCGCCCGCAGCGCCAGGACCAAGCAACAAAGCGGTGCCCCAAAAATCGAAATTAACAAGACTATGAAAAACAATGAAAGAAATTTCTCGATGTCCTGCTTCATAAATCTTGCCACAGCAACCATTCCCGCGCCAGCGTGCGCTTCCACACGACAGCCAATATGCGAGGATGAAATGAAAACGAGAAAGAAAAGCCCATGCCGCCGCTACACTCCTGCCGCCATGCAGCGCACTGCTGGACTAACGCCAACCCGGCGAATTCGCCTGATGATTGATGCGGTTTGCGCCGCATGTGCCGGTGCCGGGCGGATGACGTTGAACGACTGGCGAGACGCGGAGCATGAAAGAGAACGAGGCCTCGCAAAATGAATGCTCAAAAATCCAACGATGATCGGAGTCCTTTTCTCGCGTCCCTGAACCTGGCGCCCGTATTCCAAGGAGCCCCAATATGAACACACGCCCTGCTGATTCCCCTGTAAACGCTGTTGACCTCACCCTTGAATTCCGTTCCGCGGACGGAACTTCCACCGTGTTTTACCAGGCCGATGAGGAACGCGTCAGAAAAACATTGCATTTGCTGTCCCCGCCGCGCCTGCTGACCCAGCCGCAATTGGTGCTGGCTTCAGAACACGGCGTCACTGTTCTTCCGGTCCGGGGAATTGACATTATCCTCGCCCGCACGTCGGGTCACGTGCCTTTGATATTCCCGCTGATCTTTCCGGCGGGCCTGCTCGACATCACTGAGGTTGGCGAAAATGTGCCGGACGACAATTTCTGCGAGAAGCCGCGCGACGGCCATTGGCGGCTGAGTCCCCTCGTTTCGCGCGTGGAGGTCCGAACCCTCGGCGGATGGGCGGTCGCCTTGAGGATTCTGCTGGGCGCCGGGAACACCGTTCTTGACCACCGTCAATGGTTTGCCCATCTCATGAATTTGCCCGTGCTGGCGTTCCGCCTTCAAAAGGGCGGCATCGGTCTGATCAATCCCAACAACGTCACCCGCGTCACCGTAGATCCCACGCCGGACGGGGTGCCTGAAGCCGCCCTGCCAATGGAATTGCTGCAGGGGACTCAGTGTCGAATCAAGAGCCCAGCCAATATGAAACTGGCCGGTTCGGAACCAGGATGAAACTCGTCATGACGATCCCAACACAAAAGGAACTGGAAGCCGACGTGGAAGTCAGGCCCGACGGCCGGGCTTGCGTGGTTCTTCGTGGCCGCCTGAATGAGCAGACAGTCCCGGGTTGCTGGAGCCTTCTGGAGAAGGAATTGAAGGAGACGAAAATTCAGACACTCCAAGTAGATGTCAGCGGCCTCAGTTTCTGCAACGCCGCGGGCCTGACTTTGCTCCTCTACCTCAACATGGCGAGAATGACGCCACGGGCGACCGTCTCGGTGCTTGGATTGAAAGCTGATTTGGAGATTATCTTCCGCGAACTCATTTTGGAGGACAAGGCGTTCCACCCACAACTGGCGATTAAGAGCGACTCTTTCGTTGGAAAAATTGGCCGGAAGGTGAAGCAATTGAACAGGGATTTCCAGGAGGAGATGGTCTTCTTGGGCGCTATCATCGCCAGCCTGCCTCTGAGCATTTTCCACCCCAAACGAAGCCGCTGGACGGAGACACACTGCGTCGTTGAGTTGGCCGGCGCCAACGCCGTGCCAATCGTTTCGCTGATGAGCTTGCTCCTGGGATTCATTATCGCCTTTGAGTCGGCGCGGCGCCTGGCCGAATTTGGCGCGCAACTATACGTCGCCAACACCATCATGGTGGTGATGGTTCGCGACATGGGGCCGCTCATGACGGCCATTCTGCTGGCGGGCCGGTCCGGTTCCTCATTCGCCGCCGAAATCGGCACCATGAAAGTCAATGAGGAACTCAATGCGTTGAAGACCTTCGGACTGGATCCCATCCCCTTTTTGGTCGTGCCGCGAATCCTGGCGGGAGTTTTTGTGACACCGCTGCTCACTTTTTACTCGATCCTCATGGGGGTGATCGGCGGCGTGATCGTTATGCTGGGACTGGGCTTTACGCTTCCGCTTATATTACATCAATTGGCGTCCAGCGTTCACTTGAACGATCTCGGGACCGGGATCGCCAAAAGCGCCGTCTTTGGCGTCATCGTATCGGCGGTAGGTTGCTGGCACGGTCTGCGCACCCAACAGGGACCCAGTGCCGTCGGCCTTTCCACCACGCGGGCAGTCGTCACCAGCCTGCTACTCATCATCGTGGCCGATGCCTTCTTTTCCGCAATTTCTTTCCTTCTCAAATGATGAATGCGCCTGACGACATCGCGATTTCCGTCAAAGACTTGACCGTCGGTTATGGAGACACCGTCATTCTCCAGAACGTAAACTTCCAAGTCAGGCACGGCGAAGTATTCGTCATCCTGGGCGCATCGGGTTCAGGTAAAAGCACCCTGCTCAAGGCAATGATCGGGCTTTACCCGCCCTTGTCCGGCGAGGTGTGGATCGATGGGGACAACCTCTGGGCTGCACAGGGGAAAGAGAGGCTGGCGCTGTTGCGCAGATTTGGCGTGATGTATCAGAGCGGCGCGCTGTTCGGCTCCCTTACGGTCCTCGAGAACGTGCGGCTGCCGCTGGATGAGTTCTCCGACCTGCCGGATCCGTTGAAGGAAGTGGCTGCTTTAGCCAGGCTGAGGCTGGTCGGGCTGGATGCCGCCGCGGACAAAATGCCCGCCGAATTGAGTGGCGGCATGCAGAAACGGGCGGCCATCGCCCGCGCCATGGCGCTGGATCCCAGAATCCTGTTCCTGGACGAACCGTCCGCCGGACTGGACCCGATTACCTCTGCCGGCATTGATCTCTTGATTACAAGCCTGCACCACTTCGGCTTTACCTTCGTGATTGTGAGCCACGAGTTGCCCAGCATTTACTCCATCGCCGACCGCGTCGTGATGCTTGGCTCCGACGCCCAGGGCATCATCGCCGAAGGAAAGCCGGCCGAACTCAGGGATGGCGCTGCCAACCCGTGGGTTCGCCGTTTCTTCAACCGTCAACCTGATCCGGGTCACTCCCTGGAGCCAGCTGGAAACTTATGAGCGCGAAAATAGACAATTTTAAAATCGGCCTTTTTACCTTCATTGGCGTGGGCCTTGTCGTCACGGGCCTGCTGGTTTTCGGCGTCTGGAGCAACCTTAAAAAGTCGAGCTTGTTTGAAACCTATGTCAACACCGATGTCAGCGGCCTTTCAGTCGGTTCGGCCGTTGAACTTCGAGGCGTGCGCGTCGGCAAAGTCACCAGCATTGGTTTTTCCTGGAACGAATATCAGGATGCCTCGCCGGGTTACGTCGTGGTCGTTTTCGAGATCAACGATGATGTCTCCATTTTGCCGCCAGGCCCGGAGCGCAACCAGCGGCTCCAGGAGGCCATTGACCACGGTTTGCGCGCCCGTCCCAAAGCCCAGGGCGTCACCGGCACCTGTATTATGTCGCTTGAATATCTGAACCCGGCTGAAAATCCGCCGCTGGAAGTCCCTTGGACACCCCGGCATACCTATGTTCCTTCGGCGCCGGGTTTGATCGGGGATTTGCTCGTTTCCATGCGCGAGGCCTTGCACAAGCTGGATCAGGTTGATGCGCTCGCCTTGGATCATTTGGCTGAAGGCGATCTCAAATCGGTTGGCCAGTTGCTGGGCCGCGTCGAGCGCATGGATCTGGAGGGACTGAGCACCAATGCCAACGCCTTGGTGACAGAACTGCGGAGCAGCAACGCAAAACTTCAATCTTTCCTCGCGGACACCGACAATACGATGAAAAAAATGCAATTGGATAAATTGGCCCGTGACGCCGACGCAATGATCAGCGCACTGGAGCCTGGACTGGCGAACCTTGATTTCGAGGCATTGAATCGAACTCTGGACAACGCTTCGCGCACGTTGCATGAAGCGGACGATGTTTTATTCGAGCTGAAACAATACCCGTCGGGCTTCATTCTCGGCCAACCCCCTGTCCCAATCAAGAACGTTCAACCTCCGGCAAAACAATGAATTCCTGCTACGGCGCCGACTTTATGAAAACTTCACATGCCTTTCCTCGATCAATCGTGAGTATTTTGGCCATTCTTGCCGCCGTCCTGGCGTTGTGTGGCTGCCTGTCCAGGCCGCCTTTGCACAAACAAACCTTCACCTTTGGCCCGTCGCCAACCGCCTCCGGCGACACCGTCGCCGGCGACCGTGTGCTGGGCGTTCGATCCCTGCGAATCGCCCCGCCATTCGATGGACGGTCGCTGGTCTATCGCACGGGCGAGTTCTCCTACGTGCGTGATCCTTATGCGGAATTCCTGGACCCGCCAGAAGAAGAGATGATGGCGTCGGCGCGTGGATGGTTGAGTAGAGCCGGCGGCTTCAGCGACGTCGTGGACGCCGGCAGCGCCCTCAAGCCCGATACCATCGTTGAAATCAGCGTGACCCAGTTCTATGGAGACTTTCGACGGTCAGAGCACCCGTGCGCCGTCGTGACAATGCACATGGTGTTCTTTGAAGCCCGCAACGGCGTGCCGGCAAAACCAATACTTCAACAGGACTATTCGCGCCGCATACCGGTCGCCGCGCCAAGCGCCGCCGCGCTGATGGAGGGCTGGAACCAGGCGTTTGGCGGGATTTTCGCCGAGGCCGCCTCGGATCTTCGTCGTTCACCTTGGAACAAATCCGCCAGCGCGCCCACGGCGGACAACTGAATGATCGCAGCCTATGAGCGCCTCGCTCGCCATAACACTAGTGTTGACGGTCGTATTCGCGCTGGCTTGGCGCGGCCAACCCGCCCGGCAGCCAAACAACAGGTCAAAGAACCATCCGGAATGGCCGCCGAAGCAACGGGGGAGAAATGAATCCACATGAATGCCGAATCCCTGATCGCGCCGCCCAAAGAAAGTGAAACCTGTTGTATATGCGGCCGCAGTGTAAAAGACCAGTGGTTCCGCATCTTCCCAAAGCCGACGGCCGGGTTTCACTTTGTAGTCCGTCCTGTGCCATGAAGCATCTCGATCTGCCCGCCCCTCCACTCGGACGCAATGCACAAGACTCGAAGAAGACGGACAACCAGAAAAGTTGGCCGCCTGATTCAGGCGCGCCGCCAGATCTTGTGAGAACATCAATCCAAAAAACTGAACTCAATGATAACATCTATGGACGCCACTGATCCTCCAATCTGCGACGACCGTTCCAGGTTCAATATCATCCCCAATCCCGCAGTTTCCGACAACAGAATCCGCTTCAAGTTGCAGCGCGGTATGGTTTCGGCGCTGGCCAATTCGATCCGGGAGTTTCGTAAACGCCTGGACTTCTCTTCCGCCTGGAACGCGGCGTTGGAGAGTTTGCGGCAGCACGACCTCAAGGAATATCGGAATGCGCTGGATTTCGTTGATCAACTCCTCAAGGAATTCCTCAAGGAATTGCGCCGGACCTCAAGGGCCCCCGTCCAACTTCGCCGCATCTTCTCGCATGGCGTCCGCGAAGGGCAGTCCATTAGCCCCCTCGAAGAGGACCTTGTGCGTCTTGCCTGCAACGGCGGGCAAGCAGGCGATGGAGTAGATCCCGCGTGGGATGCCGTTTATGACCAAATCCTGCTAAGACCTCAAGTGTCAGGCCAACCGCGACCGATTACTCGCAGCTTTGATGAATTGCTTCAAGTTCGCGGCCTGAATCTGCGCCGCGAAATCACGACTTTCCTCCAACACGACTTTTCCGCCCAGTTCGCCAAAGTCGTCGGAGCCAAAGAAACCCGCCGTTTGGTCTGGGATGGGCCTCTGATAACCGAAGCAAGCCTGCTGGCTAATCATGATTCAGGTTCAAATTTCTGCGCGTCCAAAATTACGTCCTGATCCAAAATCCAGATCTAAACACCTACGTCACTTTAAATGAACATCTTACAACATTTCGATTTGGCTGGCATGAGAGATGCAATGCGAGTTGGAGAAATCGGAAACAATCCAAAAATCGAACAGCGAAAGGAACAATATGACAGCATACTACGCCGTTCCAATTTATCCCTCTGATTTCCTCTTTGCAAACAATGTCGCTTCCTGGATTGGAGTGACTTGGTTCTTCGGAAAATGAAAATCGGCGTTTGCAACTCCGGATCCAGCAGCCTCAAGTTCAGCCTCTTCGAGGCCGAGCAGGAACTGCTCCTGGCCGACGGCAGCATTGATTGGGCGACCCAGCCAACGCAGCTCAGGCTCCACTATCCCGGCCAACCTGAAATTCGGGAGGAATTGCATCTGCGGGAGCATGGCGAGGCCTTTTCGCGAATCCTTTCAGACCTCCGCACCGGCCCCCTCGCGCCCTTGCTGCAAAATGACGGACCTGCGGCGGTTGGGCACAGGATCGTGCATGGGGGAACGCGGTTCACAGCAGCCGTCCGGATTACAGCGGAGGTCCAAGACGCAATTCATGAACTCTGTGAACTGGCGCCGCTGCACAACCTGGCCGGGCTTGAGGGCATACGCGCTATTGGAAGTGTCTTGCCCTCAGTACCGCAGGTAGCGGTGTTCGACACGGCCTTTCACGCCACTTTGCCGGCCGCGGCGCGGACCTACGCCATACCCCGGAACTGGACCACTGAGTGGGGAATCTATCGGTACGGCTTTCACGGTTTGAGCCACGCTTACTGTTCCAGGCGCGCGGCTGCGATGCTGGATCGCAGCCGCGCTCGGATTGTGATTGCTCATCTGGGCAATGGCGCCTCCGTCTCAGCGGTCCGCAACGGCGTTTGCGTAGATACGTCCATGGGCTTCACCCCGCTTGAAGGGGTCGTCATGGGCACTCGCAGCGGAAGTGTGGATCCAGGCGCGCTCCTCTATCTCTTGCAACACAAAGGGCTGACAATTGAACAGCTCCTCTATGTTTTGAACTACGAATCCGGCCTGCTCGGCCTTTCAGGGATCTCTTCGGACATGCGCGAAATTTTGAAAAAGGCGCCTGACCATCCTGACGCTCGCCTGGCCTTGGAAGTCTATATCCACCGGCTGGTGCAAACTATCGGCGCGATGGCCGCAACGCTGGGCGGGGTTGATGGATTGGTCTTCACGGCTGGCGTCGGCGAGAATTCCGCGCAAGTGCGGGAGCTCGTCTGCGAAAACCTTGGCCATCTGGGGTTGGAACTCGACACCACCGCCAACGCGAGCTGCAAGCCCGATGCCGACATCGCCAGTCGTACCTCCCCCGGGCGGATCCTGGTCATTTCGACCAGGGAGGACCTGACGATTGTGCGCGAAACCAGACGACTGATTCATTCGGAAGCACGATGGAAGTCTCCACCCAGAGAATTAGAACTAACAACTGAAACCGTTTAACAAGAAAGTATCACTATGAGTGAAACCGCAACAGTAATAGATGATGAAAAAAGAACTCGGCGCGACGAGGCGATCCCGGCGCGGCCACCCGCATTGTCCAAGGAGGAGCTTGGCAAGATTGACGCCTGCTGGCGGGCCTGCAAATACCTGGCCGCCGGCATGATTTATCTGCGCGCCAATCCGCTGCTGCGCGAACCGCTTACGGTTGACCATATCAAACAGCGATTGCTCGGGCATTGGGGCACAAGTCCAGGGTTGAGCTTCATTTATATTCACCTGAACCGCCTGATCAAAAAGTATGATCTGAACACCATCTTCCTGGCCGGCCCGGGGCACGGGGCGCCAGGCGTATTGGCGCCAAGCTACCTCGAGGGCACCTATTCGGAGGTCTATCCCAACAAGGGCGAGGACGAAGCAGGGATGCGCGAGTTCTTCAAGGAGTTCTCCTTCCCCGGCGGAATTGGCAGTCACTGCACGCCGGAAACACCCGGCTCCATGCATGAGGGCGGTGAGTTGGGCTATAGCGTCTCTCATGCGTTCGGCGCGGCATATGATAATCCCGACCTGCTGGTCGCCGTGGTCGTTGGCGATGGGGAATCCGAAACCGGCCCTCTGGCCGCCGCGTGGCATTCCGACAAGTTCCTGAACCCGATCCGGGACGGCGCGGTGCTGCCGATCCTGCACCTTAACGGCTACAAGATCAACAATCCCACCGTGCTTTCCCGCATCCCGCACGATGAACTGGAATCCTTGTTTGTGGGCTATGGCTGGACGCCTTGCTTCGTGGAGGGAAGTGACCCGGAAGAGATGCACCAAAAGATGGCCGCGACCCTCGAGAACTGCGTGCTCGAAATCCGGCGCATCCAGCAAGAAGCCCGCGCCAGCGGCAAAGCGACCCGCGCCCGATGGCCCATGATCGTTCTCCGCAGCCCGAAAGGTTGGACCGGCCCTAAAGAAGTGGATGGTCATAAAGTCGAAGGCTTTTGGCGCGCGCATCAGGTGCCGCTGGCGGGCGTGCGGGAAAACCCTGCCCATTTGAAGCAGTTGGAAGATTGGCTCCGCAGTTACCGGCCCGAGGCACTGTTCGATAAAACCGGAAAGCTAATCCCGGAACTCAAGGCCCTCGCGCCCGAAGGCGACCGGCGCATGAGCGCCAATCCCCATGCCAACGGCGGGCTGCTCCGCAAGCCCCTCCGTCTCCCCGATTTTCGGGACTATGCGGTCAAGGTGGACGCGCCAGGCCGGACCACGGCTGAGAACACGCGGCCCCTGGGACGCTTCCTGCGGGACATCATGCGCAACAACATGCAGAGCTTCCGCGTCTTCGGTCCCGACGAAACCGCTTCCAACAAGTTGGATGCCATTTATGAAGCCAGCAAGAAACTGTGGCTGGCCGACTACCTTCCCGAAGATGCCGATGGCGGCGAACTGGCGCCCGATGGCCGGGTCATGGAACTGCTTTCGGAGCACACGCTGGAAGGCTGGCTCGAAGGTTATCTGCTCACGGGACGTCACGGATTCTTCTCCACCTACGAGTCGTTCGTCCATGTGATTGACTCGATGTTCAATCAGCACGCCAAATGGCTGGAGAGCTGCCGCGGGTTGTCCTGGCGCGCGCCGATTTCCTCGCTCAACCTGCTGATCACCTCGACGGTGTGGCGCCAGGACCACAACGGCTTCACCCATCAGGATCCGGGGTTCCTGGATCTGGTGGTGAACAAAAGTCCAGACGTCTGCCGCATCTATCTGCCGCCCGACGCCAACACGCTCCTCTGCGTCGCGGATCACTGCCTCAAAAGCACCAACTACATCAACATCATCGTCTCGGACAAACAGAAGCATCTCCAATACATGACCATGGACCAGGCCATTGCTCACTGCACCAAGGGGCTTGGCATTTGGCCGCAGGCAAGCAATGACCAGGGGGTGGAGCCGGATGTGGTCATCGCCTCCGCCGGAGACATTCCCACCAAGGAATCACTCGCCGCTGTCATGATGTTGCGCGAGAATTTCCCCAATCTCAAAATCCGGTTTGTCAACGTGGTGGATCTGTTCCGGTTGACGCCGTCCAGCGAGCATCCGCATGGGCTGAACGACCGGGACTTCGATACGTTGTTCACGGAGGACAAACCGATCATCTTCAACTTCCACGGCTACCCGTGGCTCATTCATCGGTTGACCTATCGCCGCACAAACCACAAGAACCTGCACGTCCGTGGGTATAAAGAAAAGGGCAACATCAATACTCCGCTCGACCTGGCCATTCGAAACCAGATTGACCGCTTCACCATTGCGATGGACGTGATTGATCGCGTGCCGACCCTGCGCGCCTGCGGCGCTCATGCCAAGGAGAAGCTGCGCGTCATGCAGCTCGAATGCCAGGCCTACGCCTATGAAAACGGCATAGACAAGCCGGAAATGGATGGTTGGACCTGGCCGGGCAACCGGTGATCAGCAGTCCTTCCACACTCATCGCGCAAGCCCGCGTTTTCACAGAATAACAAACTCAAGAGGACAATATGAATAGCACAGAACTGAAACCGATCTCTCCAACATTTCAGACCCTCGAACCATTGTCCAAAGCTAAACGATCACAGGCAAAAGCGCCGCGCTCGTCAGCCGGGGTCCGCCCTCTTGGCGGCGGGGCTGCCCGATTTGCCGACACTGAGCTCCTGGAGCAGTACGGCTGCGGCCCTATCCAGTTCGCAGGCTCCGCCAACGCTTCCTATGAGCGACATCTTGTTTTTGACAATGTCATTGCACTCGAAGCTGCAGGCTCTCGCGAACGCTTCGAGGCGCTGGCGCGCTCCGTGCGCGACCTCCTGTCGCAACGCTGGGTTCGCACCGAACAGCACTACACCCGGAAAAATCCCAAGCGCGTTTACTATCTCTCGATGGAGTACCTGATCGGACGTTCACTCGCCAATAATATTACCAATCTTCTGCTTGACCCGATCGTCAGGCAGGCGGCCATGCAGGAGCATACCGACCCAATGGAACTGCTGGAACAGGAGCCGGACGCCGGCGTGGGCAACGGCGGGCTGGGACGTTTGGCGGCGTGCTTTCTGGATTCCATGGCCACGATGGCCCTCCCGGCGATGGGCTACGGTCTCCGTTATGAATACGGCATCTTCAAACAGAACACCAAGGACGGCTGGCAACAGGAACAGCCGGATAATTGGTTGCGCAATCCAGACCCATGGGAGGTGCCGCGCCCTCTGCAGAGAATCGAAGTGCCGCTGAACTGCTCGTTTGAGGTCCGTGGCGGAAGTTTGCTGCCCATTCCGGGCCGGCCTTCAAAGATAATCGGTGTGCCGTACGATAGGCCCGTGGTGGGCTTTGGCGGCAAGACCATCAACACCCTCCGCCTCTGGGCCGCAACTACCCCTCATTCCTTTGACTTTCCAGCCTTCAGCCATGGTGATTTCGTCAGCGCTGTCGCCGCAAGTTTGGCTGCCGAATCGCTCACCCGCGTGCTATATCCGGACGATTCAACCAGCTTCGGCCAGGGCCTGCGCTTTATTCAGGAGTACTTCCTGGTCGCCTGTTCCCTGGGGGACTTGGTGCGGCGCTTCCGCCAGACTAACGATGACTGGAACCAACTGCCGGAGAAGGTGGCGATCCAACTCAATGACACCCATCCCTCGATGGCCGTGCCGGAGTTAATGCGCATTCTGCTGGATCAGGCGCATCTGGGCTGGGACCAGGCCTGGGCATTAACCACCAAAGTGTTGGCTTACACCAACCATACCCTGCTTCCGGAGGCGCTCGAGAAATGGCCGGTCCAGTGGTTTGAGGACATGCTCCCGCGCCATTTGGAGATTATTTTCGAGATCAACCGCCGGCTCCTGGATGACGTTCGGCTCCGTTACCCTGGGGACGAAACGCGGGTGGCAAACGTCAGCCTGATCGAAGAAGGGCCGTTTCGGAAAGTCCGCATGGCCAATCTTGCCATTGTCGGCTCCCACAGCACCAACGGCGTGGCGGCGATTCATTCGGGCTTGCTGCGAACGGTTACGGTAAAGGATTTGGCCGAAATCTTTCCTGAACGCTTCAACAACAAGACCAACGGAGTCACACCTCGGCGTTGGTTGTTGCTGGCCAACCCGCCCCTCGCCGGTGCCATAACCGAGGCCATCGGAGATCGCTGGATTCTCGATCTCGAGGAACTGCGCCGGCTCAAACCCTTGGCCGCCGATTCGGGGTTTCAAGTGTCCTTCCGTAACGCCAAACGCCAGGCCAAAGTCAAATTTGCCGACTGGCTGAAGACAACCACCGGGCAGGCCGTTGATCCGGACACCATCTTCGATTGCCAGATCAAGCGCATCCACGAATACAAGCGGCAATTGCTCAACGCGCTGCGCGTGGTCGTGCTCTACAACCGCCTGCGCGCGAATCCTAAGCTCGCACAACCGCCACGCACGTTTTTCTTCGCCGGCAAGGCGGCGCCCGCCTATCATCTGGCCAAGCTCATCATCAAATTCATCAACAACCTCGCAGAGATCATTGACGCGGACCCGACGGTGCGAGGCCGGCTCAACGTGGTGTTCTTGCCGGAGTACTGCGTCAGTTTGGCCGAGCGGCTTCTCCCGGCCAGCGAAGTGTCGAATCAAATCTCAACCGCCGGTTACGAGGCCAGCGGCACCAGCAACATGAAATTCATGATGAACGGCGCCCTGACTATCGGTACCCGGGATGGCGCCACCATTGAAATGGCCGAGGAGGCGGGCGAGGAGAACTTTTTTCTTTTCGGATTGACGGCCGAACAGGTGGTCAATACTCGCGGCTGGTACAATCCGCGCTGGCATTACGAAAACGAACCGGAAACGCGGCTGGCCTTGGATTTGATCTCGTCGAACCATTTCAGCCCAAGAGAGCAGGGCATTTTCTCCCCCATCCTGGATGCGCTCCTGGCGCACGGTGACTACTACATGCATCTGGCCGACTTGAAATCCTACCTCGAAGCCGATCAGCGTCTGGCGGGTTTGTACGGCCAACCCAACGCATGGGCCGGAAAGGCGATCTTGAACGTGGCTGGTTCGGGGAAGTTTTCCAGCGACCGCACCATCGCCCAGTACGCCACCGAAATCTGGAAGGTGCAACCGTGCCCACTGTCATGAACAGTTCCTTCTTAGAACATCAAGTCGCGCTTCCGCCATTCAGGCCCGGCTGTCGCACCTCCGGTGTGCTGATGCATGTGACCTCGCTGCCGTCGCCTTACGGCATTGGGGATGTGGGGCCGGCCGCCTTCCAGTGGGTGGACCGGCTCCACGATGCCGGCCAGGGTTGGTGGCAGGCCCTGCCGTTGGGTCCCACCGGGTGTGGCAACTCGCCTTATTCGTGTTTGTCCTCTTTCGCCGGAAACGCGCTGTTGGTCAGCCCGGAACTTCTGATCGAAGACGGATTGCTCAGCCCAACCGATTGTGAATCAGGCCGGCGCCTCCCTAAGAGCGCGGTTGATTTTGACGCGGTAATCGCCTTCAAGCACCGGTTGCTCGACCAGGCTTGGCGCAATTTCGACCCCTCCGCGCGCCCCGCGTTACGGGCGGACTTTGAGCAATTCTGTTCGGAAGAGACTCATTGGCTGGACGACTATGCTCTGTTCCGAGCGTTGAAGGCGCGCTTGGGAGGCGCGAACGTCCTCGACTGGCCGGACGACTTGCGCAGGCGCAGTCCTTCGGCCATGGCGCGCGCGCGCCGCGACCTGGCCGACCAGATCAATGAAAGCCGGTTTGGGCAGTTCCTGCTGTCCCGCCAGGGGAACCGATTGAAGGAGTATGCCCATGACCGCTGCGTGCTCCTTATCGGGGATCTGCCTTTCTTCGTGTCGCTCGATTCGAGCGATGTTTGGGCCAATCCCCAGTGGTTCCAACTCGATGCCAATCTCCGGCCGCGATTGGTGGCCGGCGTGCCCCCGGATTATTTCAGTGCCGAAGGACAGCTCTGGGGCAACCCGGTGTATGACTGGGAAGCCCTTCGCCGATCGGGCTATCGTTGGTGCATTGACCGCCTGAAGTCTTTGCTGGCCCACGTGGATCTGATTCGGCTCGACCACTTCCGGGCGTTTTGCGCCGCCTGGCACGTTCCCGCGATGGCTGAAACCGCTCAACCTGGGCATTGGGTCCCAGGGCCCGGCGCTGCTTTCTTCGAGGTCGTCCAGGCGGAATTGGGCCACCTGCCTTTCATTGCGGAAGACCTCGGCATCATCACTCCCGATGTGGTTGCCCTTCGCGATAAGTTCGAGCTGCCCGGAATCCGAGTGTTCCAGTTCGGCTTCGATGGCAGTCCGCAGAATCCTCATCTCCCCCACAATTACGTCCCGAACACCGTCGCCTACACGGGAACGCACGACAATACCACCACTCGGGCCTGGTTTGAATCGCTGCCGGAAAATGTTCGCCAGGCCGCCAAAAGTTATGCGGTCCAGGCCGGCGGCGGGACTGGTGAAGTCGCCTGGGATTTCATCCGGTCGGTGTGGTCCTCGAAGTCAGGCCTCGCCATTGCTCCGCTGCAGGACTTGTTGAATCTGGGTGTGGAGGGCCGAATGAACGTTCCTGGCATCGCCGCCGGCAATTGGCGCTGGCGCTGCACCGAGCAAATGTTCAGGGCTCCGATCTTTGAGCGCTTGCGCAACTTGACCTTGGCGTGTGGCCGGGCCGTTGATCTGCCGAATGCCATTGCAAACCAAACCGTGAGGGCTCTGCCATGAGCAAATCCTCGCCCATGGTCTTCCTGGTGGATGTTGATGACACCCTGTTGGAGAACGATCGCATTCAAGCCGACCTTAAACATCACATCGAGCGCGAGTTCGGCGCCCAATGCCGGGACAGGTTCTGGGCGATCCAGGAGCAGCTATTTGAGGAATTGGGCTACTGCGATTATCTGGGGGCTTTCCAGCGCTTTCGCATTGAGCACCCCTACCAGCCCCACCTGGTAACGGCAGCCAACTTCCTGCTTGATTACCCATTCGCCAACCGGCTCTACCCCGGCGCTCTCGACGTGTTGGAATGTTTCCGCCAGTGGGGCCGGACGGTCATCCTCACGGACAGCGATGTCGTGTTCCAGCCGCGCAAGGTCCAACGTTCCGGCATTTTCGAGACTGTCCAAGGCCACGTCCTTATTTATATCCACAAAGAGGAGGCCCTGCAGAATATCCAGCAGCGGTATCCCGCCGAGCACTACGTGCTGGTGGACGACAAGCTGCGCATCCTGACCGCCGTCAAAAAGGCCTGGGGCAACCGCGTAACCACAGTGCTCCCCCGGCAAGGACAGTTTGCCCTCGATCCGATAGTCCTCGCCTCCTATCCGGCGGCGGACGTGACGGTCGAACGCATCTCCGACCTGCTGTCTTGTGATTTGCCCGACCTGATTCCTGGCCGCCCATTGGCGGCCACCCGGAAGCTAATGACCGAACCTGAGCGAACGCTCCACTCACACTAGACAAAACAAATGAATGCGACCAAACTACTGCACAACCTCGGCCAGAGCCTCTGGCTCGACAACATCACCCGCGACTTGCTCAACACGGGAACTCTCAAGCTCTACATTGATGAGCTCTCCATCACCGGTCTGACCTCTAACCCGACGATTTTCGACCACGCCATCAAGAACAGCACCGCCTACGATGCGGCGATTCGGGACCGGCTCGCCCAAGGGAAATCCGGTGAACCGCTGTTTTTCGAGCTGGCGCTCGAGGACATCTGTCGGGCGGCGGATCTTTTCCGGCCCATCTACGACCAGACCAACGGTATGGATGGATGGGTTTCCCTGGAGGTGTCGCCCGTCCTGGCATTCGACGCCGCCAGCACATTGAAGGCCGCCAAGGAACTCCGTACCCGTGCCGCCCGGCCCAACGTGTTCATCAAGATCCCCGGCACAAAACAGGGCTTGCCAGCCATTGAAGAAGCCATCTTCGCCGGCATACCCATTAACGTAACGCTCCTGTTTTCGCGCGAGCAATATCTCGCGGCGGCAGACGCCTTCATGCGCGGCATCGAGCGGCGTATCGCCGCGGGACTCAAGCCGGACGTCGGTTCGGTCGCATCGGTATTTGTCAGCCGTTGGGATGGCGCGGTGGCCGGCAAAGTCCCTGCGGAATTAAACAACCAGCTCGGGATCGCAATGGCCAACCGCATTTACAAAGCCTACCGGCAGCTTCTGGGCTCGCCTCGCTGGCAGAGCGCATTTAACGCGGGCGCCCGACCGCAACGACTCCTTTGGGCCAGCACTGGCGTCAAGGACCCTAAAGCTTCGGATGTGCTCTATATCAAAGCGCTGGCCGCCCCGTTCACTGTCAACACCATGCCGGAAGCCACGTTACTGGCCCTGGCCGATCACGGCGAACTCAGCTCGATCATGCCAGCCGATGGAGGCGATTGGGAGACGGTGTTGGCGCGGTTCAGCGAGGCTGGCGTCAAGTTTGGCGCCTTGGCGGCTCAGCTTCAGATCGAAGGCGCCAAGGCCTTCGTGAAGTCCTGGGAAGAATTGCTCGGCGTGATTGCCTCCAAGAGCAGCGCGCTGAAGAAAGGAGAGTGAAAGGAGATTATGAAAGTCGGAATTGCCACCGACCACGGGGGCTTCGGTCTAAAAGAAGAGTTAGTTGCCCAACTCCACGGCGCGGGCCACGAAGTGGTTGATTTCGGGGCCTACAAACTTACACCCGACGACGATTATCCGGACTACGTGACTCCGCTCGCCAACGCCGTGGCGTCCGGCCACGTGACACGCGGCATCGCCATTTGCGGCAGTGGCGTGGGGGCTTCCGTTTGCGCCAACAAGATTCCAGGCATCCGTGCCTCCCTCATCCATGACCACTTTTCCGCCCGGCAAGGAGTTGAAGACGACCACATGAACGTCATGTGCATGGGCGGCCGGACTGTCGGCCCAGCCGTCGCGTGGGACCTGGTCCAAACGTTCCTCGCAGCGCAGTTCAGCCAGGCTCAGAGACACCTGCGGCGGCTCGGCAAGGTGGCCGCCCTGGAGAAAGCGAAATAATCAATGGCGCATCCATGACAGACGGGAACACAGCTCAACTGGCCATCATCTATGAAACGAAATACAGTTCTTGAATCCCTCGACGATCTTTCTCATGAAATGGTTGAGCCGGAGCTGGACAGGCCCGCGCCGGACTATCTGGAATTGATTCCAGCGAGACGACAAAAGCCGCGGCATGTTCCTTTGCCTATTTGGGAGTCGGAGCACTCCGACTGGGCGGCATACCTGCATTGGGGGCTAAACGAATAGCCCCGAGTAGCCGTTGGCACTCCGCGCAAACAAGTCATATATCTCCCACACGACGATGCGCCCCAATGTGACTCCTGGACAAAGTTCGCCGCTCGGCGCGACAATCACCAATGGCGGCGTTAACTTCAGCGTCTTCTCACGCAACGCCGCCGCGATAGAGTTGTTGCTCTTCGAACGGGAGGACGATCCGCGGCCGTCCCGCGTGATCCTGTTGGACCCCGCGACCAGCCGAAGCTATCACTATTGGCACGCCTTCATCCCGGAAATACAGCCGGGCCAGCTTTACGGCTACCGGGCGCGCGGCCAGTTCAATCCCGCAAGCGGCGCGCGCTTCGATGCCGGCAAGGTCCTGCTCGACCCGTATGGACGCTGCGTTGTGGTCCCTCCGGGCTATTCCCGCGAAGCCGCCCGCCACCCGGGGGACAACTGCGCCACTGCCATGAAAAGCGTGGTGGTGGATCCTTCCGCCTACGATTGGGAAGGCGACTCTCCGCTAAAACGATGCTCTTCCAGGACCATCATCTACGAGATGCACGTCCGCGGCTTCACCCGGCATCCGAGCTCCGGCCTCAAGGAAAACCTGCGTGGAACGTATGCCGGCCTGATCGAGAAGATTCCCTATTTGAAACAACTCGGGGTGACGGCAGTCGAGTTGCTGCCGGTTTTCCAGTTCGATCCCCAGGATTGTCCGCCGGGAAAGGTCAACTATTGGGGCTATGCGCCGGTTTCGTTCTTCGCGCCTCATCAGGCCTACAGCTCGCGGCGGGACCGGCTCGGCACGGTGGACGAGTTTAGGGACATGGTCAAGGCGTTGCACCGTCAAGGCCTTGAAGTCATTCTCGACGTGGTTTTCAACCACACCACCGAAGGGGACCACACGGGGCCTACCCTAAGCCTGCGCGGACTGGATAATTCCATTTATTACCTCCTCGAACCCGACCAATCCCGTTACGCTAATTTCAGCGGCACGGGCAACACGCTCAACGCCAACCACCCCATCGTTCGGCGGCTCATCGTGGACAGCCTTCGGTATTGGGTGGAAACGATGCATGTGGACGGATTTCGCTTCGATCTCGCCTCCATCCTCGCCCGCGCCCCTTTAGGCCAGGTCTTGCCCAATCCTCCCGTGTTGTGGGACATCGAGTCCGACCCGGTATTGGCGGGAACCAAACTGATCGCGGAGGCCTGGGATGCCGCCGGCCTTTACCAGGTCGGCAATTTCATCGGCGACAGTTGGAAGGAATGGAACGGCCATTTCCGCGATGATGTGCGCAGTTTCTTCCTGGGGGAAGATGGCTCCGTCGAGCGGTTGGCCGACCGGTTCATTGGCAGTCCCGATATCTACGGGCACAAAGAGCGGGAAGCCGAGCAAAGCATCAACTTCGTCACCTGCCACGACGGCTTCACCCTGAACGACCTGGTGTCCTATGCCCAGAGCTTCCCCCCACCTGCCCTCCAGTCCGAGATACACCGCTGCCGGGAGCCAAAGCACGAAGGTATCTACCACCGGCACGAATGCGAAGACCGCCGCCACCAAGGCCCAGAACCATGGCGAAGGAACCCCCGGCCACCAAAACATCAGCCCACCCAGCACACCCTGGAGCGCGGAGGGCGCGACCATGCCGTAGAGGGTCGCATGAATCGTGTCATTGACCCGGCCAAAGAGTGTGTTTGGTCTCGCTTTCGCCCAAGGGCAGGAACGAACGGATGGTCTTGAGCACGCGAAAACGATCGCAAAGAAAACAAAATAAAAAATGCAACGTCAGGCAAACCTGAACGGCCGCGATGGCTGTTTCCTTTACCAACCTGGAGAGGCTGGCCTTCAACATGGCGCGGCAGCGATCGAACATCGGAATGCAAATTCACGCCCAGGCACAAAGCCGGTTGACAAAATCAGCCGAGCCGTCGCGCAGCCAGCCGTCAAGTTGCGCCTGGTCCTTGAGCTGTTGCCCACGCAGGCGCTGCACCACCAGGTAACGCGTTCCCACCTCCGGCAACGCGGTCATGTCAACCCACAGTTTCTCAAACTGGCTGACCGGGAACACGTCCTCCTGGCCTTGGCCCCAGCGCTTTTTGACCTCCTTGATGGTCACGTAGGTCGGCATCCGCGCGGCCAGCGCGCGCACAGCGGCGGCAACCCGTTCGGCGTTGGACAGGTCAGCCCGGCTCAATCCGAAAACCGCCAGCAGTTTGTCAATGTCAATCCAGCAGGTATTGGAATTGTAGTAACGGAGATGGAATTCATCCTCTTCGCGCGGCATGGCCAGGCCCTCGACCAGTTGCACTTCTCCATTGACGCGCGCCAGACCGCCGCCCCGATCCTCCAACCGGCGCGTGATGACCTCGAACGTCAGGCAGCCGCCCTGCGCGCGATGGAGACCGAAGATCGCCGGGTCCGCGTCCGCCCCCAGTGTATCAATGTTGTGCAACATCAGATGCCGCAACTGCGGACGTTGGACCAGCAACTGCGCGAGCACTCCATTGCGCAGCAGGTTCGGCACCTCGAACCAGTGTCCGACCGGGTGCAGACACTGCCCCGGGAGATTGTCTGTGTAATCGCCGCCTTCTCCCGCGCAGCTCGCCCAGTTAAGGAGTGCGGCGCGCAAGCTGTCCCGCACTTTTTGCTGCTGCTCGTCGAGCCGCTGTTGCGGCATCTCCTCCCACAAAAAGCGCAGGTCGCGCATCATCGGGATCATGCGCAAACCGATGGAGCGGCCCGGCGACAGCAGAAGCGGTCCGGGATAATGATAATTCCGATGGCGGCCCAGGAACTCCTCGGTGGCGGCGTGGGTCAGGTAGCTGGTGGTCAAAATGTGGGGCAACGGCTGGCCCGCCAGTTGACCGATGCGGCGGCTCTTGGCCAGGTGCGTTTCCAGGAAGGTCCGGTGCAGGCCGTCGAATTTGCAGAATGGATGCAGGGCTTTGACCACGCCGGCCCCTTGCGTCCAGCGGCTGCCGGCGCCGGCCGAGAGCGTGACCACGGCCAGTTCGCCGCGCGCCATGGCGGCCAGACCAGCCTGGCGGAATTCCTCGGCCGGCGCCTGGGTGGCATGGATCACATCGCCATCCTCCACGTCCTTGATGTCCGCGCTGGCCGGCAGGCGGTTTTGCGCGAGGCCAATGCGGCCGCTTTTTAAATCCTCGCGAATCTGTTCATGCTGCACAGGGTCGAAGCCGTTGCGTTCGAGCAATTCCGCCAGGCCTTGCTGCGAGCCGCTCTCGGATTTCAACCGCGGCACCAGGCGGTCGAAGAGCATTTGCATCATGCCGGACAATTCCGGCCGGCTGCGGCAGGCGGCGCTGAACTTGTCCAGTTCCGCCCGCTGCGGCCTGGTCAGCGCTTGTGGATCCGCCCGCAGCCAGCGCGGCACATGCAGCGCATAGTAGCCCCGCGGCAGCAATATCTCCTCCCCGCGCAGCAGGTCCGCCCAGGTGCCGCGCTCATTGATGGCGAAATCATAGACCACCGGCTCCATGGCAAAGGGTAGCGCGTATTGGAACTCCCGCTTGGTTTGCGACATGATCTCCTGCAACCGTTCCTGCGCCTGCGCCTTGCGTTTCGGCTCCACGATAAAGCCCATGCCGCCTCCGGACATGCCGCCAAGCATCCAGAAGCCCCAGAAATCCCCGCCCAATTCGGCGCGGACCGACGCGATCAGCGATTCGGTGAAGGCATTGCTGGCCCACGGAATGATGGTTTGGATCGGCTGGAGAAAATTCCGCGTGGTCAATTCGCCCACCCGGCTCACATCACCGGCCTGCAACGCCGCCACGATTTCGTCCAGCAATCCGATGGCCTGCTGGCGTCCCGCCCATTCCGGAGCGGATCGGAGCAGGTATTTTTCCGTCACCATTTCCAGGATCGGTCCCACGTTCTGCGCCAGCCCGCCGTGGACGAGCACCAGGCTTTCCCGCAAACGCTCCCGGGTCTCGGAGGAAATGTCGTGGTGATCCAGTATTCGGTGCGCCGGCATGAGTCGGCCTCGGCTGATGCCAAATTCGGGATCGCTTTCCGTCGCAGACACCCCGCAAATGAGCTTCATGCCCGGCCACAAGCCGCCGGAATCCTGCCAGCCGCCTCCCGATCCCCCGAGCCATTCGCCGAGCAACGCGCGCGCCAGCACCAGACGCCGTTCTTCCTCCGCCAGGGCGCCGTTGAGCGACTTGGCCTGCCCGGTGGCGCGCATCAAGACGGAAATCAAGGAGGCGAGCAAGTTTGTCGAGACGGCAAGACGCGAGCCTTTGGGAATATCGTTGACGTGGCTGACCAATTCCAACCCGCGACCGGCCCCGACCACGCGCCCCAGCAGATCGGCCAGATTGAGTCCCGAACCTTCGATGCCCGGTGGCACAATGCCGGCGGCAATCACCGCCGCTTTGAGCAGCCCCAGATAGTCATGGGCGAAATCAAACACCTCCGCCAGACTGCGGATGTCCGCCGTGGCGCCGAGGTCCACGCTGGTCAGGCGCAAGAGCGGCTCGTCAATCACCCGCAGCCAGGCCTCCACAGGCGGCTGCGGCGTCTGGTCGCGCCCGTGAACTCCCAGGTCAATGGACACGTTGAGCACCCGTGCGCCTTCAGGAAAATCCATGCCGAGAAAGAAAATGTCGCTCCAGCCCGAGTGGCTCAAATCCATCCGCACCGGCGTGCGTTCTCGCAGCACAGGGTAGGCCCCGTCGGCCCCACACTGCAGAAGTTCAGGGCGCACGCGTAGCGGATGATCTGCCGGATGGCCCATGCGGAACATCCATTGGTTGCCCCGCACCGAACGCACGCTGCGCCGCACCTGGTCGGCCAGTGTCTGAAAGCCGATGCGTTGATAGACGCTGGCCAGCGCGCTGGAAATCGCGTCGCTGGGACCGCAGTTTTTCTGCGCGGCAAGAAACTGGACCAGGGCTTCTTCAAACCGGCGCTGGAGCAGATGTTCAAATCCCTTGAACGGGATCTTGCCCTCCGCGCCCGCCGGCAATTTGCCCGGCAGATGAAAACGGTGAATCGCGTACAGGAAAAACAGCGCGCGTACGCGCTCGTAAAGATTATCGCTTCGGCGGCGAAAGTCTTCCAGTCCTGCGCAGGCGGCGAGCAGTTCCGCCGCCGGGGCGCGCAGGCACAGGGCGTCGAGGGACTGGTTGCGAATTCCAGAGTCCGCCGAGGTGATGATTTCGATGAGCGGGCTGGCCATGCGTGTGGAGAGTTGCTTCCGTACGGACGGTCATTGCCCTTCCTGGGCCAGCAGTTCAACCAGTCCGGCCAGTACTTCCGGCCGGGCCGGGCTGCTCAGCGCCAGCGCCAGTTGCGCCGTGAGCAAGCCGTATTTCAAGCCGATGTCAAAACGGCGCCCCAGCAACTCGCTGGCAAGATAACGCTCCCGCTCTGCCAGCCTGGCCAGAGAACGACTCAAGCTGGATGTCTGGCCGGCGGTCACATCGGAGCCGAGCAAATCCATCACCGTCGGCGTCAACACGTGCATCCCAAAAAGACAAAGATAGTGGCCCGCGCGCAAGCCGGGGACGATAAGGCGTTGCTCCGCCACCGTCGGGGTCGGCTTCTCCAGCACCTCGGAAATGAGGTAAAGTCCCTTGCGGTTCTCCGCCAGCCGCCCGCCCGCCACACCATAATAGGGCAGCTTGCTTTCGTGCGTGGCCTGCACGGCGGAGACGGCGCACGCCTCGGCTGCGGCCATCTCCACCAATTGCCGCCCGCAACTGCGGTTTTCACGGCTCAGATAAAGATGATCTCCCACCAGCAGCAGAAATGGCTCGGATCCGGTGAAAATTCGCGCGCACCAGACGGCATGGCCGTAGCCAAGCGGTTCACTCTGCTCCACAAACCGCAATCGCTTTCCGTGCGGCCCGGCGGCTGCGCGATAGGTGTCCGCATCCCCCGGATGGACCACCACGCAGATTTCCTCCGCGCCCGAATTAAGCGCCTCCTCAACAATAATCTCCAGCGCCGTCTTGGCTTTCCCGTCGCGGTCAACGAGGGTTTGCAGAGGCAATGTCCGCTGACCCGGCCCAGCGGCAGTGATGACAGCTTTGCGGATGTTCATTGGTTCCTTCGTGTCCTCCAAACAGTACCACACCCATGTCGCGGCTGGCGACTGAATTCTGCCTGCCTGCCAGGCATGCGTGCTGCTTTGGATTAGGCACTGGCGTTTGGAATTGACGGTTTTCCTAACCTGGGGCGGCCGCGGCAACCCGCCTCGGCCCCCACCCATTGACCAAGCCGGTCCAGCGGCTTCGTTCCAGCTCCCCAGGAGTATTTCTCATAGACCTTTCGCCCGCGTTCCACGACGGACCGGGTCTCGGCCGGATGCTGATAAACCCACTCCATTTCCCGCGCCAAATCGTCCGCATTTTCCGGCTCAAAATAGATGATTTCATCGTCCTTGAAATAGTCTGCAATGCCCTGGGTGGGCGGCGCGATCACCGGCTTGCTCATGGCCAGGTATTCAAAGATGCGCGTGGGCAGGTCTTCCTTGTCTGGCACACCGGACGAACACTGATCTTTTATATCGAGCAAGTCCCGGTCGCGCCCGGCGGCCTCTTTCATGGCGAAGAGTTTCGTAGCCGACAATGATTGCCGCCACTTCGCCAGTTATTCTTTCCCGCTTTCCTCGGCTATATTCCAACGCAAAGTCGAAGGGCTCATAAACGAAAACGTCAACCGGGGTCCGAGGATGAGTTTCGCTCCAGAACTGGAACACGATCATGTTCTTCTCTCGCCGCCACATTTCGCGGGTGGCCGGGTCGGCAAATTGTTCGGGAGTCATCGTGGCCGGTCCCCCGCGGGCAAACTTGGCGCAAACCGCAAGGGCATAGTGGTTGAGCCGGTGACACTGGCATGCGCCCACTTCAGAGCAGCCACCTGGTCTTGCGGCCCCGTGATCTCGAATTGGCCAAGGACCAGTTGGCCGTCGTCAGACTGAGAAATGAGTTTCAGGCTGGTAAACAGACGGGGATTGAGTCCAAGCGTTGCGATCAGCTCGGCCGCGTCCGTCGCCGATGGACCGGGCCGTTCGGCGATCATGGAAATTGTCCAACGACTGGGAGACGGGTTGTCCGCAGGGTGGTTCATGCAATCATGGAGCGAGGCCGGGCACGGGCTGCGCGGGGTGGTGTCAATCGACCTGAACCTCAAGGGTCCGCTCGCGGGCATGGCGGAGCAGAAGACATTCGCCCCCCCGGCGGCGCAGCCGATGGATTTGGAGGTCAACTTCGACCGGGCGCGCGTCCTCGCGACGCAGCAGGCAAACAGTGACGGATTCACTGGCCACGCCGCCGGGGTTCACTCCGAGCTGGGCAGCCAGCACGGAGAGAACCACTCCGGCGGCGTTCAGCCCGATCGCGGTGTCCAGTTCTGCGTATCGGTCTAGGACCTCGGATTCGATGAAGACCGCCTCCGGGCGAATGCCTAAATGGCGGGCGCTGCGCGAGAGATCGGCTCGGTTGGGAGCTTGGATGCATGCGTCAAGGTCCGGGAGTGATTGCAAGTTCGCCGGTTTTGTCAGCGTGTTTTTTCTCATGATTGTCGTTGGAAGAGGATGTTTTCCTCCGGGAGCAAGAATTGTCCAACGGAGCTTCGGAACAAGGTCTTGAATTCCCCCGCCGGGGCGCGTCCCCTCACCTCTTGCAAGCTCGGGAGGAGCTGCCAACCCGCGGGTTCACGGCGGCTGTTTCGGTGTTTTAGGCACACCTCCCAGGAAGCCTTTGGACTTTTACTGACCGCGCCTTCCAGGCCCCCCCTTCTCTTTCCGCAAAAAGTCGGGCGAACAGCCGGTTCCGCGCGAAAGTCCGCAGCCGCGCCCGCCAGCGCGCAGACGGATAGGCTGAGGGTTTCTGATGGGCTCTCGATCATAAGTCCGTCATGAGTGGTCCCGGCAGGATGGTCTTTCGTGGCGCGGTGGGCTCCAGCCAACCCATGTCGGCATGGCCCACCACAGGGCCGAACCGCCCGGCATGCGGATAAAGCGCGCGCTGCCGGCGGCCGCGTTTTTCGGAGATTTCCAGAAACTCACGGTAGTAATCCGCCCCATGTTCACGCAAGTACTTCATGAAGGCGCGACGCCGGTTCATTTCCTGGTTCCAATCCGCCACAGTGAAATCGACGCGGACGAGCATGCCGCGCAGAACCATTTGCCCGCCATCCGGGGTCAGCACGACCAGCGAGTCTTTGCAGGATTTGAGGTTTTGATTCTCGGGGCCATTGTCTGCGGCAAAATAGGTGGGTTTGCCATCCTTGGCCCAGGCGGCGATGGGCGTCACGCCGATGGACCGCAGGTGTGCTGGAAAGGATCGTCCATCCAGCATCCCCTTTGCTAGCAGGTCCAAAGCAAGCTGCTCGATGTTCTTGAAACAGTCAAAGAACTGGCTTTTAAAACCGCCCCGCCCCGGATGAATCAAACGGGCATTCTGGGGATCCATCAGGTCCTTGAGGCCGAACTTGATGTTGCACAAGTGGGTTTAGCGCTTCAGAAGTTGGTCCTCTTCCGGCAGGCCAAGGCCGGGGTTGTAGGGGCCCGCGTAGGGATGCAAAAACTTGATCAGGGCAATGTGCGGATGAGGGTGAAGCTCTTGCGGATGGTAATAGGTGATGAAGGCGAGCGCGTCGCGGCGCATGCCTGCCAGCAGGAGATCCTCTGTTCCGCGCACGATGGGCAGCATGAGGTCTTGGACTTCAGTGCGGGCCTAGGCAAAGTTATGCACGATGTGCAGGCAGGCCTTTGGATAGAACCATCGGCGGCGCTTGGCATTGCGCAGATCGAAAGGGGCGACGGCGTTGAGGAAATCGATGGCCTTTTCGCGAGAGCCGCGCATCAGTTCTGCGGCTTGCTCGCGCTCTGTGCCGTTGGAGTTGTCGGGGCCGGCGAGCTTTGGCGCGCGCCCGGGTTTTTGATCGCCTTGGCTTCGTCGAGGATGGCCAGATTCCAATGGATTTCTTTGAGCCAGGCCAACCGCATGGCCATCGAGTAACTGGTGATGATGAGGTCTTTGCCTTCCAGTGATTTTGAGGGGGAATTGGCAGCGGCGGCGAGATCTTCTTTGGGCGTCTCCGCTGGATGGGCGTAAAAGACCGAAAGGGAAGGCGCGAACCTCTGGATTTCCGCCTTCCAATTGGCGATGAGCGAGGCCGGGACGA
>Ga0181539_1000304_pt1 | contig 59904 bp, 54 predicted proteins | sample PEATcosm2014_Bin_46_FD_119767 | JGI IMG/M metagenome (GOLD analysis project Ga0181539, IMG submission 119767) | Peatland microbial communities from MTU Mesocosm Facility, Houghton, MI, USA - PEATcosm2014_Bin23_60_metaG | ecosystem: Environmental > Terrestrial > Soil > Wetlands > Peat | place...
CAGTTCCCACTGTTTGTCGGTCAATAGCTTCTGCCGCTTCTTCATAACAGAAGCTCAACACTGCATCCGCCTCACAGGTAAGTGCTTAACTTGAGGCCGTACCTATTTATGAAACACGCTCTAAAACATTCGAACATGAGACTACTCATGATGCGGCTATAATCCAAGCAGGCACATTTACAGAGGGATGGCATGCAGGTAATGCTGGAGATCAGCCAAGTTCAGAAAACGGCCCAGCCGAAAAAATGGCAGGGGAGGTAATGGATGCACTTGGGAAAGAAGGGGAAAAGTACACTCCAAATGAGCAGACTGATCGTGAAGCAGATCAGATCATAACAGACGGTACAAAGAAAGAATCCGATAGGATTACTAACTCTGAATCTGGTAAGAAAAGTTGCACAAATTGTCAATAGACCGTTACGTGTGGGAGGTAGAAATGATCAGGCGGTTAATTCTGAGTCTTTTATTCACTCTAGCATCTCTGTTACCTTGTCAAGTATATGCAAGTCTTGCTGACATTCGAGTACTTGACGAAACGAAGTCTGGATTCGGAGATGTATTAGTAATAGTACAATCGCTTCCAAACAAAAATGAGATTTTTCGAGCATTGACTGAAACTAATGGCAATGTGCCCCGTCACGACCTTAAACCTGGACTATATCGCATTATCGCAACCTGTCCATACGGTCCTTGTGTAACGGTAGTTCGTGAAATTCTTGTTTCCCAGGAAATTGTAAAAATTGATCTAATCGTAAAATTTAAACCAATCGTTAACGATTTCACGATATATGATTCGGGAAGTCATTTGAGGATCAAGGTTCTGGAAGCTAATGGTTCCGTGTCGCAAGGTGCTAGAATTATTGTCCGGGACGAATTTGCATTAGAAGAACATTGGTATTCCACTGACATAAATGGTGTCGCAATTATTGGAATAGCGGCAGGCGAGACTTCAATTATCGTGGTCGTAACATCGAACCAGCTTGAGGCTCAAACACTGCTTAATGATGAAATTCGCAACCTTCAGAAAAAGCATACACAATTGGCTATCAAATTGAATGCGAATTCTATAAATGAGGATGTCAAATAAAAACATATGACCAGGGGGTGTGTAGTCCACCCTTGAATAACCACAAATCTGCGGGTGCCCCATCCTTGAATCGTTCTTTTATTCAAGGGTGGGAGATCACGAACCTTAACCGCGTGGTAACGGGCACGGCGTCGGCGGGTTACTATTCCGGCGCGCAGATGAGCTGGAGCTACGATCCCTTCGGCAACCGCAAGAGCGAGAGCGTAAGCGGTACGGCCACGGTGCCCATGCCGTCAACCAGCACGGCGAGTTATACTGCGACCAGCAACCAGGTGAGCAGCGTGAACAACGGCGCGGGCCTGGTTTATGATGCGTCGGGCGATGTGACTCAAGACCCACTCAACTCGTACCTCTACGACGCCGAGGGAAGGCTCTGCGCGGCCAAGACCGCCGGGCCGTCACTCACCGGGTATGTGTACGACGCATCGGGCACCCGCGTAGCCAAGGGCTCGCTGACCAGCTTCAGTTGCAACTTCGCGGCCAATGGATTCACGCCCACCACAAGTTGGGTCCTCGGCCCCGGCGGCGAGCAGGTCACGGAATACGCGGTCAGCGGAGGGACAAGCAATTGGGTTCACACCAACGCCTTCTCCGGCGGCAAGATTCAAGCCACCTACGACGGCACAGACACCACCTTCTATCTGGGCGATTGGCTGGGCACCAAGCGCGTGGAGGTAGGCGCCAGCGGCTGCGCCACCGCCTACGCCAGCCTGGCCTATGGCGACGGCCTAACCACCGTCAGCCTGCCCGGCTACACCGCGTGCGCCTCCGACGCCACCGAACACCACTTCACCGGCAAAGAACGCGATACCGAATCTGGTAACGACTACTTCGGGGCAAGGTACTACGCGAGTAGCATGGGCCGGTTTATGTCGCCAGATTGGAGCGCGAAAGTTGAGCCCGTACCGTACGCAAAGCTGGACAATCCGCAAAGCTTGAATCTGTATGCATATGTGGGGAACAATCCGATGACGCGTACTGATCCAACAGGGCATACGTGCAAATCGGGCGATACATTCTGTCACGTTTGGGATTCTATTTTCCATCCGGATCGATTGCCTCCTACTCCTCCGGCATCTGCATCAAATCCACCTGCACCTACCAATGTCCCAGGAGCCACACCGCCGCCTGCACCTGCAGCTACTCCGAATCCGACACCAACACCAACTGGAGTACAGATCTCTGTTGGTGTAGGTGGCACGATAATCGCTCCGTCCGCTGGGGGCAGTGCCAGCGCAAACGTTGGCATTAATTTCAATTGGTGGGATTCTTCGATTTTCATCCAAGGCCAGGCGAACGGCGGCTTTGGTGGCGGTGCCTTCGCGGGTTATGGACTGACGTTAAACGGTTCTAACGGGGCCGACCCAACCACCGGATTCGGCAGTGCTGATTACGCTGAGGGTGACCTAGGAATTGGGCCCGGCCTCACCGGCAGCGTTGCGCATGACGAAAAAGGTACAGCTTATGGCGGTGGCTGGGGTCTTAGGGGTGGTGAGGGAGCAGGCGCGGGCTTTTTTGCCGGGAAGCAAGGCACTGCGACTCTTGCCACTCCCAGCCTTGGATCGATCATGGAATGGTTTGCAGATCACCAGCAATACTTCTAGAGGGCAAAACATGACAGATGCGGCCAATGAATTCTTTGTTAAGGTACAACGCGCGCGCAAGTTGATATTCAAGCGATATCTCATATGGGCTCTATGTTGTTTTGCGGGTGTAGCAGTACAGCATTTAGTTCAACCGTTTCCCGATTACATTTTAATGGCCGCCGGGTTCGTTTGCGGAATTGTGCTTTTATCGTCTCCGATTCGGAAGCTGCAAAAGATGCCCTGTCCCTATTGTCATTATCCGGCGCGTGCCAGCATGTTGCCATTCCGACATTTTAGGTGTATGCATTGTCACAGAAGTATCGGGGAAAGCATGGAGGCGAACTAGAGAAACTGAATCGGCGTGCGGCCCCGGTCCCAGTGACTTATTTTAAACCACGCTGAGGGTGGCGGGTGGGGCGGGTGGCCCGCCCTTCAAATAACCACAAATGATCGGGTGCCCCATCCTTGAATCGTTCTTTGATTCAAGGGTGGGAGACCACGAGTCTCGATAGTGGGATGTAGGATGGATGCATGGAGCGTTCCCTACGACGCATCCGGCAACGTGACCAACGACGGCGTAAACCAGTATCTCTATGACGGCGAGGGACGCATCTGCGCCGTGGCCAGCACCCCCATTCCCGGCATGACGGGCATGACCGGCTACCTCTACGACGCCGACGGCACGCGCGTAGCCAAGGGCCGCATCTCCGCCTGGTCCTGCGACCCGGCCGTCAACGGCTTCCAGACCACCAATGACTATGTGCTCGGCCCCGGCGGCGAGCAGGCCGCCGAGATGGGCATTGGCGGCGCTAACTCCGCTAACCCCGCTAACGCGTCGAACTCCGCTCTCACATGGCAGCACACCAACGTCTACGCCGCGGGCTCGCTCATTGCCACCTACGACAACGACGGCCTGCACTTCTACTTCAACGACCCGCTGGGCACCCGCCGCGCCCAAACCGACTACGCCGGCGTGCTGGAACAGACCTGCTCCAGCCTGCCCTTCGGCGACGGATTGAGTTGCTCCGGCGGCAACCTCACCGCACCCACCGAACACCACTTCACCGGCAAAGAACGCGACACCGAATCCGGCAACGACTACTTCGGGGCCAGGTACTACGCAAGTTCAATGGGACGTTTCATGAGCCCAGACTGGTCGGCCAAGGTTATGCCAGTGCCGTATGCTAAGCGAGGCAATCCACAGTCTCTGAATTTGTATAGCTACGGTTGGAACAATCCTTTGTCGCATCGAGACCTCAATGGACACTGTCCTACGCCAGGGACACCTGGTAGTAATAGTTTGCTATGTGGAGATGGGCCGCCGCCCCCAGGACTAATGGGAAGCAGGCCGATTTGTTGGTGCAGCGGACCACAGCAGAGCGGGTTTCAAGGCTTTGGTGCCGGACAGACTGGCGGAGCAGGAGCCGGTGGATCATGGGACCCAGCACCGACCCAATCAACGGCTGCAACCAGCAGTGCTCCGAGTCGCGTGAATCGTCCAGGGTATGGCGGGTCAGTAACTGTAACAGCGGGAGCCTCTGCAGCGATAGGGACTACATCGTACGAATTATCGTCGTTCATTCCTGAGGTTGCACCTGAGGCTGCTGAAGCTGCAAGCACAGCACTTGTGCCTCTCACCGGTGCTACAATACCTTATGGAACGGTATTCTCGATGGCGGGCTATGACCTAGGAGGAAGTTCGGGACTCGTTGGTAGCACATATAACTACAATATCTGGGGTCTATCCGCTACGGAGGAAAGCGAAGGAATTTCAGCACTTGTCGGGGAGATGAGGATAACAGCAGCAGCTGCAGGGGCAGACAGCTTTAGCATCCTCGGCACACAAATTATAAATCGTCAGTTGATGAGGGTGGCTGTGGTAGCCGCAGCACGCTTCGGATTAAGTGTTGAAGCGGTTGAGGATTCATCAATTCTCTTGGTTGGGTTGGTTCCATGATTTCAGAATATGCAGCAGAACATTTGAGGTCAGTCTGGATAGCCATCTTTTTGCGTAAAGGGGCTATTGGAAAACACACGAACAGTTTTTCAGCTATTGAGCATCAAGACCGCGCGATGATTCAGTCCTCAGTGTTATTTGAGAATGATGAATTGCCCGTCTTGGTAAGCGTACCGAGGACTGGAACATGGACTATGCTAACGACCAAACATTTAATAATGCACAATGCCGAGAACTGCAAGAGCCTGCGTCTTGAGAACATATACCGAGCCAAAATGGACCTGAGGAAAATGGAGACTATGGGCATTACCAAAAGCCATCTAGCCAATATCCAGATTCTTTCCAACGAAGGCAATTCATACGACCTTGAATTGGAAGCAGGTGCTTCCTGCATTGGATTTCTTAACGTTTTGATGCATATTGCACGACTCAATCGTGACCGTGCCAAGCGGGTTCTATAAAATGGGATGTCAAGGAAAAACACTTTCCCTAATCCGCGGGTGGTGCAGGTCTGACAACCCTCAAATGAATGGGTGGCCCATGTCTCACTTTCGAGACATGGGAGACCACGATCCTCAACTGGAATCTGTTCATCAACAGGTATTAAGATACCGTAACCGGCACGTGGAGCTATAACTACGACAACCTCAATCGCGTGGTGACGGGCACGGCGTCGGCGGGCTACTATTCCGGCGCGCAGATGAGCTGGTCCTATGACCCCTTCGGCAATCGCAAGAGCGAGAGTGTGGGCGGAACGGTTTCGGCGCCCATGCCATCGTCCACCACGGCGAGTTATACTGCTGCCAGCAACCAGGTGAGCAGCGTGAACAACGGCGCGGGCCTGGTTTATGATGCGGCGGGCAATGTGACTCAAGACCCACTCAACTCGTATCTTTACGACGCTGAAGGCAGGCTCTGCGCGGCCAGGACCGCCGGGCCGTCGTACACGGGATATATTTACGACGCGGCGGGGACGCGGGTGGCCAAGGGCTCGCTGACCAGCTTCAGTTGCAACTTCGCGGCCAACGGCTTCACGCTCACCACAAGTTGGGTCCTCGGCCCCGGCGGCGAGCAGGTCACGGAGTATGCGGTGAGCGGCGGGACAAGCAACTGGCAGCACACCAACGCCTTCGCCGGGGGCAAGCTGCAAGTCACCTATCACGACACCGGCACATACTTCTATCTGGGCGACTGGCTGGGCACCAAGCGCGTCGAGGTGGGCGCCAGCGGCTGCGCCTCCGCCTACGCCAGCCTGCCCTACGGCAACGGCCTGACCACCGTCACCCTGCCCGGCTATTCGCAATGCGTGGACGCCACCGAACACCACTTCACCGGCAAAGAACGGGATAACGAGTCGGGGAATGATTACTTCGGGGCCCGCTATTACAGCAGTGCGATGGGCAGGTTCATGTCGCCGGATTGGAATGAGAGCCCTGTTACGATTCCTTACGCTGATCTCTCAAATCCTCAGACATTGAATCTATATGCGTACCTGTCAAACAATCCTCTGAATCGAACAGATTCAACAGGCCATGCCGGAAAATCCGGCCCCATTCAATTGGGCGGTCAAACTACGATGCGCGTTGATACTGGCGGTGCAGATCAAGTAAATGTTCACGTCTTTTCGAAGAATGGAGAGTACCGAGGTAGGCTAAATCCCGATACTCGAACAATCGAATGGACAAAGGGCACGCCTCCAAAATCGATTGCAGAGGATGCTCAGGCGTATTGTCTGTCCAAGGGAAAGTACGATATAGCTATGGTAAAGAGAGGGATGTCGGTCCTCGGTGGCGGTAGAGGTGTCGAGGAAGGTGAAGTTGGCGGATCGAGGCTAATGGAAGCAGGGAGCTGGTTGATAACGGCTTTGCAACTTGTCGATGTTTTAGTAAACACCGAAATAAACCGGGAAATCAATAAGATGGAAGGAACGACGGGATTTCACCTTAATATGTATGGTCAAATGGTTGTTACTAACCTTGACAAATTCGGAGATACGTTTGGGGTTGGGGCTGGAGTGTCTGTCAATGGAGATGTATTTAGGCTGAACGGTGATGGAACATGGACGGATGCAAATGGTGCACAGCTCTATCAAGACAAGAGCGGTATGCACATAAGGCAACCAACTGCATGACATTTTCAATCAATTCTGTCAAAACAGAGCGAATATGTTCACTGCCAGAGGTAATCTGGATTGAAGATAGAGAGCACTTTCCTGCAATCATGTCCGTTGCTCTTCAATCGAGTACGTTTTGGGTATTGGGGCGACAGGTGCTTCTTAGATCCCAAGATGGTATTAACTGGCAAAATGTCACCGCCAATCTCCGGCGTGAAGGAAGTTTTCTCGTTAGCTCTGTTCTCCAAGAGGAAGCAGATTTACGTATTTTTTCCAGAAGCAGGAGCGGCATGAGGTGCTATCGTTGGAACGAATGGGATTCGGCTTGGGAAGTGCTCTTTTCTGTTTCTATTGCCTCTCCGGGACTGTTTGCTACCTGGACAGAGAGTGGACTTGTAATGGTAGCAAAGGATAATCCTGAGACAGAAGTTATATGCAGAGAATCCGATACAGAAGATCGCCCAAGATGGTGTTGCATCCTTCCGGGTTCTGCTATACACATTCAAATTTCTCCATCAGGTATCGGACTTTGTGCCTTGTGGGGAATAAATAGATCGCCTTCGAATTGCGATTCGAGTCCTTCCGCGATATATTCCACGAACGATAACGGGCAGAACTGGCGCATGGTCGCAAAGATGGAAACGATGCTTCTAGCAGGCGCTTCACATGACCAGGATACTGCGCTTATAGGGGGAACAGGTGGGGTTCTCGGACTTGTCGATAAAGGTGGACTCCAAGAGTTGTGGGAAGAGGACGGCGGTGACATCGTTGCAGTTGATACGGACGGTTCCCAGCAGATTGCAATCATCGAATCAGATCACGAACCCGCAATTCATCGCTTCTTGTTTCGGGAAGGAAGTGGCAAATGGACGCAATACATGGCTCGTTTTGATGACCGTGTTCAATGCATAAAGCTTGTTGCTCTTGGCGAGTGCATAGTATGTACGAGGCAAGTTATCTACAGGTGTCAGTTCAAATGAGCGTGGCGGATACCGTAACCGGCACATGGAGCTACATCTACGACAACCTCAACCGCGTAATAACGGGCACGGCGTCGGCGGGCTACTATTCCGGCGCGGCGATGAGCTGGTCCTATGACCCCTTCGGCAACCGCAAGAGTGAGAGCGTGGGCGGAACGGTTTCGGCGCCCATGCCGTCGTCCAGCACGGCGAGTTATACTGCGACCAGCAACCAGGTGAGCAGCGTGAACAACGGCGCGGGCCTGGTTTATGATGCGGCGGGCGATGTGACTCAAGACCCACTCAACTCGTATCTCTACGACGCCGAGGGAAGGCTGTGCGCGGCCAGGACCGCCGGGCCGTCGTACACGGGATATATATACGACGCGGCGGGGACGCGCGTGGCCAAGGGCGCTCTGACCAGCTTCAGTTGCAACTTCGCCGCCAACGGTTTCACGCCCACGGCCAGTTACGTCCTCGGCCCCGGCGGCGAGCAGGTCACGGAGTATGCGGTGAGCGGCGGGACAAGCAACTGGCAGCACACCAACGCCTTCGCCGGGGGCAAGCTGCAAGTCACCTATCACGACACCGGCACGTACTTCTATCTGGGCGACTGGCTGGGAACCAAGCGCGTGGAGGTGGGGGCTGGCAGTAGCGGCATCAGCTGCGCCATAGGCTACGCCAGCCTGCCCTACGGCAACGGCCTAACCTCCGTTGCCCTGCCCGGCTACTCGCAATGCGTTGACGCCACCGAACACCACTTCACGCAGAAGGAGCGCGACAGCGAGTCCAACAACGACTACTTCTTCGCCCGCTACTATAACAGCGCTATAGGCCGCTTCACCACGCCCGACTGGAGTGCGAAAGTCGTGCCCGTGCCGTACGCGCAAATGGCCGATCCGCAGACGTTGAATCTCTATGCCTATGTTGGCAATAATCCGATGACGCGAACTGATTCGGATGGACATGGATGTATCACTATTTTTGGAAAATTAATTTGTATTGGTGATCCCCCACCACTGCCTCCTCCGCCACCAACGCCGCTGCCGCCGCCGCCACCACCTACTCCCATGCCTCAAGGGACGACAGTGCAAGAAGTCAACGCGAAAGTTATAACAAAAGATAATTCTGCATTTAATCAATGTGTCAATAATGGTAATAATAAAGCAGGTATTAAGGGTTCTGTAAATGCTATCATTGACAATAAACCTAGCGGAACTCAAATGATGCCGAGTGGAAATAATAGGGAAATGCCCAAAGCAGCGGATGATATGTCAACCGCGCAGATGGCAAAGCCAATCAAGCCTATTGCGGAAGCCGTATTAGATTTGCACAGTGAATGTTTAGTTCAACATCCACTCGCGGCATTGGATCAAAGCTATGTGAATAAGGTCAGTCCTGGTGATGTTGGCAGGACACCCGAATGGCTCGATTTACTTGGAAAACTGATTCAACCTTAATAAGGAGGAAAGAAATGCATTGGACAATCATAGTAGGTATCATGAGAGAAGTATTCATGTTGGCTTACGCGATCTTTGTAATATGCATTTTTGTAAGGTGGATACTGGAATTAGGGGCATCCAGATTTACATTACGTGATTGGCTTGGGTCAATTGGGCTTGCAACGGGAATTTGTTCTGTGGTGCTTTATGCGTTGTTCTTATTCTATTTGTGGATGGAGAACAGACTGATCGCCCATGGATCTACATTATGGCTTTACTATTACGCTGGTTTCTATCTAGCAATAGTGGGAATTATGCTCAGTTTAGCCGGTCATAATTGGGTGCGACGATCATCCATAGTTATCTCATTGGTCATGGTATTCCAGTGGTGGGGAAGGATGATTGTTGGCCTAAAGGCGGAATCTATCATAACAGTTGCAATGTTCGTTTCTCTTGTTGTTGTTGGCATCTTGGTGCTTGGAAATAAGTTCATTTTTCGACGGTCGAGAACCCCTTAGGTTTGCGTGTGAGAGGTGTCGGGTGGCACGCCCTTAAAGTAACCACAAACCTTCGTGTGGCCCATCCTTCGGCGGGTGACGCTCGATAAGGACGAAGGGTAGGTGGCTCGGTCATCGGATCACCATGGGGCGGGTGGCCCCGGTCCCAGTGACTTTTTTCAAACTACGCTGAGGGTGCCCCCGGTCCCTCGCAGTTGGGGACCGGGGAGACCATAAACTTGACCGTCATTCTTTCGTTCTCCAAAAATCGTGTCAGGGATGTACGATGTGTCCATGCAGCATCGCTATAACGCGGTAGGCACGCGCATCGCCAAGAGCACGCTGAGCGCCGCGCCGCTGAATTCCACCTCTCTCTGCGCGCCGCCGCTGAGTTCAGGGTTTACACTATCTGCGAGGTATCTGGTGGACCAGGGCGGTGGCCAAGTGACGGAGCTGAGCGAGCAGGGAATGCCGACTCCGGCGACGGAGATATGGAAGCACTCCAACGTCTTTTCCGCCACGCGGCTGACAGCGACCTACGACACGCTCGGCCTGCACTACGAGCTGGCCGACCCCTTGGGAACCAAGCGCGTGCAAGCCAACATCTCCGGCCAGATCGAGATGAGCTGGGTCAGCCTGCCCTTCGGCGATGCTCTGACTCCCATCGCCCCGCCTAACACTCACTCCACTGCCGAAGTCTGCTGGGCGCACCGCAGGTGGCTGGGTACTGACCATTGACCACTGACCACTGACAGCTGACAGCTGACAACTGAAACCACACCCGCAACTACCCATTTCACTTGCCGGGCTTACGCGGAACTACGCATAAAATTCGCGGTAACTACGTGCAACTACGCGCAAAATTCGCTGAAATTACGCGCAACTACGCATAAAAACCCCAAAAACTGTACGCGCATGTACGCATAATCACTCAAAAGCGAAATGGACTCATTTCATCCATATACCTCTTCAGGGCACGAAAAAGCAGCGGTGGCGGCGGCGCACAACGGCAGCACGGATAACATGAGGAGACAGGCCAGAGCATAACGGCTGGCCATCGAGCAGGACCGACCCAAATCCACCGATTAGACCCTCATAGCACCATCCCTCGGGGGGGTACATTTGGGGGTATTTTCAACTTCTGTATTTTCAACGTATTGATAAATATAAACTTATATGGTGATATGAATCCCTCCCCCGGTCGTTTGAGCCGGAAGAGAACGGTTCGCTCCAAACCGTGTCAACCGCCATATATGTCAATAGCCGGACAATAGTGCTACTGCTATGATGGACCGCAATGGCAAGCACACAGGAAATCAACGGCCGATGGGCGCTGGTGACCGGGGCCAGTTCTGGAATCGGCGAGGCGCTGGCGCGGGAGTTGGCAAAGCACGGTGCCAAACTCATCTTGACGGCGCGCAGGCGTGACCGGCTGGAGAAGCTGGCCGCGGAACTCACCGCCAGGGGATCAGAGGTTCGCATTATCCTGGCGGACCTGAACGATCCCGCCGCGCCGCAAAAGATCTATGACGCCACGGAAGGCGCTGGCCTTGCCGTCGACATTCTGATCAACAACGCCGGCCTCGGCCAGTATGGAGCTTTTGTCAATAGCGAGATTGCCCAGGAGTTGAGCCAGGTGAGGGTCAACTGCGAGGCCATGGTGCGGCTGAGCAGGCTGTTTGTTCCGCGCATGGTGGAGCGGCGCCGCGGCTGGGTGTTGATACTGGCGTCGACCGCCAGCTTTCAACCCGTGCCGTACATCACCACCTACGCGGCCACCAAGGCATTTGACCGCTTCTTTGCGTTGGGACTGGCCGAAGAGGTAGCGCGATTCGGCGTCAAGGTAATGGCGCTTTGCCCTGGGCGCACCGAGAGCGAATTTTTCGACGTGGCTCACGCCGGCGCCTTCAGGGGAAAAAAGATGCAAACCGCCGAAGAGGTGGCGCGGCTCGCGCTTAAAGCTCTGGTGCGCGGCCAGCGCACGCTTATCCCCTACTTTCGCGGAAGATTCAGAACTTTTCTCATCCGCTTCCTGCCGGTCGGGCTGATTACCCGCTATGTGGAGAAGGCCGCCCGCCCGATGTGAGAAGTCCGCTGGCATCGCCTCAGATTGTCTTTGAACCAATCTGATTATGCTGTTACGCGGAGGCCGCTGGTTTTCTGCGCGAGACGAGCCGGGATGCGAACTCAACCAGGGATTCATCGCATCCGCGCGCGGCGGCCAGTTGCATGCCGCCGGCAGCGCAGGGAAGTGTAACCACCGGCGCTCCCGCCATGCTGAATGGCGTGGTGTAACGCAGGAGCCGGACGCGCGTCTTGCTGTGATCGGCGCCGGCTGCCAGTCGCGCGACAGGCGTGGCAGGCATCAACAGCAAACCATGCGCTGCAAAAAGTTCGTCCATGCGGGCAGTGAAGATTGCATGGCGTTGGCGCAACGCGGAGATTTCCGCGGGCGTGATGCGTGCGCCCCACTCCAGCCGCTCGCGCAAGCCTGGTTCATAAAGGTCAAAGCGGCCGGCGTGGATGCGCGCCGCCTCCCAGGCCTGAATGGGCGCATAAATCTCGAAGGACTCCTCCCACCACTTTGCGTCGATTCTGGTTGCACGCAGTCCGAGGGATTCTAATTCCGAGATCGTGGCGCGCATGCCGGCGAGAATCTCCGGCTCGCAGTCGTGTAAGAAGCTTTCATCCGGGACGGCAAAACGTGTGAAAGTCTTAGTTGCAGTTGAATTCTCGGGCGCAAAGAGGCCGGCCAGCAGCGGCGCATCTTCCAGATCGCGAAAGATCCATCCCATGGTGTCGAAGGATTGCGCCAGGTGCGCGCCGCCTCGCCAATCTCCGCGGCCCAGTGAAGCGCGATACCCGGCCAGTCCGCACAGTGCGGCAGGCGCGCGGATGGATCCGCCCGTGTCAGTGCCCAGCGCGGCCACGGCCGAGCCCTCCATCACGCTGGCCGCAGCGCCCGAGGACGAGCCGCCGGTCAGCGCCCCTTCATTGCCCGGCTGAAGGCAATCGCCAAAGTCAGGATTCTCGCCGGTGATGCCGTAGGCCAGCGGATGCATGTGAGTCTTGCCGACGATGACCGCGCCGGCTGCGCGCAGACGTTCCACCAGCCAGGAATCGCGCGCCGCGGTTCCGGCAAACTCGCGATAAGCTCGCACGCCGCAACTGGTGGGTGCGCCGGCCAGGTCAAAACAATCCTTCACCGAGATGGGCAGGCCCCATAGCGCGCTTCGGCCATCGCCGAAAAAGCCTCCCTCACCACGCGGCAGATCACCCGCGCGCGCCGCTTCAGCCAGCGTCCATGCCGGGTTCTGCCACAGGTAGGTATTGCGGCTTTGATTCCCGTTGGCGCGCGCGAGAGCCATTTCGGCCAGATCAACGGGCCGCACACTTTCAGCGGCAAGAGCCGCGCGCAGCCCGCGAATCGTCCAGGAGGCATCGGTCATAGGGAGATTCTAGGACAAAGGAGATCACATAGGGCCTGGTGACGAGAGCCAGATCCCTGAAGTGGACGGATATTAACTCATTCAACCGTCAGTGCAGGATACGGATTATCGCGGCCAGGGCATGCATGCTGGATTTGTATTGCTTATATCTGGTTTTATTTGCAACAACTTAGAAAATCGAACCTGACCTGGCATGAACCCGTCTAAACCTGTATTTGCGACAGTATCCGCCACTGTGACTCTACTTCAAAAAGCAGGTTTACCCAGGTAAACCCGCTCACGGTACGAATGTCACCGTTCATAGCCATATCATTGAAGAGGAAACAGTTATACTACTAGATAACCGGCTGGCAGAGGATTCACTGGCAGCGCGTGCAGGTTGCAGCTATATCCCTGATGGGATGGAAAGATGAACGGAACTTTTTCCCCTGGAGATTGAAGATGCGTGAAGACATAATCGCAAGTTTACGAAAGATGATCGTCAACGACCTGTTCGTTGAGATCGCCGAAAACGACATCGGTCTGGATGATGGACTCCGGACAGTCGTAGGTTTGGACTCGGTCGGTTTTGTGGATTTGCGCGCACTTTGCGAGCAAAAATTTAACGTCGAGATCAGCGACGATGACTACACGCCCGAAAATTTTACATCGATTCGGTTGTTGGCGGACCTGATCGACCGCCTGCAGGCTAAAAAAGCAGCGGCATCGGGCATTTCCCGGTGATTTAGCTCTCTCGCATGAGCGCGAAGGCCTCTGCGGCGGAACGATTTCATGACGGGGCCGTTGCAGAACGGCGCTCGATGGCTCACTCGTGGCGCCTCAATCCATCAGATTGGCGAACTGGCATTTACGCAGTGATGACCGTGTCCGGTTCGCATTGTAATCAACAGCAAAAGGGCCATTATCCGGCTTTTTTCTGTTTTCACGTTTGAGATACCATCATCGTATGTCCTCAGGTCCGCGAATTGCAGTTACGGGAATGGCTTGGCTAACCGCCCTGGGAGACGGCCTGGAATCCGTGTGGCAGGCGCTGTTGGACGGGAAGACAGGCATGAGGCCCGTTGCGTATGAGGGCCGGCTGCGCAACATGCTGGCAGCGCCGGCCATGGATCAGGAGATTCCCCCCTCCGAGCGGCTTGTGAAGATGACCTGCGCAACCATACGGAAGGCGCTGGCCTCCGCCAATCGCGAAGCTGGCGACCCGCAGGTACGGTTCATTCTGAGCACCAGTCTGGGCGCTTATCTGGACGATGAGGCAGCGCGCGCGCCACTTTCAGGCTGGGCAGCCAGCGTGACGCGGGAGTTGGGAGCAGCTACAGAGCCGGTGGTGATTTCGACAGCATGTTCATCGGGCGCCGACGCCATCCTGGTTGGCGCAGAGTTGATTCATTCGGGCGCTGCGCAATGCTGTGTGTGCGGCGGCGCGGATGTCCTGACGCCGAACAAGCGGCTGGCCCATTCTGCGCTGGGAACCATGTCCCCGACTTATTTGCGCGCCTTCGATATCCGCCACGACGGAACCCTGCTGGGCGAAGGAGCGGGTTTTATCGTTCTCGAGCCGGAAGCGCAGGGGCAAACCCGTCATGCGATTCTCGGCGGCGCGGGCTCCGCGAATGACGCTTCGGGGATGACCGTAGCCGACATCACCGGATTGTCAGCGGGGTATGCGATGAAACGATCGCTGGCGGATGCGAATCTGCCTTTGTCTGCTATCGGACTGATCAACGCGCACGGCTCCGGAACCGTGATGAACGACACCACGGAATGCAATGCATTCTCAGCATTGTTTTCTGAGGCCTCGCGCCCCCTGGTCTTCGCGACAAAGGGCAACTTCGGCCATACGCTGGGTGCAACCGGCGCCATTGAAGCGATCGCTTTGATTCTTGGTTTGCGCGAGGGCCGCGTTCCGCCGATTTATGCTTTAGAACAACCGCTGCCTGAGTTTTCCTTGCCGTTGGCGATCTCCCAGCCTGTCTCCTGCGCGCCGCGCGCGGGTTTGAGCCTGACCCTCGGGTTTGGCGGATTCGACACCAGTCTGGTCTTTGAGGCGGCGCCATGAACGAACTGAACACATTGACGGTCGTAGGGTCGGGAGAGGCGGGTTCATCCCAGCGCGACCTGTTTGATGCCCGGGTTCGCGCGACGGTGAGGTATGCCGACCCGGCAGCGTGGACCACCGCCACAGCCGTAGCGAGCGCATTTGCCGGAGCCGGGGAGTTATTAGCCGAGTGGCGGCATGAAATCGGCATGATTGCCATCAGCGATCAGGGGCCAGGCGAAACCATGGCGCAGGTTCTGGCGGAAGGAACCAGGGGATTTTCGTTGCCCATGCATTACGCGGCAGCGAGCCCGGGGACGCTGGTGGGAGTGTCGTGCATAGCCTTCGGGCTGCGCGGGCCGACGATGAATTTGACCATGACTCCGCGGGACGGCATTCCCGTGGCCCTGACCTTGTGCGCGGGCTGGCTGGAGCGGAAGACGGCAAAGTTAATCGTTGTGGCGGCGTGCAGCGCCGGCACTTCCGGCACGATGAGGAGTCACGCCTTGCTCCTGGCCCCAACGGGATTCCCGGGGCCTGCTACGCCGCTGACAGAAGAGTTGATTGCCTGGCTGGCGGACATTCACCCGGCAAGCGGGGACAAAGCATGAAGAACTTTTTTTCCCCTCGCCTGTTGGATTCCTTCGTTGAAAGAGCCGTAGAGGCGCTTCCAGGCGGCGTTCCTCACAGTTCACCCGACTGTGAGTCGCTGGGTAGAGCCTGGAAGAAACAAGGTCTTCGCCCCGGCGACCTGGTCCTGCTGTGCCTGCCCAATTGCAAGGAGTTGCTCCACCAGTATTTTGGCGTGCTGATGGCCGGCGGCGTGCCGGCGCTCCTGCAGCCGAGTATGCCCGCGGTGCGGCTGCGTGAAATTGCAACTGCCATGGGGGCATACGCGATTGGCGGGCTGCGCCTGTCCACGGGCGATTTAGGGGCAGTGTCCTACAGCTCCATCGGACCGCTGCATCTCGCGATTCTCAAGCCTCCACCGGAACCGGCCGGATCCCCGGGCGAAATCGTCCTGATGACTTCGGGAACATCGGGGATTGCCAGTGGATGCGTCTTCGATTTTGAGGCGATCCTGTTGAACGGGCAGCGCCACGCCAAAGCCATCGGCAAACGCGCGGATGACGCCGTTTTAATCACGCTCCCCATGTTTTTTTCCTTTGCGCTGTCCGCACAGGCTCTCTCCTCGCTGGTGTGCGGCAATCGGCTGGTAATCAGCGGACCGCCATTCAGCGTGGGGGGATACAGAAAAGCGCTGGAGGATTTCGGCATTACGGTTTCCTCGCTGACACCTGTGGGCATCCGTGCTGTCCTGCACTCCGACCCGGCGGCGTTAACCGGCTTGAGAGTACTGTCCGTTGGCGGAGACGCGCTGGAGCCCGATCTGGTCGCCCGCCTGGTGGAATTGCGGAAAGGGAAAGACGTCTATATCACCTACGGACTCACGCAGGCCGGGCCGCGCGTCTCTACCCTGGCGGCGCACGCCGAGCCCTCCTCCAGATACAGCTCAGTGGGCCTTGCGCACGAGGGAACCACGGTCTCTCTTCACCCCGTCGGAGATGGAAGCGGACGGCAACAACTCTATGTGAATTCGGCAACGGTGATGAAGCGCCCGATCGGCCGCGTTGAAGGCCGGTCGAGCAATGATCTGGTGGCGCCGCAGACGATTGCTACGGGCGACTCGTTTGATCAGGATCAAGACGGTTATCTTTATTACAGGGGTAGGCTCAGCGACTTTATCAGCCGGAAGGGGGAAAAGATCAGCCTGGCCGCGGTGCGCCGCATGGCCGCGGAACTGCCCAGTGTGGTCAGCGCCAGGACGATCATTTTCAAGCACGAAGACGGAAGCGAGGATTTCGATCTGGAGTTGCGTGTTCATGCCGGTGCTCATGCGGCCGATCAGCAATCCGATATGATCAAAGCGCTGCACAATTTTCTGCGACGGCCAGAAATGCCGCACGCCATCCACATTGAGCCGGCAAATGAAATCGATGGGCAGAGGTATAAATGAACGCCGAGCAACCGCACAATGAAACCGGGAGCAGCGAAGTAGTCAGGCCGTCGCTCCGCAATCGCCTGGCGACCTCTCAGGGAAGTATGGCCCGTTTTCTGCGTTGGGCTTATCGGGCGATCAACAATTTTTCTGTGCCCGCCCCTAAGATCATCGTGAAGCCGCTGCTTTGGCTTTTTCTATTCGTGCGCCGCGCCTATTATTTTGCCGTGCGCGTGTTTTTTTGCGAGCCGCTGTTCAAAGCCTACTGCGCAAAGTATGGGCGGAACCTGCATACCGGCTGTTATCTTCACTGGATAGTAGGCAAGGGCGATATCATTCTCGGCGACAATGTGACGATAGACGGCAAGTGCAGCATCGCTTTTGGGGCCCGCTTCTCCGATCACCCCACGCTGCAAATCGGGGACAATACCGGAATCGGCCACAATTGCGGCTTTATTATCGGGAAACTGATCTCCATCGGGAGCAACTGCACCCTCTCCGGCGACATTTCAATCATGGACTCCAACGCCCATGACACGGATCCAGCGGCGCGGTCGGCGCGCAAACCGCCCAGGCCGGAAGACGTCCGTCCTGTCATCATTCGCGATGATGTATGGATCGGCCGGCAGTGCATCATCTTTCCCGGCGTAAAGGTCGGAGAAGGCAGCGTCATTTCCGCTGGCTCCGTGGTCCGGACCCATGTGCCACCCTACAGCGTGGTTGCCGGCAATCCGGCAAAGGTCATGTTCCGGCTGAAAAAACCCGATCAATCCATGCAGGCAAAGTGACGAATTGGAGCCGATGATGGAAAAGATTACAGGCGGGCAATTGTTGATCCGGGCGTTGAAGGCGCACGGAATCCATCGCCTATTCACGCTTCCCGGCGCGCCGCTGTTTCCGGTGTACGAGGCGTGCCTGAACGAGGGCGTCGAGGTATTCACGGCGCGCCATGAATCGGGACTGATCCACATTGCCGAGGGCTGGTCGCGTGCTACAGGAAACCCGTCGGTGGTGCTGGTCTCGCCCGGTCCCGGGCTTGCCAACTCCGTGCCGGGGATTTCCATCGCGTTTGCAGAATGCTCTCCGATTATCGTGCTCAGCGGCATCGATGTGCCGGCGAACCTGGGCAGAGGCGGCCGTCAGGAGCTGCCGCAGGTGGAGATGTGCGCACCGATCACCAAATGGTCGGCGCTGCTCTCCAGCGGTAGCCGGATTCCAGAGTACATCGCCAAGGCGTTTCGGATCGCTACGAGTGGAATGCCCGGACCGGTCCATATCAGTATCACGGCGGATACGCTCTCCGGACTGATCGAGGTGGAAGAAGGCGCCATTCCCCCTCCGGCCAACACCCAGCCAACCGCCGCCGCGCAGGCGGAGCCGGCGTTTATCGAGCAGGCTTTGCAACTTCTTTCCACCGCGGAGCGGCCGCTGATCATCGCCGGAGCCGCCGCATTCTGGTCTCATGCCGGCGATCTGCTTCGCCAGTTCGTTGAAACCGTAAAGATCCCGTTGATGACCGTGGAACAGGCGCGCGGGTTGGTCGCTGACAATCATCCGTATTGTTTCGGCGATGGCTACGGCACAGTGAATATGGCCGCGCAGCTGGAGAACCGCATCGACGTGCTTCTGCTGCTCGGCGACCGGATGGACCACGCCTTTGCCTACGGCAGTTGTTTTGGTCCCGCCAAGATCATTCACATCTGCCCGGAGGCGAAGGAGATCGGTAAAAATCATTCCATCGAGTGCGGAGCGGCTTGCGATGTGCGCGCGGCAACCGCGCAGCTTCTCGCAGCGGCGAAGACCCGATCATGGAAGGAGCCTGCTGAATGGGTCGCAATGCTTCGCCAGACGCGCATCGATCAAGCTGCCCGCGTGCAGAAAATGTCCGCCTCCGCCCAGACTGGCGTACATCCGGCGCGGATCGCGCTGGAAGTGGAAAAGCTGCTCGACGAGCAGAGCATTTTAGCCTTTGATGGCGGCGATTTCTCCTCCTGGGCACGATACTGCATGATTGCCCGGCGACCCGGCGGTTGGCTTGCCAGCACGGTGCTGGGGCACCTTGGCGTCGGCCTGCCTTACGCAATAGGCGCCAAAATGGCGTTTCCTGAAGCCAAGGCGGTCGTCATGACCGGTGACGGCGCGCTGGGCTTTTCGGTTATGGAAATGGAAACCGCCGTTCGTTATGGCATCCCGGTGGTGATCGTGGTGGCCAACGACTCAGCCTATGGCGTCGAGGTTTACTACCAGCAAAAATGGTTCGGCCCGGATCGCGTGGTGGGCACCGAACTGACCAACACGCGCTGGGATCTGCTGGCTGAATCCCTCGGCGCACATGGAGAATACGTCGAGACTCCGGAGCAGCTTCGCCCCGCGCTGGAGCGCGCCTTCGCATCAGGAAAGCCGGCTTGCGTCAATGTGATAGTTCAGCGCACGCCCAGTCCGCAGACCGAGATATTTTCGCGCATCTACCTGCGAAAACGAGCCAGCGCCCAGAAAGAGGGATGAGGATAAACGCATGAGCGACAGCCCTGCTTCCAAAGCGCCGACGCCGCCACCCCCCGCCGATCCGTACGATCTGCTGGCTGAAGGAGCGCGCGCACGGAAGTTATCGGCTGAGCCGGAGGGTGTGCGATGCATGGTCGAAGGCATGCGCATGATCAACAACACCACCCTGGCCTATGTGTTGTTTGCTCTCTGGGACAGCGGCTTTTACGAGTATTCGCTCTCGCATCCGCGCTTTCACGTCGCTCAGGCAGCCGAGGAGTTGCACCTGGACGCGGAAGTCCTCGCCATGCTGCTGCATCATCTCGTTGGCTGCGGCATTCTGCGCGTGGACGGGGGCCTGATGGAACTGACCGAATACGGCTCCCGGCTTTCCAATGTTGTCTTGCGCGGCACATTGAATATCAATCTAGGAGGGTACGGCACGCAGCTGACCAACATCGGCCCGCTGCTGCGCAAGGAAGTAACGCGCGAGGAAATCGAAAGATCCCACTCCGGCGTTCATTCCGGCCTGGGAACGGAACAGTTGACCAGCGTCCGGCTGGTTCCGGCGGTGCTGAAGATTCTTGCCGAGCGCAACCTCCATTCCATGTTGCATCTGGCCTGCGCAGCCGGCGGATTCATGGTGCAGATGGCCCGTTCTGATCCGTCGTTTCACGGAATTGGCATCGACAAATCGGCGCAGAAGATCGCAGGCGCAGAGGAAAAACTCCGCCGCTATGGCCTGGAATCGCGCATTCGCCTGATTCAGGCGGAGGTCGGCGTCGAGCCGCTGCCGCTGGATGAGCAGACGCGCAGCCAGATCGATGTGGTCGCTTCGATCTATCTGTTGCACGAGATTGGCCGCCACGGCAGGCAGCGGATCGTGGATGTGCTGCGGCAGATCAAAGCCTCCTTCCCCGGCAAGATCTTCCTCTTTTCCGAAACTATGCCGCCAGCTACGCCGGACTCGGTCAAGAAGACGCCTGCCCAGTATTCCCAGCTCGATTACCTGCTGATCCATCGCCTGCGCGGCAAAGGCATGCCGCTTCCGGCAGATGAATGGAAATCCATCCTCGCCGATGCGGGACTCAAGCTGATCGATTTCAAGGAAGTCTACTCGATCGGTCTTTTCCTGGCGCAACTTTGACTGGAGATTTTCAGTATGACGCAAAAGACAGCTTTAGTGGTTGGAGCGAGCGGCGGTTTAGGCCGCGTCATTGCATCGATGCTTGCAGAGGAAGGATATGCCCTGGCTCTGGTGGGCCGGGATAGCGCAAAGCTGCAAAGTGTTCGCGATGAATTGGGAACCGCCGCGCAGGGCGCGCTCCTTCTTCCCTGCGATCTCACCGACCGCGCGAAGGCGCAGGCCATGGTCGCGCAGGTTCTGGCGCAGATGAGTTATATCGATGTCCTGATTTGCGCCGCCGGATTGAACGTGCGCCAGCGCAGCCTGCGTTCTCTCGATCCCGCCGACTGGGACCGCGTCATCGCCGCCAATCTCACCACTGCGTTCAATGTGATTCACTTCGTGCTGCCCTCGATGCGCACGCGCGGCGCTGGCCTGATAGTGCAGATCTCTTCTCTTGCCGGATTGCGCGCCAATACCATAACCGGAGCGGCGTATTCCGCGGCAAAATTTGCCCAGGGCGCGTTGGGAATCAGCATCGGCCGCGAGGAGCGAGGGCGAGGAATCCGTTCCACCGTCATTTACTCCGGCGAAGTCAGCACTCCGTTGCTGGACGTGCGCGCCGAGCGCCTGGGCGCGAATGCCGACGAAGGGCGCCGTGCCATGATCCTGCAACCCCAGGATATTGCCAATGCGGTGCGTCTGCTGGTGACGCTTCCATCGCGCGCCCACATTCCGGAATTGGTGATCAAGCCAACCATTGACGATTTTTCCTGATCGCCGGCGTAGTGGCACTGATTTTTCAGCATCAATGACCACCTCCGCGGATGACGCAGTTGATGCTTGTCTAAAAATGGTTTTATTACCAGAAAATGGCCTCGACCGGCCTATCCTCTAAGTTGTTGATATAATTGGCGTCCCCGACGGGATTTGAACCCGTGTTATCGCCGTGAAAGGGCGGTGTCCTAGGCCGGGCTAGACGACGGGGACGCAAAAGCAGGGTCAACAAGCGGCCAGAGATGGCCACACGCGCCCTTATGAAGGCTACCAACTCAGGGGGGCTATGTCAAAGAATCTGAAGCTGTCTGAAAGCATTCGGGAGAGCCTGTGTCCCAACCTGGGCAGGCAGGCCGGAAAGCGTTTTTTGCATCAATACTGCGGCTCCAGGCGTCACATTACAATAGGAAAGGCAACATAGAGTGAGGAAGATCGATTTGAAACGCATTCTTTGGATAAGTTGTGTAGTCCTTCTTGGTTTGGCGGCAACGGGCTGCGACAAAAAACCGGCAACTCAGGCCGCGGCCGGGATGCAGGCGATGCCGGTGCAGACGGTGGCCGTCACCCTTGCGCCAGTGCCGCAGTCAAACGAGTATGTGGCTACCATCAAGTCGCGCCGCTCGGCCACATTGCTGCCGCAGGTCAGCGGTAGCCTGACGAAGATTTTCGTCCACTCGGGCGACCACGTGAAGGCCGGCCTGGTACTCATGGAGATTGATCCGCGGCTTCAGCTAGCCACCGTGGCATCGGCCCGCGCCACCGAGCGGCAGAAGAAAGCCACCTACGATTACAACGCGGTGGAAGTCGAGCGGCAGCGCAAGCTCTTTGAGGCTGGCGTCACCAGCCGCGACGCCTACGACCAGGCGCAGCAGTCCTTCGGCAACACCAAGGCGGATTACGAATCGGCGGTAGAGTTGCGCAAGACCCAGGAGGAGCAACTGGCTTACTACAACATCCGCGCGCCGTTTGACGGCGTAGTGGGCGATATCCCGGTGCATGTGGGCGATTTTGCTTCGCCAATGAACTCGCCGGCCACGGTGCTCACTACTGTGGATGAGAATAAGGACCTGGAAGCCTACATCTATGTCCCCTCGGAACGCGCCAGCCAGGTGCGTCAGGGGTTGGATGTCGAGTTGGTGGACAACGCCGGCAAGCTGCTGGAGAAGACGAAGATCGATTTTGTCTCCGCGCAGGTAGATAGCACATTGCAGGGCATCCTGGTGAAGGCTCCGGTTCACGCCACGTTGGAAGTGCTGCGCACCGCGCAGATGATCAAGGCGCGCGTCATCTGGAGCACCACTCCCATGGCGGTAGTGCCGGTGCTGGCGGTCACGCGTCAGGGCGGGCAGAGCTTTGTCTTCGTGGCGCAGCCGCAGAACGGCCGCTTTGTGGCCCGTCAAACCGCGGTCACGCTGGGCGATACGGTGGGCAACAATTACTCCATCTCAATGGGGCTGAACGCGGGCGACCGGGTTATCGTTTCCAGCACGCAGTATCTGATGAATGGCATGCCGGTGATGCCGATGGGCGGATAAGGGCTGCCAAGCAAGTCAATGAGTTAGTAAGTTAGCGAGTCAGTGAAATCTTGTGACAGACATTGTTTACGGCGTGCGGCATTTCTGAAAGGAACTAATCCTTGTTTGTCGATTTTTTTATTCACCGGCCAGTCTTTGCTACGGTCTGCGCGCTGCTGATCATTCTCGCGGGCGCGGTGTGCATCCCAAACCTTCCGGTCGCCATGTACCCCACGCTCGCGCCTCCGCAAATAGGGGTGGCATGTAACTATGTGGGCGCCAACGCCGACACCGTCGAGAAAGCCGTCACCATCCCCCTGGAAGAGGCCATCAATGGCGTCGAGGGGATGCGCTACATTAGCTCGTCCAGCACCAACAGCGGCACCAGTTCCATTATTGCGACATTCAAGACCGGCTACGATCTGGACATTGCCGCGGTCGACGTGCAGAACCGCGTAGCCAGCGTGACGGGTAGGCTGCCCGCGGCTGTCAACGCGACCGGCATTACCATCACCAAGGCCTCCCATAATTTTGTCTTTGGCGCCGGCTTCTTTACACGTGACGGCCGCTATTCGCCCGAGTTCATCTCTAACTATCTCGACGTTTATGTGAAGGACGCCCTCAAGCGCGTGCCCGGTGTGGGCGACGTGATGATCTTCGGCGAGCGCAAGTACGCCATGCGCGTCTGGCTTGACCCGGTGCGCCTGGCCGCGCGCGGCCTTACCGCCACCGACATGGTCAACGCGCTGGTCGAGCAGAATGTCGAAATTCCCGCCGGCCAGCTGGGCCAGCCTCCCTCGGACTCCAGACAGGCCTTCCAGGTGCCGGTACGCGTTGTTGGCCGGCTTACTTCGCCCGCTGAGTTCGATAACATCATCGTCAAGAACAGTTCGAATGGCCTGGTGTTGCTCAAGGATGTGGGCCACTCCGAGGTGGGCGCGGAAGACTACAGCTCGGTGTTGAAATACTCCGGGCGCGAGGCCATGGGCATCGGCGTGATGCAGCTCTCCAACGCCAACGCCCTGGAAGTGGACCGCCAGTCCAAGGCCGTTTTAGAGGAACTCTCCAAGAGCTTTCCTCCGGGCTTGGAATATGCTGTCGCCTTTGACTCGACTACCGTGGTCGGCGACTCAATCCGCGAAGTGCTGGTCACTCTGGGCGTGGCCGTCTTCATCGTCATCACCGTTATCTTTCTTTTCCTGCTCGACTGGCGCGCCACCATCATTCCCGCCGTCACCATTCCGGTCTCACTGATCGGCACCTTCGCCTTCATCAAGCTCTTCGGCTTCTCCATCAACACGCTCACTCTTTTCGGCATCACCCTGGCTACGGGGCTGGTGGTCGACGACGCCATTGTGGTCATCGAAAACGTGCAGCGCCACATGCACATGGAGCACTCCGACCCTCACGAGGCCACCTCGCGTGCAATGGGCGAAGTCACCAGCGCCGTCATTGCCACCTCGCTGGTTCTGATCGCCGTCTTCGTGCCGGTTTCCTTCTTTCCCGGCACCACCGGCATTCTCTATCGCCAGTTCTCGCTGACCATCGCCTTTGCCATCGCCATATCGGCCTTCAACGCGCTTACGCTATCGCCGGCCCTTTCGGCCATCTTCCTGCGCGGCGAAGAAGACCGTCCCAAGCAGCTCGACTTCCTGCATATCGCGCCGGTTTCGCGCCTCTTTGCCGCCTTCATTCACTCTACCGACGCGCAGATTAGCTGGATGGGCGCCACTTATGCCAAAGCCATTCATGGGGCGCTGCGGATACGCAACGTGTTGCTTGTGATCTTCTTCGCCGGACTGGGCGCAACCGTTTGGATCTATGGGCACGTGCCTACCGGCTTCATTCCTCAAGAAGACCAGAGCTTCCTCATGGTAATCGTGCAGGCCCCGCCGGGCTCTTCGCTGGCTTATACCAGCGCTTTGGCGGATCGCGCGACCATGATTCTTCAATCGAATCCCGATATTGCCGGCTCGTTTTCGGTTATCGGCTTTAACTTTTCAGGCAGCGCGTCCAACGCGGGCATGATGTTTGTGTCGACCAGGCCCAGTGATCAGCGGCGCGGCAAAGGCCACTCCACCGCGGATATCGTAGCCGACCTCTCGCCCAAGCTGATGAGCCTGATGTTCGCCCCTAATGGCGGCATGGTGGCCGTCTTCGAGCCTCCCGCGGTCTCCGGTGTCGGCAGCTATGGCGGTTTCCAGTTCATGCTCCAGGATTCTGGCGCCAACACCCTCAGTGATATGGATCGCGTCGCCCATCAGATTGTGGGCGCAAGCCGCCAGCGCAAGGATCTTACCGGCCTGATCACCACCTACTCGGCAAACGACCCCCAGGTGCTGGTCACCATCGACCGTGAGAAGGCCAAGGCGATGAACATTCCGCTCTCCCAGATCACCACCACTCTAGGCGTCTTCATGGGTTCGGAATACATCAACGACTTCGACTTCAACAACCGCACCTATCGCGTCTTCGTGCAGGCTGACCAGCCCTTCCGTAGGTCGGCGCGCGATCTGCACAACTACTATGTGAGCTCCAACACCGGCCAGATGATTCCGCTCGACAACCTGGTCAGGGTGACAGAAAGCTCCGGCCCGCCGGTCATCACTCACTACAACCTCTTCCGTGCGGTGGAGATCGACGGCTCGCCCGCGCCCGGTTACAGCTCCGGCCAGGGCCGCGCCGCCATGGAGGAACTGGCCAGCAATAAGTTATTGATGCCCGGCATGAAGTTCGAGTGGACCGGCCTTACGCTCGACGAGATCGAATCCAGCGGCAAGGCGCTCATCATCTTCGGTCTCGGCATCCTGGTCGTCTATCTCACCCTCTCGGCGCAATACGAGAGCTTCGCGTTGCCCTTCATCATTCTTCTGGCCGTGCCCATGGCTGTGCTGGGAGCGCTGGGCCTGGTCTCGCTGCGCGGCCTCTCCAACGACGTCTACTGTCAGATCGGCCTGGTCATGCTCATCGGCCTCTCGGCCAAAAACTCCATTTTGATCGTCGAGTTCGCCGAGCAGTTGCGCCGCAAGGGCCGCTCCATTGCCGATGCCGCCGCCGAGGCTGGCGAGCTGCGCCTGCGGCCCATTCTGATGACCTCCTTCGCCTTCATCCTCGGCGTTCTACCGCTGGTCTTCGCCACCGGCGCAGGCGCTCTGGGACGCCGCTCCGTGGGCACCACCATCGTCGGCGGAATGTTGCTCTCCACCGTCCTCAACCTGTTCTTCATTCCCGTGCTCTACGTGATTCTGAGCCGCCTGCTCCGGCGCGGCGACGACGACACGCCGCAACCGGCTGAGGAATGATGCACTGAGCCATGTCCAGCACCATCAGCGGGAGTTGCATCAAATTATATTCTTGCACTATTTCTTCTAATGGTGCATACTACCCTTATGAGAACCAGCATCACTCTCGATGAAGATGTCTACCAACAGGCTACGCTTTACGCCAGGGGGCGGGGTGTCACACTGAGTACTGCAGTCAGCGAAATGGCGCGCAAGGGGGTTGAGGCCATGCAATCAACCAGCCCGTCCCCACGCCTGAAACGAGCACCCAACGGCCTGCTGATCTTTGCCGGAGGAGACAGGGTCATTACCTCCGAGATGGTGAAGGCAGCTTTGGAAGAGGATGACTTTTGAGTAAGCTGAAATTCCTGCTTGACGTGAATGTTCTGTTTGCCCTCGCGGAGCCTGCGCACGTCCACCACCGGACGGTGATGAAATGGTTCAATACACCCAGTCTCGATTGGGGTCTGTGCGCCTTTTCCGAAGCAGGTTTTCTTCGAGTGGCGACGAATCCAAAATCAGGTTCGTATACGGTTGAGGATGCGGCTGAAGTTCTGAAAGGCCTCGCAACCCATCCCGGCTACCGGTATTGGCCGATTACGGCTGGGTGGTTAACTTTAGCCGCGCCATTCCGTGAGCGGGTCTTCGGCCACCAGCAAATCACAGATGCTTTTCTACTTGGACTCGCCGTCAAAGAGCACGGCGTATTGGTCACTTTGGACAAGGCGTTCAAGTTTTTAGCCGGGGAGCGGTACAGCAAGCACTTGCTGGTTCTGGAGTGATTGCATGGGCCATGCACTGGTGGAGTTTATATTTCACTGCGCCTTCTGGTGCGCGATTACATAATCCTTGATCCGGTCGTAGACCTGGCTGGTCACAATGCCGCGCTCCTCCATGTCCTGCTTGGTGCGGTAAGGCCGGAAGCGAACAATGCGCCCTGCCCAGCTCGGCGTCATGCCAGGAACCTTCAGCAGCTCCTCTACGCTGGCGTGATTGATGTCCACGCGCATCTCCGGACGTGGGGCTGTTGCGGATGTTTTTGATATGCCGCGGGAGTCTCGATCCTGGTACTGCGCCATCCCAGATGGGCAAGCGCACAGAATCGCAACCAGCAAAACCGCAAATCGCATCATCGTTCGCACGGCTCCATTCTCCGCCCTGCCGGGTCCCATCCGCAAGAAAAAGATTTGACACACTCCCGGTTTTCCCTTAACCTTTAAATAGATGCAGAGCCACCGCCATCACGGTCATCACCATCATCATGGAACCTCCATGCCGGCGGACTGCTATGGCCTGATGTAATCGGCCAGAGAGATCAAAGAAATTCAAAGCCCGCCGGCGACTCAGCCAGCGGGCTTTTTCACGTTCGGACATGAAACAGACCAAAAAACCAGGAAAAGACCCAAACCAAGGAAAACCATGAGCCATACGAGCCCTACAATTGATTTCGACAAGATGGACGGCCTCGCGCCCGGCATTGTGCAGGATGCGCGCACCGGCGAGGTGCTGATGCTGGGCTTCCTCAACCCCGTCAGCTACGCCAAAACCATGGAGACCGGCTTCGTCACCTTCTGGAGCCGCACCCGCCAGAAGCTGTGGATGAAGGGCGAAACCAGCGGCAACCGCCTGCGCGTGGTCTCCGCCGCCACCGATTGCGACAATGATGCGCTGCTTTTTCGCGTTGTGGTCGAGGGCGACGGGCTCGTTTGCCACGAGGGCACGGTCAGTTGCTTCACCAAGCCGCTGCCTCTCGGCGCGGGCAGCCAAAATATTCACCAGAAGGAGGTCAACCGTGGCTAACAAGCTCAGACTCGGCATTCCCAAAGGCAGCCTTCAGGATGCCACCATCGTTCTCTTCCGGCGCGCCGGCTGGAACATCTACGCCGACGGCCGCTCCTACTTCCCCTCCATTGATGATCCGGAGATCGAGTGCATGTTGATTCGCGCGCAGGAGATGGCCCGCTATGTCGATCATGGCGTCCTCGACGCCGGACTCACCGGCATCGACTGGGTTGTCGAAAGCGGCCTTGAGGTCACCAGCGTCACCACCCTCACCTACGCCAAGCAGAGCCGTCGCAAGGTGCGCTGGGTGCTGGCCGTCCCTGAAGGCAGCGGCTTCGAAAAGGCCGAGGACCTTGAGGGCAAGACCATCGCCACCGAACTGGTCGAAGTCAGCAAGCGTTACTTCGCCTCGAAGGGCGTCAACGTCAAGGTCGAGTTCAGTTGGGGCGCAACGGAAGTCAAGCCGCCTATGCTGGCCGACGCCATTGTCGAGGTCACCGAGACAGGCAGCTCGCTCAAGGCCAACCACCTCAAGATCATCGACACGGTCATGGAGAGCGAAACGCATCTCATAGCAGGCCAAAAAACTCTCTCAGATCCCTGGAAGCGCGAAAAGCTCGACCAGATCGCGCTCATGCTGCGCGGCGCCATCGACGCGCAATCGCAGGTCGGCCTCATGCTCAATGTACAACGCGCTCATCTTGACGCGGTCCTCGCCGTGCTGCCCGCTCTCAACTCGCCCACCATCTCCCAGCTCAGCAACTCCGACTGGGTCGCGGTCAACACCATCGTCGAAGAGCGTATCGCCCGCGACGTGATTCCCAAGCTCAAGGCAGCCAAAGCAACGGGCATCGTCGAGTACCCGCTCAACAAGGTTGTGCTCTAGCAGTTTTTGCATCACGAATGAATGGGTGCCCCAGGTCCCTCGCTTTTGGGGACCTGGGAAAGCAAGAACTCAATGTACGAAATTACGGAGAAGTCAATGAAACTGATCCGGACAAAAGGTCGCGGTGCACGGCAAACAGCAGAAATTCTCGCCGCACTCGAAGATCGTGGTGGCGCGGCGCTCGATGCCGTGCTGCCCGCCGTCCGCCGCATCGTGGCTGATGTGCGCAAGCAGGGCGATCGCGCTCTGCTGCGCTACGCCGCCAAATTCGACGGCGCTCGTGCTCTACGCGTCACGCCCAGCGAAATGGCCGCGGCATGGAATGCAATCAATCCCCCAATGCAGGAAGCTCTCACCATCGCCGCCAATCAGATTCGTTCCTTTGCCGTCTCTCAACTGCCTGCCTCCTTCAGCAATGAACCCATTTCCGGCCTTACCACCGGCCAGCTTGTGCGCCCCCTCGGCTCGGTGGGCTGCTATGTGCCCAGCGGACGTCATCCGCTGCCCTCCACTCTGCTGATGACCGTCATTCCCGCGCAGGTGGCGGGCGTCGAGCGTATTGTGGTGGTCTCGCCCAAGCCTGCGCCGGAGACCCTCGCCGCCGCGCACCTGCTGGGCATCACGGAGTTCTATCGCCTCGGCGGCGCGCACGCCGTGGCCGCGCTGGCCTACGGGACTAACTCCGTCGCGCGTGTGGACAAGATCGTCGGTCCCGGCAATCTTTATGTCACTGCCGCCAAACGGTTGGTCGCCTTCGATTGTTCCATCGACATGCTCGCCGGTCCCACGGAGATTGTCGTCACCAGCGAATGTGGCAACGCGGCTGAGATCGCATCTGATCTGGTTGCGCAGGCCGAGCACGATCCCGAAGCGCTGGCCATCTTCATCACTACGCGCGCTGACTTGGCGAAAGAGGTCGTCCAAAAAGTAAAAGCGCGAAGCGCCTTGAATCCCGTCGCGCGCCAGTCCCTCAATCGCAACGGCCTGGCCATCATCGCCTCCACCGTGGATGAAGCCCGCGCTATCACCAATCGTCTCGCACCCGAGCATCTCACCGTGGACGCCGCCAGCGATCTCGAGTGGATTCAGAACGCAGGCTCGGTCTTTGTTGGCGGCTGGTCTTCTCAGCCCATGGGCGATTACATCTCCGGCCCCAATCACACGTTACCCACTGGCGGCATGGCACGTGTGCGCGGCGGCCTCAGCGTCAACGATTTCGTCAAGCTCATCACCGTGCAACAGTATTCGGAGCAAGGCATGCGCACGCTCGGTCCGTCCGCTGTCCTTTTGGCCGAAGCCGAAGGGCTTACCGGCCACGCCGAAGCCATTCGCATACGAATTCAGAAAGAGAGGCACTGTGGCTGAAACCGATAATGCGCAGTACCCAAAGCCGCGCGCCCGCGTGCAGGCCATGAAGGAGTATCACCCTCCGCTCGGCAATCGCGACGCGTTGCGCCTCGATTTCAACGAGAACACCGTGGCCTGCTCTCCCAAAGTGCGCGAGGTGCTGGGCCGCATCAGCGCCGGCTGCCTCACGCGCTATCCCGAGCGCGTGCCGGTCGAAGCTGTAGTCGCTGCGCATCTCGGTCTCGCTCACGGGCAGGTTGCGCTCACCAACGGCGTCGATGAGGCCATTCACGTGCTCTTCGAAACCTTTCTTGAAGAGGACGACGAACTTCTGCTGCCTGTGCCCACCTACACCATGTACGAGGTCTACGCATCGGCTACCGATGCGCGCGTGGTTGCCGTGCAGGCCGCGAACGATTTACAGTTTCCCTACGAACGACTACTCGCCGCCATCACGCCTCGCACAAAGATCATCGCCATCGCCAATCCAAACAGCCCCTCCGGCTCTGCGGCTACGCGTGCGCAGCTTCTCGAGATTGGCGCGCGTGCCCCAAATGCCGTGCTGCTCGTCGATGAGGCTTACTTCCATTTCCACGGCGAAACCGTCATCGATTTGATTGGCAAACTCCCCAATCTGGTAGTTGCGCGCACCTTCTCAAAAGCCTATGGCCTCGCCGGGCTGCGCCTCGGCTTGCTTGCCGGTCCCGCAGACCTGATGCACTGGATCAAGCGCGTCCTCTCGCCGTACAGTGTGAACTCTATGGCGCTGGCCTGCCTTCCTCCCGCGCTCGAAGACACCGCCTATCTCGACTGGTATGTCAACGAGGTGCTCAAAGCACGCACGGAGTTTGAGGCCGCGCTCGACAAAGCTGTCATTCGCCGCTGGCCAAGTCGCGCCAACTTCGTGCTCGTCGAAATCGGCGCGCAGCACAAGGAGTTCACGCGCCTGATGAGCGCTGCGGGCGTGCTGGTTCGCGACCGCTCTAACGACCCCGGCTGCGATGGCCGCGTGCGCATCACCATCGGAACACGTGAGCAGATGCGGCAAGCCGCCGCAGCTCTCAATGAAACACTGGCCACACTACGGGCCGGAAAAGAGGCGTAATGACTTTGAAGAAAAAACGTATGGGTGCCCCAGGTCCCTCGCATTCGGGGACCTGGGATACCACTTCAGCTCCGCGCACTGCCATCGTCGAGCGCGATACAGCGGAAACTCGCATCGCCATTAAGCTGAAAATTGAAGGCAGTGGACAATACAAAATCTCCACCGGCATTCGCTTCTTCGATCACATGCTGGAGTTGTTTACGCGCCACGGCGCATTCGATCTCGACCTCGCCTGCCAGGGCGACCTCGACGTGGATCAGCATCACACCGTCGAAGATGTGGGTATCGCGCTGGGCGAGGCCTTCGACCGCGCCCTTGGTGACAAGCGTGGCATTTTGCGCGCCGGTTACTTCCTCATGCCCATGGACGAAACCCTGGCCATCGCCGCCATCGATCTCAGCGGCCGCGCCGCCTTCGCCGTCGAAACCAAAGTCCGCACGCGCCTGGTGGGCGATCTGCAAACAGAGCTGGTGACGGATTTCTTCGAAGGCTTTGCGCGCGGCGCGCACGCCAACGTCCACGTGAAGACGATGTATGGCCGCTCCAGCCACCACAAGATCGAGGCCATCTTCAAGGCCTTCGCGCGCGCGTTACGCGTGGCCTGCTCGCGCGATAAGCAACTGGGCAAGATGCTGCCCTCCACGAAGGGACTACTGTGATACGCGTAACCGTGATCGATTACAAAGCGGGCAATCTGACCTCGGTGCTCAAGGCATTGCGCCACCTGGGCGCGGAGACGATAGTGACCGACGGCAATCTCTCGCTTGTCGAAGCCGCTGAACGCATCGTTCTTCCCGGCGTGGGTCATTTCGCGGCCACCGAGCGGCTTGATTCGACCGGCCTCACCTCCGCGATTCGCGCATCCATTGCGCGCGGCATTCCCTTTCTCGGTATTTGTGTCGGAATGCAGTGGCTTTATGCTGGCTCCAGCGAAGCGCCCGCACAACCCGGCCTTGCTCATTTTGCGGAAAAGTGTACGCGCTTTTCCGAAAGCCCAGAAAAAGTTCCCCACGTCGGCTGGAATTCGCTTGAAATCCGCCCCAACTCACGCCTTCTTGTCGGCGTCGAACCTGGCGAGTACGTCTACTTCACGCATTCCTACAAGGCACCGGTCACAGCCGATACTGCAGCCACCACGTTTTACATAGAGCCTTTCGCGTCGGCGGTCGAGCGCGGCAATGTAATGGGCGTACAGTTTCACCCGGAAAAGTCCGGCGCAACTGGGCTAAAGATTCTAAAGAACTTCCTGGAGGTTGAAAGATGAAGATCAGTTACACACTCACTCTTGCGGATATCAATGCAGCTTTCCGACTCCATAGACGCCAAAAGCTGATCAGACGTGTCAATATATACATTTGGCCAATTCTCATGGTGATTTGTTTGATTGGCTCCTTTGTTTTTAATGTTCAGACCGAGTCGTTTTCGTTATGTATAGGAATTGGCACGGGGTCATTATGGATGACTATTTGCATGCCGATTGCACGCTATTACAATACACGCAAATGCTTTAAGCAACTCTTCCCGTCAAAAAGGACTGATCGAACCACTTATATCGAGTTTAATGAGGATGGTCTTCATACGGGAATTCCGGGAGTGAGCGAAATCAGGTATTTGTGGAATGGAATTGCGGCTTTTGCTCAAGATGAGACAACCACGTTGCTTTATCTGGACAAAAGTCGATTCTTATTTTTTCCAACCCGCGCATTATTGCCAGACCAGCGTAATGTACTCAACGATCTCGTCGCTCGCCACGTCGTGAAGAGGAAACCATGATCACAAAACGCATCATCGCTTGTCTCGATGTCCACGACGGTCGCGTCGTCAAGGGCGTGCAATTCGTCGATCTCATCGATGCCGGCGATCCGGCTACCCAGGCCGCGCGTCACGCCCGCGAAGGCGCTGATGAAATTGTTCTGCTCGATATTACCGCGACGCACGAAGGCCGCCAGACGTTGCTCGACACTGTGCGCCGGACTGCGCGTGAACTCTTTGTGCCCTTCTGTGTAGGCGGCGGCATTCGCACCGCGGACGATGCCGCGCAGGTCTTCGAGGCGGGCGCGGATAAGGTCAGCGTGAACTCCGCCGCGCTCGCTGACCCAGCGTTGATCGACGCCATCGGCCGCAGCTTCGGCGCGCAGGCCGTCGTCGTCGCCATTGATGCGCGCCGCGACCCCGAAGCTGCCGACCCGGTGCGCGACGCTCAGGTCTTCGTGCAGGGCGGGCGCAAACTGACTGGACGCCGCGCTGTCGAGTGGGCGCGCGAGGCCGAGTCTCGCGGCGCGGGAGAAATCCTGCTCACCTCGATGAACTGCGACGGCACGCGCACCGGCTTCGATTGCGAGTTGACCGCGGCAGTCAGCGAGTCGGTCAACATTCCGGTCATCGCCTCGGGCGGCGCGGGAACCGTGGAGCATTTTGTCGATGTCTTCGGTCGCGGCAAGGCCGATGCCGCGCTTGCCGCCAGCATCTTTCACTTCGGCGTCTCCAGCGCGCGCGCGCTCAAAGAAGAGCTGGCCAAAGCCGGCGTCTCCGTGAGGCTTCCATGCTGATTCCATCCATCGATTTGCTCGGCGGCCGCATTGTTCAGCTGGTGCAAGGCAAAAAACTGCGCCTGGCCTTCAACGACTTCGAATACTGGATTGAAAAGTTTTCCAAATTTCCGTTAGTTCAGCTGATTGACCTGGACGCGGCCATGCGTCAGGGCGATAACTCGGAATTGGTCGCGCGGATCGCCAAACGGCTTCCTTGTCAGGCAGGCGGCGGCATCTACTCCATCGAGCGCGCCCAACAGGTTCTCGCCGCTGGAGCAAAGCGCGTCATCATCGGTTCTGCTTTTTTCTCCGAGGAGGGCTCGGTCAACACCGGATTCGCCGCCGCGCTTGCCGCCACCGTTGGCGCGGAGCGCGTTGTCGCCGGCATCGACACCAAGAACGGCCGCATCGCCGTGAAGGGTTGGAAGGCGCAGGTGGCGCTCACTCCAGACAAAGCAATTCCGCAACTCGAATCCTACGTCACAGCATTTCTCTACACGCACGTCGACGGCGAAGGGCTGATGAAGGGCTTTCCCATCGACACAGCCGCGCGACTGCGCAAGCTTACCCAGCGCCAGCTCATCGTAGCCGGCGGCATTAGCTCGCAGCAGGAGGTCGATGCGCTGGACGCATTGGGCGCCGATGCGGTGGTCGGCATGGCCGTCTACACCGACCTGCTCACGGTCTGATTTTCCTACGGCTGCAAGAAAGCGAGTCAAAATGCCGCGCAAATCATCTCATCTCGTGTAGTATGTTGCACAGAATCCCGTATCCCCCGGAGATATTCACTATGCTGCGTGTCGGTTACCCAGCCACCCTGGCCGCGGAGCTGTTGCGCGATTTCCCTCCGGAAGTCGAGCTGATTCCCCTGCCCAACGATCTTGACCACGATATCGACATCGATGTCTGGATTCCCGATCCCTATCCCAAGCGCGCCATGAGCCTCTGGCCGCGGCTGCGCGGCGTGCGGCTGATTCTGTCGCTGATGGCCGGAACGGAGTGGATTCCCGGAGTGGCCGGGCCGCGCGTCACCATCTGCAATGCTCAAGGCGCGCACAGCATCTCCACCGCGGAGTGGACTCTCAGCGCCATTCTGGCCACTCTGAAGTACTTTCCGCTGTATCTCGACGTGCAACGCTCCGGCGTATGGAAACGCCGCTTTGAGGCCGACGCTCATTACGCCCGCATCATCGGCGATGCGCGTCCGCATTATCCGCCCATCATGCTGGAGGAACTTACCGGCAAGTCCGTGCTGCTGGTGGGCTATGGCTCCATCGGCAAAGAGATCGAGCGCATGCTCGCGCCCTTTCATGTCGAACTCGAGCGAGTGGCCCGTTCCGCGCGCGCCAATCCGCCGGTTCATCCGGTCAGCGAACTCAACAATCTCTTGCCGCATGCGGATGTAGTGATTCTGATTCTGCCTTCGACCGCTGAGTCGCATCATCTGATCGGACGTCGCCAACTCGCTCTGATGCGGCAGGGCGCGCTGCTGGTCAATGCCGCGCGCGGACCTGTTGTGGACACAGATGCATTGGTCGACGCGCTCAATGCCGGCCGCATTCGCGCCGCTCTAGATGTCACTGATCCTGAGCCTCTGCCCGAGGGCCACCCACTGTGGAGTTGCCCCAACCTGCTGCTCACGCCTCACGTCGCCGGATCGAGCCCGCAATTCGCGCCGCGTTCGCTCAAGACCGCCGCCGATGAACTGCGCCGCTACATCAACAGCGAGCCGCTGCGCAACGTGGTTCAAGCCGCGCTTTAGTCTAAAGGGCTGGGTGCCCCAGGTCTCGATTTTGAGACCTGGGAATACGCCCTGCGCCAATCCCGCAGTCCCAGTACGGCCAGGCCCGCCAGCAACGCATAAAGCGCTGCCGTCGGCATCAACTCCTTGTAAATGTATTCGCCAATGTAGACCAGGTCTACCGCGATCCAAAGCCACCAATTCGCCGTATGCTTGCGTGTCTGCCACCAACTGGCCACTAGGCTGTAACTCATCAGCGTCGCGTCCAGCCGGGGCAGCGCCGCGCCAACTCGTTCCATCAGCAATCCCATCAGCACGCTTCCCACCGCTCCTGCCGCCAGCCCTGCCAACAAGCTGAACCGGGAAAGCCGGATTACGCGCACTTCTCCCTCAGCGCGCACACCGCGCCACCAATACCACCAGCCGTACAACGTAAAGCCCATAAAGATAATCTGTAGCAGCGCATCGGAGTACAAACGGACGCGAAAAAACACAATCAGGTAAAGCACTTCAGCAATCAACACGACAGGCCAGCAGAGAAGCTTGCGGCGCGTGGTAAGCCAGATGCCAGCTAGCGTGGTGATAACACCTGCATCCTCCATCCAGTTTGCGGCAAGGTAATTCGCTATATACGTCCAATGCATCAGTCTTCTGCTCCTATAAGCGGTGCTGTTTGACGTTCGCGTTTTGCTGCCCAGCGCTCGATTGCGTCCAGCAGCTTTTTTCCACCCTTACCGCGAAACCAGCGCGCATGACCCACCAGGTAATCCATCGAGGCCATCTTTGCCTTCTCTTTCGAATGCAGCACGCCCAAAAAATAATCTGCTTCCGTCAGCGCAAACTCCGTGTGGCAGAGCGCTGTCATCGGAGCCAGAGCCGTGGTTTCTGCATTTGTGAGTGGCCGCAATTGCTCGTATCCATTGAGCAGCGCCTCCAGGTGGTCAATGTGCACGCGCACTTCCTCTTCCCGCGTGGAGTCTTCAATCAGATCGAGCCATTCCACAATGTTGCGCTCGATAGCCTGCGCCAGGTCATGCACGGCGTTGGTGCGGTCTGCAAGCCCAAAGTCGATGATTGCTGTTGCCCGCGCATCGTCGCTTGCATCGCTCCACAAAAAGTTCGAAGCGTGCGGATCGTTATGCGTCCATAGCGGCTTTAGCAACGGCAGCTGCGGTTTCAGTTTCGCGTGAAACGGCGCCAGTAATTCAAGCGCCTCGCCGCAGCCTTCCCGCGTAACCTCATCCTCGGCCAGCGCAGGACGCGCTGCCAGGTAGCGTTCCATCGCCACGCCCGGCTCCTCCTCCGCAAAGATCGTAAAGCCCGCTACCAAAGGTTGCACCTTGCGTCGAGGCGAATCGTAACCCTGCGCGGCCAGATGCAGTCTCGCCAGCGCCTCTCCCGCTGAGCGTGCGTGAGCCGCCGAGCGAAATGGCGTCCACGAAAGCGCCTCCTCATATAGGTCCACTCCTGCCGGAACTTCGTGTACCTCGAAGGTCCATGCGCCGCTTTCGATTGCCGTCTCATCTGACGAAGACGTAAAAACACGCGGCACCGGTGCTCCATGCTCTCGCAGATGCTGCATGAAACAATGCTCCTCGAGCAATCCCTCCCGGTCACGTACTTCCCGGGAATGTCGTTTGATAAAGACTCGCCCGCTGCTCGTTGCTACCACGCTCGCTGCAGAAAACGGCCGCGGGCTCACCGAAACTATTTCGATGGGCTCACCGCAAACGGGAAAATGAGAGAGCATCGCGCTCACCTCGCTCAGCGTGAGCGGAGGCCAGTCTGGTTCCACCAGACTGCCGTCCAACCCGTGTGCCTTTGCCGTCATGTTCATCGCCGATGCCGCCTCTTTCCTCAATTGCAAACCTAGAAAGTGTAATGCGTTGAAAACCGCACCGTTGTTGGCGCGCCTAAGTGGATGAAGGTGTCGCCATAACTGGCGCCGGTATCCTTCCAATAACGCTTGTCGGTGATGTTATCGGCATAAAGGCGCAGAGTTACACGGCCTTTCTCGCCGCCAGGCGTGTAACGCGCGCCCAGGTTGAATAAGTTATAACCAGGCACGCTGACCGCATCGTCGCGCGTTGCTTCCTTCCGGCCGGTATAACTCCAGCCCGGCATCACGTGTAAGTTGCGCGATTTCAACACTAATAAGTCGGCAAAGAGTGTCGTGCGCAGATGAGGCACATTCAAAACCTGTTTGTTATCGTAGGCAGGCGTGCCCGTATCGCTCGATATTGCCTTCATCGCCGTTGCTGAAGCGCTGAGTTGCATCCAACTCGCCGCCTTGCCCTGCGCATTCAACTCGATCCCGTCGTGTGTCTCGCGTCCTTCAGATTCAAAGCATAAGTCGCCGGGAGCAACGCTTCCCCCGGTATTCAGATTCACCGTGCAAAAACTGTCTTCCGCCTGGATCACTTTGGGATAGAAGAATGGCTGGCGCATCCTAAACAGCGCCGCTGTAAGCAAAATCTGGCGCTCATACTTCACGCCAACCTCGGATTGCCGCGTGATAAACGGTTCCAGAAACAGGTTTGCATTGTCCACCCACCACGACGCCTGAGGCCCCAGCGACAGCAGCACGCCATAGTTCGCATAAAAAGTGAGTGGATGAGGCAACGCGGCCGGCTTTTGTGGCGTATAAGTAATCGCATACTGCGGCAGCCAGATCTTGCGCGGAGCGGCGTAATTGAAATCGCTTACACGGTCAAAGCGCCCGCCTGCCTGCACCACCACGCCGCCAGGCAGATGCGCCCGGTCCTGCATAAGGCCAGCGCTCTGATGATTGAAGTCGGCCAGCGTGGCGGGGCCTGCGTGCTGGTACGGGCTCTCCAGCGCATAAGCGATATTCGGTTGATGGATGTTCTCCACTCCCAGCGCGGCATCGACGATGGTCGGCGACAGGTCCACGGTGCGATGGAAGAGCGTTCCGCCCGCAACTAAGTCATGCGCCACTTTGCCGGTCTTGAAGTGGCCCTGCAAGAGCGCCTCGCCCGTCGCATTGATGCGCAGCTCGCCCGGACTGCGGTAGTCGTAAATCTCGTAGCTGCCATTAGGGCAGAAAAAATACACTGGCGAATTGGGACAAAGCGAGTTGCCGCTCGCGTCCAGCGCCGCGCCATAAGGCCAGATCACGTTGTCGTCGATCAGTGAATGGCTGTAAGAGCCGGCCAGTCGCGCAGTCCAATGCGCATTGAACTCGTGCATCATACGCGAGCCCGCATTGATCACATCAAACGTATTCGGCTTCGACCACGCCTGGTCGCCCAGCATCACTGATGGAAAGATACCCACAGGCAGCGTCGTCCCGCCCAGCAGTTGGTAACCGGCCACGGAGCGCTGCACCTTATGCTGATATTCGAAGTCGGTCCATAGCCTCGTTTTCGGATTCACATGCCACGCGCCGTCCACGGCGCCCATGACGCGCCATCCATCGGTGCTTTCCACATAGGGATGCATATTCTCGCCTGTTATGCTGATTAGCAGGGTGGAGTCCTTCGGCATGCGCGTTATCCCCAGCGCAAACGCGCCGTACGTGCCCCCACGATGATCCGTGGCAAAATCGAGTGTCCTGGGTTGTCCCTTGAATTGCTCTTTGGTGACATACCGGGTCACGTAATTGACCACGCCGCCCGCCGAGGCCACGCCGCTTTCCACGCCCGCAATGCCCTTGACAAACTCCACGCGCTCCTTGTTTTCCAGCGGCACATCCTGCTCGCCGGCAACGGTCATGCCGTTGATCTGGATTCCCGAACCCAGATCAATCGGGAAGCCCCGAATCGAAAAGTCGCCGTAGTAACCTATCGGCGCGTAATCCTCTCCAATCGAAGCGTCGTTTTTCACCACGTCGGAAAGCACGCGTGCCATCTGGTCGTTGAGCAGCGCTTTGGTCGCCACCGTCACCGACAGGGGAATGTCTTTCGCCATAACGAACGCTCCGTCCAGGCTGACGAAATCCACGCCGACCGGAATATAGTCGTTCTTCACATCGGCATGCACCTCGATTGTGGTGGTCACGCGCGGTATTTTCTGAGTAGCCGGAGCAGGCTTGGGAGTCTCGGCAGGCGGAACGGGCTTGTCATGCGCGGGCGCCGGGCTCTGCGCAATCACGCCCGGAGGCGCTGCCAGGCAGCAAACCAGCAATCCTGCCGCCCAGACCAGGCGGTGCGCGCGGACTCGACGCCAAGCAGCCACTCGGCCGGAAAGCGCGCATGAAATTCTGAATCCATTAGGTTGATGCGCAATGCGGGCCGGATCGTTGCCGGCAGCTCTGAACATAAAATCCCCTTGTTTCCAACTTCATGAAACGAGGGGACTCTGCTTGGATTCGAGAAAGGAGGCCGTTCGGCTGCGAAAGCTTCCCACGCCGGTATTATCCGGATCGGGTTCGAGGGTATTTCTCAGCCCCACTTCGTGGAGCACCCCTGTTTCAATACCCTGATTGAAACACTCCCGGCGCGGTTTTGCAAGTCATCTGGTGTGCAGGTTTAAGATGATTGCGTAGTGTGCAATGGCAGTTGACCTTGGCTCTTTAAAGGTGCTGTGACTGCCGTCACATTCGGCCATTTGGACCATGTTAGTCTGAAAAGCGGCCCGAGGGGGGTCTCAAAAAGCATGATGCAATCCTTTCCCGCTGTTGATCCGATTCCCTTGCCGGCGCCCGTCTGGTTGTTGAAGTTGCTGCATATCGTCACGCTGGCGCTGCACTTTGTCGCCGTGGAGATGCTGCTTGGCGGGCTGCTGCTGGCGGTTTTGCTTAGTCTCGTCCGCCGCTCGCCTGTCTCCATGGTCACCGCCCGCGCGCTGGCCCGCAGGCTCACGGTCGTAATGACCTTCGTCATTAACCTCGCCGTGCCGCCGCTCCTCTTTGCCCAGGTACTTTATGGCCGCGCCCTCTACACCAGCAGCGTGCTAATCGGCCTATACTGGATCGCCATCATCGGCCTCCTCATGTTGACCTACTGGCTGCTCTACCGCTTCACCGCGCGGCTCGAAGCTGGCAAATCGGCTTGGTGGGTCGGTCTGAGCGCCTGGCTGCTGGCCGGCTGCATCGCCCGCCTGCTCTCCACCAATATGACCTTGATGCTGCGTCCTGAGGTCTGGCGCCAGATGTACTCCGCCTCCGCCATGGGCGCCTATCTGCCCACTGGCGACCCCACCCTTGAGCCGCGCTGGTTGCTCATGATGGCCGGCGGCCTGTTTATCGGCGGATTGTGGCTGCTCTATCTAGCCGGCCGCTCCACCTTCACCGCGGAGGAGAAGCGTTTTGTCGCCGGTCTGGGAGGCAAGGTGGCCGCCCTCTTCGGCATCGTATATCTGGCTGCCGGTTTCTGGGCCGCCGCTGTGCAGCCGGCTGTAGTCAAGTCGATGCTGGCGGCGCCTCCGGCAGGTTATGAATTCTACAGGTACTTCGGATTTGCCGCTTACGGCTGGCTCGCACTGGTGGTGGCGGCTGTTCTCGTCGCCCTCATCGCCGGATTCGGCAAGCTCAGTGCGCGCTGGGTGAGCCTGGCCGTCGTTCACCTGGCCGTGCTCATCGAGATCATGCTCACCATCTATCGCGACGGCATCCGTGACCTGACCCTGCTCAGCAAAGGCTATAACGTGTGGGACCGCGTGGTGGTCACCAACTGGTGGGTCGTGGGCCTCTTCCTGGTTCTCTTTGTCGCCGGACTGGGAGTAATCGGCTGGCTCGTCTCCGTGATGGCGCGATCTAAAAAAGTGATGGAGGGCGCGGCATAACCTTCCGCGAAGTGATTGCTATGAGCCAAATGACCAACCTTCCCGCAAACATCGTCGAGGAGCCCAGCGATAGGAATACCCGCCGCGCCTTTCTTGCCGCCGCCGGAGTGGCCGGCCTCGCCTATACCGCCGCCCTCGCCTATCCCATCTACCGCTACCTGGCTTCGCCCTCGGAGATGGCGCTCAGCGCCGCGGCCGTCACTGAGGTTACGCTCAAGGACGCGCAAAAGCTTCCCGCCGGCTCGGTGCTCATGTTCAAATTCGGTCCCTCGCCGGCCATGCTTATTCACCACCAGGATGGCCGCTGGATCTCCATGACCGCCGTCTGCACGCATCTGGGCTGCACCGTGCAATACGAGCCGCAGGCCGACCGCATTCACTGCGCTTGCCACGGCGGTGTTTACAACCCCTACACCGGCGCCAACGTCAGCGGCCCGCCGCCCCGGCCGCTCAAGCTCTTCAAAGTTGCCGTCAACGAAACCGGCGTGGAGGTCTCGCGCGCATAACTCTGTTTATTCACTCATTCACTTGTTCACTTGTTCACTCGTTCACTTTTTCACTGTTTTCGAGGTTTCGGTGCATGACCACAAAAACCGCTGCAATCTATAACTGGGTCGATGAGCGGCTGGGCCTCAGCGAACTGGCCGCCTTTGCGCGCCACAAAACCGTCCCCGTTCACTCCCAGTCTTTCTGGTACTACTGGGGCGGCATCTCGCTCTTTCTCTTCCTTGTCCAGTGCTTCACAGGCGTGCTGCTGCTGGTCTACTACCGGCCCGGCGCCGAAGCCTACGAGTCCGTCCGCCAGATCACCTTCGTCATGCACTTCGGCTGGCTCATCCGTTCGGCGCACGCCTGGTCCGCCAGCCTGATGATCTTCTCCATTCTGGTGCACATGTTCTCCGTCTATTTCATGAAGGCCTACCGCAAGCCGCGCGAGTTCGGCTGGCTCAGCGGCATGGCGCTGCTCGGGCTGGCTTCGGTCTTCGGCTTCTCCGGCTACTTGCTGCCCATGGATGAGTTGAGTTACTTCGCCACCAAGGTCGGCCTGCAGATTCCCTCGGCCATTCCCTGGATCGGCGCGGGGATGGCCAACATGCTGCGCGGCGGTCCGGATGTCAGCGAGTTCACAGTCCAGCGCTTCTTTGCACTGCACGTCGTCGTGCTCCCGGCCGTCTTCCTGCCCTTGCTCGGCTTCCATCTGTGGCTGGTCCAGCGCCACGGTAACGCCGTTCCTCCCTGCGTTGAAGCCCTGCCGCCCGAGCAGCGCAAGTCCATGCCCTTCTTCCCCAACTTCGTGCGCAAGGACCTCGCCATGTGGCTCATCTCGCTCAACATCCTTGCGCTGCTGGCCTCGGTCTTTCCCTGGTCGCTGGGCAAGCCCTTCGACCCGCTCGCGCCCGCGCCCATGGGCATTCATCCCGAGTGGTACTTCATGAGTCCCTTCGAGATGCTCAAGCTGCTCGGTTTCGTCTTCTCCGGCAAATTCGCTACTGTCGGCGAGATCGCCGGCATTCTGCTCTTCACGCTCGGCATCGTGCTCTGGCTGCTGATTCCCTTCTACGACAGGAGCAAGGAATCCGGACAGCGCGCCCGAGCCGCGCACTACTTCGGCCTGCTGGCGGTCTTCGCCCTGCTGGCCACCACCATCATCGGCTATTGGACGATTCGGTGAAACCATGAATTATCCGTTTTGGAACATACCGTATCTCGGCTCGGGCTGGGTGATTGGCATCATCGCCATCTTCCACGTCATGATCTCGCAGTTTGCCGTCGGCGGCGGACTTTATCTTCCCTTTGCCGAGCGCAAGGCAATGCGCATGACCGACGGCCAGCTCCGCGACGAATGGCTTGCCCAACTGGCCAGCTTTTCCAGGTTTTTCCTCGTCCTCACCGCCGTCTTCGGCACCGTCAGCGGCGTCGGCATCTGGTTCGCCATCGGCCTCACGCATCCCGAGGCCACCAGCACGCTGATTCATAACTTCGTCTTCGGCTGGGCCATGGAGTGGGTCTTCTTCATCGTCGAGCTCACCACCATCGCCGTCTACTATTCCACCTGGGGCCGCATCGACGCCAAGCTGCATCTTGCCGTGGGCTGGTGCTATGCCGGCGCTTCGATCTTCACCCTCGTCATCATCAACGGCATTCTCACCTTCATGCTCACCCCCGGTGAAACCTGGCTCAAAGTCGCCGGCACAGGCCACGAGGCCAGCAAATTCTGGTACGCCTTCTTCAACCCCACTTACTGGCCCAGTCTCTTCCTGCGCGCCTGCGTTTGCTGCGCGCTGGCCGGCATCTGGGCGCTCATCACCGCCAGCCGCATCGATGCCGCCAGGCACCCCGCCCTCAAAACCACCATGGTTCAGTGGAGCGTCAAGTGGCTGGTGCCCTCCTTCGTCGCCACGCCCTTCATCCTCATCTGGTATCTCTGGATGGTTCCCGCGTCGCAGCAGGCCTTGCTCACCCTGGGCATTGACACCATCGGCTCCGGAACATTCTCCATCATCACCCGCATCGCCCTGCTCATCATCGTCACCTCAGCCACCATCGTCGGCGTCGCCTACTTCCTCGCCTATCGCAATCCCCTCGACTTCAATCTCTCCCACGCGATTGCCATCCTGCTGCTCGCCCTCATCGCCACCGCCTCCGGCGAGTACGCCCGCGAGATGCTGCGCAAGCCCTACGTCATCGGCCAATGGATGTACTCCAACGGCGTCCGCAAGCCCTACGTTGAGCGCATCAATCAGGAAGGTTATCTGGCCCACACCATGTGGCTCGCGAATGACTCGAGTTCGAGTTACTCCCGCGGCGAAGCCATCTTCCGCGGCGAGTGCGGCTCCTGCCACACTCTCTCGGGCTACCGCCCGCTCGCAAAACTCCTCGCCGGACGAGACCGCGCCAACATCTTGAGCTTCATCACCATGCTCCACGACTACAAGCCGGACTCGCCCTATCGCCGCTTCATGCCGCCCATGGTCGGCACAAAACAAGACATCGACGACCTCACCGACTTCCTCAATGCCCAGGTCAACCCCGTGGCACAGATGGCCGATTCAAAGAAATAATCATCAAGATTTGATCGGGGGAACGCAACTGCTTTGAATGGGCACGACATCTGCTAGGCCGCTTATGTCGCAATAAAATTAGTTGCTGTTTGTTGCCGTGTTGCTCGAAGCCGTATCAATGCCCACGTCAAGAAAAAGAGAGCTATCAATGGCGGAATAGTAAACGCAATTCCGGGAATCAGATCATCTTTACCATAGCGATAACGACCGTACACTACATCAACCGGCTCTAGCTTGAGTGGCCCACCGAACCGTTGCGCATCGGCCTGCAATGCATTCAGAGTGGACTCATTCATTCGCGTTCCACTTCTAGTGTCAAGGACAAAGAATAGCGTCTCCGGCGACTTGATTGGGCGCTCGGTAAAAGGAGCGTCCGGGGATGCAGTTCCAAAGAGAAAAGGTGGTCTCACTTCAAGGCGACGCACCCTGAATATGACTCCTTGATCATCAATCGACCCCCTCACCTGTCCGTCTTGGTAGACACGTGAATCAGATTGGTTATAGACAGTTGCCTCGTCCGTTAAGTCGATCATTTGCAGGTGATAGCTACCAAGAATCGGTGTATCCCACGAGTCGCCCCATCCCATGTCGCGTCCTCGTGCGAGAGACCAAGCTGAAAATATAATTAGACAAACAAACAAGTAGCCACATCCTATCGCGGGCAAACATCCGGCAATAAAAATGGCGCGCTTGCGCCCCGACTTGACCCCGCGTATAAGCAAGGCGACTAACCCTGCAAGAACAAGACCTCCTATCAGCGATAAGATGCCTCCAACGAAAGCCCAGATCAGAAGAACAAATAACGGGCCCATAGCTCACCCTTTCTCAATGCCGTGACAGCAATCACCATCACTTCTTCGCAGAATCGGCTGTCATTCTCTCTACCTGCTCAGCAGCAAACTCAACCAGCTTGGTGCAAAGATTCTGATGCAACCCACGCTCATTGAAAGAGCTCCGGCCTGCCTCGGTATCCAGAGCGCAACCGGTCAATTCCCGGCACAGAATCGCCCCGTGCGCCTCGCGGAAGCTCTCTGTCAGTTGCCGCGCCCGCTCGTAAAGCGCGTTCCGCCCGGATACGGGATCGGCAGCCATTGTTCCGCCCTCAATCTCTCCAAGAGCCAGCAACGCGCCGGTGAGTGCTCCGCAAATCTCTCCCTGCCGCGCCACGCCGCCGCCGAAGGGCGCGGCCAGCGCCAGCCGCTGCGCCTCGCTCAGCCCTTTGCCGGTTGCGCACGCGGCATAAACCGACTGGGCGCAGTTGTAGTTCTGCGAAAAAAGTTCCACGGCGCGTTGAGTTTGATGGTTGCTCATGAACGGTCTCCAGGGCTGATCTGCCCATTCATCTCAGTATATTCAGCCCTTCCCGCCGCGCCCCAATCATGCGATCCTGAAGATGCCATGAAAATCATCCTCGGCATTCTCGCCATTCTCATCATCGCCGCCTCTCTCTTTGCCGACTACAAATGGCGTCAATGGATAGCCGCCCGCCGCCGCGACCGCCAATAAATCTCTGCAATGCTGGCTGCGCTTGGCCGCATCGCCGGTGCCGGATGAATAGCGAGGAAGCTAATGCGAGCGAATAGCGAGCGATTGGCCCCACCGCAGGTGGTCTGCCATACTGACCGCGCAAAAGTAGCGCCGTCCATCAGATACAATTGCCCTATAGCGAAACCAGAGTTGCTGTACACTGGAAGCAACTCTGTCAAGTGGCTTTTTCCTTAAGAAAAAGCCACCTCGAACAATCTTGGAAAGTGCATGTTTACTCTGGTTTCGCTTTAAGGAGCCGTCCAATCACCATGACTCTTTCTCACGCCCTTGCTCGCCGTTTTCCCGCTCTCGGGATGCTCATCTTTGCCGCCGCTCTGCTTGCCGCCGCCGGTGCGCACGCCCAGTTTGGCGCGCCTTCCCCCGGAACCCAGGTGCACGACCCCGCCGCGCTCAAGCCGCCCGCCGGCGCCCGCGTGGCCCTGGTCGAATTTGTAGACATGGAGTGCCCCGACTGCGCCCGCGCCAACCCTTTGCTCAGGGATGCTGCGGCAAAATACAAGATTCCCCTCGTCCGTCACGACTTCCCGCTGGCCATGCACAACTGGAGCTTCAACGCCGCCGTCTTCGCCCGCTGGTTCGACACTCATAGCAAGGCTCTGGGCGACGAGTACCGTGACCAGGTCTTCGCCAGCCAGATCTCCATCGTCAGCCCCGAAGGACTGCTCGAGTTCACTCAGAAGTTTGCCTCGAGCCACGGCCTCTCCCTGCCATTCGCCATCGATCCGCAAGGCAAGCTGGCCGAGCTGGTTAAGGCCGACTACGCCCTCGGTCAGCGCATCGGCATCGAACACACCCCCACCATCTGGGTGGTTACCGCCAACTCCAAGGGCGCGCCCTTCGTCGAGGTCGTCGACCGCAGCAAGCTCTACCAGCTCATCGACCAGGCACTCGCCGACACCGCCTCCGCCAAGCCCGCTTCCTCCGCGACGCCCGTGAGGAAGCCTGCCACGCCGCCGGCAGCTAAACCAGCCACGCCGCCGGCAGCCAAACCCGCCACGCCTCCCGCCACACCGTCCGCCAAAAACTGACGTCCGCCACGCTCCAAAGCAAAACGACGCATCCGCTCAGGATGCGCCGTTTTTCAATGCATCGAATCCTACTCTCTACTCCCTACTCCCTATTCCCTTCTCTTTGTATCTTCACCAGCTTCTCCGCCCCACTCACCCCCGGCGAAACCGTCCGTGTCTGCGGCGCTCGCCAGTGGTCGATGTGGCTGATCCGGTGCACGCATCCAATCGTGCAATTCGGCGCGCAGCTTTTGGCCGTCAAAAACTCCCGCTTCACGTCCGCCGTGGTGTAGCTGGCCAGCGGCACGCCCGGATAACCTCTCTGCTGCGAGCAATAATGCACCAGCCCGTCCTCGCAGATGTACAGGTACCGAGCCCCCGCCCGGCACCGCCAGTCATTCGGCAGCCCCTGCACAATCGCCTCCTGAAACATGTCGAAGCGCGAGTAGTTGTATTTCTTTCTGTGCGTCATCTCGAAGTAGACCCGCGCCTCGTCCTCCTTCAGCGGCTTCAGTTGCCCGCTGTCGTCGTGGATAATCCCGATCGTCGATTCAAAGCCCAGCTCCAGCGCCCGCTTGCCGATCACCAGCGCTTCGTTGGGATTCTTGAAGCCCCCGCCCACCACCGAGTTGATGTTCACGTAGAATTCGGCGTACTCCGACAGCATCACCAGCTTCTTGTCCAGCACCTTCAGACTCTTCTTCGACACCTCATCCGGCTCTAGGTTGTCGATAGAAATCTGCATGTGGTCCAACCCGGCCCGGTTCAGCCGCTCAATCCGCTCCACATTCAGCAGGTATCCGTTGGTGATCATTCCGGCAATCGCCCCGGTCCGCCGGATTCTCCGGATAATATCGTCCAGCCCCGGGTGCGTCAGCGGCTCCCCGCCGCTGATGCCGATCATCGCCGTCCCCAGCCGCCCTAGGTGGTCAATCCGCCTGAGCATCTCGTCCAGCGCAACCGGCTCGCTCACCTTGTCGTACTCGTTGCAGTAGGCGCAACTCAAGTTGCAGAACCGCGCCGGAACAATCTGCGCCAGCACCGGGTGGCTGGTGTTGGCCAGCGCCCGCACCACCATCGCGTACTCGCGCGCCTTCCGCCTCGCCCAGATCAACCGCCCCCGCAACGTCTTTTTCCGCGCTATCGCCATCTTCTCCATTGAATCACACTCCATCGCGCGGCGACGGCAAGCACTCGAAATGCAGCAAGGTCGCACAGTCATACATCGCCTTGCGGCGCGTGGATTGCGCGCTGGAGGAGATCATGTGCCCTTAAATTCGCGTCATAATCGGGCAAATCCTGGTTTGTCCCCCGCAAAGGCGCTGCTCGGCACATTCAGTGCTACGGCCCTGAAATAGATGTAAATTTGCTCGTCAGCGGAGACAAATGGGGTATATTGGTCCGTAGCCGGGAAAACAACATAGAAATGCCGGAGTAAACCTCCGGAGGAGTCTGGCTGGGAGCTATCGACACGGAAAGATGTGTCCGTCACAGAGCGAGTCTGGGACGCCTGCCAGCGTGCTGATTCCGTTATTCCCGGCCGGGAGGAATACATGAGGTTGAAAGTACTGTTGGTGGCCGCTTTGTTGATGCTCAGTGCGCCCGTGGGGCTTGTGGCACAAGACGATGCGGAAGGGTGCAAGGATTCTCCACTGCTCACGCGGCTTTCGGGATGCGTGATTGCGTACTGCAGCAAGTCGGACTTCGATGCCGCGGAGTTGCAGATTTCGCTCAGCAAGGATCCTCGTACATCCCACGTGGAAGGCAAGATTGAGAAGATTCATTACAGATGCACGGGCAAATCCGCATTGCAGGTTCGGCGGAATGCCGAGCAGGCTCTGCGGGCGGCAGGGTATGCGCTGGACTTTACCGGCTACGATGTTCCCGAGCATTACGTGACCGCGCACAAGGGCGCGCAATGGGTGGCCGTGGTGGCGTCGGAGATGACCGGCGACAGCGAATACAACGTGATAACCGTGCTCACCGAAGCCATGCAGCAGGAGATGACCTCGGACGCCTCGGCATGGGCCGCCGAGATCAACAAGACGGGACACGCTGCGGTGTATGGGATCGAGTTCGACACCGGAAAGGCGACGCTCAAACCGCAATCTGAGAAAGTGCTCGGTGATGTGTTGAGCCTGCTTCAGGCGCAGCCGGACTGGAAGATGAAGATCGAGGGACACACGGATTCGACTGGCACCAAGGCAGGCAACCAGACGCTCTCGCAGCAAAGAGCCGCGGCCGTGGTGGCATGGTTGACTCAAAACGGCATTGCACGGTCAAGGCTGACACCGGCTGGGTTGGGAGACACTAAACCGATCGCGGACAACAGCACCGAACAGGGCCGGGCGAGAAATCGTAGAGTGGAGCTTGTAAAGCAATAGGGCAGGCAGTGATGAATGAATAGTCGTCCCCCTCCATATGGGAGAAATTGCCGTATACCCCAGGTCCCTCCTTTGTGACCTGGGGTTGCTCTATCTTCCCGCCCCAATCCGCCCTTTCGCCTCCATCAGCTTGCTAAAAATATCGTTGATGCGGGTCAGGTGCCCTTCGCCTTTGAAACGCAGCCCATCGAGCGCGCCCGCAACTCTCGTGCAACCATCGCGACGATCCACCTTTGATCTTCCGCATTGCCTCGGCAATTGCCGGAGTCGCCGGCTACTCATGGTGATGGTGAAAGAGCTTGCCAATACCCCGCCCCGTGCCCATGGCTATTTTGCCTGTTCCCTTGGCCGCGCCCACGCCCACATCCTTGCCCGCAACCGCCGCGCCTTTTCCCACATTCTCGGCGGCGTCGATGGGGTGCAGGGTGACCAGATCGCCCGCTCCTTTTCCCACTCCCTTGGCTGCCGCGCCGGCGCCCTTGGCCGTCCCTTTGCCGACATCGCCCACACCGCTGCCCACCTCGCCCCCGGCGCTGTGTTTATGGCTCTTGGCGTCGCTTTTAGCCTTGGCCTTGGCGTGCGCCTGCCTCTTAGGTTGAGCGGGTTGCTGCGCGTGAGGCTCGGATGTCCCGGTAGGCTGGATGTTCTGGCCGGCGGTCTTCAGCCCGCCAAGGGCCAGGGCCAAGGTGAGAAGCGCGATGGATGGTATGGGAAATACGTTTCGCATCGGATAAGACCTCTACCTCATTAGACGCTTCGGCGGAGGCGATGGAAAGCCCAACTCTCGCATTTGCCCCGGAATTCCAGCAAGATCTCCTCCTCGAGAAATCTCATTCCCCAGCCGCAACTCTTCTCCCCCCCTCAACGAATCGAGCCCCCATGTTTGAAGGGAACGGTTTGAAGAGTACGGGCTTTAGCCCGTATATAAAGTCAGCAAAAATTAGCGAGGCTTTAGCCTCAGAGGGAAGGCTGGCTAGTGGTGTCCGCCACACAGACGGTCGTTTATGTTTTGAAAGGGCACGACTTTAGTCGTGTCGCAAACTGAAATGAGCGGAGCTTCAGCCCCTGAGGGAAGATTCAAGGGATTTCGATGTCAACCTGGAGCCATTTGAAAATGACTCTATTCCTGCGGACACCACTAGCACCGCACTACCTCCCCGCCCCAATCCGCCGCTCCGCCTCCATCAGGTTGCTCAGAATATCGTTGATGCGGGTCAGGTGCCCTTCGCCCTTGGAACGCAGCCATTCGAGCACCTGCGGATCGAGGCGCACGCTCACCGCTACCTTACGCCTAACGTCCCGGAGTCGGACCATGCTAGCAAGCTGCGCCTCCGTCAGCCGCGGAATATCCTCGTACTCCTCTTCGGGCAAGTCGAATCCCGCGGCCTGCATCTCGCTCGCGCGCCGAATCGCCTGCTTTTCGGCATCAGTCCACTTCTTGCTCTTGATATCTTCTGTATTCATGTTTGTCAGCCCGGCGGGCCGAGATAATACGGATGATTTCTTCTCCATGGCTATCCTCTCTCGGGGTCCCCGGCGACAGGTCTTTGTCGCTGGGGTGTCTATACACATGAACTACCAGCAGAACTGCGGCAACCCCGGATTCAATCGAGACCGCGCCAATCGCGTGCCATCGTTGCTCGCCAGTCTCGTCGATACGGTCCGCCCCGATCAGGCGGTTCTCATCCTCAAAGACCAATGCCGCCAACTCGAATGAGATTCCGCCGTGTTTGCGCTGTTCTCCCGGTTTTTCCGTTCATCCCATTCGTAGCGCATTGTGTATATACTAATTATATTACAAATGAAGAAATATCAACCCACAGCAAGTAATCGCCTGGACGGCAAGTCATGTAGAGAATTACCCCTATCAGCGCACAATTGAAGGAGTAAGCCCTCCGGCCCATCCTATTCCCTGTTCCCTATTCCCTATTCCCTATTCCCTGTCCTTTCTCACCTCACCCTCATCCCCTCCTTCCGCATCACCCGTACCAGCGCCTTCCGTATCGCATGTTTCCAGAACTTCACCTCTTGTCCAGGCTTCGGTATCCTCTGGCGTGCGATGGGTGGAGTCCTCTCCCATCGTTTCCAATACTCCCGCCACTGCACCGCCAGCCGTTCCTGCTCATGCGCATTCCAGCGCACTCGCGCCGCCTCCACTCGCTTTTCCTTGGCCTTCTGAAGTTGCCGCGCATACGCTTCCGTCCGCCGTTGCTCCCGTCTCGCTTCAATCCCCGCCGCCATCGACGCCAGTGTCCCTTCCTTGGGAATCAGCCCGTATACCAGCTCGCATCCCAGCGCCTCGGCCGCCCGCCTTAGCGTCTGCATCTCGTTTACCCCTTGCCTTTCCGTGCGTTCCATCCGGTATATTTCGTGCCTGTCTGTCCCGATCCGTCTTGCCGCCTCGGACGCCGGCATTCCCATCACCCGGCGCACCGTCCGCAGCCATCCGTGTATGTTCTTTGCCGCCTCCCGCGCCACATGAAATGCCATCGCCGCGTCATTCAGCTCCCGCAACTGCTCTTCCCATCCCTGTTTTCGCACTTATCTCCATTCCTTTTATGTACATACATAGAATTTCGAGCAATCAGAGAGTCCCCAAGTCCCAATGCGAGCGATTTTGCTCGCTGGGGTGATTGATCCCCGATCTCTGATCGCTTTTTCCTGTTCCGAATAACCCAAATTTTCTCAAAAAATGATGTAATTCTACGCAAACCATTTTTTGTGCGCCTTACGCACAGAAACTGCCCCCGATTTTTGCCAACAAAAAAGCCCCCTGCCGATTGGCAGGGGGCATATTTGTGAGTAGCGGTGGTAGCCGGTTACGCGCTGAACAGCAGCACGCCGGCGGCTTTTTCTTCGCTGGCGTTATCGTCCGCGCTGACCGGCCGATAGAACAACTGGTCGGCATCCAGGTAGACCTCGAGGAAGGCTGGCCGCTCGGTGATCTGACCGCCGATCATGGCCTCGCTCAACGGGTCTTCGACATAGCGTTGCAGGGCGCGGCGCAACGGGCGCGCGCCATAGCTGCGGTCCACCAGCGTCTTTTCGAGAATCCACTTTTTGGCTTCTTCGGTCACCGAAATCGTGATGGACTTCTGCGCCAGGTTGGCGTTGAGCTGCTGAACCATCAGCTCGACAATCTGGATCAGGTCGGCGTCGTTGAGCGCTTGGAAGATGATGACCTCGTCCAGCCGGTTGAGGAACTCGGGGTTGAAGGTCTTTTTCACCTCGCCCTTGACCAGCTCTTCCACCTTGTCGCTGACGATATCGTCGCGGTCGCTGGCGAAGCCCATGCCCTGTTTCTTTTGCAGGTGCCGTGCGCCGATGTTTGAGGTCATGATGACGATCACGTTCTTGAAATCGACGGTGTTGCCCAGGCCGTCGGTCAACTGGCCGTCCTCAAAGACCTGCAACAAAATGTTGAAGACATCGGGATGGGCCTTCTCGATCTCATCGAGCAGAACGACGGAATACGGCGACCGTTTGACGCGCTCGGTGAGCTGTCCGCCCTCCTCGTAGCCCACGTAGCCCGGAGGCGAGCCGATGAGCTTGGAGACGGAGTGCTTCTCCATGAACTCCGACATATCGAAGCGGATGAGCGCCTTGTCGGAGCCGAAGAGGAAGTGAGCCAGCGTCCGGGCCATCTCGGTCTTGCCCACGCCGGTTGGCCCGAGGAAGAGGAAGCTGCCAATCGGCCGGTTGGGCGACTTGAGTCCTGCGCGTGAACGGCGAATGGCGCGCGCCAGTGCGTTGATGGCCTTCTCCTGCGAGATGATGCGCTTGTGCAGCTCTTCTTCCACGCGCAGCAGCTTCTGCGTCTCTTCTTCCTTGATGCTGGTGATGGGCACGCCCGTCCAGCGGCTGACCACGTCCTCAATGTCCTCGCGGGCCACGATGCCGCTGGCCGAGTCGTCCAGGTGGTACTTGTCGCGCAGGTCACGCAGCGTCTCGCGCTCCTTGCGTTCCTCATCGGAGTAGAAACGCGCCTTTTCAAATTCGTGATTGGCAATCGCTGCATCCATGCGGTGCACAATGAACTTGATGCGCTTCTGCACCTCGGTGATCTCTTCGGGCAGCGAGGTCTGGCGGAGCTTGACGCGGGCGCCTGCCTCATCGATCAAATCGATAGCCTTATCGGGCAGAAAGCGGTCGGGGATGTAGCGGCTGGCGTGGGCGACAGCAAACTCCACGGCGGCGTCAGTATAGCTGACGGCGTGGAATTTCTCGTAGCGATCCTTGATGCCGTGGATGATCTTGATGGCCTCGGCCTCGCTGGGCGGTGGCACCTTGACGGCCTGGAAGCGGCGTTCCAGCGAGCGGTCCTTCTCGATGGATTTGCGGAACTCGCCCGGCGTGGTGGCGCCGATGCACTGAATTTCTCCGCGGCTGGGGGCCGGCTTGAGTATGTTGGCTGCGTCCAGCGAGCCCTCGGCGGAGCCCGCGCCCACCAGCGTGTGCAATTCGTCGATAAAGATGATGGAGTTCTGGTTATCCATCAGCTCTTTCATGATGTTCTTGAGGCGCTCCTCGAACTGGCCGCGGTACTTGGTGCCGGCCACGATGAGCGAAAGATCCAATCCCAGGATGCGCTTGTCGGAGAGAAAGCTGGGCACCTCGCCGTCGGCGATGCGCTGCGCCAAGCCTTCGACGATGGCCGTCTTGCCGACGCCAGGTTCGCCGATGAGGACAGGATTATTCTTGGTGCGGCGGCAGAGGATCTGCACCACGCGCTCCAGTTCGCCCTCGCGACCCACCAACGGATCAAGCTGGCCTTCCATGGCCGCCTGGGTCAGGTCGCGGCTGAACTCGCTCAGCAGGCTGGTCTCGCGCTGGCGCTGTTGTGGCTGAACTTTTTCCTGGGTAACGCGGCCCAGCTCCTCGCGAATCTGCGCCAGCCTCAGCCCGCGCTCCATCAAAATCTCCGAGGCAAAGCACTTCTCCTCGCGCAGCAGGCCCAACAGCAGGTGCTCGGTCCCGATGTGCTTGTGGCCCAGCCTCTCGGCCTCCTCGGCCGCATAGGCCAGCACCCGCTTGCACTCGTTGGAGAGCGGCAGGTCCACGCTGGTGGAGACTTTCTCGCGGATCGTAGTGTGCGCCTCAATCTGCTTGCGTATCGAATCCACCGAGGTGTGCGAGCGCAGGAAGCGGTTGGTCAACGCCTTGTCTTCGCGCAGCAGCCCCAGCAGCAGGTGCTCGGTCTCGATGTACGGCGAGCCGAACTGGCTGGCCTCATACCGCGCAAAAAAGATCACGCGCCGCGCCTTCTCCGTATAGCGTTCGAACATCAGGACCTCCCTTGTTCAACCTGTTCAACCTTGTTCAACTTTGTTCTAACTGTTCAACCTGGCCCAACTCGTGAATGCCACTCGATCAATTAGACTCTACTTCCGCCCGGAAGGGCGCATTTTTTGCTCATTTCGTCAGGGCGCGGGCTTCTGTTGGAGAAGTATACGCCATTGCCGCCAACCGGCCGTTTTCCAGCCGCAGAATGCGCGAGGCGCGCGCGGCCAGCTCCATATTGTGCGTCACCAGGATGGAGGTGAGGCCGTGGCTCAAGTGCAGCCGCTCGATCAGGTCAAAGACGCGGCCGGCGGTGGCCCCATCCAGGTCGCCGGTTGGCTCGTCAGCCAACAAAAGCCGGGGGTTGTTGACCAGCGCGCGGGCCAGCGCCACGCGTTGCTGCTCGCCGCCACTCAACTCGCCGGGCCGGTGGCTGCCGCGATCCGCAAGGTCCACCTCCCCAAGCCAGTTGGCCGCCACGGCCATGGCGTCCCGTCTGCCGGCGCCGCGCGCCAGTAGCGGCATGGCCACATTTTCCAGAGCCGTGAACTCCGGCAGCAGGTAATGAAACTGCCACACGTAGCCGATCTCGCGGTTGCGAAACTCCGCCGCCTCCTGCGGCGAAAGCTGGCCTACGTTGACCGAGGCGCACAGGACCGTTCCCGAGGTGGGCGTGTCCAGAGAACCCAGAATGTGCAGCAGCGTGCTCTTGCCCGCGCCCGACTGGCCCACGATGGCCACCATTTCGCCTGCCTTCACATCCATATTGAGTCCCTGGAAGAGGGTGAGCGCGCCGCGCGCGGTGGTGTAGGTTTTTTCCAGTTTCCTTACCTGAATGATGAGCGCTTTGCCGGATTTTGCCCGCGGCTTCGTCTCCCGCGCCGTGCGGACGTCCTGACGGTCAGTTGCTGGAGTGGCTAGGGTCATCCGGTTGGCCCTATTTTATCGTGCCGGGGGTGAATTCCGCGCTGGCTGGGTTCCTTTGGTAACGGTGGAATAAACCGTGACAAATCGCGCAAAAAAGACTGTGCGTAGAAGCAGAGGTTATTTATCAAAAAATTGAGCTAAAAATGCCGAGAAGCGCCTTCATGGCGTTGAGGGCGGGAGAGCCGCGGGGTTGAGCCGGGCAATGCGCCCGTTCGGTCCCACAACAAAGGGCAGCGAGAGAGCATTCCAGTTGCCGTTGTCGAGCGGCTGCCAGGTCTTTCCGTCATCCCGGCTCACATCCGATCCATTGGTTCCGACGGTGATCCAGAGCTTGAGCGCTTCGAACCATTGCACGGCGGAGCGGAAGCCGTGGGGCGGGGTGGTGGAGGCGGTCCAATGTTCACTGTCATCACTGGACCAGGCAGCTGTACCAGCTGATTCATAGGGTTTGGTATAGTCTCCTCCAACAATGACCAACTTCTGACTGGCTTCGGGTAGCTCCGCAAATCTGAATCGGGCAATCGCAAAGATGCCAGATGAATCATTGTTGTGTCCGAGAGGGGTTGACTGCCGCTGCCACTTGTTATCTTTTCCGTCGAGATTCATATCCTTCAGGGGACAATCATCGACACATATTGATCCTTGCACCACCGAATATACAAACGCGCCATCCAAGCCTCCAGTGCCAAATTTCACAAAGTCGGCATATTCGATAAGAGACGAATTGCTCGCGGCAAACGCTCCTTGTGTGCCGGGCTTGACTCGTAGGCCGACGTTTTTCTGTTTGGTCCAGTGCTGACCGTAGTCTTGACTCTTGAGTAGCCAGAACATTCCATTTACCGGATCTCCGAGGAGCCAGCCGGTTTCGTTATGAAACTTAACATCAGGGGAGTGGTCCTCAAAGTAGAGCGCATCCCAAAAGCCTTCCTTTTCGGGGTTGTAGAGGAGTATCTTCCAGTGAAGACAGCCATCTGTGGTTTTATAAAGACGTGATAAGCTGCCTTTGCCGCTCGCCATCACAATCGCCGTCTTCGCATCCCAGGCTTGCACGCCGCGAAAGTCCAGCGTTGCGCCGTCCTTTTTCTCATCCGGAACCGCGCACCTCTGCCAGTGCGCGCCGCCGTCTGTGGTTCGCAACACCGTCCCGCCCGTCCCGCTGGCCCAGGCTACTGTGCCGTCCACGGAATAGATCCCGCGCAGGCCGGCGGTCGTACCCGACTCCTGCATCTGCCAGGGCGTCTGATATGGGGCAGGGGATTGGGCGTATGAAAAGGGCGAAAGAGACAGGAGCAGAATCAGGCGCATCACTTGCATGGCACGCAGTATAGACGCATGCGCTTTGGCAACGCCAGACGATTTTCTTGCTTTGTTTGCAGAGGCGATTTAGAGGGCGCGTCCGGCCCTCAAGACTACGCCGCGTACGCCGAAAGGAGCATTCCGGCGTGCATGACGGCATTTTGTCTCAGGCGCGCAGCTTGCGGCGCAATATGCCAGCCAAGCCGAGCAACCCGGAACCGAGCAACAGCAGAGAGGATGGCTCGGGCATCCCGGTGAAGCTGATGGCGCCACTACTATACGGCGACAGACCGGCTGCCTGGTCGGTTTCCTGGCCAAATGCATTTCCGCCTTGCTGCGCGTATACGGAATCGGGCAGCAGGTTGCTGCCGACGGTGGGAGGCGTGGAGGCAAGCGAAAAATTCAAGTCGTCGTACGGTCCCGAAACGCCGGTCGGATTTGCTCCATAGTTGGTGGTGTTGAAGGCTATGCCATAGATGATCGTGTCGGGAACAGAGATATCCGCAAGTTTGAAGGTGACGGTCGACATCGATCCGTTGTAGCAGGTGCCGTTGGAGGCCATCCAGGCATTGTTGATGTTGTTGGGATTCCCGATGCAGGCTGCGCTTGGCTCGGGGCGCCAGGGAATCAAGGCATCAATGGTTACGGAATCGATCAGAGATCCCACCGAGTCGCCAGCGCCGACATTGTAAAGATTCAGCGTGAGCGGAACGGTGAAGCCGCTGGCCGTGATGGTGGTGCCGTTAAAATATCCGGTCATTTCAGAAGCATAGGCCCAGTCGGTCATGCCAACCGTGGCGCTGGTGAGGTAATTAGTCGAATTTCCGCCCGCAAACTGGATCAGGCCGCCAAATTCGCCGGTACCAGTCGCTTCAAAGGATTGAGAAGGAAGGTTGGGCGGTAAAGGGCTGGGAAGGGTGTTGTAGATGACAACGCCATCAGCAAAGGCCGCCGGTACAAGCGTCAGCAGCAAGAAGGGCAATAACGCAATCTTAAGAGACATTTTTCGCACCCATGGTGCAACGTCTTCGTGGTGACAAAGCCTACACCCGCTCGCTTATGCCGTGCAATATCAATCCTGATTAGCCGGTGCGGATGATGGGCCTGCTCCAAGTATATGGCAGTTTTCCCATGCGCCGGAAAAATCGTTGGTCACGGAGATCAAGGTACTTATGTTCTTGTAAGCTATACAATCAGAAGCGTTGCTTCGCCACAAAAATGATGTAAATCGCCGGAGGAGAGGAAGCAACCGGCCATAAATGAACAATGCGTGTGAGATTATTTCGGTACTTTTCTTCTTTGGCGTTGGTATTGTCTTTTGCGGCCGGCGCGTGCGCGGCATCGGCGTAACAATCGTTCTATGAGCGTTTCTGGTCGCGCAATGCGCGGATGACCGCTGTGCAGCCAGCCAACGGGCAAAAACGAAGGTAGGCTACGCAGGCACTAACCTAATCCTTAATCCCTAACCTCTAGTCCCTGGTCCCTGTCTTCTGCTACACTCGCTGCGAACGTCCTCCATGCTCTTCAAGGCTCACAGCGCGGCTGTTTACGGAATCGACGCCAGCCTCATCGATGTCGAGGTGGACTATAGCGGCGTGGTCAGCGATCAGGATCACTTCCACACCGTGGGCCTGCCCGACGCCGCGGTGCGCGAGAGCCGCGACCGTGTCCGCGCCGCCATCAAGAACTCCGGCTACCTGATTCCGCCTACGCACATCACCATCAATCTCGCTCCCGCCGACCTGAAGAAGGAAGGCTCGGGCTTCGATCTGCCCATCGCCGTCGGCATCCTGGGCGCGTATGGCGCGCTGAAAGCCACCGACCTGAGTCAATTTCTTCTGGTGGGCGAGCTCGGACTCGATGGCAGCATGCGCGCAATTCCGGGCATGCTGCCGGTGGCCATCCTGGCGCGGGAAAAGAATATTCCTAACCTTATCCTGCCCGCCGCCAACGCCGCCGAGGCCGCCGTCGTCGAGGGAGTCAACGTTTATCCCGCCTCCTCGCTCCTCGATGTGCTGGAGCTGCTTAACACCATGGTCGTGGGCGTGATTCAGCGCGAGCCCTATCGCGTCTCCACCGAAAAACTTTTAGGCGAACTGCAGCACTTTCCCCTGGACTTCAAGGACGTGCGCGGCCAGCAGACGGCCAAGCGCGCCCTGGAGGTGGCCGCGGCCGGTAGCCACAACATTCTCATGATCGGACCGCCCGGATCGGGCAAAACCATGCTGGCCAAGCGCCTGCCCTCCATCCTCGCCCCGCTCACCTTCGATGAGGCTCTGGAAACCACCAAGATTCACTCCGTCGCCGGTGTGCTCGACGCCGCCCAGGGCCTGGTCACCCAGCGGCCCTTCCGCTCGCCTCACCACACCATCTCCGACGCGGGCCTGATCGGCGGCGGTATCATCCCCCGGCCCGGCGAGGTATCGCTGGCCCATAATGGGCTTTTGTTTTTGGACGAGCTGCCGGAGTTTCCCCGCAACGTCCTCGAGGTCCTGCGCCAGCCCCTCGAAGACCACACTGTCACCATCGCCCGCGCCTCCATGTCGCTCAGCTTCCCGGCGCGCTTCATGCTGGCCGCGGCCATGAACCCCTGCCCCTGCGGCTTCTTCAACGACAAATCCCGCGAGTGCCAGTGCACACCGCCCATGATTCAGCGCTATGTGGCCAAAATCTCCGGCCCGCTTCTGGACCGCATCGACATTCACATCGAGGTTCCGGCGGTCAAATACAAGGAGTTGCGCGGCTCGGCGGCCATCGAGGGCTCGTCCGAGATTCGCACTCGCGTGCTGGCCGCCCGCGAACGCCAGCGCCAGAGATTCAGAAAATTCGGCGAGAAGATCTACTCCAACGCGCAGATGACCACCCGCCAGATTCGCGCCTATTGCGAGCTGGGCGCCGACGCCGAGCGCCTCCTGGAGCGCGCCATGCAGCAGCAGGGACTCACCGCCCGCGCC
>Ga0181539_1000305_pt1 | contig 59719 bp, 49 predicted proteins | sample PEATcosm2014_Bin_46_FD_119767 | JGI IMG/M metagenome (GOLD analysis project Ga0181539, IMG submission 119767) | Peatland microbial communities from MTU Mesocosm Facility, Houghton, MI, USA - PEATcosm2014_Bin23_60_metaG | ecosystem: Environmental > Terrestrial > Soil > Wetlands > Peat | place...
GACTCATATTTTCGACCCGCTCGTCCCCTTCAATCGCGCCGCCGCGCGCACTTTCCCGAAAACTGTTGCTCCCGGGACTCACCCCGCTTGGGAGTTACATTCCGGCTCGACTGACCGATAAGTCCTTGATTTCCCTCGCAACGGCGAAGGAAAAAGTTTGGGAATCCTTGGAAAAGTTTGGAAAAGCTTGGAATTTCCTTGGAATTTCCTTGGAAAACTTTGGAAATCCTTGGAAAAGCTTGGCGCCGCCGCCGTCATTGCGAGCGAAGCGTGGCGATCCAGCGATCGAGCGGCCTGCCGATAGGGTTCGCGGCGCCCGCGACATCCGCAGGCGCGTCCGGCTGGCCATAAGCCGGCGTCACGATCTCTGGATCGCCACGCTTCGCTCGCGATGACGGACGCAACGAGTTGGCCAACCGCCCTACCCGCGCTTCTCGCTCATCGCCGCCCGCGCCGCCTCGGCGCCCGAGCGCATCGCGCCGGTGAACCCGCCTGTGCCTCCGAAAGACGAGGCGAGGTAGAGGCCGGGGATCGGCGTCCTGGGCGAACGCGGAATCCCCGCCCAAATGCCGCGTTCGGGCGGCAGCGGCGCGAAGCCGTAGATCGCGCCGTCGGGCGTGTTGAGGAAACCGCGCATCGAACGCGCGTTGAGGAACATGCGCTCGCTCACCGCCGCGCCGAGGCCGGGATAGTCGCGATCGAGCGCCCCCTGGAACGCGTCGAGCCAGCGCTCGCGCCGGTCCTTCTCTTCCCCAGGCGTCAGCGCCGACCAATTGTCGAAGCGGTCGATGCCGACGACGTTCACCAGGGTCGGCCCGCCCTCAGTGAGGCCGCTGTCGATCGCGCCGTAATTGGCGATGCCGTAAGCAGGCAGTCGGTCGCCGGGATCGGCCGCCAACATCCGCCCGCAGGCGGAAAAATCGCGCAAGCGTTTCATCCACTCCGGCAGCACCATCTGCCCATAACGGTCGAGCCCGAATTTTGCGGGCGGCGCGCTCAGGCCGAAATGCGCGGAGAACAGCGAGGTCGAAAGCGGCCGCCCGCCGTAGGCGCGCTCCAGCCCGCCGCGCGCCGACTCGGGGAGCATCGCCGCGAGCGTCGTCGGCGCGCAATTGGCGAAAACTCGGGCCGCGCCGACCCGCTCCTCGGCGGAGCGGTTCTTCGGGTCGACGTGGCGCACGAAGGCCGGGAGGCCCGCGGAATCGAGATCGACGCCAACCGCCTCGCGGCCCAGCAGCACCGAGCCGCCGGCCTTCATCACCACTTTGGCGAGTTTCATGCTGAGCGTGCGCGAGCCGCCGTGCACGAAGACGCCGCCCGATTTCAGGAACCCGCCCTGCGCCATCGCGAAGAACGGCCAGGCCATGCCCTTGGGGTCGTCGGCGTAATAGGCGATATTGCCGGCGACGGCGAATTTCGCCGCTTCGTCGTCGCCGAAAAAGCGTTGCAGCATCTCGTCGAGCGAGGCGCGCCAATCTCGGATAAGGCCGCGCAATTCCAACCCGGCGCGCAGCAACCCGCCGATCGAGCGTTCGTCGCCGGCCCGCCTGAGATGGGCGACGCCAGTCTGCATCGTCTCGATCGCCTGGAGCAAGCGCGCGAAGCCTTCGCGGCTCGCGGGAAATCGCCGGGAAAGCGCCTCATGCGCCGCGTCGAACCCGACCGGCAGATCGAAGATTTCGCCGACCGGTCCACCGCGCACCGAGAAGAACGGCGAAACGGGAACCCACTCGATTTCGTCGAGCAGGCCCAGCTCTTTCAGGATCGCGTGCTTGGGCTCGTCGGGGTCGCGCGGATCGGCGGTCTGATGCAACGCCGGCTCGATCGTCAATGCGCCCTTCTTGAACGCCGAGGCGGCGCCGCCGACGCTGTGATTGCGTTCGATGACGCAAACCTTGCGACCGCTGTTGGCGAGAAGCGCGGCCGCCGTCAGGCCGCCCAGGCCCGAACCGATGACGACGGCGTCGAATGAAGTTTCCGGCATGGGCGCTCGAATAGACGAAAGGAGCGTCGCAGGCCTTGATCGTCGTCAAAGCGGGCGTCGCTCGGCCGCCGTTCGCCCCTCGACGACGCGCGATTTCCCAGCGGCCGTCGACCAACGCGGTTTTGCATGCGCGAGGCGAGTCTCCACCCTCGCGGCGAGGCGATTGAAATATTTGCGCGCGGGCTCTTCAACCCAGCGGAAGCTGAAGGCCGAGGCGAGAACGACGAGCCCGATGAGCGCCAGCGTCAACGCGTCCATCGCCCAGCCGTCGGCGTGCGGGCTCCAAAAGTCGCGGCCCTCGATCTGAAGTTTTTCCAGGCCCCAAACGCCGTATCGGCGGTCGAGCATGACGACCGCGCGGTCATAGGCGTTGCCGATAAGTCCCTGCGTCATATAGATCGAATAGGACCACGCGCCGATCGCCGCGAACGGCCTGGCGAGCAGCAGCCGCGAAATCGCGCCGCTTTCGTGCGCGAAGACGAAGACGACCGGAGCGAAGAACAACGGCGCGGCGACGCCGAGGCGTCCCTCCCCCGAGAGGGTCATGAAAGCGGCGGCGACCGCCAGCGCGACCGTCTCCAGCGCGGTCGCATAGGGCAAGCCTTCGCCCGCGGCGCGGTCGCGCACGAAGGCGGCGTGAACGAGAAATCCGACGAAAAAGCCGTAGAGGCCGCGCAGGAAGCCCAGATCGAAAGTGGCGTCCATCGGCGGGCGATGGGTCGAGAGCGCGAACACGACGAAGGCGGCGGCGAACGCGATGATCGCGGCGAACCGCGAAGCGGCGGCGCGGGCGAACAGCATCACGCCGCAAAAGACGATATAGGCGTAGAATTCCGCGCCGATGCTCCAGCTCGCACCGTTCCAGGTGATCGAGCGGTGCAGCCCCATCGCGTTGAGCATCGCGAGGTTGGTCAGGAACGAATAGAGCGAATTGTCGTTCGCCGAGAGACGAAACGCCTCGGCGTCGCCGCTATGCGCGTTGAGGAACATATTGAGTCCCTCGGCCGCCGCGAAGGCGAAGATCATGACGACATGCAGCGGCCACAGCCTGCCGAAGCGGCGGATCATGAAGCCGAGCGCGGCGGTCGGATTGGCGAGCCGGTCGCCGTAGGCGTGGGCGATGACGAAGCCCGAGAGCACGAAAAAGAAGTCGACGAAGAGATAGCCGCCGCGCACGAACGCGTTGTCGTTGAGCGCGCCCAGAAAGACGCCGTGGTAGAGGACGACCAGAACGGCCGCGACCCCTCGCCACGAGTCGAGGACGCGAAAACGCGCCGGCATGTCCGCTCCTCTCGTTTGAGCCGGGGTTCCCATCGCAAGTCCAGCGCCCGCTTGTCCCAGAGATCGCCTAGAGTTCGACCACGCGTTCGGGCGCGAGACGCCCGATCGCGGCGTCGGCGAGCGCGATCAGATTGCCGCGCAGGCGGCCGCGCCGATCGATCCACGCCTCCGGTCGCAGGGACCGGGCAAGGTTCGAGGCGATATTGCCGGCCACGAGCCGCAGCGCGAAACTGGCGCCGACGGTGCCCTTGCGCGCGAGATAGACCGCGTTGGCGACCTGCGAATAGCCGAGGCGAACGCCGGGAGCCTTGCCGCTCTTGGCGCCCATATGCACGCCCCAAAGCGGCGCCGCCTTGCCATAGCTTCCCCGCGCGCGCACGCGCTCGCCGAAATCCTTGTCCTCGAGCCAGGCGTAGAGCGGCAGGCGCTCGTCGAAGCGCATGTCCCTGACCGCCGAACCGCGAAACGCCATGTTGCAGCCGTAGGGGCTGACCTCGGCGTCGATGCTGAAATCACCGAACGCTTGCGCGTCGCGCCGCGCGACGATGGCGCGCGCCTCGTCGCAAGGCACGCCTGCGGTTCGATTGCCGTCCGCAAGGACATTGCCCGTCAGGCACGCGAATTCAGGGAACTTCGCGAACAGCTGCTCCGCGCGCTCCAGCCAGAAGCGCGAGGGGACGAAGTCATCGTCGAAAAACACGATCGTGTCGAACAAGGCGCCGCCGAGCTCCAGCGCGTCGTTGCGCTGATGAGCCGACCCGCGGCGGCCTACAAGGACCGAAATTGTCGGCCCCGGTTCGATTTCCGCGATGTCCGCCGGCGCGGCGCCGACGCAGATGACGCGGTCCGGCGCGCGCGTTTGCGTCTCCAGCGAGCGCACGAGGTCGGCGACGATCCGCGGACGCCCGGACGTCGCGATCAACACGGCGAGGGAACCGGCCATTGTCGCCCCTTTCACGAGTTGGGCCGCGCGAAAGGCGCGAATCCCGAGCGCGGCGCGCGCAGCAGCGACGCCACGCCCGTCCGCAGCCCCGCTACGTTGAAAATCATCAGGACGGCGCCGAAAATCGCGCCGCCGATCGCGAGCGCAAGCGCTGCGGCCACGACCGGCGAGGCGAGGCCATTGAGCGGCCGAATCGCCAGGGTCATCACCAAGGTCGCGCCGGCGATGACCATGAGGTCGCGCAACGCCGGCCGCGACGCGGCCCGCCTCAGGCCAGGGATCGCGGCGGCGAGGAAGCCGACGCCCAGGCTCGCCGCATAGGCGAGCGCGAGCCCGTCGATGTCGCGGGTGAACGCGTCGAAACGGAGCATCGCCACGTCGGCGATCAGCGCAGCCAGCGCGGCGAGCGTCAGCGGCCAGGTGCGCTGGGCGAGCTGGAACACCGGATTGAGCGTCGAGTAGAGCGCGCAGTAGACGAAAAATCCCGGCGCCAATTCGAGGCTGAGACGGGCGAAATCGCCGCGATAGGCCGCGGGCACGATCAGCGCCTGGAAAGTCGGCGCCATCGCCATATAGCCGGCGGTCAGCGGGGCGAGAATGGCGAAAACGATGACGCTGTTGACCCCGATCTGCCGCTCCGCGGCGTCGCGCCCCTCCTCGCGGTCGCGCTTCAACGCGAATTGAAACAGCAAGATCTCCGGCAAGACGTTGACGACGAGAAAAAGACGCATGCCGAGGTCGGTCGCGAGCGACAGTTTGCCGGTCGCCGCCGCGCCGAAGAGACCGAGCGCCGCCTGACGATTGATGAGGCCGATCAGTTGGTAAATCACCGTCGAGGCGACGATCGGCTTGGCGTAGACGACGAATTGTCCGAGGCGCTCCCGGCTCGCTTGCGACAGCGCCGCGCCGGGCGTGCGCATCGTCGCGCCGAGGATGATGACCGGCGCCAGACTGGTCGCCGCCATCGCCGCGATCACCGCAACGGCGTCGCGCGTCCAATAGGCGACGCCGACGAGGATCGTGAACGTGAGCGCCTGGCGCAGCGCATAAAGCGCGGCGAAGGCGCCGGCCTGATCGCGTGCGCGCAGCTGCGCGCCCGCATAATCGCAACGCGCGTTGCCGATCGCCACGAAGGGCGTCAACGCAAGCAGCGTCAGGCCGAAACCAAAGCGAAAGCCCGCGAGAGCGCCGACCGCGACGGCCAGCACCGCAAGCGCCATCATGGCGAGAAAGGCGGCGTCGAGGCTCGCGGCCACATGCGTCCGGCCTTCGACATCGCCGGAAAAGCGCAGCGACGACAAGCGAAGCCAATCGAACAATGCGGTCGCCAAAGTCATCGCGGCGAGCGCGACGGTGGCGTATCGCCCGAATTCGGCCGGGCCCAGCAAGGCGCTGAGCGTCAAGCCGATGGCGAAATTCGCCGCGGCGTTAAGGAAAAAGACGACGGCGAAAACCATCTGGGCGCACGCTCGACCTCACAACTCGTCCGCGGTTCTAACGCGACCCGAGTTAAGGCCGGCTTACGCCGCTCGGCCGTGCTTCGCGCCGGGATCGTCGGCCGGGCCTCAACGCGCCTTGGCGTCGGCGGTGAAGATCACGACGTCGTCCTTGCCGACCCGATCGAGAACCGCGCGCGCTTCCTCGTCGAGCAGATCGCGATCGATCGCCTCGGAACGCATAGAGTCGACGCGCCGCCGCCAGCGGTCGCGCTCGTCTTGCGCCTGCTTGAGTTCAACCTGCAATTGGGCGGCCTCGGCGTCGTATCCGGCCTTGGCTTTCAGACCGCGTTCGCCATTCGACGCGCCCCAAACGAGATAGCCGCTCGCGACCCCAAGGACGAGGTAAAAGGCGATCGGAAAGAGAATGGCGCGCGCGCGGGTCTTCACTGCCATGGCTGGAACATGCCCGCGGCGTCGTTAATTTTTCGTTCCGCTGAAGCCGCCGAAGGCGCGTCGGACGGGATCGCGACCCGCTTCGGCGCGCGCTCCGCTTTCTCGGCCTCAGACCGCCTTGATCGCGGCGCGGCCGGCGTAGCGGGCCTGATCGCCGAGTTCTTCCTCGATGCGGATGAGCTGGTTGTATTTGGCGAGCCGATCGGAGCGAGCGAGCGAGCCGGTCTTGATCTGACCGCAATTGGTCGCGACGGCGAGGTCGGCGATGGTCGAATCCTCGGTCTCGCCCGAACGGTGCGACATGACGGCGGTATATCCCGCGCGATGCGCCATTTCGACCGCGGCGAGGGTCTCGGTCAGCGTGCCGATCTGGTTGACCTTGACGAGGATCGAATTGGCGACCCCTTCCTTGATCCCCCTGGCCAGACGGGCCACGTTGGTCACGAACACGTCGTCGCCGACGAGCTGCCGCCTGGCGCCGATCGTCTGCGTCAGCAGAGCCCAGCCTCGCCAATCGTCCTCGGCCATGCCGTCCTCGATCGAGAGAATGGGATAGGCGTCGGCCAGCTTGGCCAGGTATTGGGCCTGCTCTTCGATCGATCGGGTCTTGCCCTCGCCCGAATAGACATAGGCGCCGTCCTTGAAGAATTCCGTGGCCGCGCAATCCAAGCCGAGCGCGATGTCTTGGCCAGGTTTGAAGCCGGCCGTCTCGATCGCCTTGACACAGAAGTCGAGCGCCGCCTCGGCGGACGGAAGATTGGGCGCGAAGCCGCCTTCGTCGCCGACATTGGTGTTGTGGCCGGCTTTCTTCAGCGCGCTCTTCAGCGTGTGGAAAACCTCGGCGCCCCAGCGCACCGCCTCGCGAAGCGAAGGCGCGCCGACCGGCAGGATCATGAATTCCTGGAAGTCGATGGGATTATCCGCGTGAACGCCGCCGTTGACGATATTCATCATGGGAACGGGCAGGACCCGCGCGGCTGCGCCGCCGACATAGCGATGAAGCGGCAGGCCGGAGGCCTCCGCGCCGGCCTTGGCGACAGCGAGGGAGACGCCGAGGATCGCGTTGGCGCCGAGCTGCGCCTTATTCGGAGTTCCGTCGAGCGCGATCATCGTTTCATCGATCTTGACCTGCTCTTCCGCCTCGAAGCCCGAAATCGCGTCGAAGATGTCGCGGTTGACGGATTCGACAGCTTTCAGCACGCCCTTGCCGCCGTATCGACTCTTGTCGCCGTCGCGCAACTCGACCGCTTCGTGGGCGCCCGTGGAAGCCCCCGAGGGCACGGCGGCTCGCCCCATCGATCCGTCCTCGAGCACGACATCGACTTCAACGGTCGGATTACCGCGGCTGTCGAGGATTTCGCGGGCAATAATGTCAACGATGGCGGTCATTTCAACTCCTCTTGCTCCTACGCGGAACGCTCGCGGCCGAGCCGAAGACACGCTCGTTTCCGTCGCACAAGCAAAGGAAGCCGTGCCGTAGTCGAAGGTCGACCATCGCGAAAGCCCGCGCGATCCGCGAGCGCTCTTACGCCAATGTCGTTACAGGCGGAAGTCAGCGCAAACGCACGCGCTGCAAATCGGTGGACCGGACACTCGTCGTCGCCGAGGCCGAATTGACCGAATCGAAGTCAGGCAGAAAAATTTTGCATGGCAGCCCTGCTCCCGGTGGTGACATTGCTCAAATTTTCGACTATCAGTTATCTCCTCGCGAAAAGGAGGCCGCCGCCAGCAGTGCTGGAGACGGATATGCCGAGTCTGTGGGAGGACGGGGCGTTTGACCGGTCGGTCGCGCGGCGCGCATGAGTTGCGACGCAAAAGACGCGACGAACCGGGATCGCAATTCAGGGATAGGGTGCGCGAAAGCAAGGCTTGGGGCCTATCCCAAGCCTTGCTTTTTTTGTCCGCGGATCGGCGCTTAGGCGCCTAGCCTTTCGCCTTCCGCCCAACCCGTCTTGACTTCTGCGATGTAGTCGCCGAGACGGCGGTCCGCGATCGCCTTGCGGGCGCCGGCCATCAAATCTTGGTAATAGGCGAGATTGATCGCCGTCAGCGCCATCATCGCGAGGATCTCTCCGGATTTCACGAGGTGGCGCCAATAGGCTCGCGAATAATCTCGCGCGGCCGACGCCGACGACAGCGGATCGACCGGCCTCGGATCGTCGGCGAAGCGCGCGTTGCGCAGATTGAGCCGTCCGCGCCGGGTGAAGACCAAGCCGTGCCGTCCCGCCCTGGTCGGCATCACGCAATCGAACATGTCGACGCCGCGAGACAGGCTTTCGATGAGATCGTCGGGCGTGCCGACGCCCATGAGATAACGCGGCCGGTCGGTCGGCAGATGCGGCGCGACCGTTTCGATCATTTCGAGCATAACCGGTTGCGGTTCGCCGACCGCGAGGCCACCGATCGCATAGCCGTCGAATCCGATCCCGACGAGCTCGCGCGCGCTCGCCACGCGCAAATCCTTTTGCTCGCCCCCCTGCACGATGCCGAATACGGCCCTGCCCGGCTCGGCCGAGAAGGCCGCCTTCGAGCGCTCGGCCCAGCGCAACGACAAGCGCATCGCGCGCTCGGCCTCCTCGCGCGAGCACGGCAGGCGCACGCATTCGTCGAACTGCATCTGGATGTCGGAGCCGAGCAGATGCTGAATCTCCATCGCTCTTTCCGGCGTCAATTCGTGCCGCGACCCGTCGATATGGGATTGAAAGACGACGCCGCGCTCGTCGAGCTTGCGCAGCTTCGATAGGCTCATCACCTGGAAACCGCCGGAATCGGTGAGGATCGGGTGGGGCCAGTTCATGAATTTGTGCAGGCCGCCGAGCTTGGCGATCCGTTCCGCGCCGGGCGCGAGCATCAGGTGATAGGTGTTGGACAGCACGATATCCGCGCCCAGCGCATGCACCTCTTCGGGATACATCGCCTTGACCGTGGCGGCGGTGCCCACCGGCATGAACGCCGGCGTGCGAATGACGCCGCGCGGGGTCGTGATCGCGCCCGTGCGTGCGGCGCCGTCGACCGCGTGGACGGAAAAGAAAAAATCGTCGCTCATTTGGCCTTGCGCGTAAGCCGCGGGCGCCCTCGCCCGCTCCGGCGGCCGAGCCCTAAGCACGCCCGAGACGAGGAATCAAATGTCCCCGCGCCGAGGAGATCGAGCGGGGCCCAGCAGCAGACAGGCGTCGCCATAGGAATAGAAGCGATAGCCCGTCGCGATGGCGTGCGCATAGGCGCGGCGCATGACCTCGAGGCCGCTGAACGCGCCGACCAGCATGAACAGCGTCGAGCGCGGCAAATGGAAATTGGTGAGCAGCGCGTCGACCGCGCGGAAGCGGTAGCCCGGGGTAATGAAGATCGCCGTTTCGCCCTGGAAGGGCCGGATCGCGCCGGCCTCGTCCGCCGCGCTTTCGATCAGCCGCGCCGACGTCGTGCCGATGGCGACGATCCGTCCGCCGCGCGCGCGCGCCGCGTTGAGCGCTTCGGCGGTCGCCGCGTCGACGCGCCCCCATTCGGCGTGCATCTGGTGATCGCGCGTGTCGTCCGCCTTGACCGGCAGGAAGGTGCCGGCGCCGACATGCAACGTCACGCGATGGACGCTCGCGCCGGCCGCCTCGATGCGCGAAAGCAGAGCCGGCGTGAAATGCAGACCCGCGGTCGGGGCGGCGACGGCGCCGTCTTCGCGGGCGAAGACGGTCTGATAGTCCGCCCGGTCCGAAGCAGCGATGATCCGCCGCGAAGCGATGTAGGGCGGCAGCGGCGGCGCGCCGATCCGCTCAATCGCCTCGTCGAGCGCCGCGCCGTGAAAAGCGAAGGCGAGCGTGACCTCGCCCGCTTCGCCTTTCTCCTCGACCTCCGCGTCCAGCGCGCCGAGCAAGCAGGCCGCGCTCTCGCGCGTCTCGCCGAAGCGGATGCGCTCGCCGATCCGCAGCTTCTTGGCCGGGCGAACGAGCGCGCGCCAGCGGCTCGCGTCGAGCCGTTTGATTAGGGTCGCTTCGATATGGGCTGCGGCGTCGCCGCGCACGCGAACGCCATCGAGCCGCGCCGCAATTACGCGCGTGTCGTTGACGACCAGCGCGTCGCCGGGGCGAAGAAAGTCGGGCAAGTCGCCGACGCGGCGATCCTCGAGCGCGCCGTCCGGCGCGACGACCATCATCCGCGCCGCTTCGCGCGGGCTGGCGGGCGCGAGCGCGATGCGCGCGGGCGGCAAATCGAAATCAAACAGATCGACGCGCATCGGGGGCCGTTTCGGGCGAGCGCGCTCGCGCTTGCGCCCTCAGCTCAGCGTCGCCTTGAGAATTTTGTCGGGGTCGCGCACAGGCTCGCCGCGCTTGATCTTGTCGACGTTCTCCATGCCGGAGACGACCTTGCCCCAGACCGTATATTGACGATCGAGAAAGCGGGCGTCGTCGAAGCAGATGAAGAACTGCGAATTGGCGGAATTCGGACTCTGCGCGCGCGCCATCGAGACTGTGCCGCGCACGTGCGGCTCGGCGTTGAACTCGGCCTTGAGGTCGGGGTATTGCGAGCCGCCCGTCCCGGTGCCGTGCGGGCAGCCGGTCTGCGCCATGAAGCCCTCGATGACGCGGTGAAACACGACGCCGTCGTAGAACCCCTCGTTCACGAGGCGCTTGATATGCGCGACATGGCCGGGCGCGATCGCCGGGTTCATCTCGATGACCACAGGGCCTTTCGTGGTCTCCAAGGTGAGCGTGTTGCCTTCGCTGCTCATTTTCTTTTCGCTCCTGATCGAATTTGGCGGGCGTCTCGCCGGCTTATTTCGCGTCGCTCGCCAGACGCAGCGTGACGATCTTGTCGGGATTGTCGACCGCGCCGTTGTTGGCTTGGCTTCCCGCCTTGATCTTGTCGACGACGTCCATGCCCGAGACCACTTCGCCGAAGACGGTGTATTGTCCGTCGAGGAAGCTCGAGTCGGCGAAGCAGATGAAGAATTGCGAATTGGCCGAATTCGGGTCGCTCGCCCGCGCCATGCCCAACGTGCCCCGCTTGAAAGGCGTCGAGGTGAATTCGGCGGGAATGTCGGGGAGATCCGAGCCGCCCGAGCCCGTGCCGGTCGGATCGCCGGTCTGCGCCATGAAGCCGGGAATGACGCGATGAAAGACGATGCCGTCATAGAACTTGCGCTTCACCAGCGTCTTGATCTGCGCGACGTGCTTGGGCGCCAGATCGGGCCGCAGGCGGATGACGACCTTGCCGTGCTTGGTGGTGAGGATCAGCGTATTCCCGGCGTCGTCCTCGGCCAAGGCGGCGCCTGCGGCGGCGATGAGCGGAAGCGCGAGAACGGCGCGGCGGCTGAAGAACTGCATGCGGGCCTCATGAGAGCGGCGGGATCGCCGGGGCGCGGCTTGATAGCACGCGCGCGCGGCAAAGCAAGCTCGGCGGCGGCGGCCGTTCGGCCCCCGCCCCCGCGCGCGCGACGGCGAATGACTCCGCCGGCGAGCAGACGCGCGGGGCGCGAATTCGCCGTTGAAAGAGAGCGGCGCGACGCGACGCCCTATTCGGCCGCCACCGCCGGCAGTTGCGCCAGCGAGGCTTCCAACGCGGCGTGATCGTAGTCCTGATCGAGGAGCTTGCCGGCGAAATAATCGGTGTAGGCCTGCATGTCGAAATGGCCGTGGCCGGAGAGGTTGAACAGGATCGTCGGCGACTTGCCCTCCTCGCGCGCCTTCAACGCCTCGTCGATCGCGGCGCGCACCGCATGGCACGACTCGGGCGCGGGAACGATCCCTTCCGCGCGCGCGAACGTCACGCCCGCTTCGAAGCACGGGTTCTGATGATAGGCGCGCGCTTCGATGAGGCCGAGTTCCTTGCAATGGCTGACCAGCGGCGACATGCCGTGGTAACGCAGGCCGCCGGCGTGGAAGCCCGGGGGAATGAACGTCGAGCCGAGCGTGTGCATCTTGACCAGCGGGGTCAAGTGGCTGGTGTCGCCGAAATCGAAGGCGTAGCGCCCGCGCGTCAGCGACGGACAGGCGGCGGGCTCGACCGCGATGACGCGCACCTCGCGCTTGTCGCGCAGCTTCTTGCCGAGGAACGGGAACGCGATGCCGGCGAAATTCGATCCGCCGCCTGCGCAGCCGATGACGACGTCGGGATAGGCGTCCGCCGCCTCCATCTGCTCGATCGCCTCGATGCCGATCACGCTCTGGTGCAGAAGAACGTGATTGAGCACGCTGCCGAGCGCGTATTTGGTGTCGGGGTTCTTGGCGGCCACTTCCACCGCCTCGGAAATGGCGATGCCGAGGCTGCCCGGAGTGTCCGGAGTCGCGGCGAGAATGGCGCGTCCCGACTCCGTCTCCATGCTCGGGCTCGCCACGCATTTGGCGCCGTAGGTCTCCATCAGCGCCCGGCGGTAGGGCTTCTGATTGTAGGAGACCTTGACCATGAATATCTTCACCTCGAGGCCGAACAACGCGCCGGCGAAGGCGAGCGAGGAGCCCCACTGCCCCGCGCCGGTCTCGGTCGAAAGCTTGGTGACGCCTTCCTGTTTGTTGTAAAAGGCCTGCGCGACGGCGGTATTGGGCTTGTGGCTGCCGGCTGGGCTGACGCCCTCGTATTTGTAGAAGATGCGCGCGCCGGTGCCGAGCTTCTGCTCCAGCCGCCGCGCGCGATAGAGCGGGGTCGGGCGCCACAGCCGGTAGATTTCGCGCACCGGATCGGGAATTTCGATCTCACGCTCCGTGCTGACCTCCTGGCCGATGAGCGCCATTGGGAACAGCGGCGCCAGATCGTCGGGCCCGATCGGCTTGCCGGTTCCAGGATGCAGCACGGGCGGCGGCGGCGCCGGCAGGTCGGCGGCGATGTTGTACCAAGCGCGCGGAATGCGCTCTTCGCTCATCTGATACTTGACGCTCTCACCCATAATCCCCTCCCTCTCGTCTCGCGGACGCTTAGCGATCAATAAGGCTAGCATGAACGGCCAAGCTTGTTGAACGGCAAATTGAACCGCGACCCTACGCCGCGGCGGCGCTCTTGACGGCGGCGGCCCGGCTGCGCAATCAGGCGCCGACGGCTTCGAGCCGAGGGGATCGCCGGACCGATGAGCCGCATCGCGCGTGCGCGCCAATATGCCGAATACGCCGTGTTTCGTTTGACCGCGGCGGTGATAAGGACCCTGCCGCTCGAAATCGCCTCGCGCTGGTCGGGCCGGGGCTGGCGCGCCGTCGCCCCGCGTTTGCGACGCCACCAGCGCGCGCTCGACAATCTCGCACTCGCGCTGCCCGAGGCGAGCGCGGCCGAGCGCGAGCGCATCGCTTTGGGCATGTGGGAAAATCTCGGCCGCACCTTCGCGGAATTTTTCCACATGCCGCAGATCATGGCCGAGGGGCGGGTCGCGCTCGAGCCGTTCGAGCGCTTTCAGGCGATCGCCGACGGCGGCCCGTTCGTCGTCTGCGTCCTTCATATGGGCAACTGGGAAGTCGCCTCACAGGCCGGCCTGCGCTTCGGCCTGCCGCTGGCGGGCGTCTACCAGAAGCTCACCAATCCGCTCGTCGACCGATGGATCTACAAGATGCGCGCGCCGATGTATCCGGGCGGCCTGTTCGACAAATCGCCGACGACCGCGCGCGCGATGCTGCGCCTGGCGCGCCAAGGCGGCTATCCCGCCTTCGTCGCCGATCTGCGCGGGGCCGGCCGCGACATCGAGACGCCGTTCTTCGGCCGGCCCGCCAAGTCGAATCCGTTTCCGGCGCTGATCGCGCGCACGACGGGCCTGCCGCTCTATGCCGCTCGCGTTATGCGCCTTCCCGACGCGCATTTTTCTCTGCGGATCGAAAGAGTCGAGGTTCCCAACACCGCCGATCGCGACGCCGACGTGAGCGCCGCGACGACGGCGCTGCAGGCGCGTTTCGAGGAGTTCGTCCGCGAGGCGCCAGAACAATGGATGTGGGCGCATCGACGATGGGACTGACCGGCCGGCTTCCCGTCGGCGGGCGAACCATGCGAGACTGGCGTAGCTGAGAGCCAAGGGAGCCGCCTCTGATCATCGCCACTTGGAACGTCAATTCGGTGCGCCAGCGCCTTCCCCATCTTCTCGACTATCTCAAGGAGAAGAGCCCGGACGCGCTGTGCCTGCAGGAAATCAAGTGCCTCGACGAGGCGTTTCCGCGCGCCGAGGTCGAGGACCTCGGCTACAACGTCGCCACGCACGGGCAGAAGACTTTCAACGGCGTCGCGATTCTGGCCAAGCGGCCGATCGAGGTCGCGCGCGGCCTGCCGGGCGATCCCTATGACGAGCAGGCGCGCTATATCGAGGCGGTGATTCCGGCGACGCGCGGCGCCGTGCGCCTGGCCAGCGTCTATCTGCCCAACGGCAATCCCGCGCCGGGAGAAAAATACGCCTACAAGCTCGCGTTCATGGACCGGCTGATCCGGCACGCGCGCGATTTGCTGAAATACGAGGAGCCACTCGCGCTGGCGGGCGATTTCAACGTCATTCCCGAGCCGCGCGACGCCGCCCATCCCGAGCTATGGGCGAAGGACGCGCTGTTCTTGCCGCCGACGCGCGCCAAGTTCCGCGAGTTGATCGCGCTCGGCTTCACCGACGCGCTGCGCGCGACGACCGACGAGGCCGGTCTCTATACCTTCTGGGACTATCAGGCGGGCGCCTGGCCCAAGAACAACGGCATCCGCATCGACCACCTCCTGCTTTCGCCCCAGGCGGCCGATCGACTGGGGGCGGTCGAAATCGACAAGGACATGCGCGGCCGCGAAAAGGCCTCCGATCACGTGCCCGTGCGCATCGAGCTCAAGGACGCGTGATGCCAAATCCGGACGTTCTCAGGCCCGCCGCGCGATCGCCCGGACCACCGCGCTCGGGCCGAGGTGCAACGCCCCTTCGTCGAGATCGGCGTCCGCCTCGGCGAGTTCAATCATTTCGAGCGCGGCGAAGTCGGCGCGCAAATCCTCGAGCCGATAGAGCAGGTTCGCATCGCGCGGTCCGCCGCGCGCGCCGGCCGCCTGGCGCGCGATCTGTTCGGGCCGGAACGCTTCGAGGATGACGAGACCGCCGGGCTTGACAGCGCGGACAACCTTGGCGTGCAGCGCGCGCCGCTCGTCCTCGACGAGATGGAGAAAGATCAGCGCGACGACGTCGTAAGTCTCGCGCGGCCAATCCCAGGCGAGAACGTCGGCTTGAACGGCGTTGAGCGCGACGCCCCGCGCCTCGGCGAGCCGGCGCGCCTTGGCCACGCCATGCGCGGAAAGATCGAGCGTGTCGACGATCAGCCCCTGTTCGGCGAGCCAGACGCCGTTGCGCCCCTCCCCGTCGCCGGGAACGAGCGCGCGCATCCCCGCCTTCAGCCGCGCGCGCTGACCCATGAGAAAGGCGTTCGCGATCTCGCCATAGGCGAAGCCCTCCCCGGCGTAGCGGCGATCCCACATCGCCGCCCTTTCCGCTCCCGCCTCGCTCATCGCTCTCGCCCTCATGAGGTTGGACGCGCGCCAAGCCGACGCGGCGCCGTCGCGAATTAGCATGGATTCCGATTATCAGAAAGCGTTGGTCGCGCAGGCGTTGGCCGAGTCGCTCGACGGGCCTTGACCGCTCGGCGCGCCGGCGCCCTTCTGGCCTCCAAGGCGCATCGTCGACGAGGGAAAGCCGACGGCGGCCATCGCTCGGCGCCACGAAACGGAGGATTCCATGACAGTTCCGCGGCGCCTTGCGCTTCTATCCGCTCTTGCCCTAGCCGGATGCGTTTCGACCGACGACGAGCCCTTCTCGCTCGACGACGGCGACGCGGTCTCGCCGGCGGCGAACGGCTATGTCTGCGATTCCTACGACGCGGATGGCAAGAAGGCCGCAAGCGCGCACCAAGGGCGGGTCATCCCGCTTCGCAGAAACAACAAGACCCAGTACGTATTCGTCGACGACAAGACATCGTCCGCGTCGCCGTTCACGCTTCATAAGGCTGGCGGGAACCTGACCATCGTCTCCGTGGCGCACTCCGACGCTCCCGGCGAGGACTTCTATGTCACGGAATTCACGGAAGGCGATAAGGACTTCAAACTCTATGCCGAAGGCGACGATTTCGAGGCCCGCGCGCAAAAGCTCGCGCGCCGACACGGCGTGACCTTCGTGCACAATCAGTTCTCGAACGGCGTCAGCGGTCCCCTCGACGGCCAAAAGGCCTTCATGGTCGACATGGCCTCGGACCTGAAGGGTTGGAGAATGTCGGCGGATTGTCGCGCGAAGCCGTGAGAGGGTTTCAAGTCGTGTCGCCGAGCGAATGCGGCCCGAGGGCCGCAACTTCGCTTCTCCTGACCGTTGCGGTTCGATCCGGAATCCAGGAAGCTGTGACTGCAGCGAGACGATGGAGTGTGTCGATTGCCGCGCGTGCTCATCCCCTTGCCGTCGAGCGACTTCGATCCCACCGAAGCCGCGGTATCGTGGCGAGCGCTGGCGGACCATGGAATCGAGGTCGTCTTCGCGACGCCCGACGGGCGCCCGGCTGAGGCCGACGACATCATGATCAGCGGACGCGGTCTCGATCCCTGGGGGTTCATTCCCGGCGCCGATCGCATTCGGCTCCTCGGCCTCGCGTTGCGCGCGGATTCCGTCGGTCGCGCCGCTTATGCCGCGATGACGCGCTCGGCGGCATATCGCTCGCCGATTCGATGGACCGACGCGGCGGAAGATAAATTCGACGGTCTGCTGCTGCCCGGAGGCCATCGCGCGCGCGGCATGCGCGCCTATCTGGAAAGCCCGGAACTGCAAGCGCTCGCGGTCGCGTTCTTCCGCGCCGACAAGCCGGTCGCTGCGATCTGCCACGGCGTCCTATTGCTCGCGCGCAGCATCGATCCGGCGACGGGACGCTCGGTTCTTTACGGCAAGCGCACCACGGCGCTGACATGGCGCCTCGAACGCCTGGCTGCGGGGATAGGCCGGTTCGCGCGCTGGTGGGATCCGGCCTACTACCGCACCTACACGGAAGCGCCGGGCGAACCCGCGGGCTTCCGCAGCGTCGAAGCGGAGGTGAAGCGCGCCCTCGCCGCGCCGGGCGATTTTGTCGACGCCGCGGCCGACGATCCGGATTATCGCTTGAAGATATCCGGCCGCGCCCGCGACCGCGTCGACGACGCGCGCCCCGCGTTCGTCGTCGTCGATCGGAACTATGTCTCGGCGCGCTGGCCGGGCGACGCCCATGCGTTGGCGCGGGCTTTCGTGGAACTTATTAATAAATCCGCCTGACGGCCGGCCAAGCCGCCCCGCCGCCGTCAAGCCAAGGCGGCCCATGCGAAGGGGCTTGACGTCGAGGGCGAGCACGGCGATGGCATGGACTGCGACCGCGAATGGGCGAGCGAACCGGGGCGCGCCAGCTGTTTTCGCAATAATCGATCGCGACGGCGCGGCTATGTCCGGCAGCGCCATTGCTTGCTAAGCGCCCATCTCCCTCTTGCGGAACGCAACGCGAACAGATAGGCATTGTTCGTGATTTGTTTACGCCTGATCGTGATTCTCGGCTTGCGTCCGAGCGCGTTCATTTCGATTCGCGGCGCGAGCCGCCGGGGAGCCTGCCATGCTGACCAAAAAGCAAAGCGAACTGCTGCGCTTCATTCATGAGCGCCTCCAGGCCGAGGGCGTTCCGCCCTCCTTCGACGAGATGAAGGATGCGCTCGATCTGCGCTCGAAATCGGGCATCCATCGTCTCATCATGGCGCTCGAGGAGCGCGGCTTCATTCGGCGCCTCGCCAATCGCGCGCGGGCGATCGAGGTGCTGCGCCTGCCCGAATCGGCGACGGTCGGCGCGCCGCGCGCGCAAAAATTCTCGCCGAGCGTCATTGCCGGCAATCTCGGCCGCGTGCGCCCGCATTCCGGACCGGAAGCCGAAGCGCGCTCGGTGATGATCCCGGTGATGGGCCGCATCGCCGCAGGCACGCCGATCGCCGCGATCCAGACGCGCACCCAGACGATCGCCATGCCGCCCGACTTCCTCGCCAGCGGCGAGCATTTCGCGCTCGAAGTTCGCGGCGATTCGATGATCGAGGCGGGCATTCTCGAAGACGACACCGTCATCATCCGCAAGCAGGACACCGCGGAGACCGGCGACATCGTCGTCGCGCTGATCGACGAAGAGGAGGCGACGCTCAAGCGCCTTCGCCGCCGCGGCGCCTCGATCGCGCTGGAGGCGGCCAATCCGGCCTACGAAACGCGCATATTCGGGCCTGACCGCGTGCGCATCCAGGGCAAGCTGGTGAGCCTGCTGCGCCGTTATTGAGCTGAGCGGCGAATTTGGAGGCCGGCCGGAAACAGCATTGAGGAGGCCACTCCTAGCTGCTTCCGAGCCGGCCGACCCCACGGACCCGGGAGATGCGGCGGACCCGAGCACCCCGCGGGGTATGTCGCTGGCCAAACTATGGCCCGCGAAGATGACGGTACGCCGACGCAATCGCCGATTGCAATGGCGATGGGCGTTCGAGGGCGGGAAACCGAAAATTTACCTAAATTTTGATGGTTAAACGGAATGCGCGGCGAAGGGCGGCGCCTCCCGCCCCTGTGGAAGTTCCGCTTGGCCGCCTTGCGGTCGCCGTCATCGCGCGCCAAGGTTCGGATTGGCGGAGGTGAGGTGATTCGTGGCCGGCGTCGCGATCTTGAGGGATGATTTTCGCGTCGAGCGATCGGACAGCGAGCCTGCTTTCACCGTCGATCTCGACGGTTTCGAGGGGCCGCTCGACCTGCTGCTCGAACTCGCGCGGCGCCAGAAGGTCGATCTGGCGCGCATTTCCGTGCTCGCGCTCGCCGAGCAATATCTCGCCTTCGTCGAGGCGGCGCGTAAATTGCGCCTGGAGCTGGCGGCCGATTATCTCGTCATGGCGGCCTGGCTCGCCTATCTCAAGTCGCGCCTGTTGTTGCCGGCGCCGGCGAAGGCCGAGAGCGCCGACGCGGCCGATCTCGCCGACGCCTTGGCGCAACGCCTGCGGCGTCTCGAACAGATTCGTAAGGCCGCCGAGGCGCTGATCAACCGGCCGCGGCTCGGACGCGACTTTTTCGCCCGCGGCGCGCCGGAGGCGATCGCGAGGTCCACGACGGTCGTCTATGAGGCGACCCTCTACGATCTATTGTCCGCTTACGCGCGGCAGAGCCAGAAGCACGCCCGCGCCCATGTGCGCCTCAAGGCGCGCGTCGTCTGGTCGCTCGCCGAGGCGCGCGAGGCCCTGACGCGTCTGGTGGGGCGAGCGAGCGACTGGACGGAACTCGATTCCTGGTTGATCGACTATGGCGTCGAGCCGAAAATGCGCCGCACCGCGCGCGCCTCGTCCTTTTCGGCTTCGCTCGAAATGGTTCGCGAAGGCCAGATCGAGTTGCGGCAAGACCGAGCGTTCGCGCCGCTATGGGTGCGCGCCGTCCGCGCGGACGCGCTCGCCCGACGCGACGACTTCAATTAGGGCGAGAAGAGATGGGAACCGTCGCGCAATTGTTTGAAACCGCCGTCCCCCCGCGCTTCGCGCCCGAGGACTTGCGCGCCGCCGAGGCGCTCGTTTTCGCCGCCGCCGAGCCGCTCGACGAGGCTTCGATCGCGGCGCGCCTCTCCGAGGACGCCGATGTCGGCGCAGTGATGGCGGAGCTGCAGCGCCACTATTCCGGCCGCGGCGTCAATCTCGTGCGCGTCGCGGGCCGCTGGGCGTTCCGCACGGCGACGGACCTCGCGTGGCTGTTGGCGCGCGAGGATCAGGAAAAGCGCAAGCTGTCGCGCGCGGCGATCGAGACGCTCGCCATCGTCGCCTATCACCAGCCGGTGACGCGCGCCGACATCGAGGAAATCCGCGGCGTCGCCGTCTCCAAGGGCGCGCTCGACGTGCTGATGGAGGCCGGATGGGTGCGCATGCGCGGGCGCCGCAAGGCGCCGGGCCGCCCGATCACCTATGGCACCACGCAGGAATTTCTGGTCCATTTCGGCCTCGACGCGATCGGCGACCTGCCCGGCCTCGACGAATTGCAGGGCGCGGGCCTGTTCGACGGCAAGCTGCCGCCGGGTTTCGGCGTTCCCCAGCCCGACGACGACGCGGGGCTGCGCGCCGACGAGGAGCCGCTCGACGGGCCGACGCCGCTCGAACAGGCGTGGGGCCCTGTCGGAGAATCGGACGAGCGCTGAGCGCTTCCCGAGCGCGGCCACGAAAGCGCCGGAAATCGCGGCGAGAAGAAAGCGGGCGCCGGCGCGCCCGGTCGGCGCGAGGCGCGGGAGAGCGATTGATGAAGCCTAGGGTTTTCCTCGTGACGCTCGCCTTGGCGGCGACGGTCGGCGGCGCGCGCGCTGAGGCCGTCCTGCCCTTGGCTTCGCACCGCGCGGCCTACGAAATCTCGCTCATCGATTCCTACGCCGCGCGAGCGCCCAATTCGCAGACGCCGGTAGCCGCCTCCGGGCTCATCGCCTATGAATTCACCGGGTCGGCCTGCGAGGGCTACGCGTCGAATTTCCGCCAACTGACCGAATTGGAACGCAGCGAAGGCGAGCCGATCTCCTCCGACATTCGCGCCCTCACTTTCGAGGACGGCGACGCCAAGAACCTGAAATTCCAGATCGACTCGCAAACCGCGGGGGATTCCACTCCCGCGATCGTCGGCTCGGCCAAGCGCGCGGAGAGCGGCGACACCACCGTCGCGCTGAGCAAGCCGTCCACGGAAACGATGAATCTCGGCAAGGACATTCTCTTCCCCACCGAACACATCGAACGCATCATCGCCCAGGCCAAACAGGGCGGCGGCGCGATGCAGGCGCGCGTCTACGACGGCTCCGACACCGGCAAGAAGGTTTTCGAGACCTTGACCGTCATCGGCAAGCAGGCGAGCGCGCCCACGCCTGAGACCGGCTTCGCCGACGCACTCGGCAAGATCCGCCGCTGGCCGGTCACGGTCTCGTATTTCGACGAAGCGGCCAAGGACGCGCCGCCAGAATATATCCTGAGTTTCGACCTTTACGAGAACGGCGTTTCCGGCACTTTGAAGCTCGACTACGGCTCGTTCGCTCTGACCGCCAAGCTCAGCAAGCTGGAGTTGCTGCCGACGCCGACTTGCGCGAAATAGTCAACTCTTGCGCGGCGCGGCGCCGGCCTTGAAGGCGAGGCCCCGCTGAATCGCCGCCGCGCCGAACTTGTCGCGCAACGCGTCGATCGCCGCTTCGCGCGCCTTCTCGCGGCCGCGATCCCCCTCGATGAGATCGGCTTCGTCCGCCTCGCTCGCCGGTTTGAGATCGCTGGCGCCGACGCCGATCAACCGATAGGCCGTCCCCTCCTTTTGCGCGTCGAGCAGCGCGCGCGCCACCGCGAAGAGCCGCGGCGCCATCCGCGTCGGCGCGAGCCCCGAGCGCGTGCGCGTTCGCAGCTTGAAATCGGGCGTGCGCAATTTCAGCGTGACGCCGCCCGCGGCGAGCCCACTTTTTCGCAATCGCGCGGCGACGCGCTCGCAATGCGCGAGCAACACGCGGGTCAACTCGGCCCGATCGGAAACGTCGTCCTCGAACGTCGTTTCGCTGGACACGCTTTTGGCCTCGCGATCCGGCGTCACGCGGCGATCGTCGATCCCGCGCGCCAGCCGCCACAGCCGCCGTCCGTCCTCGCCCAGGCGCGCCGCCGCCGGCTCGTCGAGCGCTTGCAGATCGCCGATCGTTTTCAGCCCGAGACGCGCGAGCCTTTCCTCGGCGACCTTGCCGACCCCCCAGAGACGGCCGACGCCCATGGGCGCGAGGAGAGCGATCGCGTCCTCGCGCGCGACGACCGAAAAGCCGCGGGGCTTGTCGAGATCCGAGGCGAGTTTGGCGAGGAACTTGCAATAGCTGAGGCCGACGGAGACGGTGACGCCGACGTCTCGCTCGATCTCGCGGGCGAAACGCGCGAGAGTCAGAGCCGCGCCGGCGCCATTCGCGCCCTCGCAGCCCGTCAAATCGAGAAAGGCCTCGTCGATCGACAGCGGCTCGACCAGCGGCGTCAGGCGTCGCATCCGCTCGCGGATCTCCCGGCCGACGCGCGCGTATTTGGCCATGTCCGGCCCGAGGACGACGGCGTGCGGACAGAGCGAGAGCGCCCGCCCGATCGGCATCGCCGAGCGGACGCCGAACGTGCGGGCGATATAGCAGCAGGTCGAGACGACGCCGCGACGCCCGCCGCCGCCGACGATGAGCGGCTTGTCGGCGAGCGAGGGATCGTCGCGCTTCTCGATCGAGGCGTAAAAGGCGTCGCAATCGACATGGGCGATCGTCAGGTCGCTCGCGCGAGGCGCGCACACGATTCGCGGAGAGGCGCATTGCGGGCAGCGCGCGCCGCTCGCCGACGCGACGGCGAATTCGGCGAGACAATCGCGGCAAAAGCGCGCACGGCCCGCTTCCGCCCCGCCGGCGCTCAAGGATCGAACGACGGCGGCGCTCCGCCGAGGCTCTCTCTGGCGCGCGCGATCGCGGCCGGGTCCAGTCCTTCCTTAGCGGCGAAGGCGACGAGCAAGCGCTCGTCGGCGGCGATATAGTCGAGAACGGCGGCCAGAAATCCCGAGTCGGCGGCGGCCTGACGCAGATTGTGCGGCCCAAGTCCGGAAAGGGCGAGAAAGCGCTCGAGCCGCGATTCCTCGGCGGCGAGAAAGCCGAGCGCGGAAATCGCCACGGATTCGCCGAGAATCTTGCCTGTGGAAAGCTTGGCGTTAACCTCGCGCCGCACGATCCGGTTTTCCTTTCGTCAAGGTCTCGCGCCTAATATGTTCCGCCGGGCCCGACAACAAGAACTGCGCCCTCCGGATGGCGCCTCGCGGAACATCCCATGTCGAAAACCGTGCTCATCGTAGAGGACAACGAGCTCAATATGAAGCTCTTCAACGACCTCGTCGAGACACGGGGCTGTCGAATCTTGCAGACCCGCAGCGGCGTCGAGGCGGTCGAACTCGCGCGCCGTCACCATCCCGACCTCATTCTCATGGATATCCAGTTGCCGGAAGTGTCCGGCCTCGAAGTGACGCAGTGGTTGAAGGACGATGAAGAGCTGCGCTCGATACCGGTGATCGCCGTTACGGCTTTCGCGATGAAGGGAGACGAGGAAAAAATTCGGCAGGGCGGATGCGAGGCCTATCTGTCCAAACCGATATCCGTCGCGAAGTTCTTCGAGACGATCGACCATTTCCTCGGAGCCAAGTGAAGCGATGACCGCACGCGTACTCGTCGTCGACGACATCCTTCCCAATATCAAGCTGCTCGAGGCGCGCCTCACGGCGGAATATTTCGACGTTCTGACCGCGACCAACGGAGCGGACGCGATCGCGACCTGCGAGCAAGGGCTTTGCGACATCGTCCTGCTCGACGTCATGATGCCGGGCATGGACGGCTTCGAGGTTTGCCGCCTGCTGAAGAGCCAGCTCGCGACCGCGCACCTGCCGATCGTCCTCGTCACCGCGCTCGACCAGCCGGCGGACCGCGTGCGCGGCCTCGAAGCCGGCGCCGACGATTTCCTGACCAAGCCGATCGACGAGGTCTCGCTGATCGCGCGGGTCCGCTCGCTGGCCCGGCTCAAGGTCGTGATCGACGAATTGCGCAATCGCGCCAATACGACCGTCGCGCTGGGCATGATCGCGCCCTTCGCGACGCCGAACGCCGACGACGGCCGGCGCGGCCGCGTCCTGATCGTCGACGATCGCGCCAGCTCCTCCGAGCGCCTGGCCCAGGCGCTGAGCCCGCATCACAACGTTCACGTCGAGCCGGACGCGCACGAGGCCCTGTTCAAGGCGGCCGAGGACAATATCGACCTCATCATCGTCAGCCTGGGCCTCCGCGCCTACGACGGACTCAGGCTGTGCAGCCAAATCCGCTCGCTCGAGCGCACGCGCAACCTTCCCATCCTCGTCATCGCCGACATCGAGGATCGTCAGCGCGTGTTGCGCGGTCTCGACCTCGGCGTCAACGACTGCCTGACGCGTCCGGTCGACCGCAACGAACTGCTTGCGCGGGTGCGCACGCAATTGCGCCAGAAGCGCTACGCCGACAGCTTGCGCGAGAAGGTGCAGCAGTCGATCGAAATGGCGCTGTTCGATCCGTTGACCGGCCTCAACAATCGCCGGTTCATGGAAAATCATCTCGCCACGATGCTCGACAACGCGCGCGTGCGCCGCGCGCCGCTGACGCTGATGATCCTCGACATCGATCACTTCAAGCAGGTCAACGACACCTATGGCCACGATTGCGGCGACGAGGTGCTCAAGGGCTTCGCCGATCGGCTGCGCGGCATCATCCGCGGCGGCGACCTTCTGTGCCGCCTGGGCGGCGAGGAGTTCGTCATCGTCATGCCCGGCGTCAACGTCCAGGCCGCCACGCGCATCGCCGAGCGCGCTCGGCTGGCGATCCAGCAGGAGCAATTCGTCATCGACCCCACCGGTCGCATGATCCCGGTCACCGTATCGATCGGCCTGGCCGAACGCGGCGCCGAGGGCGACGCGAGCTCGCTCTACCGGCGCGCCGACCGCGCGCTCTATCGCGCCAAGGCGGAAGGGCGCAATCGCGTCAGCGCCGACGCGGCGTAGCGAACCGCTCTGGGAACGGCGGGGCGAGCGCGCCGCCTCAGCCCTCGGCGCTCATCAGCATCGTGTCGATCGTGAAGGTCCCGTCGGCGTCGATCTCGAAATGCCGCGTCACCTCGGTACCGGCGCGCCCTTGCAGCGACCGGATCGCCTGAACGTGGATCTCCGGCGTGTTCATCCGCTTGACCCAGGAGGAGAACTCCAGGCGCAGGCGAAAGCGTGAAACCGGTCCGGGCCGGAACCCCGCCGATTCCAGCATCGCGCGCCATTGCTCGATCGAATAATTGCGCACATGGGAGGGGTCGCGCAGCAGCTCGAGCGATTGCAGCCAGGTATCCAACAGGGGCGAACCGGGCGTCACGACGTCCATGAACACCGCGAGCCCACCCGGCTTCAGCACGCGCCGGGCCTCATGCAGACCGGCGGCGGCGTCACGCCAGTGGTGGGTGCTGTAGCGGCTCGCGACAATGTCGAACGTCGCGTCGGGGCACGGCAGACGTTCGGCCGAGCCCTGGCGGGCGTCGAGGTTGCTCAATGCTCGACGCGCCGCCTCGGCGCGGACCATCGCGACCATCGCCTCAGACAGATCGTAGGCCACCACTTTGCGCACGAGGGGCGCCAGCAAGAACGAGACATGGCCGCCGCCGCAACCCAGATCCAGCGCGAAGGCCTCGGGGCGCGAGCCGACGATGGCGGCGAATTGCGCGAGGTCCTCGCCCTGCGCATGGACCGCGCTGGTGAGATAGGACTGCGCCTGCGGACCGAATTGTTCGGTGACGAGCGCGTCGTGGGAACGTTCTTGCATGTGCGGCGCCTCCTGGCCTGACGGCGACAAAATGGATCGCCCGTCACACTGGTACAAGAGTGTCCTTTATCCTAGGATATCGCTCATCATGACGACGATTGACGCGCGCCGGGCGCTCGGCGCGTTCTTGCGCGCGCACCGCGAGCGCCGTCCTCCTCCGGCCTCGGCGTCGGGCCGTCGACGCACGCCCGGCCTGCGGCGCGAAGAAGTCGCGGAAGCTTGTGGCGTCAGCCTGACCTGGATCACCTGGCTGGAACAGGGACGCGACGTCTCGGCTTCGCCGCACGCCTTGGCGCGGCTCGCCGAGGCTCTGCACCTGACGCCCGCCGAGCGCGCCTATCTCTTCGAATTGGCCGGCAAACGCGACCCCGCGGCCCCCTTGGCGAACGGCGACGATCTGCCCGATCCGGTGATGGCGCTGCCCGGCCGCATGACGATCCCGGCCTATCTGCTCGACCGGGCCTGGACGGCCCGGGCGTGGAACCCGGCAGCCGCCGATCTGTTCGTCGGCTGGCTCGACGGCGAGCACGACCGCAACCTGCTGCGCTTCATCTTCCTGTCGTCCGCCGCGCGCCGCCTCATCGCCGATTGGGACGAGCGGGCGCGCCGCGTGGCGGCCGAGTTCCGCGCCGATTTCAGCCGGCGTCTGCGCGATCCGTCGATGCAGGCGCTCGTCGACGTCCTGACGGCGCAATCGCCCGATTTCCGGCGCCTTTGGCGGGAGCAGGCGGTTCTCGACCGTGAGGGCGGCGAGCGGCGGTTCAGCAACCCGGCGCGCCGCTTTTATCAGAGCACGCTCATCCTCTCCTCGCACCCCGACGTCAAACTGGTCACCCTGACGCCGCTCGAGGATTGATCCGCCGCCGCCGCCTCAGGCCGCCGAATCCGCCCGCATCATCGCCTCGAGTTCGGCGCGCGACGCCTCGACGTCGAGCGGCGCCGGGCCGCCGGCGATGCGCGCCAGGGCGCCTTGCGCGCGGCGAAGCGAAGCGCCGGCGAGTTCCGGCGTCCCTTCCGCGACCGCGCGCGCTTCGCTAAGGTCGCCGTTGCAATGCAGCGCGATGTCGAGGCCGGCGGCGAAAACCGCGCGCGCGCGTTGCGCGAACGGGCCGCCCAGAGCCTTCATCGAGAGATCGTCGCTCAGGATCAGGCCGTCGAAGCCGATCGCCTCGCGCATGATCTCCCTGACGACGATCGGCGAAATGGTGGCGGGAGAAACGGGATCGAACGCGCTGTAGACGACATGCGCGCTCATCGCCATCGGCGCGTCGCGCAACGCGGCGAAGGGCGCGAAGTCGCGCGCGGCGAGTTCGGCCCGGCTCGCGGCGACGACGGGCAATTCGAGGTGGCTGTCCGCTCCGGCCCGTCCGTGCCCGGGCATGTGCTTGACGACGGGCAGGACGGCGCCCGCGAGGAGGCCGTCGCAGACGGCGCGGCCCATCGCCGCGACGCGCTCCGGCGCGCTCGAAAAAGCGCGCGAGCCGATCACGGCGTGCATGCCGGCGTCGGCGACGTCGAGCACCGGCGCGCAATCGACGTTTATGCCGACCTCGCGCAAGTCATGCGCGATGAGGCGCGCCGTCAGCCACGCGGCGCGCGCCGGCTCGATCGCGGCCTCGAACCGGGCGGCCGCGGGATAGGCCGGCCAATGCGGCGGGCCCATGCGCTGCACGCGCCCGCCTTCCTGATCGATCAGCACCGGCGCGTCGGCGCGCGCGACAATATCGCGAAAGGATTGGGTCAGCGCGCGCAACTGGTCACGATCGACGACGTTGCGCTTGAAGAGGATCAGGCCCCAGGGGCGCGCGTCGCCAATGAAGGCGCGCTCCTCCGCTCCGAGCGTAGCTCCCGCGCAGCCGCAGACGAACGCGAGCGTCACGTCGGGGTCCCGCGCGAACGGCGAACGATCAATTCTTGGCGATGAAGCATTCGCCGCCGCTCGCCTTCATCTTGGCGCAAAGCGCGGCGGCGTCCGCCTTGGAAAGACCGCCGACGCGCACGCGATAGATCGTCTGCCCGTTGACGTCCGCCTTGCGCACGGCGAGTTCCGCGCCGCCGAGCGCGTCGGCATATTTGCTCTTCAGACGCGAAATCGCGCTCTGCGCATCCGCCTCGGAGCGCGGCGCGGCGAACTGGACCGCCCAACCGCCGCCGGCCCCGGCCGGCTCCGTCGCGGCGGCCGCGTCCGTGGGCGCGGCGTCGGCGACGGCTGTCGCGACCTTGGCGGGCGGCGTCTTCGTCGGCTTGCTCGCAAGCGCGGGCGATCCCAGCTGCAACGGGGCGTTCGGCGTCGTGTCCGTCGCGGCGGCGGGCGCCGTCGTGTCGGTCTTGGCCACGACGCGCGCCGAGGACTTCGGCGGCGACAGCTTGGTCGGCAGATCGAGCTTCGGCGTAGCGGGTTCGGCCGCGGCGGCCGCGGCCGTTCCCGCCGCCGAATTGTCGGCCACGCGCGTCGCCGACTTCGCCGCCGGCGCGGGGGGCGAAGGCGGCAATGGCGAGTCGACCGAAATCAGCGTTCCGTCCGGGCGCACGGAAACCGTCTTGACCGGCTTGGCCTCGGGGAAAAGCGGAGCGACGGTCGCGGACGCCTCGGCGGGCGGAACGACCGGCGTATTGGCGGCCGGCGCCACCGGCGAGGGCGTGTTCGGAGCGGCCGGCGGCGAAGCGGCCGCGACCGGAGTGGGAGTCGGCGTCTGCGCGCGCAGATCGACCGGTTGCTCTTCGGTGGAGACAACCTTGACCGGCGCCGCCGTCGCCGAATCCTTCATTAGCAAGGCCGCGGAATCGCCGCCCGACTGCACGGTCGCATCGCTCGGCGGCTGGATCTTGGTCGGCCCCTCGGCCGCGGCGATGAACGGCGGCCGCTTGGGAAGGCCGGGCACGACGCCGATCTTCAGAGCCGCCGCGCCGCCGAGCAGCGCGACGCCGATCGCCGCCAAACCGACCGTCTTGAAATACCAGGAGCGCGGACGCCCCTTGCGCGCTTCAGCCTCGCCGCCCGCCGCCAGCAGCGCGGCGTGGTCCTCCCCGGAGAGATCGTCGCTTTCGGCGGCGCCGGACGGCGCCGTCGCGGCCTCGAGATCCGGCGGCGTTTCCAGCTGTTCCCGCTCCGCTTCGCCGTGCGGGGCTTGGCTCGCGCCCGATTCGACACGAGCGACGGGTTCGTCGTTGGCGGCCGGAGGAAAACCCTCCGCTTTGGGCATGTGCGCCTGAGGGAGTTCGGCGACCGCATCGCCCTTATTGTTCTCTCGGCTGATCATGTTGACCAGCCGCGTCAGCTCAGCGAGCGGATCCTCGGCGCCGCTTTGCGCCGCGCCCGCGGAGCGCAGGCGCCTTTCGAACTCGTCGAGATTGATTTCCGGGACAATCTTGGCAGTGGAGCCGCTCATAATCTACCTCGCTGGCGGTTGCCGCGCCGTCCCCGCCGAATATCGGCGAGACGTCCATGCGACTTCCCTTCCCGCGCCCGGCGCCGCGGCTGGCCCGAAATCGGCGCCGCTAGCGCATTTCCTCAGGCGCTCTCACGCCTAAAATAGATAACGCCGAGGCCAATACCAAGGCCAACGCGGTAACCAAGCCTATGCGGGAATAAGTTAAAATTGCGTTACCTTCGTTAACGTATCGTAAATGTGGCGAATCTTTGCCGCGGTTCCAATGGGCGTGGAAAAGCGTCGCCAGATCGTGAGCGTAGAAGGCGACGCGATGGGGCTCGTGCGCCTCGGCCGCCTGCGCGATCGAACGGGGATAATTGGCCAGCGCGCGCAAGAGGCCGCGCTCGCCTTCGTCGCTCAGAAGCGAAAAGTTCGCGCCCGCCAGGGTCGTCGGCGCGAGATCGAAATCGGGAAAAGCCGCGCGGGCCTGGCGCAGCACGCTGCGCGCGCGCGCATGGGCGTATTGTACGTAAAAGACAGGGTTGTCCTGGCTCTGCTCGATCACCTTGGCGAGGTCGAAATCGAGCGGCGCGTCGTTCTTGCGCATCAGCATGATGAAGCGCACGGCGTCGGCGCCGACTTCATCCACGACTTCGCGTAACGTCACGAAGTCCCCGGAACGTTTCGACATTTTGACCGGCTCTCCCGCGCGCATCAACCGCACGAGCTGGCACAGCCGGACGTCGAGCCTCGCCCTGCCGCCGGAGAGCGCCGCGACCGCCGCCTGCATCCGCTTGACGTAGCCGCCGTGATCGGCGCCCCAGATGTCGACGAGGCTCAGGAAGCCGCGATCGATCTTGGTCTTGTGATAGGCGATGTCGCTGGCGAAATAGGTGTAGCCGCCGTCCGACTTGATCAGAGGCCGATCGACGTCGTCGCCGAAATCGGTGGTGCGGAACAAAGTCTGCTCGCGATCCTCCCAATCCTCGGACGGCTGGCCCTTGGGCGGCGGCAGGCGGCCTTCGTAGACGATGCCGCGCCGGCGCAAATCCTCGATCGCCTCGCGCACGCGATCGACGCCGCCGTCGGCGCCGGTCAGCGCCCGCTCGGAGGCGAAAACCTCGTGATCGATGTTGAGGGCGAGCAAATCGTCCCGGATCATCGCCATCATCGCGGCGATGGCGCGCGCGCGGACCGGCGCCAGCCATTCCGGTTCCGGCTTGTCGCGCAGCGAATCGCCGAACTCGCGCGCCAGCGCCTCGCCGACCGGCTTCAAATAGTCCCCGGGGTAGAGCCCCTCGGGGATCGCCGCGATTCGTTCGCCCAGCGCCTCGCGATAGCGCAAGTGCGCCGAGCGCGCGAGCACGTCGACCTGCGCGCCGGCGTCGTTGACGTAATATTCGCGCGTCACGCTTCGGCCGGCGAAGCTCAGAAGATTCGCCAGCGCGTCGCCGAACACCGCGCCGCGGGCGTGGCCGACATGCATCGGCCCAGTCGGATTGGCGCTGACATATTCGACGTTGACCTTGTCCTCGGTGGCGCTCGTTTTGCGGCCATAGGCGGCGCCCTCATTGAGAATTGACCTCAATACCCCGACATAAACCGCTGGCCTCAAATGAATATTAATGAATCCGGGACCGGCGACCTCCGCCTTCTCGACGTCGGGCTGTTCGGCGAGTCCGGCGGCCAGTTCGACCGCCACGGCGCGCGCGCTGGAGCCGGCCGCCTTGGCTTCGCGGGCGTAAACCATTGCGGCGTTGGTCGAGAGATCGCCATGCGCCGCCTCGCGCGGCGGCTCGACGACGAAGCGCTGCAGGTCGAGCCCCGCGGGCAGACGTCCGGCCGCGACCATCGCCTCCAGCAGCGCGCCGACGCGCGCCTGGAAATCCTCGAAAATGTTCATGAATTCCGCCAGAATGCCTTAGTAGCGGCGGCTTTATCGCAAGTTCGCGGCGGGGTCAAAAAGGCGCCGATATTCGCCGAGCGCGAAGCGATCGGTCATTCCCGCGATATAATCAGCGACCGCCCGGGCGCGCGCGCCCTCGCTCTCGCCCGCCTTGGCCGCCCAGTCCGCCGGCATCGCCGCGGGATTCCCGCAATAGGCTTGGAACAGCCGGCGCACGATCGCATCGGCCTTTTCGCGCACCCGCTTGACCTGGGGATGGCGATACATATTGGCGAACAGGAACGTCTTGATGTCGCGATCGGCGGCCTGCATTCCTTGGGAAAGGCCGATCAGCGCCCTGCCCGCGCGGCGAACGTCTTGGAGGCTGGCGGCGCCGGACGCGGCGATGCGCGCGCGGCTTTCTTTGATCGCGTCTTCGACGAAACGCGTAATGACCCTGCGAACGAGTTCATGAATGACGCGCCCGCGCTCCAGCCCGGGATGCAGCCTGGCGATTTCCTCCAGGAGCGCGGCGACGAACGGGACCGCTCGGATCGCCTGGAGATCGAAAAGGCCGGCGCGCAGCCCGTCGTCGATGTCGTGCGCGTCATAGGCGATGTCGTCGGCGAGCGCCGCCGCCTGCGCCTCGAGGCTGGCGAATTCCCCCAGAGCCAGGCTCTGGCGGCGGTCGTAGGCGAGGATCGCCTCGGGCACGCCGCGCTCGCGATAGCGCTCGATCGGGCGGCCCTCGGCGTCGACGAGGGGGCCGTTGTGCTTGACGAGACCCTCGATCGTCTCCTGCGTCAGATTGAGGCCGTCGAAATCGGCGTAGCGGCGCTCCAGCTCGGTGACGAGGCGCAGACCATGGCTGTTGTGGTCGAAGCCGCCGTGGGCCGCCATGCAGGCGTCGAGGGCGTCTTCGCCGGTATGGCCGAACGGCGTGTGGCCGAGATCGTGGCCGAGCGCCACCGCCTCGGCGAGTTCCTCATCGAGCCCGAGCGACTTGGCGAGCGCGCGCGCGAGCTGCGCGACCTCGATCGTATGGGTCAGACGCGTGCGAAAGTGATCGCCCTCATGGTAGACGAAGACCTGCGTCTTGTGCGCAAGGCGGCGAAACGCGGTGGAATGGATGATGCGGTCGCGGTCGCGCTGGAAATCGCCGCGGGTCGGCGAGGGCGGCTCGGCGTGAAGGCGCCCGCGCGAGCGAGCGGGATCGGCGGCGTAGGGCGCGCGCCCCGCGAATGCCTCGCCCTTCATCCCACGCCCCCGCATTGCGCTTCCCGTCACCGAGCTTATGTTATCATAAATCGTATCGCCGATTGTCTTCGAGCCGGGATGGACCGATGAGCGACACCGTTGAAGCCGCCGGCGCCCTGGCGCCCCTTTCGATCAGCGCCAGCGCGGCGCGCCGCCTGCGGACGGTTCTGGCCGGCGAGGCCGGCGCCGCCCTGCGCATTTCCGTCAAGGGCGGCGGATGCTCCGGCTTCCAATACGCCTTCGACATCGAAAGGAACCGCGCCGACGACGATCTCGTCGTCAGCCGCGAGGGCGCGAGCGTCGTGGTCGATCCCACCTCGTTGGAAATGATGAGGGGTTCGGAGCTCGACTTCGTCGACGACTTGATGGGCCAGGCCTTCAAGGTCAAGAATCCCAACGCCGTAGCGTCCTGCGGCTGCGGGGTGAGCTTTTCCGTGTAGAGAGCGCTTGCGCGGGGAGAGTCTCAGGGGCATTGTTCCCGTGGGGGAGGCGCGCTGCTCATGAGCAATTCCTTAGCGGGCGGCTGCGCCTGCGGCGCTCTGCGATACCGGCTCGCCTCGCAGCCGATGTTCGTGCATTGCTGTCACTGCAAGGACTGCCAGCGCCAGACCGGCAGCGCCTTCGTCCTCAACGCGCTGATCGAAACGGCGCGCGTGGAAAAGCTGGCGGGCGAAACCCGAAGCGTCCCGGTCCCCACCGATAGCGGCCGCCCGCACGACATTCATCGCTGCCCAATATGCGAAACCGCGGTGTGGAGCCACTACGGCGGCCGCCCCGCGCTTTCCTTCGTGCGCGTCGGCACGCTCGACGAACCGTCCGCGGCGCCGCCGGAAGTGCACATCTACGTCCGCTCGAAGCTGCCTTGGATCGCACTGCCGCCGGGCATTCCCGCTTTCCCCGCCTATTACGATTCGAAAAAGCTCTGGCCGACGGAAAGTCTCGAAAGGCGAAAGGCGCTTTTCGGTTAGCGCGGATCAAGGTCGACTATGTGCGCGACGCCGTAGCCTCCTGCGGCTGCGGGGTGAGCTTTTCCGTTTACACGGGCGCTAAGCCAACGCCGGCCGACGCTTGCGCGGCTGCGCGAGCGTCAGGACCAGCGCGGCCGCGACCAGGCAGGCCGCGCCCGCGACATAGAGCGCGGGCAGATAGCTGGAAAGCCCGGTGCGCGAGGCGCCCGCGCCGAAGGCGGCGCAAGCGGCGCCGATCTGATGCGCGGCGAAAATCCAGCCGAAGGTGATATTGGCCCGCTCCGGACCGAAGGCGTCCGCCGACAGCCGCACCGTCGGCGGCACCGTCGCGACCCAATCCAGCCCGTAGAACACCGCGAACAGCGAGAGGCTGACGACCGAGAACTCGGTGTACGGGAGATAGATCAGGGACAGTCCGCGCAGGCCGTAATAGAAGAACAACAGCCAGCGATTGTCGTAGCGATCCGAGAGCCAACCCGAAAACAGGGTTCCCACGAAGTCGAACACGCCGATGACCGCCAGGATTCCCGCGGCGCTGACCGGCGTCACGCCGTAATCGCCGCACAGCGTTATCCAATGCGTCTGGATGAGGCCATTGGTGCTGAGCCCGCAAACGAAGAAGGTCGCGAACAGGATCCAAAAGACCCGGCTGCCGGCGGCCTCGCGCAGCGCGACCAACGGTGAGAGAAGCATTGCCGTGATGTTCGCAACCCCCGCCGACGGCTTGACGATCGCGCGTTCGCCGAACGGCGCCAGCCCGAGATCGGACGGCCGGTCGCGCATCAGCGCGAGGACGAAAACGAGCGCCGTCAGCAGCAGCGAAACCACCAGCGCGAGCGCCGCGCGCCAGCCCCAATGTTGCGCAACGCTGGCCAGCAGCGGCAGAAAAACCAATTGCCCCGTCGCGTTGCTCGCCGTCAGCATTCCCACCACCAGGCCGCGCCGCGCGGCGAACCAGCGCGTCGCCACGGTCGCGCCCAACACCAGCGCCGTCATGCCGGTGCCGAGGCCGACGACGACGCCCCAAAACAGCAGGAGTTGCCAAACCTCGCGCATCGCCATCGTTCCCGCGATGCCGATCGAAATCAGCGCCACCGCGAAGGCGACGACAGCGCGAACGCCGAATCGGTTGATGAACGCTGCGGCGAACGGGCCCATAAGCCCGAACAGCAGCAACCGAACGGCCAGCGCGAAGGAAATGTCGGCGTTGGCCCAACCGAACTCGCGCTGCAGCGGTTCGAGGATCACGCCCGACGCCCCCATCGCGCCCGCCGTGGCGAGCATGATCAGAAACGTGATCGCGACGACGACCCAGCCGTAATGGACGCCCCGCGCCTCGAGATAGGCCGCCAGTCGAGTGGAAATCATTTCGCGGGCCTTTCATGGATCGCAGGGAGCGGCGCGCCGCGCCCAATATGTTGCATATACCCGTATCTGGTCGAAAAAATCACAGGGCGTCGAGGAGCGTGCGCAGATGCGTCGCGGCGTCGGCGCCCAGCGTCGCCTCGATCTTGTGTTGCGCTTCGTCCCACAGCGGCGCGCCCTCGCGCAGCACGGCCGAACTCCGCTCGCCGAGCGTCACGGTCGCCTCGCGCTGATCGGCGCCGGGCGTCACGCGCGCCAGGCCCATGCGCTGCAAAACCTTGACGTTTCGGCCGACCGTCGAGCGATCCAATTCGGCGAGACGGCCGAGTTCGGACAACGACACCGGCGCGGCGCGCTGAATTCTGCGCAGCAGACTGAACTGCGCCACGTTGACGCCCGTCGGCGCCAACGCGGCGTCGTAGATCGCCGTGGTCTTACGGGCGGCGGCGCGCAACGCCGCGCAATAACAGATGGAACCCATGACGCGGGTATATACCCGAAACTTCGCACGCCAGCAAGCGCGTGAATGGGAGCGTCCCGGGGCGGCGGACGACCGACGCGAATGCGCCGCTCGCCCCGGGAGCAATTGCGCCCGCAACGACTGCGATTACGGCGACGGGACGCGTTGTCCACGAGCGATGATCGCCCTGTCATTCCGGAGATTTTCGCTGGGTCATCGCCCCCCGCAGCCTCGCACGCTGCGCGTCACGGCGAACTGCCTCCGTTTCCCTCGGGGCCTCGCGCCTCCGCGTCGAGACTTTCCGGAACGCTCGTCTCGGCGGCGAGTCGATACCCGACCCGAGCCTCGTTCAGAAGCAGGACCGGGTGTTTTGAATCGGCTTCGATCTTGCGGCGCAGACCGACGACGAACGCATGCAGGGCTTGGCGATCGCGCAAGGAATCGGCGCGCCCGAGGCCGGCGAGGATGCGGCCGAAAGTCGCCACGCGGCCGGGCTCGCGCGCAAGAACCGCGAGCAGGCGCAGTTCAGAAGGCGTCAGCGACAATCGCCGCCCGTCGCGCGTGACGCGCCCATCGAGCAGGTCGACGACGAACGCGCCGTGGCGATAGTAACGGGGATAGCCCCTCGCGGTGAGATGACGCAACTCCGCGGCGCGCACTCTCGCCAACAGATCTTGCGCACGGAACGGACGCGCGAGGTAGTCAACGCCCATTTCGAGAACGGCGACGCACTCCATTTCGTTATAGGCGTTGCAGAGCGCGACGATTTCGGCTTCGGCGAAAGTGCGCTTCACTTGCGAAACGACGCGGGCGTCGAGGTGATCGAGATCGAGAATCACGACGTCCGGCGGCTCGCCCGAGGTCGCCCCCGCCGCGGAATGCGTCGCCGCGACGACCTTGCAGCCGATCGGCTCCAAGATCGACCGCAACAGCCTGTGCAGTTGAACCTCGTCGCTTATGGCCAGGATGCGCGTCCGAGGCCGCGTAACGCTCGCGCCCATGGTGTTTGCCCGCATTGACCGCGACGCGACGCCACCGGCTTCGCGCGGTTTGTGGCGGAGGCAAGAGATGCGCGCGGCGGGCCAGTCCGCGCGCATCTCCCTTTCTTCCGTCGTAATTTCAGGGTCTTGACGGAAATTGTCGTCCCTAGGCGGGATCGCCGAAGCGCTTGCGCAGTTCGAGGTTGACCTCGAGAACGTTGATCAGCTTCTCGCCGATCAGGCCGCCCCACGGCGCGCTCGTCTTCTCCTGCAGTATCGCTTCGATCTCCTTGCGCACATCGGCGACGTCGCGCTTCTTGTCGTCGGCCCATTTGGCGGCGACGCGATCGAGTTGGAACTCGGCGTTCGCCAACGTGATGTGCGGGTCGAGGCCCGAGGCCGACGCCGTGACCAGATCGCCGGGCACGTCATTGAGCGGCGCATCGGGATGGTCCTGACGCCACATGTCGAAGAAGATCGACTGAACGTCCGAACCGGCGTTGACCGGCTCGATGTCGGTGACCGGCTTGCCGTCCGATCCCGTCTTGGTCACCGACGACGGGAACATCCCGGGATGCTCGTTCGAGAACGTCTTGAAGAAGACCACCGCAAGGTCCGAAGCCTTGGGCTGCGGCGTGCCGGGATTGGACTTGATCCAATCCTTGACGACGTCGCCGTGGGCCTTGGTCCAATCGTCGACATAGGCGGCATGGGTGGGATCGCCCGTCACCCAGCCCTGCGCGAGGCTGTTGTGCGCGTCGGCCCATTGCCCGACGATATGCGGGTTTCCGCCGGCCTTGTCGGCCTGAAACCACGCCTCGACGTCGGGAGCGACGGCTTGGCCCTTCTTATCCCCGGCCGAATAGGTGGCGATCGGCCCAATCACGCGCGCGACGCGGTCGCGCAGCGCGTAGTTCGAGGCGCCGTAGCCGGAGGACGTCGAGGCTGTGGCGTCGAACGACGCCGCCGACGGACGCGGCTGGAAATATTCGTCCTTGCTGAAGGGCTGGGCCACGAGCAGCGAGCCGATCACTTTGCCGTCGTCGCCGCGAACGATGCTCCCGTTCGCTTGGAACGGGAACAGAGTCTGCCCGATCACCCAGAGAACGCCGGGGTAGATCCCGCAAAGGATCACGACCCCGAAGGCCAAGAGCAAAGCGCTCTTTGTAAAATAGCGCAACATCGCTTTTCTCCGATTTAGGCGACTAGGCCCAAGGCGACCATGACTACGTCGATCGCCTTGATGCCAATGAAGGGAACAATGACGCCGCCGAGGCCCCAGATCAGCAGGTTCCGCCGCAACAACGCGTCCGCTCCCAACGGCTGATAGCGAACCCCCTTCAGCGCAATCGGGATGAGCAAGGGAATAATGAGCGCGTTGAAGATGACGGCGGAAAGAATCGCCGAGGTCGGGGAATGAAGACCCATGACGTCGACCGCCTTCAGCCACGGCAGCGTTCCCGCGAACATGGCCGGGATGATGGCGAAATATTTCGCCACGTCGTTGGCGATCGAGAAGGTCGTGAGCGCGCCGCGGGTCATCAGCAATTGCTTGCCGATCGCGACGACCTCGATGAGCTTCGTCGGGTCGCTGTCGAGGTCGACCATATTGCCGGCCTCTTTGGCCGCCTGCGTGCCCGAGTTCATCGCCAGGCCGACGTCGGCTTGCGCGAGCGAGGGCGCGTCATTGGTGCCGTCGCCCATCATCGCGACAAGCTTTCCTTCCGCCTGCTCCTTGCGCAGATAGGCGAGCTTCTTTTCCGGCGTCGCCTCGGCGATGAAGTCGTCGATGCCGGCCTGGGTGGCGATCGCTTGCGCGGTCAGCGGGTTGTCGCCGGTGATCATCACCGTGCGCAGCCCCATCTGCCGCAACTGACCCATGCGCTCTTTAATTCCCGGCTTGAGAATGTCTTCGAGCGCGATGACGCCGGCGATCTTGGCGTTCTCGGCGACCACCAGGGGCGTCGCCCCGCGCGCGCCGACCTTGGCGATGATGCCCGCCAATTCCCGGGGAACGACGCCCTTCAAGCTTTCGACATGGCGAATGATCGCGTCGGGAGCGCCTTTGCGAATGTTGACGCCACCCGGCAAATCGATGCCGCTCATGCGGGTCTGCGCGGTGAACGGTACGAAGGTCGCCCCATCCGGCGTCGCGATCGGCGAGCGCGACTGTCCCATCGCCCCGTAGGCCACGACGATGCTCTTGCCCTCCGGCGTCTGGTCGGAGACCGAGGCGAGCGCCGCCAGGCGACCGAGTTCCACCTCGGCGTAGCCGCCGACCGGAATGAATTCCCGCGCGTGCCGATCGCCCAGCGTGATCGTGCCGGTCTTGTCGAGCAGCACCGTGTCGATGTCGCCGGCGACCTCGACCGCCTTGCCGCTCTTGGCGATGATGTTGGCGCGTAGCGCGCGGTCCATCCCCGCGATGCCGATCGCGGCCAGCAACGCGCCGATCGTGGTCGGGATCAGGCAGACGACGAGCGCGACCAGCGTCGGCACGTCGGTGCCCAGGCTCCTCAGGGGATCGCTGAGGCCGAGATAGCTCGTCATATACTGTTCGGCGTTCGACGCCATCGGCCACAGCGGCACGACGACGATCATGAAGATCAACGTGAACGCGGTGAGGACCAGCGTCAGCGCGATTTCGTTCGGCGTCCGCTGACGGCGCGCGCCCTCGACCAACGCGATCATCTTGTCCAGGAACGACTCTCCAGGACCCGCCGAGATTCGCACGACGATGCTGTCCGACAGGACGGTCGTGCCGCCGGTGACGCCCGAGCGGTCGCCGCCGGCCTCGCGAATGACCGGCGCGGATTCGCCGGTGATCGCCGATTCGTTGACGACCGCGACGCCCTCGATGACTTCGCCGTCGCCCGGAATGAATTGCTCCGCTTCAACGACGACCACGTCGCCGGGCTTGAGATCGATCGAGGAAACCTTCTCGATCGACTGGTCGGCGCGCCGCCGGTAGGCGGGCGTGGCGACGCGGGTCTTGCGCAGCGTCTCCGCCTGCGCCTTGCCGCGCTCCTCGGCGATCGCCGTAGCGAAATTCGCGAAGAGAACGGTCAGGAACAGCCAGATGTCGAGCGCGATGAAATAGGTGATGGACACCGTGCTCGACGAGCCGCCGAACGCCGCCTGGAGAACGTAGAGAAGCGTCAGGACCGCCCCGATCTCGACGACGAACATGACGGGGTTCTTCCACTGCACGTCGGGACGCAGCATGAGGAAGGACTGCTTTAGCGCGGTCAGGACGATTTGCGTCGAGAACAGGTCCCTGCGCCGCGCCAGGTTTATAGCCGGGCTGGAAGCCTTCACGGTGTCCATTTGTCGAACTCCTGCATTCTTCTTTCGATCGCTGGCTAAGCAAAGCGATCGCGCGAAAACTTTCTCAGCCGCCGAACGGGATCGGTCCCAAGTGCTCCGCCAATGGCCCAAGCGCGGCCACCGGTAGGAAAAGCAGAGCGCCAATGATTAGGATCGTGCCGAGCAAGAGGAAGCCGAAGGTCCAGGTGTCGTCGCTCATCGTGCCGAGCGTCACTGGCGCCACCTTCTTCCGCCCGAGGTAGAACGCCATGGCGATGGGCGCGATGATCGGGAGATAGCGGCTGAACAGCATCACCAGACCCGTGCCGATATCCCAGGGGATCGCCTCCGGCGACGGACTGGCGGCGTCGTTGAGCCCATAGGTGACGCCCAGGCCGTCGAACGCCGAGCCGTTGTTCGCCGAGGCCGAGGAATATTGGTACACGATCTCCGAGAAGCCGTGCGGCCCAGGGTTCGCCTCGGCGGTTGTTCCCCACGTCGTCGCGGCGAACAGACCCGTCGGCCCGAGGATGAGAATCGGATGCACGAGCAGCGCGATCATCGCGAGTTTCATTTCGCGCGCGCCAACCTTGCGCCCGAGATATTCGGGCGTGCGGCCGACCATTTGACCCGCGAGGAACACGCCGACGATCAAGAACAGCAGCAGGTTGATCATGCCGACGCCCTTGCCGCCGAACACGCAGTTGAGCCACATGCCGACCATCGGCGACAGGCCGGCGAGCGGATTGAGGCTGTCCATCTCCGCGTTGATCGCGCCACAGGTCACGTCGGTGGTGATCGCCGCAAAAGCGGCGCCCGCGGACGTCCCGAAGCGCAATTCCTTGCCCTCGAGATTGCCCATGTGCTGGTCGACCGGCAGCCCCGCGACCGGCGGGCTGACCACGTCGATCTTACCCGACGGCGCCGAAGAGTTGGCGATCGCGTAACTGGCGCCCGCGTGGGCGGTGAGGCCAGGGTTCGGTTGCAGCGTGTCGAAATAGATCACCCACGCGATGAGTCCCGCCATCATCGTCAGCATGACGCCGTAGATGACGAGCGAATGACGAATCCGGGTGAGCATGCGCCCGTACATCAGCACCAGCGCGAACGGGAACAGCATCATCGCCAGCGTGGTGAAGAAGTTGGACGTCGCCGTGGGATTCTCGAGCGGATGCGCCGCGTTCATGCCGTAGAAGCCGCCGCCGTTGGTGCCCAGCATCTTGATGGGAATCACGGCCGCGACCGGTCCGACGATGATGGTCTGCGGCTTGGCCGCGCCCTTGTCGTCGTTGCCCATGGAGCCGGGCTCGAGCGTCGTCGCCACCTCGGCGCTGGCGAAGGTCATCGGCATGCCTTGCTGCATGAAGATGACGCCGAAGATCAGCGCGACAGGCAGATAGATATACATGGCGACGCGCCACATATCGACGAAGAAGTTGCCGACCGTCGCCTCGCCGCGGAACGCGCGAATGATCGCCGCGAGGGCGCAAAAGCCCACCGACGCCGACAGGAACATGTTCGGCAGAATGAAGAAGGTCTGGCTAAAATTGGAGAGGTGCTGGTCGCCGGAATAGTGCTGCAGGTTCGTGTTGGTCATAAAAGATATGACCGTGTTGAAGATCGTCGTCGGCTCCAGCATGCCGCGACCCAGCGGGTTCATCGGCGCCAACGGCTGCAGCGAAAGAACGACGAAGCCGAACACGAACAGCGCGATATTGAAGATCACCAGCGCGATCGTGTACTGCTTCCAGTTTTGAGGTCCGGTGTCGAGAAGACTCTCGAACCAGCGCAGCACGCGCGGCGCGCGATATTTTCCGTCCATGAGCCAAGCGAAATAGGCGCTGAGCGGAATCGAGAGCGCGATCGCACTCGCCAGCAGCAATACGGGAAGCAGCCACATCGGAGCAGCCTTTCAAGTCTCGCGCCCTCGCGGATATGATTCCGCGACGGGCGCCGGCCAATAGGTCAACGACAGCGTTCGACGGTCAGAACCATTCGGGTCGGACGAGCGCCGTGAAGAGATAAACGAGCACGCCGGCGGTCACCGCAATTGTCAGCAGGATCATTGCAGTTCCCCTTAAATGCGTTCGCAGGCGGTCACGAAGGCCAGGCAGATTCCCAAGCTGGCGAGGCCGAGCACGAACATCGCCGGCAGCCACACGTACAAGTTCATCGAACCCTCTCCTTTTTCGACCGCGGGGTCGGCAATGCGCGAGCCAAAACGCGCAGCCCCGAAGAAAATTTCGGTTCTGCGCATCTCACGCTCCCCGCGCGGTTAACCAAAATGGTTCGCCTGCGCCGATGCCTTGGCGCCCCAGCCGGATCGCCGCGACGAGAGGCTATGCCGAAGCTCGGTAAGCGATCGATATCGATTTGCCCCAATCCGCATAAGGGTCGCATAAGGATCGTCGATGCGGCGCGCGCCGGCGGCCATGTCGGCAAAGGCGCGGTCGATCGCCCTTCCTCCGCTCACGCATTCATCGCATTCGTGGGCGAAAAGTGAACGGCGCGGCCCACGCATGCGGCGCGCGCCGGACATTCGGCGCGAACGACGGCGCCATGCTTTCCCGTTGCGCCCGAACGGCGCTCAACTCATTTGCGGACAAAGAGAAATCATGCGCGAAGCCAGCACGGACTTCAGCGACGCGCCATGCGGGCGAACGCCCTCGCAGGAAGCCTCGCCGACGAGCGTCGCTCCGGCGTGGGCCTTCCCGGTCTCGAGTTGATGAAAATGACGCGGCGCCGGGTCGGCGCAAACGCCATCACGTCGGATTTTCCTGCGCGACAGCCGCGTCGCGGTCTGTAAAGAGTCCATAAAGCGCGCGACGCGAAAGGGACCCTCCAGGTCTGCGCCGCCAACCCACCGCCGCCGCTTACCCCTCGAACCGGTTGTTCTTGGGAAATCCCTTCGGCGGCAGCCGTCCCGCTTCGGCGCGGGCGCCGATCCAGTCCTTGAGATCGGCCCTGCCGATGGTGAAAGTCCGCCCCGCCGAATCGCGCCAGGTCATCCCTTGCGCGAGCGCGAAGACGCGCGCGTCGGAGAGGCCGCCGTCCTTGTAGCGTTGCAGGCGCACGCCCTTGCCGCGCGCCATTTCCGGGACTTGCGCGAGCGGAAAGACCAGCATCTTGCGGTTCTCGCCGATCACGGCGACGTGGTCGCCCGCGGCGGGAATCGCTAGGCGCGCCTGCGCGGGCGCGTCGACATTAACGAGCGCCCTGCCCTTGCGCGTCGAGGACAGCATTTCGTCCTGCCCGACGACGAATCCGCGCCCGTCCGAGGTCGCCACCAGCATCTTTTCTCCCGGCGCATAGGGCCAGACCGCGACGATGTCGGCGCCTTCGTCGAGGTCGGCCATCAGGCGAATCGGCTCGCCCGCCCCGCGCCCGCCCGGCAGTTTCGCCGCTTCGAGGGTGAAGACCTTGCCGTCGCCGGCGAGCACGAGAATTTTCGACGTGGTCTCGGCGAAGAACGAAGTCCTGAGGGCGTCGTCGCCCTTGAACGTGACGCCGGAGAGGTCGGCGACATGACCTTTCAGCGCGCGGATCCATCCCTTCTGCGAGACGAGGATGGTCACCGGCTCGCGCTCGATCATCGCCTCGGCGAGATCGACTTCGACCTCCGGGGGGGCTTCGAACGAGGTGCGCCGCTTGCCGAGCTTGGTCTCCGGCCCATATTTCTTTTTCACGTCGCGGATTTCATAGGCGATCGCCTGCCACTGTTTCTTGTCGCTGGCGATCAGCGCCTCGATCGTCCCCTTCTCTTCGCTCAGCTCCTTCTGCTCCTTACGCAGCGCCATTTCCTCGAGGCGGCGCAAAGCGCGCAGCCGCGTGTCGAGAACGTAATTGGCCTGCGTCTCGGAGAGGGAAAAGCGCGCCATCAGCGCCGCCTTCGGCTCGTCGTCCTCGCGGATGATGCGGATCACCTCGTCGAGATTGAGGAAGACGACGATCATCCCCGCCAGCAATTCGAGCCGGCGCTCGATCGCGGCGAGCCGATGGGCGGAGCGACGCAGCAGAACCGAGCGGCGATGGTCGAGCCATTGCTGCAGCGCCTCGACGAGGCCGATGACGCGCGGGGCGACGCCGTCGACCAGCACGTTGATGTTGACGGCGACGCGCGTCTCCAATTCGCTGAGCTTGAAGAGCTGCTCCATCAGCATCGCCGGCTCGACGGCGCGGCTGCGCGGCTCCAGAACGACGCGCACGTCCTCGGTCGATTCGTCGCGCACGTCGCCGAGCAGATGCGCCTTGCGCTCGTTGAGGAGATTGGCGAGCTGTTCGATCAGGCGCGACTTCTGCACGCCATAGGGAATTTCGGTGACGACGACGACCCAGCCGCCGCGCCCGGTCTCCTCTTTCGTCCAGCGCGCGCGCAGGCGGAACGAACCGCGCCCGGTGCGATAGGTCTCGGCGATCGCCGCGCGATCGTCGACCACGATGCCGCCGGTGGGGAAATCGGGCCCCGGCGCGAAGGTCAGCAGGGCCTGCGTCTCCGCCTTGGGATGGGCGATGAGATAGAGCGCGGCGTCGCAGAGTTCGGCGACGTTGTGGGGCGGGATCGAGGTCGCCATGCCGACCGCGATGCCCTGCGCGCCGTTGGCGAGCAGGTTGGGGATCGCCGCGGGCAGGACGATCGGCTCTTTCGCATCGCCGGAGTAATTGTCGCGCCAGTCGACCGCCTCCTCGTCGACGCCTTCGAGCAGCAGGCGCGCGACATCGGTCATGCGCGCCTCGGTGTAACGATAGGCGGCGGCGTTGTCGCCGTCGATATTGCCGAAATTGCCCTGCCCCTCGATCAGGGGATAGCGCGAGGAAAAATCCTGCGCCAGGCGCACCAAAGCCTCGTAAATCGCCTGGTCGCCGTGGGGATGGAACGAGCCCATGACGTCGCCGACGATCTTGGCGCATTTCTTGAACGCCGTGCCGGGATCGAGCTTGAGGATGTGCATGCCATAGAGGATGCGCCGATGGACCGGCTTCAGCCCGTCGCGCGCGTCGGGCAGCGCGCGGCCCATGATGGTCGAGAGCGCATAGGCGAGATAGCGCTCCTCGAGCGCCTCGCGTAACGGGACGTCGATCGGCGCCGAGGGCGGCGGCGGAGGGGGCGGCAGGGCTTTGGCCATGGCGGCAGGGGTTAGCCGCTCGGACGAGTCGCGGCAAGGGCGGTGTGCGGGGCGCCTGCCCTCTCGCGCCCGTGGTAAAGGCGCCCTACCCCGCCTCCGGCCGCTTCTCCCCGGTCTTATAGGTCACGACGATGCGGTCGCTCACCGTGTCGCGCAGGCAGTTGAAGAAGCGTCCGCAGCCGACGGCGTGGCGCCAGCGCTCGGCGTGGATTCCGCGATCGTTGGCGCGAAAATAGAGGAAATCGGTCCATTCCTCGTCGCTCGCGGCATTGGGATTCGGGCGGATCAGATGCGCCTCGCCGCCGTATTTGAATTCGACTTCGGGGCGCTCCATTTCGCAATAGGGGCAGCGGATCAACAGCATGGGTCTGGCCTCAATGCGCGACGGCGGCCGCGGTCGCTTCGTTGATGAGCGCGCCCGAACGGAACCGATCGAGCGAAAACGGCGCGGCGATCGGATGCGGCTCGCCGGTCGCCACCTGATGCGCGAAGAGATGGCCCGAGCCCGGCGTCGCCTTGAAGCCGCCGGTGCCCCAGCCGCAATTGACGTAGAGGCCGGGAACCGGCGTCTTGCCGATGATCGGCGAGCGGTCGGGGGTGGTGTCGACGATGCCGCCCCAATTGCGCATCATGCGAAGGCGCGAAGCGATCGGGAACATCTCGCATATCGCGTCGAGCGTCGACGAGACGATGTGCAGCCCGCCGGTCTGGCTGTAGGAGACATAGGCGTCGGTCCCCGCCCCGATGACGAGCTCGCCCTTGTCGGATTGCGACATGTAGGCGTGGATGGTGTTGGACATCACCACGCAGGGCATCACCGGCTTCAACGGCTCGGAAACCAGCGCCTGCAGCGGAAACGACTCCAGCGGCAGGCGCACGCCTGCCATCGCCATGACGACGCTGGTGTTTCCGGCGGCGACGACGCCGATTTTCTTCGTCGCGATGGCGCCGCGCGTCGTCTCCAGGCCGCTGACCGCCCCCGAGGCGTCGCGCCGCATCGCCTTGACCTCGCAATTCTGCAGGATGTCGACCCCGAGCGCCGAGGCGGCGCGCGCGTAGCCCCAGGCGACCACGTCGTGACGCGCCGTGCCGCCGGTGCGCTGCAAGGCGGCCCCGACGACGGGATAGCGAATCCCCGGATCGATATTGAGAATCGGGCAAAATTCTTTCGCCTGTTCCGGCGTCAGCCATTCATTGGGGATTCCCGCGAGGCGATTGGCGTGAATGTGACGCTTGAAGGCGTATTCGTCGTGATGGCTGTGCGCGAGCAGCATGACGCCGCGCGGCGAGAACATCGCGTTGTAGTTGAGCTCCTGGGAAAGCGTCGGCCAAAATTTGTGCGCGTGGCCGTAGATCGCCTCCGAGGCCTCCCAGAGATAATTGGAGCGGACGATGGTGGTGTTGCGCCCGGTGTTGCCGCCGCCGAGCCAGCCCTTCTCGACGACCGCGACGTTCCTGAGGCCGTGCTCCTTGGCCATGTAATAGGCGGTGGCGAGGCCATGGCCGCCCGCGCCGACGATGACGGCGTCGTAGGACGGCTTGGGATCGGGCGAACGCCATTGTTCCGGCCATCCCTGGTGCCCGCTCAAAGCCTGACGGGCGAGGCTGGCGAATGAGAATTTCAAGGCGCGAAGTCTCCAGGGCGAAGCCGCGAGTTTGTCGCCTGCGGCTCGCTTCGTCCAGTCTCCATAGGCTCCGACGAAGCCGAAAGCGCCCCCAATCGTTCAATGCCCGCCCGCAACTTTGTCATGCCTCGGGGGCTCGCGCGCCCGAAGGGCGGCCGCCGGCGGCGTTTTGCGCATTTTGTGCTTGGCGGGACGCCGCGCCGGCCCCAATATAGCGGCATTGCGTTCGCCGATCCGTCTCGGCCCGGCGCGCCATCGCAAGGGGGGAGTCTGCAATGGCCTATGACTTGACCGATGATTTCCGCCGACCGGTGCCCTTGGCCCTCGCCGCGCTGGCGATCGTCGGCTGGTTGCTGGTTTCCTATTTCTGGTCGCAGGCGGCGGACGTGCGGGCGCAAATGGACGACGCGATGAAGCGCGCCGAGCACGCGCGCGAGGGCATGGCGGCCGACCTGCAAAACCTGCAAAAGGCGGCGGGAACCGCCGCGGATCTGCAGAAGCAGGCGAAGGACGCGCAAGCGGCGCTCGCCGACGCCGTCGCCGCGCGCGCCTCGGCGCAGAACGACCTCGCGGACCTCACCAAGCAGATCAGCGAAGCCAAGCTCGCCGTATCCGGCGCGCAGGAGGAGGCGAGCGTCAAGACCCACGAACTCCAGGCGGTCGACGCGAAGCTGAAGAGCGCGACCGATCAATTGAGCGCGCTCGAGGGCCAAATCACCGAGGGCCAGGCGCAATTCGCCGACTTGCAACGACGGATCGACGACGCCGCGCGCAATCTCGCGGACATCCAGGCCAAGGCCCAGGCCGCGCAGCAGAGCCTCGACGCGGCCACCAAGGCGGGAGAAGAGGCGACGCCGAAGTAGGCGCGCTAAGCGAAGCGCGCCGCAAGGTCGTCCTCGCTCGCCCGACACAGTCCGCGATCGGTGATGAAACCGTCGATCAATGCGGCGGGGGTGACGTCGAAGGCCGGATTCAGCGCCGCGCTGCCAGGCGGCGTCAAGGCCACGCGCGCGATCCGGCCGTCGTCGAGACGCCCGACGATATGGGTCACCTCGCTGGGATCGCGCTCCTCAATCTCGATTTCGCCGAGGCCGTCGCGGATCGTCCAGTCGATCGTCGTATGCGGCGCCGCGACGTAGAACGGCACGCGATTGGCGCGCGCCGCGAGCGCCTTGAGATAAGTGCCGATCTTGTTGGCGGCGTCGCCGCGCGCGGTGATCCGGTCCGCGCCGACGATCGCCAGATCGATGCGCCCGTGCTGCATGAGATGGCCGCCGGCGTTGTCGGCGATGATCGTGTGCGGCACGCCGTGCTGACCGAGTTCGAACGCGGTCAAGGACGCGCCTTGATTGCGCGGTCGCGTTTCGTCGACGAAGACATGCACCGGCACGCCGCGGTCATGCGCCATATAGATCGGCGCCGTCGCCGTGCCCCAATCGACGGTCGCCAACCATCCGGCGTTGCAATGGGTCAGGATATTGACCGTGCGGCCGCGCTGGCGATGGACCGCCTCGATCAGGGGCAAGCCGGCCTCGCCGATGCGCCGGTTCAGGGCGACGTCCTCCTCGCAAAGGGCGCCCGCGCGCGCCCACGCCGCCGCGGCGCGTTTCGCTGGGGCGAGCGGCGCGACGACGGCCCTCACGTCGTCGAGCGCGTAGCGAAGGTTGACGGCGGTCGGCCGGCTCGCCAGCAGCGCGCTGTAGGCGCCGCGCAGCGCGTCGTCGTCCGCCGCGCGCCGCAGCGCCAGCGCCAGACCATACGCGGCGGTCGCGCCGATGAGCGGGGCGCCGCGCACGACCATGGTCTTGATCGCGGCGATCGCGCCGTCGAGATCGTCGATCCGCACCGTGGCGAATCGATGCGGCAGCAGCGTCTGGTCGATCGTTTCGATCGCCGCCCCGTCCGGCGTCGGCCAGATCGTGCGATAGGCGCGTCCGTCCACCTTCATCGCTTCGGCCTCCGCACGCGAACCCCGAGCCCTTCGCGTGACGAAATCACGCTTTGTTCGCGACCCGGCCGATCGATAGAGAACATTGAGAAGATTCTCAACCATGTTAGAATCAAATCACGGCGCGCAGCGGAGACGAGCGAAGATGGACCAAACGAGCCCCCCGAGCGCGAATGGCGTGGCCGACCAGGCGGCCTCGGCCGTGCGCCGATACACCGCCGAAGAGCTCAAGCAGGCGGTCCTCGCCAAACTGACTTATTCGGTCGGCAAGAACACCGTCGCCGCCAGTCAGCGCGACTGGTTTCTGGCGGTGGCGTTCGCCACGCGCGACATCGTCGTCGACCGCTGGATCGAATCCACCAACGCCACTTACGCCGACGACCGCAAACGCGTCTATTATCTGTCGCTGGAGTTTCTGATCGGGCGCATGCTGTTCGACGCGATGACCAATCTGGGCATCGTCGAGCCGATGAGCGCGGCGCTTTCGCAATTGGGCCTCGATCTGGCGGCTTTGCGCCGCGTCGAATCGGACGCCGCGCTCGGCAACGGCGGGCTCGGCCGATTGGCCGCCTGCTTCATGGACAGCATGGCGACGCTTTCGATCGCCGCCCACGGCTACGGCATTCGCTACGACAATGGGCTTTTCCGCCAAATCATCCGCGGCGGCTGGCAGCAAGAGGTTCCCGAGGATTGGCTGACGCACGGCAACCCGTGGGAATTCGAACGGCCGGAATGCAATTATGCGATCGGCTTCGGCGGCTGGGTGGAGGCGGTTCCGAACGGAGAGGAAAACGTCCATCATGTCTGGCATCCCGACGAGACGGTCGAAGCGATCGGATACGACACGCCGATCGTCGGTTGGCGCGGACGGCATGTGAACACGCTGCGCCTTTGGTCGGCGCGGGCGCTCGATCCGCTCAAGCTCGACGCGTTCAACGCCGGCGACTATGTCGGCGCGCTGACCGACAGCGTGCGCGCCGAGGCGATCTCGAAGGTGCTCTATCCCAGCGACGCGACGCCGGCGGGCCAGGAACTGCGCTTGCGGCAGGAATATTTCTTCGCCTCCGCTTCGTTGCTCGACCTCGTTCGCCGCCACGTCAAACAGCATCGCGACATGCGCACGCTCGCCGACCATGTGGCGGTCCAGCTCAACGACACGCATCCGGCGATCGCCGTCGCGGAATTGATGCGCATTTTCGTCGACATGAACCGACTCGATTGGGACGAGGCCTGGAAAATCACGCAGGCGGTTTTTTCCTACACCAACCACACGCTGCTGCCCGAGGCGCTCGAGAGCTGGCCGGTGCCGCTGATGGAGCGGCTGCTGCCGCGCCACATGCAGATCATCTATCTCATCAACGCGATGCATCTCGACAGCGCGCGCAAGCGCGGCCTCGGCGATCCCAATCTGCTGGCGTCGATTTCGCTCATCGACGAGCACGCCGGGCGGCGCGTGCGCATGGGAAACCTCGCCTTCATCGGCTCGCACAAGATCAACGGCGTCTCCGGCCTGCACACCAATCTGATGCGCGAGACCGTCTTCCGTGACCTCGACGTCGTTTATCCCGGCCGCATCGTCAACAAGACCAACGGCATCACTTTTCGCCGCTGGCTGATCGAGTGCAATCCGCGGCTGACCCAAATCTTGACGTCCTCGCTCGGCGAAAAGGCGCTCGACGACGCCGACGCGTTGCGCGGCCTCGCCCGCTTCGCCGACGATTCGGCGATGCAGGAGCAGTTCGCCCTCGCCCGCCGCGCCAACAAGGTCGCGCTCGCGCGCCATGTCGCGGAGACGCTCAATCAGCGCATCGACCCCGACGCGCTGTTCGACGTTCAGATCAAGCGCATCCACGAATACAAGCGGCAGTTGCTCAACATCCTGGAAACGATCGCGCGTTACAACACGATCCGCGCCAATCCAACGATCGACTTCGCGCCGCGCGTGAAGATTTTCGCCGGCAAGGCGGCGGCGAGCTACGTGCAGGCCAAACTGATCATCAAGCTCGCCATCGACGTCGCGCGCGTCGTCAACTCCGATCCCACGGTGCGCGGACTGCTCAAGGTCGTGTTCCTGCCCAATTACAACGTCAGTCTCGCCGAGACGATCATTCCGGCGGTCGATCTGTCCGAACAGATTTCCACCGCGGGCATGGAGGCCTCCGGCACCGGCAACATGAAGATGGCGCTGAACGGCGCGCTGACGGTCGGCACGCTCGATGGCGCCAATGTCGAGATGAAGGGTCTGGTCGGCGACGACAATATCTTCATCTTCGGCCTCACCGCCCCGGAAGTGGAGGCTTCGCGCGCGCTCGGCATCGATTCCAGCGCGCGGATCGCGGCCTCGCCGATCCTGCGCGAGGCGCTCGACGAAATCGCCTCCGGCATCTTCTCCGCCGACGATCGCGCACGCTATCGCGGCCTCGTCGACACCTTGACGCACCACGACTACTTCATGGTCTGCGCCGATTTCGACGCTTATTGGGCCACGCAAATGAAGGTCGACGAAGCCTGGCGCGACAGGAAGAAGTGGCTGCGCTCGAGCATCCTCAACACCGCCAATGTCGGCTGGTTCTCGTCCGACCGAACGATCGGCGAATACGCGCAGGAAATCTGGAACGCTCCGTTCCGACCCCTTGCCTGAAATGGAGAGCGACATGCTCGAGACTTGGCGGGCGAAGGACGAGGACGTCGACGCGATCGCCGCCGCTCGAGAGAAAGATCCCTTCGCCGTCCTCGGGCCGCATCTCACCGATCTCGGCTGGGTCATCCGCGCTTTTGTCCCCGAGGCGCTGCATGTGCGCGCGATCACGCGCGAGGGCGCCCCGATCGCCAAACTCGAACGCCGCAAGGACGATTTCTTCGAAGCCTTGATCCCTGAGGCCGCGCAACGCCCGACCTACCGGCTCGAAGTCACGCGCGCCGGCGGCGTCGAATCGTACGAGGACGCTTACGCCTTTGGCCCGGCGCTCGGGCCGCTCGACGATCATCTGCTGGTCGAAGGCGCGCACCGGGAGCTCTATCGACGCCTGGGCGCGCAGATCGGCCGCCACGAGGGCGCCGACGGCGTTCTTTTCGCGCTTTGGGCGCCCAACGCGTCGCGCGTTTCCGTCGTCGGCGACTTCAATCAGTGGGACGGACGCCGGTGCCAGATGCGCAAACGCATCGACAGCGGTCTTTGGGAGATTTTCATCCCGCACATCGGCGCCGGCGCAGTCTACAAGTACGAAATCGTCTCGGCCGACGGCGTGTTGCAGCCGCTCAAGGCCGACCCTTTCGGCTTCGAGGCGGAAATGCGGCCTTCGACCGCCTCGGTCGTCGCCCGCACGTCGGATTTTTCCTGGACCGACGCCGTCTATCTGGAAAGACGCGGGCAGGGCGATGCGCGGCGCCGGCCGATGTCGATCTACGAGGTCCATCTCGGATCATGGCGGCGCGGCGACGACGATCGCTTTCTCAGTTACGACGAACTCGCGGATCAATTGATTCCCTACGTCGTCGATCTCGGCTTCACCCATCTCGAGTTGCTGCCGATCACCGAGCATCCGCTCGACATGTCCTGGGGCTATCAGCCGATCGGGCTCTTCGCGCCGACGCGGCGTTTCGGCGAGCCCGAAGCTTTCGCGCGCTTCGTCGATCGCGCGCACGCGGCGGGACTCGGCGTGATCCTCGACTGGGTGCCCGCGCATTTCCCGACGGACGCGCACGGTCTGGCGCGCTTCGACGGCGGCGCGCTCTACGAGCACGCCGATCCGCGCAAAGGCTTTCATCCCGACTGGAACACCGCGATCTACGATTTCGGCCGCAAGGAGGTCGCGAATTTCCTTTACGCCAGCGCGCTCTATTGGGTCGACCGCTACCACGTCGACGGGCTGCGCGTCGACGCCGTCGCCTCCATGCTCTACCTCGATTATTCCCGCAAACCGGGCGAATGGCTGCCCAACGCGGAAGGCGGCAATGAAAATCGCGACGCCATCGCGTTCCTGAAGCGCGCCAACGAACTGGTCTACGGCGCGTTCCCCGGCGCGATGACGATCGCCGAGGAATCCACCGCCTTCCCGGGAGTCTCGATGCCGACCAACGTCGGCGGCCTCGGTTTCGGCTTCAAGTGGAACATGGGTTGGATGCACGACACGCTGGAATACATGGCGCGCGACCCGATCTATCGGCGCTGGAGCCACGATAAAATGACCTTCGGCCTGCTCTACGCCTTCGCCGAGAATTTCATCCTGCCGATTTCGCATGACGAGGTGGTTCACGGCAAGGGATCGGTGGTCGGCAAAATGCCGGGAGACGAATGGCAGCGCTTCGCCAACGCGCGCGCCTATTACGGCTTCATGTGGGGCCATCCCGGCAAGAAGCTGCTGTTCATGGGCCAGGAGTTCGGGCAGACCAGCGAATGGAACTCCGATGACGCCCTGCCATGGTGGCTGCTCGACTACTGGCCGCATCAGGGACTCAAGGCGCTGGTGCGCGATCTCAATCGGCTTTATCGCGACACGCCCGCGCTTTACGCGCGCGACTGCGAACCGGAAGGTTTCCGCTGGATCGTCGTCAACGACGACGCGCAGTCGGTGCTGGCGTTCCTGCGCACGGGCGGCGAAGGCGACCCGCCGGTCGCGGTCGTCAGCAACTTCACGCCCGAGGTGCGCCAAAACTACCGCATCGGACTGCCCCGTCCCGGGCGCTGGCGCGAGGCGCTCAACACCGACGCCAAGCTCTACGGCGGCTCCAACGTCGGCAACTTGGGCGCCGTCGTCGCCGAGGAGCGGCCGCTGCACGGACTTGCGGCGTCGGCCGCGCTGACCTTGCCGCCGCTGGCGACGGTTTTTCTCGAATACGAGGCGCCGTGAACCCCAGCTTCGCCGGAAGCGCGACACCAGGCAAGAAACCGCAGGAGGGAGAGATGAACCCCAGGGACGCGACAAGGGATCCGCCGCCCGCCGCGCCTTACGCGCGCCACGCGATGGCCTATGTGCTGGCGGGCGGGCGCGGCAGCCGCCTCATGGAGCTGACCGACCGGCGCGCCAAGCCCGCCGTCTATTTCGGCGGAAAATCCCGGATCATCGATTTCGCGCTGTCGAACGCGCTCAATTCCGGCATCCGCCGCATCGCCGTCGCCACGCAGTACAAGGCTCACAGCCTGATCCGACATTTGCAGCGGGGATGGAACTTCTTCCGTCCCGAGCGAAACGAGAGCTTCGACATCCTGCCGGCCTCGCAGCGCGTCTCCGAGACCATGTGGTATCTCGGCACGGCCGACGCCGTCTATCAGAACATCGACATCATCGAGGGCTACGCCCCGCAATTCATCGTGCTGCTCGCGGGCGATCACATCTATAAAATGGACTACGAGAAAATGCTCCAGCAGCACGTCGAGTCGAAAGCCGACGTGACGGTGGGATGCCTCGAAGCCTCGCTCGAGGAGGCCAAGGGCTTCGGCGTCATGCACGTCGACGAAAAGAACACGATCCTCTCCTTCTTCGAGAAGCCCGCCAACCCGCCGGCGATGCCCGGCAAGCCCGACGCCGCGTTGTGCAGCATGGGCATCTACGTCTTCGACACGAAATTCCTGGTCGAGGAACTGAAGCGCGACGCCGCCGATCCCAACTCGTCGCACGATTTCGGCAAGGACATCATTCCCTACATCGTCGCGAAGGGCACAGCGGTCGCCCATCACTTCTCGCAATCCTGCGTCGTCGCCAACGAGGAGTCGCATATCTACTGGCGCGACGTCGGGACGGTCGACGCCTATTGGGCGGCCAATGTCGACTTGACCGACATCGTGCCCGATCTCGATCTCTACGACCGCGCCTGGCCGATCTGGACCTATGGCGAGATCACGCCGCCGGCCAAATTCGTGCACGACGTCGACGGTCGGCGCGGCGCCGCGGTCTCCTCGCTCGTTTCGGGCGGCTGCATCATTTCCGGAGCGGCGATTTCGCGCTCGTTGCTGTTCACGGGCGTGCGCGTGCATTCCTATACGACGATCCACGAGACGGTCGTGCTGCCCTACGGTCATATCGGCCGCAACGTCCGGCTGAGAAAGGCGGTGATCGATGCGGGCGTCTTCATCCCCGACGGTCTGATCGTCGGCGAGGATTCGGAACTCGACGCCAAGCGCTTCCGGCGCAGCGAGAACGGCGTCACCTTGATCACCCAGCCCATGCTCGACAAGCTGGGCCAATGACCGCGCTGGTCGCTCTCTCGATCGCCTCGGAAATCTACCCGCTGGTCAAGACCGGCGGTCTCGCCGACGTCGCGGGCGCCCTGCCCAGCGCGCTCGCGCGCGAACAGATCGCAGTGCGCACGTTGACGCCGGGCTATCCCGCGATCCTCGCCAAGCTCGAGGCGGCGGAGCCGGCCCACGCCTATCCCACGCTGTTCGGCGGGCCGGCGAGAGTTCTCGCGGCCCGAGCGAACGGCCTCGAGCTCTTCGTCCTCGACGCGCCGCATTTGTTCGACCGGCCGGGAAACCCCTATCTCGGTCCCAACGGTCTCGATTGGAGCGACAACGCCCACCGTTTCGCCGCGCTGGCGCGCGTCGGCGCGGACATCGCCAAGGGCGCGATTCCCGGCTTCGTCCCCAAGATCGTCCACGCCCATGATTGGCAGGGCGCGCTCGCGCCGGCCTATCTGCACTACGACGGCGGCGCGCGGCCGGGCACGATCCTCACCATCCACAACCTCGCCTTTCAAGGCCATTATCCCGCGGCGCTGCTCGGCGCGCTCGGCCTGCCCGCGCACGCCTTGTCGATCGAGGGCGTCGAATATTTCGAGGGCGTCGGATACCTGAAGGCCGGCTTGCAGTTCGCCGACCGCATCACGACGGTTTCGCCGACCTATGCGCGCGAGATCATGACGCCGGAATTCGGCATGGCGCTGGACGGCCTGCTGCGCGCGCGCGCCGGCGTCGTCGAGGGCATCGTCAACGGCATCGACGACACGGTGTGGAACCCCGCCACCGACCCGAACCTCGCGCAGAATTACAGCGCGCTGCGCATCGACATGCGCCCGCGCAACAAGACGGCCCTGCAGCAGCGGTTCGGCCTCGCCGTGAGCTACGAGGCCCCGTTGTTCGGCGTCGTCTCGCGCCTGACCAGTCAGAAGGGCCTCGACCTGCTGCTCGCCGTGCTGCCCGATCTTCTGGCGCGGGGCGCGCAGCTGGCGGTGCTCGGCTCCGGAGAAAAGGCGCTCGAGGACGGTTTCGCCGACGCGGCGCTCGCCAACAAGGGCGCGGTCGGCTGCGCGTTCGCTTACGACGAAGCGCTCGCGCATCTCATGCAGGCCGGCTCGGATTTCATTCTCGTGCCCTCCCGCTTCGAGCCCTGCGGACTGACCCAGCTCTATGCGCTGCGCTATGGCGCGACGCCGGTCGTCGCGCGCGTCGGCGGGCTCGCCGACACGATCATCGACGCCAACGAGGCCGCGATCGGCGCCGGCGTCGCCACCGGCGTGCAATTCGCGCCGCCCGACGCGCCGGCTCTGTCCTATGCGCTGGAGCGCGCGCTCGCCTTCTATCGCGACGTCGCGACGATGCGGCGCATCCGTCTCAACGGCATGCGCGCCGACGTCTCCTGGCGCGGCCCCGCCAAGCGCTACGCCGCGATCTACCACGCGCTGGCGCGGGTCGCGGCATGAGCGGGGCGAGCGGTGCGAGCGCGCCTCTGGGCGTCGCCTTGACGCCCGGAGGCGGCGAGGTCGCGGTCTATTCCGCGCATGCGAGCGCGGTCTACTTCTGCCTCTATGACGCGGCGGGCGATCGCGAGACCGCGCGCGTGCGCCTTCGCGCCGACGCCAACGGCGTCCACCGCGCCTCGATCGAGGGCGTCGGCGCGGGCGCGCGCTACGGCCTGCGCGCCGACGGCCCGTTCGACCCCTTGCGCGGCGCCCGCTTCGATGTCTCCAAACTGCTCGCCGACCCTTACGCGGTCGCGCTCGACCGGCCCTTTCGCCTCCACCCCTCGATGTTCGCCTTCGGCGTCGACAGCGGGCCTTACGCGCCCAAATCGATCGCGCTCGCGCTCGAGCCGGGAGAGCCCGGCCGTCAGCGCGTCCCCTGGGACCGCACCGTCGTTTACGAAGCGAACCTGCGCGGCCTGACCAAGCTGCGCGGCGACGTTCCCGAGGCGGCGCGCGGCTGTTTCGCCGGCCTCGCGCATCCCCACGTGATCGCGCATTTGAGCGCGCTCGGCGTCACCACGGTCGAGATCATGCCCGCCGACGCTTTCGTCGACGAGCGGCATCTGCCGCCGCTCGGCCTCTCCAACGCCTGGGGCTACAATCCGGTGGTGTTCGGCGCGCCCGACCCGCGCCTCGCGCCCGGCGGCTGGGCCGAGGTGCGCGCCGCGACCGACGCGCTTCACGCGGCGGGCATGGAGGCGATCCTCGACGTCGTCCTCAATCACAACGGCGAGAGCGACGAGTTCGGGCCGACCCTGTCGTTTCGCGGCCTCGACAACGCCTCTTATTTTCGTCTCGCGCCCGACGACCCCGCGCGCTACGTCAACGACATGGGCTGCGGCAATTGCCTCGCGCTCGATCGCCCCGTCGTCATCCGCATGGCGCTCGCGGCGTTGAAGCGCTGGATGATTTTCGGCGGAATCGACGGCTTCCGCTTCGATCTCGCCGTCGCGCTCGGGCGGCGCGCCAGCGGTTTCGATCCGCAGGCGCCGATCTTCTCCGCGATCGCCGCCGATCCGATCCTCAGCCAGGCCAAGCTGATCGCCGAACCCTGGGACATCGGCCCGCACGGATACCAGCTCGGCGCCTTCCCCTCGGGCTGGGGCGAATGGAACGATCGCTTCCGCGACGCGGCGCGCCGCTTCTGGCGCGGCGACGCTGGGGTGCGCGGCGAACTCGCGACGCGCCTGGCCGGTTCGCGCGACGTTTTCGCGAGCGCCCCCTCGCCCGCCCGAAGCGTCAATTACGTCGTCGCGCACGACGGCTTCGCCCTCGCCGATCTCGTCTCCTACGCGCACAAGCACAACGAGGCGAACGGCGAACACAATCGCGACGGCGCGAACGACAATATCTCGTGGAACCACGGCGTCGAGGGCCCCAGCGACGATTCCGCAGTCCAGGCGGCGCGCGCGCGCGACATGCGCAATCTCCTCGCGCTGCCGTTCGTCGCGCGAGGCGCGCCGATGCTGGCGATGGGCTCGGAATTGGGCCACAGCCAGCGCGGCAACAACAACGCCTACGCCCAGAACAACGCGATCTCCTGGATCGACTGGAGCGCCGCCGACGCGACGCTGATCGCCTTCACGGGACGCTTGGCCAAGGCGCGGCGCGAGCATGCCGCGCTGTCGCGCCAACTCTGGCTGACGGGCCGGCCGTTCGACGAAACCGGCTTGCCCGACGTCGAGTGGCGCGACGCCGAATGGCCGCTGACCTCGGCTGCGCAATGGGAGGATGGGAACGGCGACATTCTCGTCATGGTTCTCGCGGCGCCGACGGCGGACGGCGTCGATCGCGTCGCCCTCGCCTTCAACCGCGGCGCGCGAGCGGCCTCGCTGCGCCTGCCCGAGCCTAGAGAGGGCAAGGTCTGGCGCGCGCTCGTCGACACCTCCGACGATACGATCGCCGACGCACGCTTGCCCGTCGCCGACCGCGCGCGCATCGCCGCGCGCGCGACGCTGATCCTCGCGGAAGCCGACGCGCCGGCCGGCGCGGCGAGACTTCGCCCGCCCGACGCGCGCGAGATCGACGTTCTCGCCGACGCCGCGGGAATATCCGCCGATTGGTGGGACGTCGCGGGCCGACGCACCATCGTCTCCCCCGAGACGAAACTCGCGCTGCTGGCGGCGCTGCGCCTTCCCGCCGGTTCGCAGGCCGAGTTGCGCGAAAGCCTCGCCCGTCTCGTCGACGAGACCGGCGCGCGCCGCCTGCCGCTCTCGCTGGTGCGGCGCTTCGACGAACCGCTTCGCGTCCCCGTGCGCTGCGATGCCGCCGCGCCCGCGCGCTCCATCGAACCGACCGTCGTCGCCGAGGACGGCCGCGCCATCGCCTGGCGCGCGAGCGAGGGCGAAGCGACGCGGCGCCTCCTCGCCGACGGGCGCGCGATCGTCGAGCGCGAAATCGACTTGCCGGCGCTGCCGATCGGGCGCCATCGGATCGTTCTCGACGGCGTGGAATGCGCGCTGACCGTCGCCCCGCCGGAGGCCTATGGCGCCAAGGCGGCGCTGCGCCGGCGCTTCGGCCTTTCCGCCCAGCTCTACGCCTTGCGCCGGCGCGGCTTGAGCGGCGCGGGCGATCAGGGGATCGGCGATTTCACCACGCTCGGCCTCGCCGGCGAACAGGCCGGCCGTTGCGGCGCCGCCTTCCTCGGCGTCAATCCGCTGCATGCGATGTTCGAGGCGGATCGCGCGCGATGCAGCCCCTACCATCCCTCCGACCGGCGCTTTCTCGATCCCATCCATATCGACGTTCTCGACGGCGCCGGCCTGCCGCGCGACGACGAATTCGAGGCGGCGCTCGCCGCGCAAGCCGACGCGATCGGCGCCGCGGCGGGCCGCGCGGCGGTCGATTACGACGCGGTGTGGACGATCAAACGCGCCGCGCTCGAAGCGCGCTTCGCGGCTTTCGAACGCGCGCGCGCCAATCGTCCGAACGACGCGCTGTTCGCCGACCACGCGCGCTTCGTCGCCGAGGGCGGCGAGACGCTCAGGCGCTTCGCGATTTTCCAGGCGATCGCTAGAGAGCGAGGCGGAGAGGAATGGCGCCGTTGGCCGCAGGCGCTGCGCGCCGCCGAGGCGGGAGCGTTGGAAGCAAAAGCGGGCGAACATTCCCAAGAGATCGCCTTCGCCCTGTTCGCACAATGGCTCGCGGACCGGCAACTCGCGGGCGCCGCGGCGCGCGCCAAGGCCGCCGGGCTCGAAATCGGGCTCTATCGCGATCTCGCCGTCGGCGCGGCGCCCGACGGCGCGGAGAGTTGGTCGCGCGCCGACGAACTCGCGCGCGGGGTCAGCGTCGGCGCGCCGCCCGACCCGTTCTCGGCGCATGGGCAGATCTGGAACGTCCAACCGCCCGACCCCATCGCTTCGGCGCGCGACGGCTGGCGGGGTTTTGGCGCGCTGCTGAGCGCCAACATGCGCCACGCCGGCATGCTGCGCATCGATCACGCGATGGGCCTGACGCGCCTGTTCGTCGTGCCCGACGGGGCCAAGCCCGCCGAGGGGGCCTATCTCGCCTATCCCCTCGACGATCTTGTCGGCCATGTCGCCTTGGAGAGCCAGCGCCGCGTCTGCATGGTGGTGGGCGAGGATCTCGGCACCGTGCCCGAGGGCTTTCGCGACACGCTGGCGCGCGCCGACATTCTGGGCATGCGCGTGCTGTGGTTCGAGCGGAGCGGCGCCGATTTCCTCAGCCCCGCCGACTATCCCGCGCTGTCCGTCGCTTGCGTGGCGACGCATGATTTGCCGACGCTCGCCGGCTGGTGGTCGGGCGCCGACATCGCCGAGCGCCTCGCCCTCGGGCTCGTCGGGCTCGACGACGCGCAAATGGAGATCGGCGAGCGTCAGAGCGAAAAACGCGCCCTCGTCGCCGCCCTCGTCGGCCTCGATCTCGTCACGGAAAGCCCGGATCTCGCGGCGCCGATGTCCGACGCCCTCGCCGCCGCCGTTCACGCCTTGCTCGCCGGCGCCGGCTCGCTGCTCGCCAGCGCGCAACTCGACGATCTCGCCGGCGAGAGAACCGCCGCCAACCTGCCGGGCACCGACCGCGAGCGCCCGAACTGGCGCCACAGGCTCGCCCTCGACGTCGAGACGCTGTTCGCCTCGCCGCGCGCGCGGGAGATTCTGGCGGCGCTGGCGGCGCGGCGGGGGTGACGCCAGGGCGCAAGGAACGCGACTGGGATACAGCGCCGCCGTCATTGCGAGCAGCCCGAGCGTAGCGAGGGGGACGAAGCAATCCATGCGGCGGCTAGAGCGTTCTGCATTTAGGCGTGGGCATAGCCTGAATTGGCGAGATAGCTGGCGCATTCGTTAGGGGAGAACTCGGCGAGCGCGTCGGCGAGGGTGTCGGAGACGGCGTCGAAGGTGC